>Ga0075163_10005883_pt1 | contig 16284 bp, 14 predicted proteins | sample JI1023141ADNA_FD_71478 | JGI IMG/M metagenome (GOLD analysis project Ga0075163, IMG submission 71478) | Wastewater effluent complex algal communities from Wisconsin, to seasonally profile nutrient transformation and Carbon sequestration -... | ecosystem: Engineered > WWTP > Effluent > Algae...
TATGTTCATGTTTTTTATAGTAAGAATGCCTAATGCCAAGTTCAGCGGCAGTTTGCCAGCTCACCTTGTTAGCGATTTGCAGCACCAATAGATGCATAAATTAAAAGTAGTGATACAGGCATAGAAATTATACCTATGAAACGGAACATATTTCTAAGCCTATTGGCTGACCATACTGCAAATTTTTTGTGAAGCTTTGGCGGTGTAAGCGATAGACCAACACCTACCAAGATTAGCACACAACCAACAATCATAAATACTGAAGGGTAAAGGGTATCTTTTGCGTAAATGATAAAAATTATACCCGCAATGATTCGGGTAGAAATTTCAAATAAATGAAAATAGTTTTTTTCGCTAAATGAAATAATTCCTTTGGAAAAAGAGTAAGGGTTCATCCCCATTATTGCGCTAAAGAACATCATCAAAATACCGAAAGTTGCAATAAGATACATAGTGTTTCCTTTTTTTGTCTAACGCCTATTACCTCTGCCTCAGTTTTCAGTTTTCTTTTACTCACCAAACCTGAGTCAGATGCAATACTTGTTCAGTTGCTTTTACTTATTTTCTCCATATTTGTTTGATGAGGAATCAATCTAGTAAATAAATGCACGTAAAACAGTCGCTGATAAAACAAATCCATTTAATGTAATACTAACTAGTAAGTTTGCTGAATTAGCTTTGTGTAGCAGAGTTAATTATCATTGCAGCAAGCTTTTTAGCATTATAAAGAGATGTTTTTAATAGTTTGGCGTTATTAAGACTATACAATGCATTTACCCCAACTATTAAAAGCATAAGCTGATCCGTTACTTGATGGGGGTTAGCAATATTGGCTAATTTGGCTTTATCTAAAACAAAATCTTTTACTTGCTTAAGAAAATTTTCTGAAACTAAAAAAATAGGGTGCATTGTTTTAACAATCCGAAAACTAGTATTTATAAATAATTTACTTTTGCAAAAATCTTTTTCAACACTATATATTAGCAAGTCAAAAATTGCTAATAGCTGTTTTGGGGTTGTTTGGCTGCGTCGGCCTAGCTTAGTAGTGAACCAATCCCACCAACGTTTTTCACTACGTTCTACTAAAGCCATTATTAAGTAGTCTTTAGACATAAAGTGTTTATAGAGAGTCATTTTAGCAATACTAGCTTGCAGACTGATTTCATCAACACTAACTGCTTGCAGACCTTTTTCGTAAAATAATTGTTCAGCTGCATCAAGAATTCTTTCTTGAATTTGATTTTGCTGAACGAGCCTTTTTACCATTAGCTAAAACTATCTCCTTTATCTACAAGAATATGGTGAGAAAGTTTCTTTGACTATATCTTTAACTCAATATTTGTATCAATGAATTTTAGTTGTGAGTTTATTAACAGGTAATTTCTTAATTAAATATGCCTCATCTATTAACCCATTTTCTAAACAAACTAAAGTAGTGTTTTCTTCTCTTTTTGAGGGAAGGTTAAACCACAAACCATTTATTATTCTTTAGATACAAAGTAGTTAGGTTTAATAGTAGGTATTGATAATGAATTAGATATTTTCAAACCGTATAAATCTTATTTAAGAAATAAAAATGGTTATAAAAAGAGCAGTTTAGAGACATGCTTAGGTCTTATAGAATAGTTAATCTTATTTACATTAACCATGACCAGGTTATCAAGAATGTTACTTTTATTACTCGTAATAAAAGTAATACTTACATTATTGACAATTTGTTTTTAACAGACTAATCTGTAATTGTCAATCTACTTTTAGGTATTTTTAAGCATTTCTTGATTAGGAGAGTAAATTTACGGATGAACACTACGAAAGAAGAAATAGATATACTCAAACCTCCACCACTGCATAGAGAACAATGGATTAAAAAAAATCCTGTAACAGAGTTAGGGCATAGAATAGTTAGTTCCACAGTAGAGGAGTTTGCTAGCAAAGGTGTACTTGGGGCTAGAATTGCGGAAATAACAAAATTAGCAAGTACTACAGATCCAGCCTTTTATCGTTACTTTGCAGGTATAAAGCCAGCAGCACTTTTTATTATGAGTGAATACTATTGGGCACCTCTAAATTTAAGACTAAATCATTATCAGCAAATTTCTCATGATCCATTACAATTATTTGAGGCTGTAATAGAAGCTTTAATACATTCTACTGAAGATGACCACTCAAGACCTTGGCTTGCAGAATCAAAAGTTTTTCGTATTGTAGTAACACAAATGCGTAATCCTGCATTACTTCCCGAAACATTACTTGATTCTGAATACATTACTTTTATTGATAAACTTGAATCAATAATTAGTTTAGGCCAAGAACAAAAAGTTTTTTCCAGTGATTTGCGACCTTATTTAGTAGCACAAATCTTAGTTACCAGTCTGCATAGTCTATTACTTCAAAGCAATTTAGGCTTATCACACCTTAAAGTTGAAGAGAAAGAAATTAAACAACTTGCTCATAGAGTAGTTGGCTTATTAGTTTAATAAATCTAGATAAATCTAGTTAGCTCTAAAATCACTAAATTAATAAAGAGAGTTAAATTAATGATCAATAACACCAAAAATAAATTAAGTTTTACTACTCTATGTTCATTGCTTGAAGGCACAATTGATAACATTCAAAAAGCGGTAACTATTAGGGGAGCCAATATTTGGATGTTGTTTTCTGTTGCTGTATTAGCGGGTATAGGGCTAGACACCAACTATTATTGGAGCAATGTTAGTATCGCTTTTGATGTCACCTATTTTGGGGATTGGATTAGGTGCTAGTATAGATGATTGACCATTATTAGTAGACTCTCTAAAAACTTTGGTATTGCAATAATTTTTACTCTATGCTCAAGCTATCATTCTCCAAGATGTTGGCTTTCCTTTGGTTAGAATTAGCAAAACTGACAAATAGATAATGCAGAAATTTGGCTATTTGTTTATTATAAAGCCCTTTATTTACTAAGTATAATAACTAAGCCTAAACAAATAGCCAAAAAATGATTAAGCTTTGTATAATTGATCATTTTCAAGCTCCCTATTTACTTTCTCAATAGCTTCAAATTCCGTACTAGATATACTACCTAATCTCCAAAAACCACCAGATACTTTGGCTAAACGAACACAATTTGAAACTAAACCAAATTTTGTGACTTCACGAGTTGGTATGGGTTGTGAATCTACAACATTACGTAAAAGAGCTAGGCTTTGATAAAAAAAATGACTTGTTGGTTTATGTTTAATCCAGTCTATTAGTTTTTGATAAGCTTTAGTATTTTCTTTGATTTGAGAGGAGCGAGCCAAACTTAATAGAAGGGTTCTTTCTCGTTTTGTTACTCTACCTTCAGACCAAGCTACATATAGAAGTGGGATTAGGTATAAAAGAGGTATTGTTTCACTTGTGTAGCCTAAAGCTTGTAAGTCTTTCAAAATGGCTTCATCTTGGCTTCCAATCTTTTTAGCCATGTTGTGGCGATCATCTTGCAAAAATTTGTTTTTTTGTAAGTTCTCAATAAGCTCATTGTTTTTTTTGTTAAAGTAAACAGCTTCTTTTGAAGTTCCAAGTTGCTCGAAAGCGTTTTTATATTGCATAATTTTCTCCTAAAAAGATTAATTTGAGTTACCTCTCGCTCTTATGAGCTAAATTGAGCTAAAGTTTGAGTCTTAATAGCTTCACTCTTTTAACGTTTAGCTTACATATTCACCTTAGAGCCTTTTAGCAGCATACTAAAGCCTCTATAAAGTAATGCTGTCCCAATAAAGAATTGAGATATCACCAATAAACTAATGAACAGCAGTTGGAAATTTGGCATTTTAGCCCTCCTTTTGATAATCAAACTATGTTGTCAGTTAAAGTCACATTTTGTGTGCTTTCAGGTACTATTCTATTTGTTCGTTTTTCAGGTTCATCATCCATATTTACTTTTAACTTACGCTTTTTACCACACTCATAACAGGTCATATAATGTGCATCATCACTTGTAGAACGGCGTGGGGCAGACCAATAATGTTTATGAAAAATGTCGAAAAACATAGTATTTTCCTCCTTTATCTTTTGATAGTGTTATTGAGAGGTTATTAGTTTAAGTTCTTTAGTCTTGTAACAAGTACTGGCTCCTTAGAGAATAGTTTTAGCATGTTGAGTCAGTATTATTATGAGGCTAAAGGTAAATTATAAATGGCTTGATTACTCAAAAAAGCTTGTTCGGCATTTGTTTGAGTATGTAAATGTTCACTAGACTTATCTATTATAGTTGTTATTTGTTTAGCTAAGTGTTTTACAAAAAACACAGGGCAAGTTGCTGTGCGAATTACATGTTCAGTAACACTACCAAGTAAAGTGTGCTTTATTCCTGTTAAGCCTTTAGTTCCCATTACTATACGGTCTACATTATATTTATTTGCAACTTCGACAATAACAGAACTCGGTTTTCCTTCAAGCACTTGAATTTCTGAAACCATTTCTATATTGGTCAAATAGCTTATCCATTGTTCCATTTTTAATTTAGGACTAAGGAATAAATCAAAGGGAAATCCAGCTATGTCTTTTTGATTAACAGGGAAAAGAGGATAAATAGGTCTTTCTATAACGTGTAACATATTAATCTTTGCCCCATACATTTTAGCCATATTAACAGCATAAGAAAGTGCCAATAAAGATTCTGGAGAGAAATCTATAGGAACAAGCAAATCATTCAAAATTTTTGCTGGCATAGGTTCTGCATTTTGTCTAATAGTAAGAACAGGACAAATTGCTAGCCTAACAATGTCTTCTGCTATACTTCCCAATAATAATCTTCCTAGCCCTCGCCTGCCGTGAGTACCAATCACAATAAGATCTATATCAAACATAGAAGCATACTCAAGAATCATTGTTTCTGGGGATATAGCTAGAATAGGCACTTTTTCTATGTCAATGTCGTCAGCGTTATAGGAGTTTATTATTGTAGACATCTCTACTTGAGCTTGTTTGATTAAAGATGAAGTATGATTTAATGCTAAAACTTCTCCTGAGAAAGTATTGATTACATGGTTTTGCGTTATTGCATACAACATATGGATTTTTGATTTGTAACGCCGTGCCAAAAATATCGCATGGCTTAAAGCCTGGAATGAGCAGTCAGAAAAATCAAAAGGGATGAGAATGTTTTTAATCTTTAGCATATTAGCCTCCTAAGTGTTTATTTTTTATGAATGTATGTAACATAAGTTATAATTATTATTTTTATAGCAATTACTGTATATTTATATATTAAATTAAATATTTTATAAGTGATACTTATAAAATAAATCGGTAAAACTTATTTGTCAAGTAAATTTTATTTATAAAAATAGGTTTATAATTCTATTTATTCAGTTAGTAGATTTTTTATGTGGAACAATAAGTAGTTATGTAGACAAGTAATGAATGGTGTTGATAAGAATTTACAAAGAAATAAAGTAGCAGATTTGTTTTACTTTATTTTATAATTACTTAGGCTAAAAAACCTTATGGATTTAATTTGTCATGCCAAGAAGTTTTTCAACAACTTTTATCACTTCGTCTTTTTCAACACTATTTTGAAGAGCAATATTATTTGTAGTTAATAAAGAATGTAGATTATTAACTATAAGGCGTGCAACAAGTTCTGGTCGTAGCCAAGAACTAAACAGTTTTTGTTTTTGGCCTAGCTCAACAATTTCTCCTAATTTATTAACAAAAGTGACATATTCAGCATCCAACATTGATTCAGGCAAAAGTGCAGGATTACGCATTTGTGCTACAACAATGTTAAATACTTTTGATTCTGAGAGCCAAGGATGCGATGGGTTATCTGTTGTTGATTGTATTAGTGCCTGTATAACAGCATCAAATAATTGTTTAGGATCATTTGTGATTTGTAAATAATGATTGAGGCGAATATTTAACGGTGCCCAATAGTATTCACTCATGATAAAAAGCGCAGCCTGTTTCATACCTGCAAAATACCAATAAAATGCTGGATCAGTAGTTTGAGCTTTCTTGGTAATTTCTGCAACACGTGCATTGAATATTCCTTTAGTTGCAAATTCTTCAATTGCTGCACTTACAATACGATGGCCTAATTCTGTTACAGGCTCTCGTTTTATCCATGATTTTCTATCTATTAATCCAAGATTAGATGTTGGCAGTTCAATATTTTGTGGTTCTTCGCTTACATTTTCGCTTGTTTTTTTACTCTGTGATTTTTTGCTTCCTATTCGTGCCATAAACATCCTTTGAAATTTTGGTATAGAGTCTAATTTTTTCTAAACAGTGCTTAACAAAATAGTATACTTTATTATCACTGTCAATATTATAAGTATAGCTAGTTTTAATAATACTTTTTCTAACAATAAGAAAATAAATCAGTTATGTAAAAATAAGAGATTAGTTATTATTATAAAGCTAGTCTTAGTATTATAAATATAAGTGAAACTTAGAAAAATATTGACTATATTATAAATTTTATAATATAGTCTTACGCGTAACAAAAATAAAACAATAATTTTCTTCTAGGAGATTTTGCTAATGTTGCTTCAGTTGTTTTTAACCATAATGGTAAAAAAGTAAAAATTTTGCCCCAAAACCAATACTACAATGAAATCAATTAATTAAATATTGAGGTTATTATGGATGTATTAATAAAAATATTTGAGCAGATAGAGAAAATTTTAGATTTTAGTATTATGAAGTTAGGCAATACACAGATTACCTTTTGGTTAATATTATATTTTTTAATTCAACTGTTTTTGCTTTTCTACTTAGCAGGAAAGCTAAGAGTGTTTTTATCAGAAAAACTACTAGTACACAGTAAGCTTGATGTAGGTGCTAGACAAGCTGTAGGGACTATTTCTCGCTATGTAGTTCTAGTGCTAGGCTTTTTAGTTATTTTACAAACCGTAGGGCTTAATCTTACTACATTTAATGTAATTGCGGGTGCTGTAAGTGTGGGAATTGGGTTTGGATTACAAAATATAGCTAGTAATTTCATTAGTGGCTTAATCATCCTTTTTGAACGCCCTATCAAAGTAGGAGATAGAATAGAAGTAGGTGGTGTTATTGGAGATGTAATTGCTATAGCTGCTCGTAGTACTACAGTGCTTACTAATGATAATATCGCTATTATTGTACCTAACTCTAAATTTGTTACTGAAAATGTAGTTAATTGGCAATATACAGATGAAAAATTACGGTTTCGCATTCCTATAAGTGTATCTTATAGCAGTAATATAGAAAAAGTAAAAAGCTTACTTTTAGAAGTAGCAAAAGAAAATCAACAAGTTTTAATTGACCCTCTTTCTTCTGTACGGTTTCTTAGTTTTGGAGATAATGGGCTAAATTTTGAACTATGTGTTTGGAGTACAACAACATCACATCGGCAAGGAACTTTAATTAGTGAGCTAAATTTTGCTATTTTCAGTAAATTTACAGATAATGCGATAGAGTTTCCCTATCCACAACGTGACTTACATATCCGCAGCGGAGTTTTAGAAATAAATAATTTGTCAAAATTTCAGACAGGTGATTAATGATGAAAGAAAATGAAGAGGCCAAGGAACCAACAGAAGTTAAGGAAAATAGCTCAAAACTCTATCACATTATTATTTTACTGGTAGCCGCAATAATACTAGTAACTGGAACTATTTACCATCGCCGTTTGGACAACACAAAACATAATGTGCCAGATAATGATGCTGTAGAGCTTTTAAGAACAGAAGTTCAAAACCTTACCTTGCAGTTAAAAAGAAACGAACTAGAATCTATAGAAGATTTTATGTCTAAAGTTATTAAAGAAGCTAATCCGGCAATAGTTTGTATCAAACCAATTAAACAACAAAATAAGCCTACTACTATTAATAGTTATACTGATATAACTGTAGATATTGCTACAAAACCTATTACTAGTTTTGAGAAAAGCTCTTCAGGATTATTGTTAGATAAAGAAGGATATATTCTTACTTCAGCTAATGTTGCACAAATAAGTAAACAATTCAAAATAGTATTTGATGATAAAAGAGAAGGGCAGGCAGAACTAGTTTCTTTTGATGAAAAAGAGAATCTAGCTTTATTAAAATTACAAAACCCAAGTTCAACATTCATATTATCTCCTGACACTATAACCGATCCTATTGAGCAGCCTGGTAGTTGGTTAGTTAATTTGGGGCGTCTTCCTTCTGGTCAGCATAGCGTTTCTTTAAGCATGCTTTCTGCCATCAAGCGAGATTTATCAACTCGCAGAATTTTTTTGCTTAACCCAAATATAGCATCAGAAAATGATGGTAGTGTAGTAATAAACCTTCAAGGTAAGATCGTTGGGATTAATATTCAGCAATCTACAGAAACAAGTACTAGTGGTTTTACTTTACCAATAAGACAGGCTGTACAAGTTGTACAAAAACTTAAGTCTACCCCAGTTACACCTACACAGCTTTCTAAAATAGGTATTACTGTACAAGACTTGGATGAAAAGTTAAAAAGTTACTTTTCTACTAATCAAGGAATTATTGTCATTGAGACAAACAATTCAACAGGCTTAAAACCTCTAGATTTAATTACTCAAGTCAATGGTAAAGATACTGAGTCTGCAAAAAAGTTTATTAATGAAATCAGCATGCTAGCACCTAATACTTCTATAGACCTGTTAATTAAGCGTAATGGGCAAGAAAAAAGTATTTCCTTACAAACCTTAGCTTTAGATGATAGTTCCACCCCTCTTAACCAACAAAATATTACTAAAGATGAAAAGCTGGGTGTGTCTTTAGTACAAAACTCAAATAACCTTTTACAAATTATTGCAGTCCTACCAAACAGCCCTATTCAAAAAGTTAACTTACAGGTTGGGGATATGATTTTAGATGTTGGTGGTACGCTGATGAAAACCCCTACAGATTTTGTTAGAAAACAAAAATCTCTCAACTCCAGCCAAACACAGCTTTGGCAAATACAGCGCAAAGAGCAAAAATTTTATGTAGTTGTTCAAATGGGAGAAAATTAATGAGTAATGTACTTTTAGTAGGGTTAATTTTAATACTAGCTTTAATAGGTGGGCATTTAGTCAAACCGTTAAAAGCTCCTGAAGTTGTAGGATATTTTTTTATTGGCTTATTTTTAGGGCCTTCTTTTTCTGAAATTCTAAGCCGAGATGCTGTTACAGCTTTAGAATTTTTTGGTGAAATAGCTTTAGCATTAATTCTTTTTAGTATAGGAGCTATTTTTGATTTTGATAATTTAAGAAAAGTAGGAAAACAAACCTTAAAGCTTACTCTTTTTATAATGACAGGAACTATAGCAATAGTTTTTCTAGCCTTAATGATCTTTAATGGTAATTGGCAAGTAGCCTTATTATTAGCAGTTATTGCAACGGAGATATCTCCTATTGCAACTATTTTAGTTTTGCGGGAAGCCAATTCCAAAGGCCCATTAACTGATGCTGTTTATAATATTTTAGCCTTAAATAATGTAGGGTGTTTAATTATTTTTGGTTTAGCTTCTTTTATAGTTCGTTTGTTTGTAGAAACTAATCCTCCTATTCCTATCACAGAGTTAGTTTCTAGAGAACTCTTTTACTTTCTTTGGGGAATTATTGGTTCAGTAGCCTTTGGAATACTTCTTGGTTACATCTTAGCCCTTTGGGGTAGAAAGATTGAAGAATCTGGGGAATTACTCATTTTAGTACTTGGAATGCTTTTAGTGTCTATTGGTGGTTCACATTGGTTAGGACTATCAGCACTAATAACTCCAATGGTTTTAGGTGCAACTTTAATTAATTTAGCTAAAGAGAGTAAGCATCTCTTTGATGTCTTGGGAAAAACAGATCCTCCTGTTTATGCAATCTTTTTTGTGTTAGCAGGCGCACATTTACATCTCTCTGATTTATTAATAATAGGCGCAAGCGGTGTTGCTTACACTATTTCTAGAATTATTGGCAAAATAGTAGGAGGTTACTATGGGGCAAAAGCATTGCAATATCCTCCAGTCATTAGCAAATACCTTGGTATGTCATTAGTTCCTCATGCTGGTGTCGCTATAGGGTTAGCTTTGCAAATAAAAGACATACTCCCTAACCAAGCTAGTACTATTTCAACAATAATCTTAGGTTCAGTAATGGTTAATGAAGTGGTAGGGCCAATTATTACTAAATATGCGATGATGAAAGCTGGCGAAACTCAAGTTGAGCATAAAGCTGCTTTTGAAGAGTTATAAGCTCAAGTTGCTCAAGGAGAATAAGACTCATGCCCCAAAAAGCTCTACCTAAAATAACACCTCTTCCTGTACCACGAACAGCAGCGCCAAAAACTGCTTTGGGCCGTTGGTTATCAATAGGAGGGAATCTTGACCAAGAATTAGAAAGCCACCAAACACATCCTTGGTATATGGTTTTATGGCTAACAGGTGTAGATTATTTTTCTACACTTGGCTATCAGCCTGGAATAGCTTTACTTGCAGCAGGTGCATTATCACCCCTAGCCACTACAATTTTGATTTTAGTTACATTATTTGGTGCTTTGCCTATTTATTCTCAAGTTGCATCAAGATCTTACGCTGGACAAGGCTCTATAGCAATGTTAGAGAATTTATTGGATGGATGGAAAAGCAAAATTTTTGTACTAATTCTATTAGGGTTTGCTGGTACAGATTTTGTAATCACTATGACTCTTTCTGCTGCTGATGCAGCACAACATGCCATTGAAAACCCTTATCTACACCCATATCTTGGCGAAGCTCGTATGGGCTTAACTATTGGTTTGCTATTACTACTCACATTGGTTTTTTTGAAAGGATTTCATGAAGCTATACGTCTTGCTGTAGCGGTGGCCGTCCCATATTTAGTATTGAACCTTATAGTAATGATTGGCGCGTTTATTGAGATCTCTTATCATCCTGAGCTATTAAATAATTGGCGAACTAGTTTAACTGCTGTTCATAGTGATTGGACAATGTTGATTATTGGCGCTGGGCTTATATTTCCTAAACTTGCGCTTGGATTAAGCGGATTTGAAACGGGTGTTTCAGTGATGCCAATGGTTTCAGGAAGTATTGATGATAAAGATAAACCTATACCCATAGGAAAGATTCAAGCAACCCGTAAGCTACTTGCAGCAGCAGCATTGATTATGAGCGTAATGCTAATTATGTCGAGTTTTGTTACTACTTTGTTAATTCCTGAAAATGCTTATAAAATTGGAGGTAGCGCAAGTGGTAGAGCTATTGCGTACCTTGCACACCAGATGTTTGGAGATATTTTTGGAACTATATATGATCTTTCTACCATTGTTATTTTATGGTTTGCTGGTGCTTCAGCAATGGCAGGACTGCTTAATTTAATTCCTCGTTACCTACCACGATTTGGTATGGCTCCTCGTTGGATATCCTACAGACGGCCATTAGTTATAGTACTTTTTGCTATTAGCGTAATCATCACAATCATTTTCAAAGCCAATGTAGAAGCACAAGGAGGTGCTTACGCAACAGGTGTTTTAGTCTTAATGTTGTCGGCTGCTATTGCTGTAGCTTTAGCTTTATGGCGAGAAGCACACGCAAATACAAATAAAGCAAAAACTTTGTTTCAAAGCTTCTATTTTGGGGTTATTGCGGCTGTGTTTGGATTCACCCTAGTTGATAACGTTATTGAACGCCCTGATGGCGTTATTATAGCAAGTATTTTCATTGTAGTGATCATTCTATTCAGTGCAATTAGCCGTTATAAACGTGCAACAGAACTAAGAGTAGCTGAAATTTCATTTTCTGATGAAGTTTCAAGCGAACTCTGGCAGTTATTGGTAGGTAAAAAGGTACATTTTATACCACTGCGTACTTCTACAGATAAAGAACGTACCCGCAAAACTGAAGAATTGAGAAAGTATTACAACATAACCGGTCCAATGGCTTTTATTCATATAAACCTAAGAAATAACCGAAGCGAATTTTTATCTGAACTTACTCTAAAAATAACTAAACAAGAAGAAAATTTTATTATTGAAGTCTTTGGTGCTGTGGCATTAGCTAATACAATTGCTTACATTAGCGAATTAATTGATCCTATTAGTATATTTATTGGATTAACACGGGAAAATTTGATGACTCAATCGCTTAAGTATCTTTTGTGGGGAGAAGGAGAAACTGGATTGATGGTCTATACAATTTTAATTCGTTATTGGGATTGGACTCCAGCAGGTGACATTCGTCCTCTTATTTTTCTTATGAGTGATTAATAGTTATTTTTACTTATTAACTTACATTAACTTACATTAACACAAGTGCAAAATACTACTAATTTTGTAAAAATCATATTGAAGGATAAATGATGGAACATAACTCTTTAACAGAAGTATTAACTCATTTTTTGGCTAGATTAGACTCTTGTAATAAATCTTTATTGGCAGAGCTTAATCAACACTACAAAGAACTAAAGAACTTAGTAGAAATTCAGTTAAAACAACAAGTTCAATTGGAATTATCAGAAACTATTTCCTTAACTCATAGTACTCTAAATCAAATAGGACAAAATAGTTTTATTTATTTTATTTCTGAGTGGGAGAGAAAAAGACCTTATAGACGAGCTTTAATGGCAATAGAGACTTATTATCAAAAAATATCAGAAATAGTAAAGTCTCTACCTTTAGAGTGGCATATCAGTGGTAATGAACTGGTTATAGAACTAGGAAATCAATTGCCAAAAGGTTGGCAACAAGCTTTTGCTAAACTAAAACACAAACAACATTATATTACTTTAAGAAAAATCATTTTTTGTGCTTTACAAAGAAATTTTGCTCTAAGTGCAAAATTAGAGCAAAAATACTTTTTTTGTTTAATTCAACTAGTTGATCAACTAAAGAATAATTGGGAAATAACTTATCAAGCTTTTGCCCATAATATTTTAAAAAATGAGGCAGAATTTGATTGGCAAAAACTTCAAAATAAAGCAAAAAAATTAATCGTTACTTTAATAAAAGAAATTGACCTAGTTTTATTAGATCTAGAAAAGCACTTTACAAAAGCAAATGGAAGCTTAAAGAAAGCAATTCTTGATAATATAGTTTTTCCTTGGCAAAAAAACGCTTTTGATTATAGTAATAGACAATCTGCAAATTTACTACATTGGACTAAGCAGTTACAGTTAGTTCAAACAGAAGTTTCATTAGAAAATAGTCTTTATACTAATGAGCTAAAAATTCTTAGTTCTATAAACACAGTAATAGAAAGTGCTTCTCTAGAACGTAATAATCTATTAACAGAACTTCAAGAAGCAATAGATTGGTTAAACCAACAAATAAAATCAACATCAGTTGATTCAAATTTCCCAAACTCTAAAAACCATATTACTCCTGCGCTCAGTCGTTTAGCAGAAATTGAGCATATATTTACTCAAGGAATAAAAGAGATTTCAGAAAACTTAGAAATTCCTGCAAAGTTTTCTTTCTCCACTAGAGAAGGATTGAAAATAAGAAAAATAAATCCTAACAAGATGTTAGTTAAATCATTTCAAACAAATAGTCAGAAAAAAATAGCATTAGCAGTAAAGGAAATAGAAACAGAAAACCGCAAAATTATTCATTATATTGAACAAGCTCGTGAAGTTATTAGCTTTCATTTAGACGATATCTTTAAAAACAATTCTTCTAGTAATAATCAAATACTTGCTCAAGAAGCGTTTAATAATGCTCTCTCTCTGCTTGAATTTTGCCAAAAAGAATCTATTAATTGGCGCCCAACAGTAGAAAAACAACTATTACAGGCTTTTATAAATTGTTTTTCACAAGCTCGTATAATTTTGAAGCAAAGTCGCTTAGGCGCATTTGCCTATTTAACACAACAAGATCTTAGGCAGACTGTTAAATTGCTTGGTCGTAAAGCTATTTCTTTTTCTGGTTTATTGTTTACTAGGCTCTTGGATGAAACCAGATTCCTAATAGAAAAATTTTTAACTTACCTAGGGTTAATGAGTAACTCAACAGCAAAGAGCATAGAGATTTCGACTAGAGCTTTTTTACCACAAGAATATAGTTTTAATTTAGAAAACTTAGATCTACCAGCTTTATATAATAGATTATTTCGCTTTGAACCTGTTCAAGATAGTAGATTTTTAATTGGTCGTGACAAAGATATAAGTGCAATTACTCAAGCAAGGCAAATGTGGGAACAAGGTCGTTCAATATCTATTTTAATTATTGGAGAGCGTGGTAGTGGTAAATCAAGCTTAATTAATTGCGCAAAAAAAGTATCTTTGACAAATTTAGAAGTAGTTCAAGGAGAATTTGGTAAAAGGATCACTACAGAGGAAGAATTAAATGAGTTTTTAAGAGAATTATTCAAAATAGATCCTTTAGCAAATGTTAAAGCCTTTCTAAAAGAAAACCGTAGGGTTATTATACTAGAAGAGCTTGAACGAGCCTACTTGCGCAAAGTAGCTTGTTATGGCGCACTTAGAGCTTTACAACGTCTTATTTCCGTTACATCTGATACTACCCTTTGGATACTTTGTGTCAATAAAACAGCATACCAATTACTTGATGCTGCTTTGGGGCTAAACCAAAGTTTTTCTCATCGTATTGATATAGGAACTGCAAGTAAAGAAGTCTTACAAGAAGCAATACTATTACGTCATAACCTTTCTGGTTTACGTTTAGAATTTATTTCTCCTCCTGTCCAAAACCAGTTTATTTACAAAGCCAAATCTTTATTAGGTTCTAATACTAGTGATGAAACAACTTTTTTTAATGCATTAGAAAAAGAATCTGCTGGGATATTTCGTACGGCTTTTAAGCTCTGGCTAGGGCATATTGATAGTATACAAGCCGGTTTATTGTCTGTAAAACCTTTATCTATTGCACAAAAATCTACATTAACTAAGGACTTAGATTTAGCAGATCTTTTTACTTTAGCTGCTGTTCTCCAACATGGTAGTTTAACTTATGAAGAATATTCAAATATTTTTCAGCAAAATCCTAATACTAGCCGAAGGCAAATAGACGAATTAGTAGCTCGTGAACTTCTAGAAGATGATCCTCAAAAAGATGGGTTTAGAGTTAGCCCTGATGCTTTGCCTTTAGTCAAAGAAGTTCTCTACTTAAATAACTTAATAAGTTAACTCTAATTGTTTGAATAAACAGTTGTTTAAAAGGGTGATTATATGATTAACAGCTTAATACTTACATTCGTTATCTGGTTTGATGAAATAGAGACTTCGTTACAAATTATTAAGAGATTATCACCAGAAAAACTTATTGTTGCCTTATCAATAATTGGTATAGCCTTCCTCTTAGTTCGGCTAACAAGCTTCTTTATAGAAAGCTTAAGCCAATATGCGCCTCGCTCGCGCTTCTTTTTTAAGATGTTTGCTACTGTAATACGATTTGCCATTTCTTTTTCTACAGGAATATTTTTAGTCGTAGTTTTTGCACCATCCCAACAGACATTGCTTGCAGTGTTAGCTTCTGTAGGGTTAGCAGTAGGTTTAGGTGCTCAAGATTTGATAAAAAACATCATTGGTGGCTTAGTTATTTTAATTGATCGTCCCTACCAACTAGGAGATAGAGTAAAAATAGGTGATGCTTATGGTGAAATTGACCATATTGGTCTACGTAGTACTAAGCTCACTACTCCTGATGATACTAGAGTAACTATTCCTAATAGTGATATTTTAAGTGGAAAAGCTTGGAATGCTAATTCTGGTGTACCTGACTGCCAAGTAGTAACGGATCTTTATCTACCACATGATGCTAATCCTGAAGAAGCCGTTGAAATAGGTTATGAAGTTGCTTATAGCTCTCCTTTTCTACTGCTAGTAAAACCAGTAGTTGTACTACTTCAAGACCACTTTCAAGATGGGCCATTTATGGTATTACGTGTTAAAGCCTATGTATATGATCATAGGTTTGAGCCAAGACTTCAAAGCGATATTACTTTACGAGCAAAAGCAGAATTTCTTAAGCGCGGGATGATACTCAGGTGGAATCGCCATGATCAAGCACCAACGTCAGAAATATTAAGAGAAGAGTTTCTTAAGGTACAAAAACTGCATTAGTCTAAAAAGTTGAAACGGAGTTGTTGAAATAAGTAATAACACTAAACTTGAATCAACATTAATAGCTGGTATTTTAATAAATTTCAGCTATTAAGGAGTATTATATTGAGCAATTTAGAGAATCCGCATTTTGATTTACTAACAAACCTAATATTTGCTTTTATTCAAACAGATAAAGTTATTGCAGGTTCAAAGGAGATCTTGTTTAAGAAGATCAAGAATAGGGTTGTTAAAGTAAGAACAAACTCTAGAAATTAAATCACTAGAAGAAAGAATGC
>Ga0075163_10005884_pt1 | contig 16284 bp, 19 predicted proteins | sample JI1023141ADNA_FD_71478 | JGI IMG/M metagenome (GOLD analysis project Ga0075163, IMG submission 71478) | Wastewater effluent complex algal communities from Wisconsin, to seasonally profile nutrient transformation and Carbon sequestration -... | ecosystem: Engineered > WWTP > Effluent > Algae...
ACTACCCTGAATTCACAAAACTACGATAGAGTAGGCATAACAGTCACCGACTATATAGGCGACATCCTGGATTACGCTACACTTGATACTGCAGCCCTTGAAGCACAAGGCGGACGATACGATAAAGAAACCAAAAAAGTTATATGGGAAAATATAAAAATCCCCGCTAACTCAAAGGTTGAGAGTAAATTTACAGTAAATTTATTAAACCCTATTCCATCAACCAATCGACCTTCTTCGGTATCGACAGATTACGACTGTAGAATAAGTAACTTCTATGGTAACGAAATTACTATGGGCGTACAGTGTCCTGTTGTAAAAGGCTTGGAGACAATACCAAACACTGGGCCGGGAACAAGTTTATTTATGGGAACATTGTTAACTGCAGTTGTGGGCTACTTCTTTGCTCGAACTAGACTAATACACAAAGAACTAAATCTAATAAGAACAGACTACGCAACAACAGGAGGTCTATGAAATGAACGAACAATTAGATACAAAACTTGAACAAGACAAACAAGTCGAACAGCCGCATAATAATGAACATTTTACTAACACGACTGAACGAGAATTAACTCAATCAGAAAAAGAACACGGCTCCAAAGAACAGCTTGAAATAATTCAAAAAAAAGTCGAGCAACAAGCTCTCAGCAAAAATGAGCTTTCTCATTCTGAGAGAGAACAGCCAGTACAGCATCCTGTTCTTATCCGCAAAGATATAAAAGAAATTCAGTTTAACCGTGCAATGACTAGAGTTCGTAAAAAACTATCGGTACCATCACGAGCATTCAGTAAAGTGATTCATGTTTCAGCCATTGATAAATCCAGTGAATTTATAGGCAAAACAGTTGCTCGTCCGTCTGGCATGTTGACAGGAGCCGTACTGGCGTTTATCGGTACTTCTACTCTACTCTGGGTAACAAAGTTCAACGGATATGAGTATAACTATCTTGTTGTGATTATACTTTTCGTGTCAGGCATGATTATAGGTACTGCGGGTGAGGGTCTTTGGAAGCTACTTCGCAAGAGGTGATATAACCTCTATCCTTTTAGTCTAATGTAGTTTTACTGTGTGGTCGTTCACATGTGGGTCGTTCAGATCAATCGAGTGATGAGAAGGATCTGGTTGCTTTTCGGATTCCTGAGGCTTGCTAGACTCAACTGTGGTCTGGTTTTGCGGTACAGCAGGTGCTTGTGGAGATGGTACTGCTACGTATGGCTGATCTGCAGGCTGTTGCACAGGCATTGTTGGTGTAGCTGGAACAAGTACAGGTTGTGGCTGATTATGCTGTGCTGGGGCCACCATTGGGGTTACAGGTGGCTGGGGGGCAGATGGTTGTGGCTGTTTGAATGGTGATGACGGTGCCTTAAAAGAATTTGTTTGCTTTTTCTGCAACCAATCATCCAAGAAAGATGAACCAGTTGCAGGCTTCGGTGCACTTACTGGACCGGAATCAACAGCGCCAATGCCAGAGCTGGCATTTTCTTTAGGGGCTACTACATTACTGATACGCTCTGTTATTTCTTTAGACACTATTGCTTTTGGTCTTCCATATTTTGCAGCTGTCAGTTGCTTAAGTGCATCTCCTAATTCCCTATTTCGTATTTCTACAGGAGGGAGTCCGGCCATGCTGAATGGCTGAGTTGGTACTCCGTTAATTAGAGTTCTAACTGCCGCATTACCGTTTGGAATACGCTGCAAATCGTCGCTATCGAACGATGGCGCAAATTGTTTGGCCAAAAACTCTGCGTCAGATACACCAACACGCAAACAAATAATAGTACCGACATTTCCAAAAACCGCATCTCTAATTTCATCCGACAACTGTGTCGTAAACTGGTTTGCGACAATTAGATTTAAGCCATATTTTCTGGCCTCAGAAAGAATATCCGCAAATGAATCTGTTGAGTAGTTCTGGAACTCATCTACATACAGACAAAAATCGGGTCTCTCTCTGCGGTCAACATTGGCACGGCTCATCGCAGCCGCCTGGAATTTCATGACAAATATCATTCCTAGTAGTTTAGAGTTAACTTCACCAGTTCTTCCCTTGCTCAAATTAACAATCAGAATCTTCTTCTTATCCATTATTTCACGCAAGTTGAATGAGCTCTTAGTCTGACCGATGATGTTACGCATCATTTCATTACTCAAGAATGCTCCAAACTTGCTTACCACCCAGCTAGTCACTTCACCGGCTTCGTTAGAACGCTGAGAATTTGGCCACTCTTTGGTCCAGAAATCTAGCACATTCTGATCATCACAATACTGAAGTTTTGCCTTCATAAAATCAGGGTCAATTAATAGTTTAGGAATATCGACAAAGGTTCCACCTTTAGGATCTGACATTAGCAATAACGCACTGTTAGTGAAGATACGCTCAAACCTTGGACCGATAATACCCTGTTTCTGTGGGTCATATAATTTGTACAGAAGGTTGATTGACTCCTGAATTAGAAAGTCTTTCTGCTCTGGATGTTCTGGATCAAACTCAAACATGTTTAGCCCGAGTGGATAATCTGTGTCTGATGGACAGAAGTAAACAACATCTTCAGTACGCTCTTTAGGAATAAGGCTAAGTAGCTCATCCGCTACATCTCCGTGCGGATCAATGAATGCAAACCCGTCACCGTTCAGCATGTCTTGTAGTGCAAGGTTCTGCAAGAAAGTTGTCTTACCAACACCTGTCTGACCGACAAAATAGACATGGCGTCGCCTGTCATCTTCACCAAGTACAATTTTTCTCTTTGAACCCCTGAAGACGTTATATCCCAACATTAGTCCCTCGCTCATCACATTCCTAGGACCATCGACTTGTTTTGATCCTTGCCTTGAAAGTTGTGTGGTCGGAATATTGTTTTGACTTGGGAAATGGAATAGCGTCGCTAATTCTACTGAGTTCAAAACCGACTTATTACTTTCTTGTGGGAAAAATCTAAGGATATAAGCAGTAATAAAACTATCAATATCTTTCGCCTCGGTATACTGAAACCCATTCTTCCCTGGCATGTTATAGAGTGCAAAAGAAGCAACTAAATTATTCTTAATTGACATGGCTCGCTGTGAAACATTTGACGACGCAATAACTCTTATCAACACCTCATACGGTGCATGGCTTGCTTTCTCTTCAATAGCCTCAATAACTGACATATCCGACCCAGACAATTGTTTATCCTCATGTTTCTTCTCTTTCTCTTCTGGGGGCTTAGCCAGTGCAAAAAAGAGGTCTCTGAACCAACCGGTCATTTTTACGCCACCGGATTTGTGAGTATCAGTTCCTTTTCGTTTTTTATCGGCTTTTGCTAGAGCGTTTTTACGCCACACACTGTCGGCTGGCCTAAACAATATTTGAACCCCTGCACCATCTTCTTTGTCGAGAGTCGACAAAGCATTTAATAATGACTGCATCGTATCGCGCTTCAAATCTTTATAGGTCGCAATAGGATACGCAGAATCTTCTTTGAGTGTAAGCTCCCCTCCTACTGTTCCTGTTACCTTGCCCACTTGGTTGAACATATTATGCTCAGCAACTTCCTCTAATCGTGCGGTGGGATAGGCGCTGGTGATTGCCTGTTCCACTACTTCTACTAGAGCGACAGGAACGGCTGCATACATATTTATGAAACCATTGTGAGCAACTATTTCGAAGGCAACATGTCGTTGGCCGTAAAATTTACTCTTGAAACCCTTCTGAGTTGTTGTGGATATAATATTGAACAGAGTCTCTGCCTTAGATATAGTTTCGTCCATGACATCACGCTCGTCTCTACCGCCAACTTCTGTATCTGAACTGGGAGGAGGCAAATTAATAAGTAACGGCACCATTTTGAGCCCGCGTTCATAATTTTTTTGCTCACGCCATATTTTTCTAGAGTGATAATATATAGCAAAGCCACCTATAGTGATGACACAAAGAAATATGACTACAAATATCAGAAATGTTAACATTGGCTCCAGCTAGTCCTTACCGACAACGATATCCTTGTTATACCGCTTCTTAATATATTCTACTTTCATACGATTAATCTGTTTATTTTGCATATAGGGATCACCTTGGGTGCTCTGTACAATAGCCTTTGCTTTCTGTACCCACTCTTTTTCAATCAAATCTATATCATTAGCAACTTCCGGGACGTCAATCTGCACAATACCACTAGCTGTCCCGCCGACATCAGCAGCGGCCATTGTCTGAGCAACCTGTAGTTGACTATTGGCATCGTTAACAGCAACTCCGGCTAAGGCGGGAGAGCCGTGACCAGCACCCTGTTTGTGCTCGATCGCAGCATCTAGGGATGCCTCGTTGAACCCGTCTATCGATTCCATATTGTCAGGCAGATTTTTAGTCTCTGGTATAGGTAATATTTCTTGTGGATGCATAACTAATAACCATTATACCAATATATCCGTAAAAATATTAGCTCCACATTCGGTAAAAATAAAAAGTGCTTACGACTACTAGACTAAATGCCAATATTACATCGCTAACAGATAATTGCCCCACCCCAGAGAGTAGCCCTAATAGTACGAGCAAACTGACACAGACAAAAGCCATTAGTGTTCTAATACGACTTTCATCTTTAAAAATCAATGCAAAAGTGACCCTTGTAGCAGAAAAAAAGAATATCCAGGCCAAAACAACCGGTATAAATATATAAGGTAATGGCTTGTTCTCTGGTGAAATAAGTAAAAATGCTGCAATAATTGCGCCTAAGCTTGCCACGGTGAGTATAGAATACTTTTTAACTAATTTTTTGTTCATCTAAGTTATATGTTACAGGAATAAAAAAGTTGCACCAAGAGAATAAGTGCAACTAATATTAACAATAAAGAGAAGCCCAGGACGATAAATCCGCCCGTATAAAATTACTGTAAAGCGCTTATCGTCCTTTGGACTTTGTGACTGACCGCTCATCCACGCTTTAGGCGCAGTAGAGCGATGATTTTTTGTTTATGATCCTGTTTGTTTTTTGTGAACCATGACTACAATTTAGCACAAGCATTAAGAAATGTCAATAGTGATTATGGTTATAGATTTGTTGTAATAAATAATATTACAGTTTAATTTTGGATCTATACTACAGTAGTATGATTTATATATTGTTTATTTTTAACAACACAATTTTATTAGAAAAAGTACATAAATTAATGATTTTTTTGAATAAAATCTACATACCGTGTCAATGCAATTACTTGTCTAGCGAAGTAAATTCATATCAATTTCTAGCTAATAATTACCCGGTATTAGGTACTTTGATGAACTAAAAATAGGTACTTTGTGACTATTAATCACTGACTGTGTTGCCTACCAAAACTACAATTTTTAAAATAAAATTATCAATCGACATGCTCACAAGTTAGTGGTGACCATTTGAAACGTTACAATGAACTAACAATTTGGTTAATTAAGCTGGATAAAGCAAAAACCTGTGATTCTATACTCCGCACCAGTACACCCCTGACCTACTTTTTATTAACCAGGTGCTATTTATGCATTGTCTACTAATATGTCTATGCAGTGAATATACACATTCATCTACCCTCATAACCTGGACTAAAATTACCTTAATTTCAGGCATGGTGAGCACTATATACCTGGGTTTAATACAGTTGTTCTGCGATGGTGATAAAAAGAGTATAAAACCCTAAAAAAACTGTTGACATAAGCATTATTGCGATATAGGATAGGGTCAGTACTTTGAATAAATAAAGTACTCAAAAACAAAAACGTATCTGTAACAACGACTTCTCGCAGGTCGTTGTTCTTTATTACAGACGATACAGACCGAAAAAACATTATATTTTGCAAAATGCTCACTCCAAGCCTAAAGTAATGATTAATATGAAGATTCACTCAGTTCACGAAAGTGGCGGTAAAGGCATAATTGTAACTGCAGAGACAAGTCTATCTAAAGGACTGCCCGCTATTGTACTTGTTGGATTCGCTGGAAAAAGCCTAGATGAATCACGTGAACGTATCAGAAGTGCTTTTAGCGCCTCTGGAGTACCGTTACCTAAGAAAAGAATAACCGTCAACATCTCTCCTTCTGATGTACCAAAAGATGGCGCACATTACGATTTGGCGATAGCACTATCTATATTAGCTGAGGCAGAAATGATCCGATCCTATCCAGTAGACCCTATCGTCTTTGGTGAGCTAGGACTAGACGGATCTATCAAACCAGTAAGGGGTATACTTGGAAAATTATTATGCGCAATTAAAGACGGCTATACTCACTTCATAATACCCAAAGAAAACATCAGGCAAGCATCATTATTGGAAGGCATCTATATCCTATCGGCTGATAATCTAAAGACTCTGTCTAGCCAACTATCAAATGATACTAGTAGTTTATTTATCAAGAATGCGCCAATGTCATTGAACTTGAAAAAGGATAAATCTGACGCCGTAATTGACTTCTCGGAAGTTATTGGCCAGGCCAGAGCTAAACGAGCCCTAGAAATAGCTGCTGCCGGTGGACACAACATATTGCTTAACGGCCCACCCGGCGTCGGTAAAAGCATGCTTGCCAAAGCAATTCCAGGGATATTGTCAGACCCTAACAAAGAAGAAATCATAACTATTACACACCTGCACAGCCTTACCGGCGACAATGTGGTAGACCTGATAACCACTAGACCCTTTCGATCACCCCACCATAGTTCAAGCGACGTATCTATTATAGGTGGTGGCCCCAGGCCAAAGCCAGGCGAGGTTTCTTTAGCTCACGGCGGAGTACTATTTCTGGACGAATTGCCAGAATTCCGTAGATCAACCATAGAAAGCCTGCGACAGCCTCTAGAAGATGGAACAGTGACTGTGGCCAGAGCAAAAGATACCGTCACCTACCCCGCCAGATTTATGATGATTGCTACCAAAAACCCCTGCCCATGTGGCTTCTATGGTAGTACTAAACAGTGTAGTTGTAGCCCGATTGAGCTTCAGAGATACCAAAAAAAGCTTTCCGGACCAATTCTTGATAGGATAGATATCCATGTGACAGTCGATAACGTAGAACATAAAAATCTATTGAGCAAAAACTCTGGCGAGGAAAAAAGTGAATCAATCAAAAATAGAGTACTACAGGCACAGAAAAAACAGAGAGAACGACTTGGCAAAAAGAATCTCAACGCATCTATGTCTAATCGGGACATAAAGGCTCACACCATCCTAGAGCCTGACGCCAAAGAATTCATCGACATTGCAGCCGAAAAACTGGGTATATCAGCCCGCGTATATATGAAAATGATAAAAATCGCCCAGACAATAGCAGACTTAGAAGGTAGCACCACGGTATCTAAAAATTACATTGCCGAAGCTTTGCAATATCGCCCTATTGTGGAAGACTAAATAGGCAGACAGGCGCAAATCAAACGGTCATTCTGCATTTGGATGGCTATAGGTGTTTCCACCCTTGTATTATCAGTCCATATCTGATACTATACTGGAAACCATTTTACTAATAAGGAGCACAGCACCATAAGCAAGTTTACCCGCCTGAACGACAAGATTCGGGCGCCAAAATTACGTGTCATCGACGAAAACGGAGACCAATTAGGTGTCATGAGTCGTGAAGAAGCGTTACAGGCAGCACAGTTAGCAGAGCTTGATTTAGTAGAGATTTCACCTGATGCAGATCCACCGGTCGTAAAAATTATCGACTGGGGGAAATACAATTATCAGCGGACGAAACAACTAAAGAAGAATCAAAAAAGTGCCAAAACCTACGATATCAAACAGATAAGAGTAGGCCTGAAAATTAGCGACCACGACCTGGAAGTAAAGGCCAAAAAGACCCGTGAGTTTCTAGAAATAGGCCACAAAGTCAAATACGTACTGCGTTACCGAGGACGCGAAATGGCACACAAAGACATAGGGTTCAAACTTGCAGACAAAATAATAGAATCATTTAACGCAGAAGTTACTGTCGACCAAGCTCCAATTTTTGCCGGTAGACAACTAAGCTTCGTAATAAGGAGATCACAAAATGCCAAAACTAAAGACGCATAGCGGAACTAAAGACCGTATGAAAGTAAATAAGAACGGTAAAGTCCTTCGTCGTAAGGCTACCGGTAATCACTTGCTAGAAAAGAAAAGCAAGAGTCGCAAACGTACACACGCCGGTGTAGAAGTCGTAACTGGTAAACAGAGTAGAAACATCAAGCTGAATCTAGGAGTATAGGAGATATATGAGAGTAAAAAGAGGCGTTACAGCCAGAGCAAGACACAACAAAATTCGCAAAAGTACTAAGGGAATGACTCTTTCTGCACGTTCAAGCGTACGACGTGGTAAACAAGCAGTTGTTCGTTCGTTAGAGAACGCCTACAATGACCGTCGCAACAAAAAACGTACATTCCGCCAACTTTGGAATGCGCGTATCAATGCTGCTGCCAGAGAAAATGGCACAAACTACAGCCTGCTAATAAACGGCATGAAGCAGAAAAACATCACTGTTAACCGCAAAATGCTAAGTGAAATTGCCGTAAACGACCCTGCTGCCTTTTCTGCAGTCGTTAAGACAGCAATCAAATAGCCACAAGATAAAGATACTCTAATAAATTTAAAAACCTTCTTTTTACAGAAGGTTTTTAAATGCCCTATTCGTCCCTATAAGCCGGGTTTTGTACCCCGCACCACTTTCTGTTTCTCTGTAGTCTGCAATCAGATTGCAGAAGATACAAAAAGTGGTGCGGGGTGCTAATCATCTATCTAGCCTTGCCGTTGCCGACACGATCTTAGCGGTTATCGGAGAACGATGGTTAAATCGGCCGCAATTGCTTGCGACTACTTCCCCTCCTTGCAGCAGACAGGGTTTACCACTTTCTCCTGGTCACCCAGAAGATACTGTGAGCTCTTACCTCACTCTTTTCACCCTTACCTATGCTCCTCGCAAAAGCTCGGACGGGGCTAGAAGTTGGTAAATAGTAGTTGGGGTTAGCTACATGCTTTTCCCTATTTACCATTTACCAACCCCCAACTACTCGCTACGAACCTTAGTGAGAAGCACGGCGGTATTGTTTCTGTGGCACTAATCCCTAGAGTCACCTCTGGTTGCCGTTAGCAACTGTCAGTACCGATGCTGCCCGGACTTTCCTCCCCGCACCTAAAACCGCCTAACAAAAGCCTATTCGCTTTTTAAGTTCGGTTAAACCACGACCATGATGCTTCAATTTTCTCTCTCGTTCTAACGCAAGAGCTTTTGTAGAAAACGCTTCATAATAAACTATATCCCAGGGTATACCAGATTTAGTTGCAAGACTTTTTTCATGGTTGTGTTGGTAAAATCGCTTCTTAAGGTCTGATGTACAACCTATATAAAATTTACCATTACTTTGGCTTCTTAGAAGATATACATAATGCATAAAGCGATTTTAACATGGCGATTTAAGGTGCGGGGTGATTAGCCGTGAACGATTAGGACTCCATCATTGTACTACATCTGTACCTTTGACGGCATCTAGAGCTTTATTAACTTCCATATCGGCAAGCTTATTAAGCTCTCTGGGAACGTGAGTAATACTGAATTCCCTGAACTGCTTAGATAGACTACTTGCAGTCTCGTATAGCGACCATAGGTCTCTGTTTTTAACCTTGAATATGCCTTTTAGTTGATTAACTACGAGCATACTATCCAAATGAACGTGAACATTTGGTATTTGTTGCTTCAAACACCATTCCATTGCCATAATAACTGCATGGTACTCCGCCTGATTATTGGTTGTCAGTCCCAGGTATTTGTTGTCTGCATGAAGCATACGGTTTAGTTCATCCAGTATTACAAAACCCGCCGCCGAAGGTCCCGGATTACCCCTGGAACCACCATCAGCAAACAATTTGACTGTTCCAGAGTAAACTCCGCTTTTATTTGTAGCTTTCAGGTATGGAATTACTAGATCTAGTGGTCTATAAGTAAACGTCAGTACTAAAACAGGTGTAGTCATAGTAATATGCTCTCCATAAAAACGCCTGAAGGTTTGCAACATTTCCTCTGGATCATCAAATGACTCTGCCTGTGCCAGCTGTTCTTTCGTCAAATTTTCTAAAGCCACTGATGCGACAGACGTAATTATCAGCTCACCAGGGATTACCCAAGTCGTCGGGTGGTCACCATCTACTTTGTCTACAAGCTGTACAATGTCACCAATACGTAAATCTTTGTCGTCATTGACCCGAAAAGTAGCACTTTTCTTCCCCACCTTTATGGCTTCTGCAAATTGATGTTCGAATTTTAGTTGTTTCATAATGGATAACGCCTTGCTCATTTGTTGGAGTAGACATGTAACCTTAGATTTACCTGCTAAATGCTAGGTGGGTCGGAGAGCATAAATGCAACCCAACCCTATGATTTGTTGTTCAGAAAATCATAGTGGCTACAGAGGTCTACAAGCACTAGTATAACGATTTAGCATCTACAATTACAGCCCAGATCTAAAGCAAAATATTAAGTAATGCATTCTGGACACTAGTAATTATCGGCGATATGACCGGATATGCAAGCGACAATATTAGAATTACACCAAATATTCCGAACGATTCTATTTGACGCATAACATTCTGCACAGATTCTGGGGCAAATGCATATAGCACCCGGGACCCATCCAATGGAGGAAATGGAATCATATTGAATACAAACAACCCAACATTCAACTTAAGCATTAACATCAAGATATCCAACGCCAACCCCGTCGCTCCGGTCATATTGATAACCACAGCAGCAAGCGTAGCAATTGCTAAATTAGTTAGTGGCCCAGCGATTCCTACAGCAGCCAACCCTAGTTCTTCTCCTTTGATGCGGGATGTATTAATCGGCACGGGCTTTGCAGCCAATATCGGCGGAAGTCCCAAAAGTAGCAACACTGCCGGCAAAGCAAGTGTCAATATAGGGTCTATATGGCTCATGGGGTTTAGGCTAATTCTTCCTCTAGAGTGCGCCAGATCATCTCCTAGACGCAAGGCAACATAGGCGTGCATCATCTCATGTAGAGCCACAGACAAGAACAAGGCTACAAGAAAGACAGCGATACTTATGATGTTTTGAGGAATATCCATATGCTTTATATACAGTATAGCAGGTGAAAAACATCGAAAAACAGATTGACGGCTAGCCCAAAACGTAGTATTATGAACTTCAAGCAATTTAATTAAAAGTTGAGATTTAAGCTATGAAAACATGTGATATCACTGGCAAAGGAAAGCAATTTGGCAACAATGTTAGCTTTTCTCAGCGTCATACTAAAAAAGTATGGGAACCAAATCTTCAGAAGAAAACTCTTATCATCGATGGTAAGAAAATTCGTGTGAAGGTAGCGACAAGCACCCTACGTACGCTGCGCAAAAAAGGCATCATAGCCTAGAAACCAGTGAATGGTGAGTAGTGATAAGTGAGAGACATGCAATCTGTAGCTACTGCTCACTATTCACCCATCACTACTCACCGTCTATTTTATATTCAATACAACTAAATGAGCTTTCCCAACCAGATCAGGGTTAGGCTTGTCGACTTTATAAGAATCTTTTTGCTCACTCTCAGGTAGTGCGCTAGCTTTTTTGAAGTCTTCTAACGGTGCTGCCGGTACCTCATAATTTAACCCAGGCACATCGTACTGCGAAGGAATGATAGCTTCTGGTTCAATTTTCTTGATTGCAGATACTGCACCAACAGCATCGAGCGTATAGCCATTGCCACCAACAGGAACAATCATAACGTCCGTACCACCGCTCAGTTCAATAACATTATCAGCAATGTCAGGATGTATATGACCAAGTATTGTCACTGTCGTACCGTCATACATACACTGGAATACGGTTGCTGTTTCAGCATTTTCAGCGTCCATATGCGCCCGTGTCTGCACTGCTTTGACTGAAATATCACCAATTTCAAACTCTCCTGCACTATCAAGTGTGAGCCTTGCTTTTTTGGTAGCATGTTCGTTTTCAAGCATTTTATTTGTAAATATTGCTACATCTGTCTCTTTAGTGATCGACTTTCCACCAATTGATGCTAGATTATCATCAATAACGATTGACGCATTCTTAGTCTTTATCCTGAAACAATTTGCACCAAAAAATTCAATTTCCATACTTATTACTCAACTCCTTATTTATTTGTAAATACTTCTGCTTTGTCTAATACAATTTGCATCTTTGCACCCATGAACTGTAGCCAGAACTTATCACGCACTTGCCTACGATATTTCCATTCATCAGGCTCAATAACAGCGTAACGTAGTTCCCTATTCTTTTCTTTTTCTAGCGATGCTACCACTGACTCAATTTTTGAAACGACCGCATTTCCAATGATCAATATATCTACGCCCGATGACTCATCTCTAGTATAAACACCGCTATAAGCTATTCCGACTATATTTCCAGCCTTTTCCCAATGCTTAGCCTCTGGTAGCTCTATAGCACTACTGTCTGTCTCGGGGACAGTTTTTTGAACAACTGGCTTATCTGACTTATTTGTAGGCTTATCGGCTTTTTCTTCTGCAGTTGGAGCCTCTTCTGTCGCCAACTCAGAGAACATACTCCTTAGAGCATCAAAATGGTCGCATTTCTGGTTAACCTCATAGTACAGTTTATTATTTGAGCTATCAGATGTGATAATGCCTAGCGACAACAAGTTTGCAAGTTCACGGCGTACCGAATTAATCTGTTCATCTACAATTCTTGTGATCTCACGGACATAGAAAGATCGGTTTGGATTACTAAAGAATAGTCTAAGCAGTTTCACTCTCGTCTTTGACCCAAATAATTGCTCAATCATGTTTCTATTGTAACAGATTTGTTCAATATGATTTTACTTCTCTTAAAATTGTATCTATAGCACTGGAATCATTGTTCAGCCAAGTTATATATGAGTTGGTTTTGAACCAAGATTTTTGTCGGCGACTATATTGCCAGTGCGCTGTTTTGAAAAGTTGCTTTGCCTCTTCAATGTCTATTTCGCCGTCCATAAAGCGCATAACAATTGGATATCCGATTGCATCCATTTTTGTCTTTGGCCGACCGTATTTATTAACTAAAGTCTCCACTTCCCCCACAAACCCATCTTCAAACATTTTTTCTATTCGCTCGCTAATGCGCTTTTTCAGAGTTTCAGCGTCAGGTAAAAGCCCAAATATTAGTGCCCCAGGAGTTGGTTGTATGTTGGTATGATTCTTGCCTTCACGCAGAATTACACCTATCAAATGCCGTGGATTTTCTTTATTTTCTGGCATATCATACTTTTTGTTTTCGATAATTTTCTGTAGCTCTGTAGTGCTCAATTTCTCCAACTGCTGTTTGTAATCTCCATTGTCACTATTGCTATCAACATCGTAGTCAAAAAATAACGCATTAATATATAGACCAGTTCCCCCAACAATTATTGGAATTTTATGCCGAGCTTGGATATCTGTGATTGCTTGGTTTGCTAATTGTTTGAACTGATTAACACTAAACGAATCATAGGGGTCAATAATATCTATCAGATGATGGCGAATCTCTTTTTGGTCTTCAATACTAGGTTTTGCTGTTCCAATATCCAGCCCGCGCCGAATTGTCTGGGAATCAGCACAAATTATTTCCCCGTCTATTCGCTGCGCTAACTCCATAGCCAAGCTACTCTTGCCACTAGCAGTGGGGCCCACAATGAATATGGTAATTGGGGGCTGGTAATTAGTAGCTGGGGAAGCTACGATTTTCCTATTTACCATTTACCGCCTCCCCATCTACCAAATCTGGCCACCAGATCAATTTTTCTAAATCAACCCAATATGTGTCGGCTTCCCCACTCACAACGACCCCTTCGGCCTCCAGGTGCTTCTTATGAGCTATTCTACCGCCTGGATAGCCTGAAGCCAGACCGCCCTTCTTGTTGACTACCCTATGCCACGGCAAATTATCATCTCCAAAATGGGCGATACCACCAACAATTCTGGCAGCGAGCGGAGAACCTGCAAGAGCGGCCAACTGTCCATAAGTCATAACTCTCCCTGCAGGTATCATGGCTACGATTTTCTCAACTTCTAATCTGAATTTATTAGTTCCCATAGTTTCTACAGTAGGCCTTTCAGATATGCACCACCGATGGTCCAGTCGGGAATCTCAACAACGCCGTCATGTGGATCAATGTCTCGAAAACCTTGGCTACCAAACAAGAAACTTCTAACTCCTACTTTGTGGCAAGCGTTTACATGACGTACTTCATTATCAATAAATACGTCCAAGCCTAGCTGTAAGCACATCTCGGCTTTAGTCGGTAGGTCTCCCCCGTAATATGGATTTTGCGTATGATGAATCGCTTTTATAAACTTGTCTAGGCCTTTTGTAGCCAGAGTTCTCAATGTAACATCTTGTCTAACTGGTCTACGTGCCGTAACAATAAAAAAATCGCTCTCCTCTTTGGTTTCCTCGAGCAACAAATCAACACCTGGGATAAGTTCTATCCCTGGATAACCATCTGCTTCTAGGTCTGCGCAAAACTCCAGTGCCTGCACCCTGCTAAACCCCAAACTCTCCCAGTAACCAAAATCCGAAATATTACCCGGCTCTACCGACTTTCCTAATTCTTGTTCAATTGAGCGCATAACAGCTCCGGTAGTATCAACAACCGTATCGTCAAAATCTAGCCCGACTAGTCGTTTGCGCGGTGAAGAAAACTGACTCATCTCTACAGGCTAGATTTATTAACCCGAGATTTTGACTCATTTGCAACAGTTTGTATAAACTGCTCGTAATGTAGCTCTGACTGGGTATCAATTACAGATATGTCGTGACGCAGTCGTGGCGAAACCACTCCATCATTCACCTCACGCTCACCGATTACGATTGTGTACGGAACTTTGTCTGTTGCAGATGCCCTTATTTTCTTACCGACTGATTCATTGTCGTTATCCACAAACACTCGCAGTCCATTGCTTTTGGCAAGGTTGGCAATCTCTTCGGCTCTAGCAACAGTTGTATCTTCTTGGTTTACAGTGATTATTCTAACTTGCTCTGGAGCCATCCATATCGGGAAATTACCGGCCGTATGTTCAATGTAGACGCTCAAAAAACGCTCTAGACTACCCAAAAGCGCACAATGAATCATTACCGGTCTCTCCGCTATACCATCTTTGTTAGTGAACTCTAGGCCAAAACGTTCTGGTTGCACAAAATCAAGCTGGACTGTAGCAACCTGCCACTGACGGCCAATAGCATCCGTCGCCATGAAGTCTATTTTTGGGCCATAGAAAGCAGCTTCGCCTTCTTCGATATAATAGTCGAGATTATTCTCGCGGGCTAGTTCTTCTATCTGAACTTGCGCCTTTTCCCAAAGCTTTTGATCCCCAAGGTACCCTTTACCATCATCCCTGAAACTAAGTCTGAATTTCAAATTCATGTTGAAAACGCTATACATTTCCCTAGACGCCTCGACAAGATCTGTTGCTACCTGTTTAATCTGATCTTCCGCTACAAAAGCGTGACTGTCATCCTGTGTGAACGAACGAACTCGGCTGAGACCGTGCAACTCACCGGTCTTTTCGTCACGATAATCACCGGCATTTTCCATATATTTCACTGGTAGATCACGGTAGCTCCGTGGTCTTGAGGCGTATATCTGAATGTGGTGTGGGCAATTCATCGGTCTTAGTACAAACTCATCAGAAGTCTCTTGGCTTTTAACCAAAAACAGCTCGTCTCCGAATTTATCCCAGTGTCCACTAGCCTTGTATAGGTCGGTCTTGGCAATAACCGGTGTCCATACTCTTTTGAAACCATTTTTTTCCCTCAGCTCTTGCGTGAACTTACCTATCTCTTCACGGAGTACTGTGCCCCTATCGGTAAATAAAGGCAGACCCTGTCCCACTAAATCCGAAAACACAAACAAATCCATTTCTTTACCGATTTTGCGGTGGTCACGTTTTTTGGCCTCTTCTAACATTTGCAGATAGTCATTTAGCTCTTCTTTTGACTCAAATGCGACCCCATATAGCCGTTGCATCTGCGGATTTGACTCCTTAGCCCGCCAGTACGCCCCTGCGACTCGCATCATCTTGAAGGCGCCAACTAGGCCAGTATGCTCAACATGAGGACCCCTACACAAATCTGTGAACTCCCCATTTGTATAGAAACCGACATTGTCTATTTTTGCATCACCATCACTCAATGTGCCCATTTCTTCTGCGCTCAGATCTTTAGCTACTGTTGTTCCAGAACGCTTCAAATCGTTTAAAAGTTCTTCTTTGTAGGGTTGCCCCTGCTCTTTTGCCCAAGATATAGCTTCGTCAATCGGTTTACTTGACTGAACAAAAGGTTGCT
>Ga0075163_10005885_pt1 | contig 16283 bp, 10 predicted proteins | sample JI1023141ADNA_FD_71478 | JGI IMG/M metagenome (GOLD analysis project Ga0075163, IMG submission 71478) | Wastewater effluent complex algal communities from Wisconsin, to seasonally profile nutrient transformation and Carbon sequestration -... | ecosystem: Engineered > WWTP > Effluent > Algae...
TGTGCCAAGCACGTTGATCGTGAAGCCTTGACCGGCACAGCGATGCTCACACCACGCGAGAAAGCCGAAGGCATAAAGGCCAAGGCCCGTGAACTGGGTTTCCTTGCTTGCGGCATAGCTCGCGCTGAATTCCTCGCCAACGAAGCGCCTCGCCTGGAACAATGGTTGCGCCAAGGCAAGCATGGCGAAATGGGCTACATGGCGAACCACTTCGACATGCGCTTGGATCCACGGAAGTTGGTGGAGGGAGCGAAGAGCGTGATCAGCCTCGCCTTCAACTATCACACACCACCGAAACAACAAGATCCTGAAGCACCGAAGTTGAGTACCTACGCTTACGGCCGCGACTATCACAAGGTGGTGAAACAGCGCTTGAAGCCGTTGATGTCCTTCATCACGGAGCAGAATGGCGATGTGTCGATGCGTGCCTTCGTGGATAGCGGTCCGGTGTTGGAGAAGGCGTGGGCGCAGCGCAGTGGAATCGGTTGGGTTGGCAAACACACCAACGTGATCCGCCAGGGCGCGGGGTCGTTCTTCTTCCTCTGCGAGATCATCCTTGATCTTGAATTGGAACCGGATGCGCCCGCAACGGATCACTGTGGCACATGCCGCCGTTGCATCGATGCGTGCCCTACGGATGCGATCACCGCATACGGTGTGGACGGCAGCAAGTGCATCAGCTATTTCACGATCGAATTGAAGACCGCCATTCCCGAAGCCGTGTCAGGACGCTTCGACAACTGGACCTTCGGCTGCGATGTGTGCCAGCAGGTGTGCCCGTGGAACCGTTTCAGCACGCCGCACCGAGAACCGGAATTCATGCCCAAGCCTGAACTGATGACGCTCTCCAAGGACGAATGGCACGGGATGACCGAGGTGGTGTTCGAACGGTTGTTCGAAGGGAGTGCAGTGAAACGCACCAAATTCGAAGGCTTGAAGCGCAACCTGAGGTTCCTACAGCAAGGAGAAGTCTGAGGTCACGAGCGCATTGTGGTCTGGAACACCTCGATGATCACGTCCTTGTATACGTGCCCGAAGGTGGCCAAACACCAAGCCTTCAGCACGAGTTGATCGTGCTGGCCCACCCACCGTCGGGCTTTGATGAGTTCCTTCTTGAAGAGCCGCTGATCGAAACTGACTTTCTGGAGCACCTGTTTGCTGAACTCCATCATCTTCCTGCCTTGGTCCATCATCACGGTTCGGCTTTAGCGAGGTTGAAGATAATACGTCCCGAAAGGGATAGGGGGGATTTTCGTCGAAGGGTTTTCCACTACCGATCCCACTTGTGGACAATGATAACGAGGCTTGCAGGGGTTCGTTGCCCGCTAGGTGCCAAAAAGTGTTGTCAGGGTTGGAAATTGCGTTCCGCCACCTGCATCACCTCATTGCTTGCCGTATTGTAGGCATAGGCCACCAAGGCGCAGTTGGCGGGCTGCCAACTTGGGTCTACCGCGAAATCGGGGTAGGAGAGTGTGATCGTATCCCCCGTATTGGCCGCCCCGGTGATCAACGGTACGCCCCAAGTACCGTTGAGCGTGGTCCTCAGCACATGCCTGTGCTCGTAGTTCTCCACGTCCGGTGGCGTCGCCTCATTGTCAAGCTGCCAGTCCACGACATGGTCTTCGATCAAGTAGATCGTCAGGTTGTGGTCATCGGTCACGGGTCCAACAACGGCCACTTTCACTTCTGCGGAAACGGTCCCATCATCCGGGTTATAGTCCAATTGGCTGAACCAGATATCAAGATCGGCGGGTTGCCCTATGATATCAGCGATGTCGCTGCCCCAAGCGGATGAACTCTGGAGCAGGCTGCTGTTGAATGCACGGCGGCTGACCATGCCGGTGGGCAGGAAGCTCACGCTGAAGGTGGTGGCGTACGCGGTGCCAGCTTCGGTGCGGAAATCCGTTGCATAGCTCCCGTTCGAGTTCGGTGGGTTCGCCGGTGCCCCGAAGAAGTCGGTGGCATGCACGCCGACGACGATCAGGTCCTCACCATATACATCATGCAGCTGTGTGGCGGTGCGCGTGGCGGCCGGGCAGTTGTTGCACCGGTGTCCGGTGAAATCCTCCAACAGGACTTTGCGCGTCACTCCTTCTCCCCCTGAATTGTCGCCTCCAGGGGCCACCAAGGGGTCGGTAACCAGATCGCAGCCTAGGCTGGAGCAGAGGAGCAGGTACAGGATCGATCTGGGCAGTGCTTTGTACATCGATCAAAAGGTAGTTGTCACGGACAGGGACAGACCATTGGAAGCGGGCACTTGGCGGCAGACGCCACCTACGCAGAAGATCCCTGCGCGTTGGCGGCCGAAGTTCATCTGGAAGCGCGTCCCATCGCGGATGTATCCAAAGGAGCCGATCGGGTAATGGATACGCTCTGGTTCCACTTCAGTTTTGCCGTCCTGGAGGAAGGTCTCATCGAGCGTGACATAGTTGTATTGGTCCATCACAGCCAGGAACCAATGCGGGCTGAACGTGAATTCGGCCAATGCGGTGGCCCAATTGCCATGGTCCTGTGCCGTGCTCAAGTGTTGCAGTTCGAAGCGGAGCGAATTCTTGTCCGTGAAGTTATGCAAGCCTTCGACGATGAATATGTCCGCGTGCACCACAGGCTTGCCGGGCTTGCCTTGGATGATATCGATATCATATATCAGGTTCAGGTAGGAAAGCGCCAGCTCCCATGTGGAACTCACCTTTTTGCGCACTTCAATGTTCACGTCCTGGAAGTAGCGGCGTTCTCCGGGCCGGAAGAAGTTGGTCGTGTAGCCGAGTTTCCGAGTTGTATCGTCCACGGCTCCCAGATCGGTGGAGTCCAACGAGTAGGCTACGGAATAGTTCACCGCCAGTTTGGTACCGTACTTACCGCCCAGTTTGGTGCCTTTCTTCCATTTGTAGAAGACCTCGCCTTGTGCGGCCACCTCCCCGTTGGGTTGTGTCGCGTAGGGGTAGAGTGTTGCGGGTAGGTTATAGGTGTGCTGCTTGGCCAGCGGCGGCAGGAAATTGATGTTCAGGTCGAACGGCGTAGGCGAGGCACGGTCGCTCTGGTAGAACATGTTGTCGAAAGTGTGCGCACCGACACTCGCGCCGAATCCCTTGACCGAGTAAGTTGCATTTACCAACAGGGCTTGGCCGTTCTTATAGATGAAGTTGTTACGGCCGTTCGGGTCGTTGATCTTGTAGGCGTATTCGGAATAGAGGTTCCACTTTCCGGTGGTGTAGTTGGCCCGTAGCGCCCAAGCGCCCACGTTCTCCGGTAGGACCAGCAACGGATCACGGTCCTCTTGGTATTTGCTCACGAAGCTGCCGCCGATGATCAGGTTGTTCGCACTCGTCCAGTTGCTGTCCAGGAGTTCGCTGAAGTTCACTTCGCCGTCGATGGCCCGCACGATACCGGCGCCTTTGACCATGCCGTTATCGAATCCGAAACGCTGGCGGCCGATCGCCGTCTTAAGATAGACGCCTCGATAGGGCTTGTACTTCAAGCGGATCCCGTCCATGGAATTGTCCACGCCGAGGTATCGTTCCTCGTAAATACGGAAGATCATGCCTTGGCCGAATTGCTCAAAGAAGCTACCGGCGGTCACTTCCAGGTCGCTCACCTTGAATTTGATGTACCGATAGCCGACGCCGGATCCGGTATAGGTCTGCCCCGCTGGGTACCCCGCCAAATGGGGCTCATAGCTCTCGAACCTTCCCCCGGCCTCGAAGTTGCCGTTGGTGTAGATCAAGTTGGCCCAAGCATTGGCTGCTAGCCGCTGGGGTGGTAACACGGCACCAATGGCCGAATCGGGTCGATAGTACTGTACATCCGTACTGAAATTCCCGTGCAGTTGCCCATTGTCCTGGGCTTGGATAGCACCCGCTAAAAGGACAGGCAGTGCCCATGCGGTGGCCCGTAGCGATTTCGTTCGGATCATCCGCGCAAAGGTCACTTCTTGCCGACAAGTTCCTTCACCTTGGCGTAGAGTTCGTTCTCATCGCCCGGTTCGTAGTTGTTGTGTTGGTAGACGATCTCACCAGCACCGTTCAGCAGAAAGGTGTGCGGCACATTGTTCACGTTCAATGCACGCTTAAGGTCGCCGTTGGGGTCGAGGAGGATCTCGTATTCCCATCCTTGTCCGTTGATATACGGGGCCACTCGGGCCATGCTCCGTGCATCATCGATGGAAACAGCCACGAGCTTGACACCGGTCTCTTCCTGCCAAGCCTCATACTTGTCGGAAATGGTGGAGAGTTCACGCTTGCACGGTGCGCACCAAGTGGCCCAGAAGTTGATGATCATGGGCTTTCCTCCATTGCTAAGGGTCTTGGTGTCCACCTTCTTTCCTTCCAATGTCTGTACCATGACACTGGGCATTTTCGCACCTGTTTGGGCTGCGCTGTTGAAGGAGATCAGGCTTAGAAGGCCGAGGAATGCAAGTGTTCTCATCTGTAGGGTGTTAAGGTAAAGGAAAAGGTCAGCGACCTCGGGCAACTGGCGTGCCGGATCGCTGACCTTTCCTTATACAGTCAGTTGAATACCTGGCTTAGTGGGTGATCGTCACTTTACGCGTAGCGGTCATGCCGTCGGCAAGCACGTTCAGGAAGTAACTGCCTTGGGCGATGCCGCTCAAGTCGACTACCGTTTGCTGTGCTCCGGAGCCGAAGCCCTTGGCTTGTTGCGCTACTACTTCTCCCAAAATGTTAAGCACGGTAATGTTCACCACGGTGGCACTTGGCAGGTCCAGGTTCACGTTCAGCATACCCGTCGTCGGGTTGGGGTATACCGAGAGACCGCTTTCAAGCACGTTCTCTTCGATACCCACCATCGCGCCGGTCAGGAACTTTTCCGTGGAACTAGCGCCGAAGGCCCCCCCTTGCGCTACGATCACACCGCCGCTTTTCACCTTGTAGAATCCAGGTGCGAAGATGCCGTCGCCGTAAGAATCGCTCACCACCAGTTTATAGCACTCCGTTGGGTTCAGGTCCCACCAATAGTTATAGGTCTGGTTATTGGCATAGTTACCGGCGGGGTCTTGGAAGACCACCTGGTTGTTCGAGTTGTAGAGCTTCCACGTGGTCTCGCTGGCATAACCATCGGTACGTAGTTCGAAATTGATCGTAGCCAGGTCCGCGTTTGGGGCCAATTCAAAATGGTACTCCTGTTCGGCACCTGCAGGGTTGGCATCCTCTCCGCCATTTGGAACGCTCACCGTAGCATGATAATCGGTTGGGCCGGTCACGGCCACATCGGTGAAGTTGATGGCAGCAGAACCCCAGCGAGCCAAGGTTCCGGTCCAGTTCACTGTTCCCAAGGTGTTCGTGCCGTCAGTAAGGGTCACGGTAGCGCTGGTCAACTGGGAGGTGCCCATGTTGTGCAACGTAACGGTCGGATAGGCTGCATCGGGGCAGACAACTTCATCTTCGGTGTTCAAGAGTGTGGCATCGATGGCCCCGTTGTTGAACGCTGCAGGGCAAGCGTTCCGCCAGCTTTGGTAGAACTGGTTCCACGTAGTGGTGCGCTGGATCTCAACGCCTGTGGTGGAGCCGGGGCAATGCATGAAAAGGGTGGGGTAACCCGGGAAATCATAGAGGTTGGCCACTGATACACCCTGGCCACCTGGGCCGATGATCGGGTAGGGGGTACCTTCGGTCCAATCCCCTTGCGAACCGGACGCACCTTGGAGAAGGGCCAACGTGCTCTGCACGGTATTCTGCGTGTTCTGCGAACCATCGATGTAGAAGACCATCAGGTCATTCGTCCCTTCGGGTCCGAACTCCTCGTACATCTTCTCCATGATACCGGTACCATGCCAAGCCCAGCATGGCCCGCACCAGTGGGCGCTCAGGTCCACGAGTACGGTCTTTCCTTCATCCAAATAATCCTGGATGGTGTGGGAGTTGCCGTCGATATCGGTTGCCGTCCAGTTCTGTGCACTGGCCAACATGCCGGTCGAAAGTGCGATGATGGTGAGTAAAGATCTTCCTTGCATGATCATCTCGGTTTTTGTTGTTCGGGAAAGTGCTCCAGGGTGTAGTTCGGGATCGGGAGCGTTAGGGACGACGAACATAGAAGGTCCACATCACTACTCGAACTATTGTTGGAGGAACCGGTTGGGATCCTACCCGAGCAAGAACGGTGGGCCACCGGAGCAATTCCAGGTGTGGCGGAATGCCAAGTTATGGGCTAATTTTGCGGAGCGCAGAGGTTTAGGTCAAGGCCCTTTGCCCATACGCCATCATGAAGCACATCTACATAGCACTCCTGGCATCGCTCACTGCCTCTTCCCAGATCATGTCACAAGGTGTTGTCACGATCCGGGACGCAGAGGAGAACGTGGTCAACGGCTCAGTTGTATTCGTTGCATCACAGCCTACGGACAATACCAATGAGGTGGACCTGTTGGTGGAACTGACCGGCACCACTGCCGAGCAGATCAACGTGAGGCGCTATGAGGTGTGGCCGGTAGCAGGATCGTCCAATTATTTCTGTTGGGGCGTTTGTTACCTGCCTGTTCTCGCGAGCGCCCAGCCTGCATGGGTCTCTCAGCACTACGTGGATATGGAAGCCGGGATCCCAGTGAACAATTTCCATGCGTACTACCAACCGACCGGTAATGCCGGAACATCACGTTTCCGCTATGTATGGTTCAACACCTCCACCCCGGACAGCCCGGACAGCAGTTGGGTTGACATCGACTTCGGCGGCACGGTAGGTCTGGGTGATGGTCCAACACGTTCCATCTCCATGGCCGCTTGGCCGAATCCCACATCCGGCAGTGATGTGATGGTGGATTTCGCGCTCGATGGATCGGCACAGAACACCGAGGTGGTGCTTTACAACGTGGTTGGTGAGCGTGTGCGCCGCCAGCGGATATCGAGCTTGGAGGGACGCGCTGTGCTGTCCAGTTCGGGGCTCGCTTCCGGTGTATACTTCGCCAATCTGGAGCGTGACGGCCGTATGCTGGCCACCCGCCGGATCGCGATCACCCGCTGAACATTCACTACATCCATTCGGAAGCCAGCAAGGGTAATCCTTCGCTGGCTTTCGCTTGGATATGCCTGACCCCGGATCGCCGCACTGGAACGTCGTTAGGGTCCACAAGTACCACTTGGCAACTGGTCGGTGCACAGTGTAACAGACCGGCTGCGGGGTATACTGCCAACGAGGTCCCCACTACGATCAGTCGGTCCGCCCTGCTGACGAGGTCTGCAGCAACCTGGAGCATTGGGACCTCTTCCCCGAACCATACGATGTGCGGTCGCAATTGGGATCCCAGCGCACAACGGTCGCCCAACCGGAGTGATGGCCCGTTGATCGGCGTGACGAGCGCGGGATCAGCGGTGCTCCTGGCCTTGAGCACCTCACCATGAAGGTGCAGCACCTTGGTACTTCCCGCCCGTTCGTGCAGGTCGTCGATGTTCTGGGTGATCACATCCACAGTGAACCCTTCTTCCAGCCGAGCAATAGCGCGATGTGCGTCGTTGGGTCCAGCGGCGATCACCTGTGCGCGGCGCAAGTCATAGAAGTGCAGCACTTTGCGGGGATCCCGCGCCCAAGCCTCCGGGGTGGCCACCTCCTCGATGGCGTATTCCTCCCACAATCCATCGCTGTCGCGGAACGTACGCAGACCGCTTTCAGCGCTGACACCGGCTCCGGAGAACACGACCAGACGTTCCTTTTCCATGGTTCAAAATTGGTGGACCGAAAGGGTCCGACCAACAGGCAAAATACCCCTGTTCCATTCACGGGTCTAGGTTTGGGGGCATTCCGCTATTTTCGCACCTCTTCTGTTGGACCTGACCTGCTCCGCATAGCACCACTGTACCCCTCTTTTTATTGAATTGCCCATTGCAAAGGGGACAGGATGATCGATAGCCTGAACGGAGAAGTACTGGAGATAGCAGTGGACCATGTGGTCCTGGATCTTCATGGCGTGGGCTACCTGGTCCACGCACCGGCCTCAACGTTGGCGCAACTTCCCCGGGAAGGACGGGTCCGGTTACACATACACTACGCGGTTTCCGTTGATGTGCGTTCGGGATCCAGCGACCACCGGTTGTTCGGATTCCTCCAACGTGATGACCGCCAACTGTTCCGGCGCTTGATCGAGGTGCAGGGTGTGAGCGCCACCATCGGTATGGCCATCATGGGCGTGCGATCGGCACAGGAGATCCATACGGCGATCCTGGTCGGCGATGAATCCATGCTGAAAGGTGTGAAGGGCATCGGCCCGAAACTGGCACAGCGCATCATTGCGGATCTGCAAGGGAAATTGGCCGGAGTGCCCATACCGGTCGGTGGCGTGCCGTTCATGGGAGGCAATACACTGAAGACGGAGGCGTTATCGGCGTTGACTTCACTGGGGGTCGACCGCATGAAAGCCGAACGTGCCATGAACACCGTGCTGCAGGATCGATCGGCAGGAACGACCGTGGAGGAATTGATCAAGTTGACACTCAAGAACCTCTGACCGACGGCCGGACCATGCTTCGCTTCTTCATTCCGCGCCGCCTTTGGGGCATGCTGGCCAAGTTGGCCATCGTGCTGGCCGTTACAGGCTTTGCCGATGATGCGAAGGGCCGTGCCTTGTTCTACACGGCGCTGGTCCTACAGGTGGATTCCCCGGAAGTAGAGCTACAGTTCCCGTTGACCGATCCCTTGACCCCGGGTGCCCCATCAACGGGCAACATCAACCTGGCGGATCCGGAGAACATACAGAACAACGTGGTGTATGACCCGGTCTCCGGGCAGTACATCATGCAGAGTTCGGTAGGTGGCTCTTTCGATTACCGACCGCCGATGAGCCTTTCGCTCGACGAGTATTTGAACTACGACATGGAGCGGTCCATGGAGAACTACTGGTTGGACCGCGTGGAGCAGGACAGTGAAAGTGCGCAGAAGGACCTGATCCCAGCGATCAAGGTGCGGGGCGAGGCCTTCGACCGGATCTTCGGTGGCAATACCATCGACATCAAGCCGCGCGGATCGGCAGAGGTCATCTTCGGCGTCAACATCAGCAAGACGGAGAACCCACGTATTCCCATCAACCAACGACGGATCACCACGTTCAACTTCGATCAGCGTATCCAGCTCAACCTGGTGGGCAACATCGGGGAGAAACTGAAGATCAATACGAACTATAACACCCAAGCGACCTTCGATTTCGAGAACCAGGTGAAGTTGGACTACACCGGTTATGAGGACGAGATCATCCAGAAGATCGAGGCGGGCAATGTAAGCCTGCCTTTGCGCGGCACATTGATCCAAGGCAGCCAAAGCCTGTTCGGCCTGAAGACCGAACTGCGTTTCGGCCGGCTCACGGCCACGGCCATCTTCAGCCAGGAGAAAGGACAGCGGCGGAACGTGCAGGCCCAAGGAGGTGCGCAGACCACCAACTTCGACATCAAGGCGGACGAATACGAAGCCAACAAGCACTACTTCCTCAGCTACTATTTCCGCGACCGCTACGACCAAGCGATGCGCACGTTGCCCACCGTGAACAGCGGTGTGGTTATCCAGCGGATCGAAGTGTGGGTGACCAACACCCGCCAGGATTTCCAGCAGACAAGGAACTTCGTGGCCTTCACCGATCTTGGTGAGGATGCCAGTGCGGCTGCGATCGGCGCGGGACATTTCAGTGCGGATCTGCCGCCGGGGCTGGTGACGGACCGACCGAACAGCGTGTTCGCGGACAACACGGCGAACTCCTTGTACCAAACGGTCAGCAACGACCCGGGCATCGTCAGTTTCGTCAACTCCAGCCAGGCGTTGCAGGGCTTGGGACTGGTGGCGGCAAGGCACTACGAGAAAGTGGAAAGCGCGCGCCTGCTCACGCCGAGCGAATACACCATCAACCAACGCTTGGGTTTCATCTCCCTGAACCAGGCACTGAACAACGACGAGGTATTGGCCGTGGCCTACCAGTACACCTTGGATGGCAACACGTACACCGTGGGCCAGTTCGCACAGGGGGGCGTGGTCCCGACAACGGATGGCACGCAGACCGATCCAGGCCCGGCGGGAACGGAAGCCTTGGTCCTGCGCTTGTTGAAAGCCACCATCACCAACCCGCGCATTCCGCTGTGGGACCTGATGATGAAGAACATCTATTCGTTGGGGGCATTCCAGGTGAACCGGGAGAACTTCCGGATGAACCTGATCTATAACAACCCCACCACGGGGGTCGATGTCAACTACATCCCGCGCGCACCGCTGGATCAGATCCCATTGATCCAGTCGTTGGGCATGGACCGGTTGGACCCCAACAACGCGCCGAACCCGGACGGGCAGTTCGACTTCATCGACAACGCGGCCACCACCGGGGGCACGATCCAGAGCGCGACCGGTCGCATCTTCTTCCCCGTGATCGAGCCCTTCGGCAGCTATCTGGATGCCCAACTGGTCGGTGTTCCGCCGGAGATCAAGCGCACCATTGTCTTCCAGCAGCTCTATGACAGCACGAAGACGGCAGCGCAGAACATCCCGGAGCTGAACCGGTTCAGGTTGAAGGGCAGTTATCGTTCCGCCAGCAGCGATGTGATCTCGCTGAACTCGGTCAACATTCCGCAAGGCTCCGTAAGCGTTACCGCCGGAGGTGTGCGCCTGATCGAGAACCAGGACTATACGGTGGACTACAACTTGGGCAGGGTACGGATCCTCAACCAGGGGATCCTCGAAAGCGGAACACCGATCAACATCGCTTTGGAGAGCAACTCACTCTTCAGTATCCAGACCAAGACCCTGGCCGGTGCACGGTTCGATTACAAGATCAACAAGGACTTCGTTGTCGGTGGTACGGTCATGAACCTCTACGAACGGCCACTGACGCAGAAAGTCAACGTTGGTGAGGAACCGATCCGCAACACGATGCTCGGTGTTGATGCCAACTGGCAGACCAAGTCACAGTGGATCACGGACATGGTGGACAAGCTGCCCTTCTTCGCCACCAAGGCAGAGAGCAATGTCACCTCGAGCATTGAGGGGGCCTATTTGATCCCCGGCCACAGCCGGGCCATCGGTGATGCCGGGACCAGCTACATCGATGACTTCGAAGGAAGTGTCAGCGTGATCGACCTGCGCACCCAAAGCCTGTGGTTCCACTCGGCCGTACCGCAAGGGCAGCCTACGCTGTTCCCCGAGGGCGATCTGGTGAACGATCTTGGCGCTGGCTTCCGGCGCGCGCAGCTGGCGTGGTACGTGATCGATCCCTTGTTCTTCCGCAACAATACCCTTACACCCGAGAACATTGCGAACAGTACCGCGATCCGGAGCGACAACCGGATGCGCGAAGTGTTGGAACAGGAGGTGTTCCCCAACCGCCAGTTGCCTGCGGGTACACCCACCAACATCCCGGTGCTCGACCTGTCCTACTATCCAGCGGAACGTGGGCCATACAACTATAACACGAACCTCACCGACCAAGGTGACCTCTTCACCCCGGAGAGCAACTGGGCGGGTATCACGCGCAGGATCACCACCACGGACTTCGAGGCCAGTAACATCGAGACCGTCCAGTTCTGGCTTATGGACCCCTTCTTCAATGCCAGCAACAGCGCAGGGGAACCGGCCACCAACGTGAACTCCGTGAACAGCACGGGTGGTGATCTTTACATCAACCTGGGCAACATCAGCGAGGATGTGCTGCGCGATGGGCGCAAGGCCTTTGAGAACGGTTTGCCCAACACGGCGGACAACCTCTCCGCAGAGACCGATGAGACCGCTTGGGGCGTCGTTCCGACCACACAAAGCGTGGTGAACGCGTTCGCGATAACGGAATCGCAGAGCAACAAATTCCAGGACGTCGGTATCGATGGACTGGGCAGCCCGGACAAACAGATCCCGGACCGTGACGAAAGCGCATTCTTCCAGAGCTACCTCAACCTCTTGAGCCCCGGCGCTCGGAATCGCTGGCAGAACGACCCATCCAATGATGACTACCGCTTTTTCCGGGGCGATCAATACGACAATGAAAGTGCCGACATCCTGCAGCGGTACAAGCGTTTCAATTCGCCGGAAGGCAACTCGGTGACCGACGAGGATTCTCCGGAGGACTATCCGACGCAGCAGACCACCCTGCCCACCACGGAGGACATCAACCAGGACCAGAACCTTGGCGAGAGCGAAAGCTACTTCCAATACAAGCTGAGCATGCGGCCGCAGGACATGGTGGTGGGCCGCAACTACATCACCGATCGGATCCTCGCCACGGCCAACACCCCTGAAGGTCCCAAGCAGGTGTACTGGTACCAGTTCAAGGTGCCCGTGAAACAACCCGACGCGGTGGTCAATGGTATCCAGGATTTCAGGAGTATCCGGTTCTTCAGACTGTTCCTGAACAACTGGCAACAGGAGGCCACCTTGCGGTTCGCCCGTTTGGAGTTCGTTCGCGGCGAATGGCGCAAGTACACACAGAGCCTGGAGACACCGGGTGAGGGGTTGGGCGGTGATCCGGACGCCACGCTCTTCGGCATCGCGGCGGTCAACATCGAGGAGAACGGGAACCGTACACCGATCAACTACGTGCTGCCGCCGGGCATCAACAAGGAGATCGATGTGGCCAGTGCCAACCTGCGGAACCTGAACGAGCAGTCGTTGCAGTACAAAGTCTGCAACCTCCGCGATGGTGATGCACGGGCCGGTTTCCGCAACGTGCAGTTCGACATCCGCAGCTACAAGAAGTTGCGCATGTACATCCACGCCGAGGGCAGCGACCCCAACCTTCCGCTGGAATACGGCGATGCGTCGGTCTTCATCCGCCTGGGCAACGATTTCGACCAGAACTACTACGAGTACGAGGTGCCCGTTGTGCCATCCCAGTTCTTCAATCGCGATCCGTTCAACGTGTGGCCCGAGGCCAATAACGTGATCATCGAGTTCGCAAAGCTGAACGACCTGAAGATCCAGCGCGACCAGTCCGGCGGTTCGCGCACCGACCGGTATGCAGGTGCGGATGGTGATCGGCGTGTCTACGTGAAGGGCAACCCGAACCTGAGCCAGATGCGCACCATCATGATCGGCATCCGCAACCCGAAGCGCACGGGCAACGAAGCGAATCCGTGGACACCCGATGATGGATTGGCGAAATGCCTGGAAGTGTGGGTGAACGAACTACGGCTTACGGATTTCGACCAGAGCGGTGGTTGGGCAGCCCTTGCCCGTGTGAACGCACAACTGGCCGATCTGGGAAGTTTGAGCGTTGCAGGCAACTACAGCACACCGTTCTGGGGCAGTATCGACAAGAAGGTGAGCGAACGCCAGCGTGAAACGAAGTACGGTGTGGACGTGAGCACCAACTTGGAGATGGGCAAGTTCCTGCCCGAAGCAGCAAAGGTGAAGGTCCCGCTCTACCTGGGCTACTCGGAGCAGATCAGCAACCCGCAATACGATCCGCTCAGTCCGGACATCACGTTCGCGGATGCTACACGCACCCTTTCCAAGGATGAACGCAAGGAACGATTGAAGCTCTCGCGCACCTATACACGACGACGAAGCATCAACCTCACCAACGTGCGCAAGGAGCGTGAGGCGGGCAGCAAGGAGCAGTTCTTCGATGTGGAGAACCTGAGCTTCAACTACGCGTACAGCAGCCAGGAGTATTACGACATCAATACGGCGTACGAGAACACACGCACCTACCGCGGCTCGGTGGCCTATGTACACAACCCCAAACCGCGCCCCATCGAACCCTTTGCGGGCATCGGCTTCGTGAGCAAGAGCAAGTGGTTGAAACTGGTGAAGGACTTCAACGTGAACATGGGTTTCAAGCAGGTCACCTTGCGCACATCCATAGACCGCATGTACATGGAGCGGCTGGTGCGGCCCAACCCGGACATCGAGACCTTGCCACCGCGCCCCACCTACAACAAGAACTTCAACTGGAACAGCCAGTACGGATTCCGGTACGACATCACCAAGTCGCTGAAGCTTGACTTCAATGCGAACAATTTGGCCTTCATCGGGGAAACACCCGGTCGCGTGAACTCCAAGACCCGCGATGAATACTCCTTGTGGAAGGACAGTGTGATGAGCAGCATCCGGAGCTTCGGCGAAGTGACCCGGTACGATCATACCGTGGGCCTTACCTACACCCTGCCGTTGGACAAGTTCCCGCTCACCGACTGGATGACGGTGAACACGGGCTACACCGCAGGCTATCAATGGGACCGCGCACCGCTGACGCAGGATACACTTGGTGCCGTGGTGCAGAACTCGCAGAACATCTCGGTGAACGGCCAGTTGAATTTCGTGAACCTGTACAACAAATCGAAGTACCTGAAGAAGATCAACGACAAAGGAAAAGGCAGCAGGGGAGGCAAGACCACCACCAAGAAACCAGCGGCCCCGGCGGATTCCACGGCGAAGCCGGAAAAGGGTTTGCCGATCAAACCGTTGGAGGGGTTCATGCGGATCATCATGACGCTGCGGACCGGTACCCTCACCTACAGCCAGACCTCGGGCATCTTGCTACCGGGCTATGCGCCGCGCACCAACATCATCGGCATGGACAACTTCGGTGCGCCCGGCTTCGGCTTCATCATGGGGCAGCAGAACCATAACCTGAGCGGTGAGAACGTCCGTGACTTCGCCACCGACGCCGCGCAACGTGGTTGGTTGGTCAATACACCGTCCATCTTCAATCCTTACACCAATACCCGCAACGAGACCATCAACGCACGGGTAAGCCTGGAGCCGTTCAAGGGCATGCGCATCGAGGTGATGGCCAACCGCACCAAAGCGGACAACAGCAACTCGTACTTCCGCTTCAACCGGGAAGAACAGCGTTACGTGAACGACAGCCCGCGCGACCAGGGCAACTTCAGCGTGAGCATGCTCAACTGGCGCACCACGTTCTCCAACGACGATGACAACTTCGTGAACCAGGTCTTCGAGCAGTTGCTGGCCAACAGGACCACCATCAGTGCACGGCTGGCCGAGGGAACAGGTGCCGCATTGGACAATAACACCGGGTACCGCGACGGCTTCGGACCCACGCACCAGGATGTCGTGGTGGCCTCGTTCCTGGCCGCCTACACGGGCAAGAGCGCCGACGCCGTGAAGTTGGATCCGTTGAAGCTCCTGCCCGCGCCGAACTGGGACATCACCTACGATGGGCTCACCAAGCTGCCATTGTTCGAGAAGTACTTCCGGACGTTGGTGACCAAACACAGCTACCACTCCACGTTCAACGTTTCCAGTTACCAGACCAACTTGCTCTACGTACCCGGAGGTGCAGTACGGGATGATGCATTGAACTTCATTCCGGAGAAGCAGATCGCGGTGATCACGATCCAGGAAGCCATGCGTCCGTTCATCGGATTCGATGCCACATTGAAGAACAGCTTGCTCGCCAAGTTCGAATACAACCGCGACCGGAGCCTGAGCTTGAGCCTGACGAACAACCAGGTAACCGAAGTGCGGGGCAAGGAATTCGTGATCGGAACCGGTTACCGTCTGAAGGATGTGAAGTTCCCGTTCGCCATTGGTGGTAGTACGCCGAAGAGCGACCTGAACTTGCGGGTCGACCTGAGCTTGCGCGACAACGCCACCGTCATCCGCAAGATCCAGGAGCAGCAGAACCAGGTCACCGCCGGGCAGAACATCATCTCCATCAAGACCTCTGCGGATTACGTGATCAACCAGCGCCTCAACGTGCGGGCCTTCTACGAGCGGGTCATCAATACACCGGTGATCTCCACTTCGTTCCCCTCCACCAACACGAACATGGGGATCAGCCTGCGCTTCACGCTGGCGCAGTAAGTCATGGACAGGCATTGTGGTGATACGGCCACCTGGGTGGCGTTCATGGCGATCGTGCTGCTAGTGGCCTGTTCTGGTCCGCCCTCAAAGGGCACTGACACGCAGAGCACTGCTTTCGGAAGCAAAGAGGAAAAGCTCAAGTTCCTGCGGAAGTACTTGACCCACATGGAGGGAGTCCGGGACGCGGAATACCACATCTTTGTTCAGGACAATGGCGCAGGGTTGGTTCCCGGACCGTCGGACTATTCCATGACAGTAGCCCTCCTTGTGCACCCGGATTCGCTTGTCCTGTGGACGCAGAATTGCGCGGGCAAGGACACCCTGTTTGATGCGGGTCCTTGGCGCCAAGTCATGCCTGGCTTCGATTGGCCGGTCACCGATACGGCCCTCGTTTGCCGTCCGGAACCCGGCGTGGAGAAGATCATTTACCGCAATAGCGGTGTAGTTCTCGCGCACTACCGAACCAACTGAGGAGACCGATCCGGCAACGCCTATTTTCGCCAACTCTTCGGACACCTGCATTTCCACTTCCACACAATTCCTCATTT
>Ga0075163_10005886_pt1 | contig 16282 bp, 13 predicted proteins | sample JI1023141ADNA_FD_71478 | JGI IMG/M metagenome (GOLD analysis project Ga0075163, IMG submission 71478) | Wastewater effluent complex algal communities from Wisconsin, to seasonally profile nutrient transformation and Carbon sequestration -... | ecosystem: Engineered > WWTP > Effluent > Algae...
AGCGAGCGCGGCGGCGGTTATGGTGGCAAAGACATCTACAGGGCTTCCTTGTTAGCGGACAGTACATGGGGCAACATTGTCAATCTGGGTGACTCTGTAAATACCACCTACGACGATGACGCGCCTTTTATTCATCCGGACGGGATTACGCTTTTTTTTAGCTCAAAAGGAAGAAACAGTATGGGGGGATATGATGTGTTCAGATCCACCATGAATCCGGCAGATTCTTCTTTCAAAAAAACTGAAAACCTGGGGTATCCGATTAATTCCACCGACGATGATATTTACTTCGTATTGGCAGCAAACGGCAAAAACGCGTATTATAGCAGTGGGAAAAAAGGAGGCAAAGGACTTAAAGATATTTACCTGCTTGAACCGAACTTTGAGGGATCCGGACCTTCCCTTTATCTGGTAAAAGGTAAAGTGAAAGCAGACAGTGTCGGCGTGGAAGCCACTGTTGTGGTTGAAATGCTCTCTAAAAACAACGTTGTGTTTACCACGGTGAAATCTAACAGAGGTACCGGAAATTATCTGGTATCCTTGCCCGCTGGCGCAAACTATAAGTTAACCTATACCTATAAAGACTTGCCGCCTCAAACACTTGCCATCGATGCTTCTGCCATTACAGGGTACAATGAAAAAATGAACGATGTTTTATTTAGTGCTTCGGTGGTAACCACTCCAACTTTGGCAACAACCGATTCAACGGCGAGTGCGGTAAAAGATACCCTGGTTGCCAATACAACAAATATGGCTGTTGCCGCTACGGCCACGGTTAATAATACTAAAACCAAAGATGCGAAAGATGGGTTTGTGCCTCAAAACAAAAATCAGGAAAAAACCATGTGGTATGTGGATAAATACGGTGACATAAAAGCGGATAGCCTTGAATTCAGGGTGCAGATCGGGGCGTTTAAAAATGCGGATAACATTGTTTACCCTAACCTGGATGGAATGGGTAAAATTCAAAAATCACCAACCGATGAAGGGTTAACACGGGTTACCATTGGAGGAACTTTTAAAACGCTTAGAAAGGCCTTTGAATTCAATAAAAAGATAATTAATGCCGGCCAGAGCGACGCTTTTGTAACTATGATTTATAAAGGTAAACGGGTATCGCTGGAAGACCTTGAAAGCGCTGGAATTTTTAAAAATAAATAGCGCGGCATAATTCTTTAAGCTGTGGATGTTTTTTTTGAGTGCCTGTGATGTTTCACAGGCACTTCTCTTTTTAGTGGCACTACATCCCAGCCAGTCATTTCATTTATAATGTCGTTGAGTCGTCAGGTTATTTCGGCCAATGGGAGAAATCTCAAAAACGGGTTTCATTCTTCGAATTTTCTTTTTTATTGAGAAAAAAGTTACGTTCTACTTTTTGCTTGAACAGAAAGTAGCAATTCGAAAGGTGTTCTTATTAAGATTTTACTTTTCTTCCTTGACGACGAAATTAACAATCCCGAAAGATTTCGGGACAAGGCTGCAGCAAATCCACCCACCAGTGTGCGGTAGTGGTTTAGGGTGAATTTTTAGAAACCTTTTGAAACACAAAGGATTTTTAACGCTGAATTTTATGAGGCAGGGTTAGCAATCCCGTCATTCCATCCCACAATGTCAGTTCGGCCAACGGGGTAAATCTCATAACAAGTGTTTTTTCGGATGTTCTTTTGAAACGTAACGGTTGTTCCTTGATGAAGAAAAGTTGCAATTCCGAAAGTCTTTAGCAAGGTAATCGCTCCGCGCACTCTTGGTTTTTAGGGAAAGACATACAAGGTGATAGTTGTTTTCAAGTTAAGGTTTAGAAAATTTTCGGGAAGCATGGATGAAAGGCAGGTGGCAAACTCTCTGACAATCGTTTCATCCGGAAGGTGTTATCTCACAGTGGTTGTCATGGCGTAGCAGTTGCCTTCAGATTTATCAGGTCGTAAAACTGGCATTGGGCAACTGATGGCAATAAAAAAAGCCCCCAGACAAACTGGGGGCTTTAAAGAAAAAGAAAGGTAAACTTATTGTTTTACAACTTTAAGCACCTCAGTCAGGTTATCAGATTTAACTTTAATGTAATAAACACCGTTTGATAAATCCTGGATGTTAACGTTAGAGGTGGCATTGTTGGTAGTAGCAGTAAATACAACTCTTCCGGTAACGTCCACTACTTCAATTGTTTTGTTTAATCCATTGTTTAATTCAACAGTGAATGAACCATTGTTAGGGTTTGGATAAACAGACACTTTGCTGGATGTTCCATTGATGTTTTGTAATCCGGTGCAAGGGTCAACCGCTACAATCACGATGGTGGTACCTTTACAGTTGTTGCCGTCTACACCTGTCAGGGTATAGGCAGTAGTCACCATTGGAGATATGGAAACAACCGGCGATTGTAAATACAGGTTGCTGGATTTCCACTCAAAAGAATTAGCTCCTGAAGCAGATAAGTTCGCAACGGCACCTTCACAAATCAGGGTATTACCTGTGACAGTAATAACCGGAGCAGGGTTAACCACAATTTGTTGTACTGCAGTTCCCACGCAACCAAATGAATTGGATCCTAATACGGTGTAAGTGGTGGTTGTTTGAGGGGCAACAGTAATGCCAGATGTAAAGGCAGGTCCTTCGCTCCAGGTGTAAGAGTTAGCCGAAATACCGTATAAGTTTACTGATTCACCCGGGCAAATTTCAGTATCAAAAGCGGCAATGGCAATGGCAGGTAACTGATGTACAACAATGTTTTTTACAACAGTCGTTGAGCATCCTGAAAGTGTATTGGTACCTGTTACCGAGTAAGTGGTGTTAAATGCCGGAGACGGGCTAATGGCGTTAGAGTTAGCACCCGTGTTCCAGGTATAAGTACCCGCGCCGCTGGCAGCGATGTTTACAGGCTGACCTGCACAAACAGTGGAAGCGCCTGTTACCACTACCGGAGCACCATTGCTGGCAATAGAACAAGGAATGGTGATTTCTAAATCATCCCAAACTAACTGGGAGGCATAGTAGTTTTCAGTGGCTTTAACGGCCAAATAATACATACCTGAAGTAGCTACAGTGAATGTATTGGTCAAGGCTTCGTAAGTGGAGTTAGATGGGTTAGATTCTCCGTCCAGTTGCACTAAACCGGCAGGAGACTGGCTAGGTCCATACATCAACGCCAAATTGTACCAGGTAGAGTAACCCGGAGTGTTATACCATACAGAAGCAGAATACGTAACGCCCGTGTTTAGGTAGATCCCATTTGAGTAAAAGTAACGGGTTTGGGCATACACGTTGTTAGAGCAGTCAAACTCGGCAAATTTATTACCAGTACGGGCACTTCTCCATGAGTTCACAAAAGCAACCTGTGAACCAGCCTGGAAGTTATCGCTGCGCGACCATGAGCAGTTTGGTAATTCTTTGTTTACACTAATACCTTCAAACCCTTCAAAGTAAGGAGGAGTGTTGGTAGTAGTACCGGCCACCTGGATAAGTCCGGCAGTAGCAGTTACCGAAGTTCCGCCATTTACACAACCAATAATTACGTTGTAATAAGTATTGGCATTTAAGGTTGGCGTTACATAAGCTGCAAGGGTAGCACCAGATATTGGTGTGTAAGGACCAATCAGGTTTGAGGCGTTTTGCCAGTTAAAGGTAAGACCATTAACAGTATAACTGTTTGCCAATGTTAAAGCGGTTAAAGCAGTAGGGCAGATAATACCGGTTGGAGTTATCACGGCATTGGTACCCGAAACGGTGCTGCAAGGTTGATTAAAGAACTCGAAAGCGCCGGCATCCGGAGCAGGAAGGTTTCTGGCCAGGTTATTAATATCTGTATTAATTCCTAAACCAGGTGCGCCTACGTTGTTTAATGCAGCAACCGTAGGTGTATAATCATACAAACTAGGATTGGCAAATAATGGATCGCCACTTGCGCTTAACCCGTCGTAGTTAGAGGCGGCAATCCAGGCGGCAAGAGTAGAATAACCGGTACCTCCCAGGCTGGCAATGTAATTTGTTCCTGCAGGAGAGTTGTTAAACAGAATGTTGTTGTTACATACAAAACTGCCTGAAAGGTACAGGCAGGATTTAGTACCCGTACCGGACCTGTTAATGGAAATCAGGTTGTTTCTGATTTCGCTATTAGAGGCATAACTGATGATACCGTAAACGGTTCCGCCGGTTGATAAGGTGTTATCTAAAACAATGGAGTTGTTGTAGATGTTGTTATAAGTATAACCACCATCGTAAATACCATAAATAGTACCGTTGCTGGTAATATCCGAAATCAGGTTGTTTGAATATACGTTCACACTTCCTGAAATCGCTGATGCAGCGATCCGGATCCCGTAAAACGCGCTGGTAGAGGTATTATTACCGTCGAACATTCTACGCATTTTGTTTTTTTCGATAGTAGCCGGGTAACAACCTGCTGACATATAAATTGCATAGGTAGTGGTAAAGGTAGTTTGGTTGAGGCGTTGAAACAGGTTACCCCGGTTTACAGTATATTGATTGTAGTAATTGTAAATACCATACTGGTAAAAATCATAAATGTTACAATTCACGATTTGGTTACCGAAGTTGTAGGGAATGGTTGAGTTACCGTAAATGGAAACCCCTCTGGAGCCACCTACTACTGTACAACCATTCAACAAGTTATTATTTCCACAGTTACCCAAAGTAGTAACCACGTTAATACTTCCGCTTATGGAATAAGGCACCACTTTGGAACCTGTATTATTAATTGGCGTCTCAATCCGGCAGCTGTTGAAACTGTTGTTGTCGGCCTGATTCCAAAGGTGCAATGCCATGGCATTGGTAGAGTTGGTAGCCTGAATGGTTAAACTGTTAACCGTTAGGTAATCCGTACCACTCAATAAGATGGTGTGTGGGTTAGTAGTTGTTCCGCCGCCAAAAGTAATGGTGTTGCCGTTACCATTAATGGTAATGGTGTTGGAGGCCGAGGTACCGGTAATGGCCAAAAATTGAACTTGTTCAACATAAGGGCCGGTATTGGCAACAACGTCGATGGTCACCGGACCGGAGATACCAGCGGTATTAATAACCGCGGCTAACGCCGAAAACGACTGAAAGTTGGTGCCACCAGTAGCGGAGGCACTACTAATGGTATACAGCCCCGAAAGCTGCGCACTCAAATTCATCGAAAGCACTGATGACAAAGCAATGAGCCCTGTCAGGATTTTGTAGGTTTTTTTCATTTGTGTGTGGTTTAGTGTTTGTAATAAATAACAATTATATCAAATATAATAATTTTAGTAAAGATTAACCATTTATTAATAAAAAAATGTTGAGTAAGCAATACAATTGTTAAATGTTGTGGTTCGAAATCGCACGTAATTAATTTAAAAAATAGCTAATGGTCTGATTTTCAAAAAAATATTGTTTTACCAATTGGAATAATCTTAATTTCATAAATCCGTTGCCCCTACATCGTGTTTGATTAAGTTTTGATAATACCGCGTTTGGACGTGCCCAACAAACAAAGGTTTTTACCGACCGATAAGAGTATTTTATAGATTCAAGTCCTGTTTTTTAAAAGTTAATCAATTCACAAATCCTTGATAATAAAGGCCCGGCTGGCTACTTGCAAATTATTTTTTTTTTAATCGTTCCTGCCTTTTTTTTCAGTACTTTTGCATACAGTTTTTAAAAAAATACCTCCTAAAACTGTATGTCAACCAATACTAAATACATCTTTGTTACCGGTGGGGTAACATCTTCTCTCGGAAAAGGAATCATCGCCGCATCACTCGCTAAACTTCTGCAAGCCAGGGGCTTTACCGTTACCATCCAAAAACTGGATCCATATATTAATATCGATCCGGGAACACTTAATCCTTACGAACATGGCGAATGTTATGTAACTGACGATGGCGCTGAAACCGACCTCGATCTGGGGCATTACGAGCGTTTTTTAAATGTACCTACCTCCCAGGCCAATAATGTTACCACCGGCAGAATTTACCAATCGGTAATTGAAAAAGAAAGAAAAGGGGAATTTTTGGGCAAAACTGTTCAGGTAATCCCTCACATTACCGATGAAATTAAAAATCGTATTAAACTCCTGGGTAAAACAGGCCAGTATCAGTTCGTTATCACCGAAATTGGCGGCACCGTAGGCGATATCGAATCCTTACCCTATATTGAGGCCGTGCGCCAGCTTAAATGGGAAATGGGGCACGATTGCGCGGTGATTCACTTAACCTTACTGCCTTACCTGGCCACTTCCGGCGAATTAAAAACCAAACCCACCCAGCACTCAGTAAAACTATTGTTGGAATATGGGGTTCAGCCGGATATCCTGGTGTGCCGCTCCGAATACCCTATTCACAAAGATGTCCGCCGAAAAATAGCCTTATTTTGTAACGTGTCGTCCGACGCGGTCATCGAAGCGCTTGATGCACCCACCATTTATGAGGTGCCATTACTGATGGAGCAGGAAAAGCTGGATCAGATCGTACTAAAAAAATTAAATGTACCAGAAGGCTCTGTGCTGCATCTTGAAAAATGGAAACAATTTCTGGATCAGTTTCACAACCCTTCGCGGGAGGTCACCATTGGTTTGGTGGGCAAATACGTGGAGTTAAAAGAATCCTATAAATCCATCGCCGAGGCATTGATTCACGCGGGCGCGGTAAATGACTGCCGTGTAAAGGTAGAATGGATACACAGCGAGGGCCTTACTGAGGAAAACATAGAAGAAACCTTTAAAAACCTGAAAGGGATTTTAGTGGCGCCGGGTTTTGGAAACCGCGGCATTGAAGGGAAAGTGGTGGCCATTAAATACGCCCGTGAAAAAAAGATCCCTTTCCTCGGCATTTGCCTGGGCATGCAATGTGCGGTGATTGAATTTGCGCGCAACGTGCTTCACCTTAAAGACGCGCACAGCCGCGAAATGAATCCCGCCACCAATAGCCCTGTCATCGATTTGCTGGAAGCTCAGAAAAACATTTCACACATGGGCGGCACCATGCGTTTGGGTTCATACCCCTGCCGTATTGAAGAAGGTACCCTCGCGTTCGACATCTATAAAAAGACCGATATCAATGAACGTCACCGGCACCGTTACGAATTTAATAACGAATACACCAAACAATTTATCAATGCGGGAATGGTTATTTCGGGGATAAATCCGGATGCCGGACTGGCCGAAATTGTAGAAATTCCTACGCATCCCTTCTTTATTGGTGTGCAGTTTCACCCCGAGTATAAAAGCACCGTAGAAAATCCTCATCCTTTGTTTGCCGCCTTTGTAAAAGCAGCCCTGCAATAATGGAACTTTTACCCATAGGATACTTTAGTAAAACGCACGGTGTAAAAGGCCAGATGGTTGTAAAAGCCAGCCGCGATTTTGCCGTGGAGGAGGTGAAAGTTGTGTTTGTTGACGCTGCGGGCGACAAAGCACCTTATTTTATTACTGATATGAAAGAAGGCAATAACGGGATCATTGTAGGGCTAGAAGGATTGGAGGCGGTTGAAAAAGCCCGCGCCCTCATCGGCAAGCAGGTGTTTATTGATGCCGCGCTGGTACTGGAAGAAGAAAATGATTCGGATTGGGTTGGGTTTGAACTCGAAGACCAACAGCTGGGCAATCTTGGTAAAATAGAGGAGGTAACCGATAATGGCGTACAAGTATTGGTATCGTTGAGATACAAGGATAAGGAAGTAATTTTACCCATGGTGGACGCTTTTATTCAAAAAGTGGACGAGCCGGGAAAAAAAATATGGTACAACGCGCCGGAAGGTTTGATCGATATTTACTTGCAGCCAGGGGCTGGTAATCCGGAAGAGTTAAACCCTTAACCCTTTTTACCAAACATTTTCAGCAAACGGTAACCGTTGCGCGGACTCATGGGAATGTTGTCTCCGGCAGCGGAGGGCGTTTTATACCCGTGGAGCTTTTAATACGAAGAAATTCAATAGCTTGGTTGACAGGGCTCATTGCGCGGGCTGATTGATTCCCCGATAAATTTAAAAAAAGAGTAGGGAATAAATAAAAATTAATTAAATTTGCACAGCTTTAAAAGCAGGGTTAGGTGGATGAGTGGCTGAAATCACCGGTTTGCTAAACCGACGTACGGTGTTAAGCCGTACCGGGGGTTCGAATCCCCCCCTGACCGCAAAAGGGGACTTTTTACTTTTACTAGTAGAAAGTCCCTTTTTTATTAATGCCAAATCGCCCGATATACGGGCGAAGTCAGCAATGGCAGAATTTATGTCAGGTGTTCGAAATACCCCAGTTTTCTTTTCAAACGAGATTCCAGAAGGAAAGAACAAATTCTGAATACCTGATTTTATTTTGAAGTTGCCTTTTTCCCATGTTTCAGAGGGTTGCAGGGCTATCTGTACTGCATCTTTTATTGCTTTTTCCAGGTTCGAAATATTCTCATCCATTCCAGCGAGATCCTTTGAGATTTCCTCCTTCTCTTTATTGTATTTAAAAACGAGAATATCATATTTTTCTTTGGTGATCTCCTCCTTTACATACAATTTTTCGTCGAGTGTTTCGATATATGCATTGAGTTCATTCAATCGCTTTGATAGAAGGGCCAACTTTTCTGCGCTGTCTTTATTCTGTTCACTATATCCGTGGAATAACTGATAAACAATCGCTGGAATGTAATCTTTCTTCACAGAATATTCAGATAACTTGCTTTTGAAGGCTGTATGAATCTCTTTGGCACTCTTGTTAACCTTACATCCTCTTTTTCTGCATTTGTAATAATAAAGATTCTTTCTTTTCACACTATAACCTGTCATGGGCTCTCCGCAATCGACACATTTCATAAAAACCTTCAAAGGAATAGCTTCGTTTTCTTTTTTATGTTGAATCCCTTGTTGTTTGGAGTTCATGTGAATATCATGGATTTTAAAAAATACATCCTTGGAAACCATTTTTTCGTGGCTTCCTTCCACAACCACACCGTCCAAGATACCGTGAGAGATTAATCCACAATAAAATGGATTCTTAAAAATTTTGAGTATTTGCTGTTTGTACATTTTCACACCCAATTTATTCAACTTCACTACAATTTCTTCATTCTTAATTCCCTTCAACTTCCAGTCCCATGCTTTCTTTATTTTTTTACCTGTTTCGTTCAATACGATTTTTCTCTCACCATCACTTCTTACGATATCATAGCCTTGGGGAGGTTTGCACAACCATTCCCCCTTAGAGTATTTTGATTTCATACCGGCAGAGGTGACCTGTTGTCTTTGTACATTGTCCCACTTGCTAAAAATTAATTGCATCTCTTGAAATAAAACGCCATTAGCATTAGAAGTATCAATCGGTTCCGACACAGCCACTATGTGAATACCATATTTGCTTCGCAGTTCATCTGCAATTGAAATAGCTTTACCACCGGTTCTGCTAAAACGAGTCATTTTATAAACCAAAATGGTACTTACCTTTCCACGACTTCGTTTACAAAATTCGATCATCCGTTGAAACTCCTTGCGATCATCCGTCTTAGCACTTTCGTGCGTATCACCAAACGTACCGATGATTTGCAAGCCGAATTTTTGCGCAAATTCGTCGATGGCTTTATTTTGGTTCTCAATAGAGTCGTTTAGCATTTGTTTACCTCCAGATACCCTTGTGTATTTCACAACCATTTTAGAATCGACTTTTTTGATCTTGTTCTTGCTTAGTTTCCCAAACCTCTGGTTCAGGTTACCCTTTTCCTTTAAGTTCATGCTGCTGTTTTTAAGTTATCACTATTATTTTCTTTATCTAGCGGCTCTTGGTTTTTCATAACCTGGTACTGTAAAACAATACTAACGAAAACTTTTATAGCCATAATTATTTCTCTTGCTTCTTCCTCTGGTATATCTGGTTTGCCAACAAGTTTTCGCAATTTTTCGACCGTTAGCTCTTCATTTTTCGGATTGATCTTTTTAAGATCGACTATTATACTCTTACTTTTCATCGGTTTCGCTTTTTAAAGTTACACATTTATTTTAACATAAATATCTGATTATCAATATGTTAATTTCTTTTTTTTATTTTTTTATTTAATGGAAATGCACTGCATTTATCAGCAGACTCATCATTTTGATTGTCTTCATCTTTATGTAGATAACGGGACCTGAATTTTTGCCAGGCTTCTGTCCGTATTTCGTTTTCCCTTTTAAGCCTGCGAAGTTTTTCGGATAATTCTGCTTCTTGGTCTTGTTCGATTGCTGCACAGATTTCAGATACCTGCAAAACGGTTTCAAAAAAATCCTGAATTGTTAATTTGTTAAAATATGAAACTATATATTGGTGTCTGTCTTCGGCAGGCATTGCCTTGATTTTTAAATATTCTCTAAGTGTGTCCATAAAATTTGTTTTTAGGTTAAGCAACATTTCTTTCTTTTTCATTTTCTGATACCATAATTTTGATTTTAGGAACTCCGTAAATCTGAAAAATGATTTCTACCTCGTTGACCCAATACAACCTTCGGCCAGTTCTGTCGGGTAATAACTCGGAAATTGAAGCAATTTGTTTACGCATTGTTTTTGTACAGACCTTGTAAAACCCTGCCAAATCTTTGAGATTGTAGGTGCCTGGAGTAACATCGATTAATTTAGTTGTCATGTTTTTTTTAAGTAAAATTCGTGAGATTGTATTTGTGTCGTGGACGATTTTTGTTCTGTTTTTATCTCTTTTCTTATCTTTTAATCACTTTTTATCATTTTTATTGGTTTCCGGTGACGGGGCTTCTTATGTGGTTAAGACAAGACATTTTAGCAACGTATTGTTTGCAGAAGGGTATTTTGCATTCTAACTGGTTTTTTTGATCGTCGGAATCGAAGAGTATATAAAAATTGGCTGACATATTTTTTTCTATAAAATTCCTGAGATTGTATTTCTTTATGGCACGGTATGGCACGCAATGGATCGATTTTTGTTGTGATTTTATCTGATTTCATGTGTTTGATTTGCCATTTCAATGCTTTGGGATAGGCGATTGTTTTTACCTAAAGTTCTGGTCTTTCTTTTTGTGGATGACACGCCCTGAGACGCTTTTTGCAACTCTCGGGAGTTTTCGTCAATATTTTTGAATTTTTTTAATGATTTTATTCTAAAGAATGATGCAGACCGCAGAAAATAGTCTTGGTGGCAGTTTAATAATAAATACTACAATCGAAGAATGATTGAATTTTAATTCAATGCCAATTCCCAGGAATCAACTTATTTCAGGACGAGACAAGGACGAGACAGACGACACACATTGTTAATAGCGGGGAAATCAAATTCAATTGGAATATTATCAGGTTTTGGGTCGGGGATGATCAAACCATTTTTGGATTTAATCGGGGACGACATGGAATTATATGGGGCTGATATGGGGATGATCCAAATAGGATTGAATTTAGACTTGAATTGTTTGGATCAGGAATAAAAAACGTTGCTTAATGGCATTAAAACAGTGTTTGAACATCTAAAATTAATTCAGTTACACTAATCACACGATTGAAAAGTACTGCAAAAGAATCTCTAATGAATTTTTGGTATTCTAATTATGTGATAACGGGAATTAGAAGGAACAAACATCCATTAACTCGTATAATCATAAACGCTGTGTAACGTTAGGGGACAAAAAGCCGTTAATATGATTATTACAAACTTAATTAAAAACAAAAAGTCATGGAAACACCAAATTATTATAATGATAAGAACAAAAGACAACTTCTTAGTCCGGCAAAACAAAGTCAAAAAGTAAAACTAAACGAAAATCCGCATGGAAAAATCAAAGAAACGGTAAAAGACGTGGGCAGCGATTTAGTAATCGGAGTTTTGGGAGGTGGACTATTAGCTGCTACATTGGGGCGATACGCATTTATTGCCGGACTGGGTATTTCAGGCTATGGACATTACTGTAAAAATCAGAAATTGTCTGCATTGGGTTTAGGTTTAATGGCTTCAGGTACCTTAACTGCAATTAATGAAAAGCCCATAGACTCAAAACTATCGACTACGGATCAGATTGCTGAGAGAATCAAGGCATTTGGCGATGAGTTAAAGAAAAAATTGTTTTTGGATAAGCTCATTCCTGAAAAGGCTAATAAATCCGTAAGCGGTATCGAAACAAGTGCGAGTAATGAACCGGTTTTAAAAATTGTAAAAGATATCAGGCCGTCCGAAACTGCCTTTAAAGAAAAAGAGGTACTTGAACAAAAAAATCAGCCTGAAACACCAAAGCCGGAAGTGGAAAATGAAGCGCCTCTTCCCTTTATTAACGAGGATGATTGGACTGATTCCAATAGAATATATTAAGTATCAATTTATAAATCATAACATAATGAACTCTATACAGCCATTTCAAAGTGAATCAATTAATAAATTGAAACTTTGGTTAACCAACATGTCAGCAAAGGGACATACTAAATTTTATGAAATTTTTGTGGATACAATTCGTGTGGTTCAAAAAACAGATAATATCGATTATTTTGATGAGTATGAAACCTGGGTTGATGAAAATACAAGAAGCATGCGCATACATGTTTACAACACCCAAGCTTCTCATCGTTCACAGGTGTTCGAATACAGAACAAGCCTGTTGCAGTCAGAATTAAGCAAAGACGATTTGTTACGAATTGCGGAAAAGAAAACGGATGAATTACTTAAGAGAATCAGCGATGCAGAAGAATACATCCAGAAGTTAGAATCTGAAAACGATGCCGCAAAGACTGAAAAATCCGGGTTCGATCTTGATACGATACTTTCGTATGCCGGGCCTTTACTAAAACAAAATCCACAGCTATTGGGCAATTTAGGTTTATCCAGCTTTTTTGGCGGACCCAACGAAAAGTCAGAAATTCAATCTCAGGAAAGTGAAGTAACTTTTAAGAGAAAAAGTGAATCGGTCATCAATGGATCATTTGCCAAACCTGAAGTGTTGGAACGCTTAACCAATATGGATAAATGTTTAAACGAAGAGCAGCGTAGTCAACTTCTTAAGCTTGTTGATTTTTTCACTGGAAATCCAGAATATATAAAGACTGTGTTTGAAATGGTAACCAACGAGGATAAAAAATTAGCCGCATAATTTGTAATTTTTGCCCTATAATTTTGTATCCTAACCCCGAGGTAGTTCAATGTTCAGGGTAAGAACAAGTTTCTATCCTGTTTTAATTGCTTCCGGTCAGATCATTTACCCATTGTTTTTATTTCTGCACCACCAACCGCTTTTTATACTACTCATTTTTACCCGCTTTTAAACGAACCTCATTTCGGTTATGTAATGCCTCGATTTAGTTAAATGTATCATTTAGCTTCAGCATAATTTTGTATCATAATTTAAAACGAATATTATGACTAATAGAACAGATAAATATAAAGTTTGGTTCATTACTGGCAGTTCCCGTGGCTTTGGCCGTGTTTGGACCGAAGCGGCTTTAAAACGTGGCGATAAAGTAGCCGCTACCGCAAGAAAGTTGGAAAGCATTACCGATCTGAAAGGTAAATACAAAGACAATCTACTGACTTTAGAACTGGATGTAACTAAACCCGAACAGGTAAAAAAAGCTGTAGCGGATGCACACACTCATTTCGGCAAATTAGATATAGTACTTAATAATGCAGGCTACTCTTTAGTAGGTACAATTGAGGAAGCAAATGCAGACGATGTTCGTGCGATGTACGAAACCAACATTTTTGGTCCCTTAGCTGTTATTCAGGCAGCTTTACCTTTGTTGCGAAAACAAGGTTATGGCCATATAATGGGCACATCAAGTAATCTAGGTCATGTAGTATTACCTGTAATTGGTTATTACTGTTCTTCTAAATGGGCATTTGAGGCAATTTATGAAAGTCTCGCTGCCGAGGTTAAAGAGTTTGGCATCAAAGTAACTATTATTGAACCGGGTGCTTATGCAACAGAATTTGGCAGTCAGGAATCACTTAGGTTCAGTAATACACTGGGAGTTTATACGGATTTTAAAACAAATTTCATGAATGGCCTTAAAAATTTTGAAAGAGGGAATCCAAATGCAACTCCGGAAGCATTATTTCAAATGGCAGATTCAGAAAACCCGCCATTAAGATTTTTCCTCGGAAGCCACAACCTGCCTTGGGTTAAAACCGCTTACGCCGAACGATTGGCAGAGTGGGAAGCATGGGCTGATGTATCAAATGCAGCTCAGGGATAAATCAAAATAAATGCTAATTATTAGCCCGTTATAAATCAGTATCGTGTTAATTTTATAAATTGTATACACGAAATAAAACTGTAATTATTGTAAATGAAAAAAACAGAAAATAACATTCAACAATTTAGTTCTATTTCAGATGCACATCGGGCATTTGGAATACCCAAACCTAAGCATCCTTTGGTGAGTTTAGTTGATAGTGCTATTCACCATGTAGATTTTAAGGCAGTAACACACTCCCATGCACTCGCTTTTTACAAGATCTCTTATAAACCAAGGCATAGTGGGAGATTAAAATATGGGCAGGGTTTTTATGATTTTGACGAAGGAGGATTATTATTTGCTTCTCCTGGTCAAATAATCGGACATAATCCTGACATGGATATGAATGATTGCTCTCAATATACCTTACTGATCCATCCTGATTTTTTATTGAATTACCCTTTAGCAAAAAAGATTAAAGAGTACGGTTTCTTTTTATATTCAGTAAACGAAGCGTTGCATTGGTCAGAGCAGGAAAAGGAGATCATCATTTCTATTTTTAAAAACATTGGTGATGAAATAAATAGCAGGATAGATGAATTTAGCCAGGATGTTATTATTTCGCAGATCGAATTATTATTGAACTACAGCAATCGGTTTTATAAACGCCAGTTCATTACACGCAAAGCAGTCCACAACGATTATCTAGTTCGGCTAGAAACAATTTTTGATGAGTATTTCGACGATGAGAAATTATTTGCCAAAGGCCTTCCAACTGTTCAATTTTTGGCTGATAAGTTAAGTATCTCGCCAAGTTATTTAAGTGATATGCTGAGAAGTCTAACCGGTCAAAACGCACAGCAACTTATACACACTAAAATAATAGAAAATGCGAAAGTGAAATTATCTGCTACTGATTTATCTATTTCAGAAATTGCATATCAATTGGGTTTCGAACATCCTCAATCATTCAGCAGGTTGTTTAAAAGTAAAACAAACCAATCTCCATTGGAATTCCGGGCGTCTTTTAACTAATCGTATTATAAAACCTAAATGTTTAATTACATCGAGGGTTTTTATTTTGCAATTATTTTATTTCCGTTACAAATTCTTCTTTCGGCTTTCTCACCTTTTTCATTTTTACCAACCAGTCGCTTTCAGCATCCCGGTATCCTATGGGTAAGGTCATAGCGCTCTTTAAACCTTTTTCATGTGAATCTAAAATCTTATCTAATTCTGTGTACTACTCGCTATAAATTATTTGTCATTTAAGAACACTTGATTTATTTCAGCAAATTGTGTTCCAGAGCATAATTCAGAAGACCCGTCAAGTCTTTCGTTCTAGTTTTATGGATGAGTTTTTGTTTATACCATTCAGCAGTTCCTACTGTGATGCCCATTTCTTTAGCAATCAGTTCGTAGGATTTATTTTCACAAAATAACTTAAGAGCCTCCAGCTCCCTTTCAGTAAGTTCTCTTGGTTTAAACAGTTTCTCCTTGGCAATGGTTTTTAGGTTATCATCATCAAAGAATAAACCATTTTTGTAAACTCCAACAATTGTTTTTACGAGGGAGTCGATTGTGCAATCTTTTGGCAGAAAGGCAGCTGCACCCCGGTTAACGTAATCTAAAACATCTTCACGATCTTCGTAGGCGCTAATCACAATTATTTTAACATCGGGATAATACTCTCGCATGTTCGACATTGCTTGCAAGCCGTCCAATTCAGGCATTTTGATGTCAAGAAGGACAATGTCTGGGTTAAATGATTTGAGTTGGTTTATGAGTTCAATACCATTTTTAGCCTCAAAAAGCACGTTTGTATTTTTGAACTTTTTGAGACTCCCGGCAATTCCGTTTCTCACCAAGTCATGATCTTCTGCAATTCCAATATTTATCTTCTGCTTCATGAGTAGTAAGGCACTTTCATATTTATTTTTGAGCTGTCATTTTCCACTAAATAGTTAATCTCTGCATTTAAAATAATCTGACGGCTTTTAAGCGATTTAAGGCCTAGTCCTTCGCTTGACTCGCTTAATATAGCGATTTTTTCATTTGTTATGCCGGTTCCGTCGTGCATAAATTCGATCATAAAATGATGATCACTACTGTCGATCGTCAAACGTAAATATGTAAAACTTGAGTGTTTATTGAGATTATTAAGAAGTTCCA
>Ga0075163_10005887_pt1 | contig 16282 bp, 18 predicted proteins | sample JI1023141ADNA_FD_71478 | JGI IMG/M metagenome (GOLD analysis project Ga0075163, IMG submission 71478) | Wastewater effluent complex algal communities from Wisconsin, to seasonally profile nutrient transformation and Carbon sequestration -... | ecosystem: Engineered > WWTP > Effluent > Algae...
GAGGACGTGTTCACGCTCGCACCAAAGCAGGCACAGCTGCTCGAACTCGAACGCTGGGGCGCGCGCAGCACGCAGAACCTGCTCGCCCAGATCGAACGCAGCAAGACGCCGACCCTGGCCCGCTTCCTCAACGGCATCGGCATCCGCCATGTCGGCGAGAGCACGGCCAAGGACCTCGCCAACCACTTCGGCTCGCTCGAACGCCTGCAGTCGTCGACCGCGGAGCAACTCATGGCCGTCGATGGCGTGGGCGAAGAAGTCGCCGCCGCCGTGACTGAGTTCTTCGGCTCGGTGAAGAACCAGGCCACCTTGCAGTCGCTCGCCGCCGCGGGCGTAAAGCCGCAGGAGTCGGCTGGCATCCCCGAAGGGCCACTGGTCGGACGCGTGTTCGTGTTTACGGGTGGACTCACGACGATGTCGCGCGACGAGGCCAAGGAGAAGGTCGAGGCCCTGGGCGCTTCGACCGTGGGCAGCATCAGCAAGAAGGTCACCGACGTGGTGGCGGGCGAAGATGCCGGCAGCAAGCTGGAGAAGGCGACGAAGCTCGGCCTGCGCATTCTCGACGAAGCCGCGTTCCAGGCGATGCTGAACTCGCTATGAACGCGCGACTGCGATACGGCGCGCGCGTGCTCGGGCTCGGCTTCCTGCTCGGGCTGATCCTCTACGCGGCACACCTGGCCTGGGGCATGCTGCCGTGACCAGCGGGCCCGAATACGGCACGCGGTAGATAGCGAATTCGAGTCGGTGCCGACGAGGCTCTGAGGCGCGCTATCATCCGCGACTCGCCCAAGTGCGTTTCACCAGACTCAACTACCTGTCATGAACACCACCAACCTCCGCGCCCTATTCCTCGCCGTATCGCTGCCAGCGACGCTGGCTCTCGCACAAACGCCGACCGTACGCGTCGCCCTCTGCGGTGCCGCCAGCACGCTCAACACCGCTTGCCAGTGGACCGATGTGCAGACGCGCTTGCTGGCGACCGGCCAGTTCGCGGCCGTCGACATCATCAACGTGACGACGAACGGCACCGGCACGCCGACACTCGCGCAGCTGCTCGCCTACGATGCGCTGCTGTGCTGGACCAACAGCACGCCGGCCAGCAACGTGCTCTGGGGTGACGTGCTCGCCGACTACGTCGATGCGGGCGGCGGCGTGGTGGTCTCGGTCTTCGCCAACAGTTCGACGACCGTCGGCCGCAACATCGATGGACGTTGGCAGAGCGGCTACGAGGTCATTCTCGACCGGACGGGCAGCTCCTCCGGCGCCGGCGGCGCGCTCGGCAACGTGCTGGTGCCGACGCACCCGGTGATGGCGGGCGTCAGCACGTTCACGGGTGGCACGCTTGGCACGCGCCCAACCGGCACCGCGCTCGAAGTCGGCGCGACGCTGATTGCGGAGTGGAATGACGGACGCGTGCTCGTTGCCGAAGGGGCCAACCCCCGCCGCATCGACCTCGGCTTCTATCCGCCCAATGCGACCTGCTCCCAGTCCGGCTGGGCCACCGGCGGCGATCAGCTCATGACGAATGCGCTGCTGCACGTCGCCAGCGGCGCGCGCTTCTCCACGTTCGGCAGCGGCTGCCCCGGTCTCCTTGGCGTGCCAACCCTGAGCGCCGCCGCCGGCTCGCTACCGTCCCTCGGTTCGACCTTCACGCAGGAAGTCGGCAACCTGCCGGCTGGCGTTGGCCTCATTGGCATCGGTTTCTCGGACACCTTGAGCGGCCCCTTCCCACTCCCGCTCGACCTCGGCCTGTTCGGCCTCACGGGCTGCTCCCTGTTCGTCGACCCCGCGGTCACGCTGCTGCTCCTCAGCGCCGGTAACACCGCAACCTCGAGCATGCCGATCCCGCTCGACCCGACGCTGCAGGGCCTGACCATCTTCTCGCAAGGGTTCGCGCTCGATCCGACGGCCAACCCCGCGGGCCTCACCGTCAGCAACGCCGGCCGGGCCAGCGTCGGCTCCTGACCCCTTGCGCCAGGGGGATCCGGGCGCGATGACTTCCCCCTCGCGCCCCGGACTCAGTCAAGCGGGTCAAGTGGGCGCGCCACGTTTTTGCACGCACTCACGCCATGACTGACAGCTCCGACTGGGCCCAGCCCTTCCGCCAGGTTCACATCTTCGCCAAGCTCACCGAAGCCGAGACCCAGCGGCTGCTCGCGCAAGTCGAGCGCCGGACCTATCGCGAAGGGGAAGTGCTGTTCGCCGAGGGTGATCCGCGCGCGCGGCTGTTGCTGATCCGGCGCGGGCGCATCGAACTGACGCGCGTCGACGTCTACGGCGCACGCCGGCCGGTCGTGACCCTGGTGCGCGGCGATCTGCTCGGTGAAGGCATGATGATCGAAGGATCCGTGCACTCGACGACGGCGACCGCGCTGACCGAAACCGAAGTCGCATTCCTGCACCGGGACAAGGTGCGCGCGTTCTTCGACGGCAACCACGACCTCGAGAAGCGCATGCTCGCGAGCCTGTTGGCCGAAGTCGTTGGCCGCGTCGACCAGCTGCTGTTTCGCACGAGCGGCGTCACGCATGCGTATTCGACGGGCAAGACGCGCACGGAGCACGACCTGCTCGGGGACGGCCAGGTGCAGGCGGAAGCGTACTTTGGCCTGCAGACGCTGCGCGCGCTCAGCAATTTCGACATCGGCGGCGTTCGCCTGAACGCCTACCCAAACCTCATCAAGGCACTCGCGATGGTCAAGAAGGCCTGCGTGCTGGCCAATCTCGACTGCGGCGTGCTCGTTCCCGCAGTCGCCAATGCGATCGCCGAGGCCTCTGACGAGATCATCGCCGGCAAGCTGCACGACTACTTCGTCGTCGACATGCTGCAAGGCGGCGCCGGCACCTCGACGAACATGAACGCCAACGAGGTGATCGCCAATCGCGCCCTGGAGCTGCTGGGCCACGAAAAGGGGCAATACGACCGCGTTCACCCCAACAACCACGTCAACTGCTCGCAATCGACCAACGACGTGTACCCGAGCGCGCTGAAGCTCGGCATGATCCTCAGCAGCAAGCGGCTCATCGAGTGTGTCGAAGAACTGATCGGCGCGTTCGAGAAGAAGGCCAAGGAGTTTGCGACCGTCGTCAAAATGGGCCGCACTCAGCTACAGGATGCGGTGCCGATGACGCTGGGGCAGGAGTTCAAGGCTTTCGCCGTCAGCCTGCGCCAGGAACTCGCTGGCCTGCATCGCACTCGCGATGACCTGCGCACGCTCAACCTCGGCGGCACGGCGATCGGCACTGGCCTCAACACCCCCAAGGGCTATCGCGAACGCGCGATCCAGCGCCTGCGCGAAGTCACCGGCCTCGAGCTCACGCTCGCGCCCGACCTCATCGAAGCCACGCAGGATACGCAGGGTTTCGTGATGTTCTCGTCGTCGCTGAAGAGCCTCGCCATCAAGCTCTCGAAGATCTGCAGCGACCTGCGTCTGCTGTCCTCGGGCCCGCGCGCAGGGCTCGGCGAGATCCAGCTGCCGCCGCGGCAGCCGGGGTCTTCGATCATGCCCGGCAAGGTGAACCCGGTGATCCCCGAGGTCGTGAACCAGGTGGCGTTCCGCGTGATCGGCAACGACCTCGCCGTCGCCCTCGCGGCCGAAGGTGGGCAACTGCAGCTCAACGTGATGGAACCCGTCATCGCGGCGAGCATCCTGGAGTCGCTGAAGATCCTCGCTAATGCCGTCGTGACGCTGCGCCACAACTGCGTCGAGGGCATCGTCGCCAACGTCGAACAATGCCGCCGCTTCGTCGAGAACAGCATCGGCCTCGTCACCGCGCTGGTGCCCGTGCTCGGTTACGGCACCGCCACCGAAGTGGCCGCCGACGCCCTCGCTTCGGGCAAGAGCGTCGCCGAGGTGCTGCGCGACCGCGGGCTCTACACGGACGAGATCGCCGCGAGCCTCGCCCCCGAGCGCATGGCCAATCCGGACTAGTCCACCACACCAGCAGAGCACGGGCGCAGCACCGCTGAACGACCTCGTCTTCGTCCTATAGCACTGCGCCCGCCCCGCCAGATCCGCTGCGCTCAGCTGGCGGTGCGCTTCTGGGCCGCCTCCAGGCCAATGGCGTCCTTCGCCGCCCGCGTCGCCTTGTCGCGAGCGCGCTGGAGGGCCTTGCGCGCCGACATGGACTCGATCGCCTTCTTCAGGCGTTCGGCCACGATCGGATCCTCATCCGCGCCAAGCGCCTGCTCGGCATGGGCGATGGCGCGCTCCGCCGCCTCGAAGTCGCCCTTCTGGACCAACGCGAGCGCCAGGTAGTTGCTCGCTTCGACCACCGGCCGACCCGGGCGCGCACTTTCGAGCGCCGCCTGGAACGCCGTGATCGCCTCGTCGAGGCGACCGCTCGTCTGCAGCAGGCGAGCCTGCCACAGGCGTGCTTCCTGGGCCCGCGGCGTGCCGGCGTCGAGCGCCGCCGCCTTGCCGTAGGTGGCCATTGCGTCGTCGTTGCGCTTCTGCCGACGCTGCATGTCCGCAGCGCCCATCAGGCCACGCTGGCCAAACCGCGGACCATCCACCTCCGCGGCGAGCAGGTAGTCCTTCTCCGCGAGCGGGAAGCTACCGTGCTGGCGCCACAGATCGCCCGCAGCAAACGCGGCCGCACCGGCAACCGCCGGCTCGGCGGCAAACTCCGTCGCGACCTTGTCGTAGGCCCCGGCAGCCTGCTCCAGCGCCTGCATACGCTCGGGGCCACGAAGGCCCTTGCAGCGCGCTGCAACGTCCTTGGCGCCCGCCAAGGCAGCGCGCCCCGTCTCGGTCAATTGCACCTTGGCGCGAACCGGCTTTTCGGCCGTCGCCTCGACGACCTTGGTCTCGGTCTTGTTGGCGGGCACTTCCTTGGCCTGCGCAATGGCAGGCACCAGCAATGCCACGAAAGCACACCACGACTTCATTACTGTCTTCATGTTCTCACTCCTTCATGGGTTTGATTGGGAAACCACATCGAGCTCATCCGCATCCAAAACGGCCCGCTCGATCTCCATCTGCACGCGTCGCCGCGTCCGGTGGATCCGCACCTTCACGGACTTTTCCGAACACCGGAACCGGACCGCCAGCTCCGCGCAGCAGAAGCCTTCATGCATGCCCAGTAGCAGATGCCGGTCGAGGGCACACAGCCCTTCCAACACCTGATCCAGGCAACTCAACAGCCACAATGACGGCACTCGGTGACCGGCGACCAGGAAGCAGAGCGAATCGACCGGGTAGTGTTCGAGGAACTGCGCTTCGTGCTCGCGCCGGCGTCGCCGTTGCGAGAGAAGGCGACAGCGAGCACGGCGCGCAATCGTGCGCACCGCTGCCTCGAATCGACTCGGATCACGGGCCGATTGAGCCCATCGCCATGCCGCGCAGGCCGTCTCCTGCACCAGGTCATCGCGCTCACCGCGTGTCGTCAGATCTTCGAACCGGCGCAAGAAGCCGCGAGCGCTTGCCAACGCCAGTCCCCACAACTCTTCCGTCTGTTCCATGTCCCCGCTCCTCGGGGACAGCGTGCCATCCGTGCAATAGGGGAACGAGGACGGTGCATTCCTGCAGACTTTCTCGAAGAAATCTGCACGCCGCCCACTTCGCTACGCGGGCCCCGCTTACTCAGCAACCGCTCGCTCAGTTCCCGCGGGCTTGCAGCGGCGCAACCTGAGCTTCGCGAGAGGTCGTGCCGGTCAAGTCGGCAATGCGCTCCATGATGAGGCGCGTGGCCGACTGCAGGCGCAGCCGCCGTTCGCCACCGCCCGCCGCATCCAGTTCGGCCGCCGTGATCGGCGCGCCATAACGAACGGTGATGCGCCGCAGTCGCAGCGAACCGCCCGGCGGAAACGCCTCATAGGCGCCGAGGATGCCAACCGGCACGATCGGCACCCCTTCGTTGAGCACGAGCGACACCGCGCCCGGATTGCCCAGCATCGGCAGACCGTCCCGACTGATGCCGCCTTCGGGAAAAATGCCGATCACGCGGCCCTGTTGCAGCACCGACCGCGCCGCACGTAGGGCGTCGCGGTTGCCACCGCTGGCGGCGAGCGGAATCGTGTGCATGAGCCGGTAGAACCAACCCAGCCGCGGCGAACGCCACACGACGGCCGTCATCAGGTAGATGACCCGGCGCCGCAGCGACACGCCGAGCAGGAGCGGGTCGAGGAACGACGTGTGGTTGGCCGCGATCACGAACGCGCCACCACGCGGCGGCGAGCCTTCGATGCGCAAGCGGAAGAAGATCCGCAGGCAGAGGCGCAGCGACGCCCAGATCACCCAGAACGAGAGGGTGTTCAGCAGTCCCGGCGGCACCGCGAGTGGCGGCAGCGCATTCTGCTCGGCGTCACCCGGCGGCAAATCAGTGCCCGGCGCGCGCCTTGCTCGCCCATTCCGTGCTGCCGAAGTCGTTGTAGAGCACACCGCGGCAACGGGCCATCACGTACTGGAAGTCGCTGCCGCGCCACTTGTCGGCGGCCTTGATCGCGTAGTACATCGCTTCGGCGTGCTGGCTCGGCCACGCATCGCGGGTTTCCAGGCGGACGCGCAGGAACATCATCAGCGCCGCGCGCGCCTTGTCCTTGTCCGAGCCGGCCTCTTCCAGCGCGATCTCACCGAGCCCAAGCATCGCGCCCGCGCGCGAAACCTGATCCATACCGTCGCGCTTGGCGAGGTCTTCGTAGATCCGACGGGCGGCGTCGAGGTCCTTCGTCTCCCGCAGGCTGTTGGCGAGCTGGACGTTGGCACGATTCGAGACGATCGGGTTGGTGGCCTGAGCCTTTGAAGCGACCGTGCGGAGCTTGTTCTGGAAGTCCTTCGGGTTGCCGCCAGCGGCACCTTCGGCCAACGCGACGAAGAACTCGGCCTCGACACCCAGACCCGCCGGCCACGCGTTGCCGGCGGCGTCGGCTTGGTACTTCTTGGCGAGCGCCAGCGCGTTCGCGGCCCCGTTCGGGCCAAGGCCCATGTAGTACTCAAACTTCAGCCGGTAGCTGTCCGGGATCGTGCCGGCTTCGGGCAGCGCCTTCTTGAGTTCGTCGAGCGCACCCGACCCCTCCGAAGGCTTGTTCTGGTCGAAGAACTGGTTGGCCGCCGAGATGAAGCCGAGCTGGGCCATCAGCGGGTTCTTCTCTTCGAGCTGCTCACGCGACTTCGTGAGCATGAGGTCGGCATCCTTGAGGCCGAGCCGGAAGACGTCGTTGAACTTGGCCAGCATCACCTTGGCGACCTGGTCCGTCGGCACCGACTGGGTGCCACCACCCTTCGAGTACTTGAGTTCACGGATGTCGAAGCTGGTGACCTTGACACCTTCGACCTTCGTGCCGTTGACCAGGATCACGGAGTCATCCTGAGCCACGAGGGGGAGAGCCAGCAGGAAGGCAGCAACGAATCTCGACTTCATGATCTGCGAGGGGGTCAGACTAGGAGAGGGGGGGCGGGCATCATGCCGATCGAAGGCCGGTGAGACAACGGCTGGCAGCGCCACGAGGTTCGGAGAATCGAAGTTCAGCCGGAACCGGCGGCAGGCTCAGTCAGCGCCGGCACCGGCGGCCGGCAGGTCCCGAACCCCTTCGAGGCGCCCCTTCGGCTTCTCACGCTGCTCCCAGCTGGCAGCCATGTCCTTGCCGAGCCGGCGCACGGAAACCAGCTCGGCAGCGACCGCAATGGCGATCTCCTCGTGGCTGCGGCCCCCCAGGTAGGCCCCCATGGGCGTGCGCACGGTCGATAGGAAGTCCTCGCCGACCCCCTGTTCGCGCAGGTGCTTCCAGAGCAGTGCCTGCTTCGTCTTGCTGCCGATCATGCCGAGGAACCGCAACCGCTCGCCGGCCGCAAATCGCCGCCCGAGCGCTTCGAGCACGACGCCGTCTTCCCGATGCCCGCGCGTCACGATGATGGCAAAACTGTTGGCGCGGATCGGCATGCGGGCCACCGCGTCGGGATACGCCGCGGTCAGGCATTCGTGCGCCTCCGGGAAGCGCGTCGCGTTGCTGTAGTCGGCGCGATCGTCGACCACCGTGGTCCGGAACCCCGCCAGGACCGCGACCTGGCACAGGGACTTGCTCACGTGGCCGCCGCCAAAGATCCAGAGCGCCGGCGTCGAAATGGGTTCCACGAAGATCGTCACCTCGCCTCCACAAAGGAGGCCGGAGTCGGGAGAGTCCTGTTCGGTAAGTCGGAACTGCAGCGACCGCGGCTGCTCGTCCGCGAGCACCTGCAGGGCCGTGTCGTAGACCTCGGCTTCGAGGCAACCGCCGCCGACGGTGCCGAGGAACGTGCCATCGCCGAGCACCAGCAGCCGCATCGACGTTCGCCCCGGGGTCGACCCACGCGTGCCGACGATGGTCGCCAGCGCGGCCGGAATGCCCTCGCGGCGCAGGCGCACGATCTCTTCGAAGATGTCGGGTTGGCGGGTCACGGGCGGCCCATTATGCACGCCCGAACTTCGCCCGCACGGCTGTCGTGCTGAGGTTCTCGAGCGCCTGCCGCCCGGCGACCGTCGCCGGTGCCTTCATGACGAGGAAGCTGTCGCGCGACGAGCACCCATGGCATCGGCCGTAGCGCAACGCCGGCTGGATCGCCCGATCGCCGCACGACTCGCAAACGCGCAGGTAGACGTAGCGGCGTTTGGCCTTGCGCAGACCCCGGACCGAAATCTTGTGGGTGACCTCGGGCGGCAAGCCGGCGATGCGCATCAGCGACCGCCAATGGCGGCCGTGGGCGGGGATGTTGGCGCCAAACAGCCGGAACGCGGCAATATGCGCGGCTTCATGCGTGAGCACGGTAGGCACCTGTTCGGGCGCGCGGCTCAGCAGACGCGGGTTGAGTTCGATGCTGCCAAGCCGCAAGAACGCGCGCCCCGCGGTCGTCGTCAGCCGATCGTTCCAGGCGACGCGGACCGCCGTGTCGACGACGCGCCACTGGCCGAGCAGTTGGGCAGCGCGCTGTTCGAGTTCCTCGGCGGTCGGCAGGGTCACGCGAGGATCAAAGCGCAAGCGACCCGATCTGTCACCGGGTTGTCAGTCCTGAGCGCGAACACCACCCGGCGTTGTCACTGCCGGGCCGACGATGGGCTGCCACTGCGACGAAGCATCTCGCGCAGGGCAATCGGCAACGTCATCAGCACGAAGCCGGCAACCGCTACGTAGATCGAAGGCTGCAAGCTGTAGGAGCTCCATCCGCTCAACCTGCCGATGCCCCACGATGCGGCGCCCCCCACCATCAGCAGCCAGCTGACGGCGAGCAGCAACACGTGGCCGAGACGCCACCCGCTGCGAACCCAACGCATCAACGGTTTCGCCTCGCGGCGATGCTCTTCGCTGAGCAGGCGCACGAGATCCGCCCGGGTATCGTCGCCGAGCGAAGGATGCCGCAACGCCTCCTGCAGCACATCGAGCCGCTTCATCTTCTGTTCGTGCACACGCTTCGAGTGCGAAAGCAGGAACGCCGCGCCCACACACAGGCCCGGCAAGACGACCATCAGGAAGACTTCTTCGTCGCGCATGGCACAGGCTCCTGGTTACGCCTTCTGGCGAGCTTCGAGTTCGCGCAACGCGAACGGATAGGTCACGAGACCGAAACCGACGATCGAGGTCAACAATCCCCCGGCGGTCGCGCCCGGCTGGCCGATGATCTCCCCGATCAGCCAGATGCCCAGCCCCGAAAACAGCGCGACCCACCCCACCGCGAGCAGCAACGCCATCATGCGGCTCGGTCCGGCGGTCCGTGGCGACCTCGCCCCGGTGAGCTGGTAGGCGAGCGACTCGATCGTGGCGCGGTCCAGGGCCGGGTTCTTCAGCGCTTCCTCGAGCAGCCGGACATTGTCTTCGCGCGCCTTCGAACGATGCTCCAACATCATCTTGAGCAAGACGAAGGAGAAGATGGGGGTCAGGATCAGGGAAAGTTCCATCGAGCGGGCTCCGGAGTGAACGCGCGGCTACGCGAGCGGGCCAAGTCTATTGCAGAAAGGCCAGCCCCGTCTCCCCTCCCGGCCTTCCTGACCTTCCTCACGCCATCGCCGGCAACGACAGCCCACCCAAGAGATGGTTGGGGTCGCCATTCCAGACGAACTCGACGTCCTCGATCCGGCAGCGATCGTTATGACGCCATACGAAGGGCCAACCGAGCGCGCGCGCCGCTTCGTGGTCGGGCTCCCGATCGCCGACCATCACCACGCGCTGCGCGCCCGCGGTTTCCTTGGCGATGCGCAGCATGTCGATCTTGTGGTCCACTCCGGGGCTATCCAGGCAAAATTGCCAATTCGTCAAGTCGGCGAGGCCCTGCCCCTTCTGCATGGCGCCCATGTAGGTGCGGCGACAATTGCTCGCGAGCGCGGTCTTCACACCGATCCGACGCAGGTGCAGCAGCAGCGGCCGCACGCCGGCAAACAGGTAGTCGACGCCGCGACTCACTTCTTCGACCTCCATCGGCAGCACGACGGAGCGCAGTTCGTTCCAGCGGTGCTTGTGCGCCTCCGGCAAGAACGGCGCCCAGACGCCAGCGTCGCGCATGCCGACCACCGCTTCGGCCTCGGCATCGGTTGGCATGACGACCGCGATGCCGTGCTGTTGGCCAAAGCGCTGCAGGCCGGCGCGGATGATCGGCGCCCACCAGCGGAACGTGTCGTGCAGAGTGCCGTCGACGTCAAAGACGACGAGTTCGGGCGGGAGATGGTTGCGCAGCAAGGTCATGAGGAATGGCGCATCAAAACACACGCACCTGCTTCACGCCCATGATGAACAGCTGATCGTAGAGCTGATCGATGCCACGGCGCGCCACCGCGGCGGCCGCACTGCCTTCGACCTGCGGATCCGCCAGCAACTGCACCACGAAGCGCAGGCGTTCGTCCTTGGTCATCGCGCGCGTCCGCTGCCGCAATTCGAGCACGACCGCTTCGACCGGGATACGCCGGTCGCCAGTGCGCACAAACCCATCACCAAGCACGGTGATCGTCACCAGGCCGGCGCTGTCGTCAAAGGTGGTATCCGGCGTCTCGCTCGCACACGCAGCGAACGCCAACGCCCATACCAGAATCGTCACCAGCATGTTCCCCGGCATACGCGACGGCGACCTGAGGGCTTTCATCGCGCGGCAATTCCCTGCACTTCAATGAGTGCTTCCGGATCAAACAGCGACACGACCTGAAACATCGCCATGCCTGGATAGTGCTTGCCGCAATGCCGGCGCCACACCTTGCCAAACTCGCGGCGCGCGGCGGCGTAGTCATCGCGGCTCGTCACGTAGAAGTTGAGTTGCACGACGTCCTCGAAGGTCATCTCGGCCTCGCGCAGGATCGAGCCGATATTGGCCAGCGCACGATCGAGTTGTTCCACCAGATCGCCCTTGTTGGCCACCACACCGGCGTGGTCGTAGCCGCACTGCCCCGCGAGGTAGAGCGTGCGCTGCTTGCCGTGCTCGACGAGCCAGGCGTGGGCGAACCCGATCGGCGCGGCCAGATCGGCGGGGTTGATGGCACGTTTGCTCATGCAAGGTTCTCGGGCAGTTCGCGCAGGATCGCGCGCACGGGGCTGCTGTCGCCATTCACGATGCGCAGCGGCAACGCGATGAGTTCGTAATCGCCGGGCGGCACCCCCGACAAGTCGAGATTCTCGAGGATCGCCACGCCGCCCTCATAGAGCACGTGGTGGCCATCGAGTTCTTTGCTGTCCGGGTGGTCCATGCTCGGCGTATCGATGCCAACGAGCAGGATGCCGGCCGCCGCGAGGGCCTTCGCCGCTTCGGGCCCAACCGCGGTAAAACCGTGATTCCACGTGCGGTGGTCGTGGCGTTCGCGCGTGCGAAACAAAATGCGTTCGGCGCCAGCGAGCATCGCGGGAGTGATCGCCGCAGCAGGGATCAACGATGGCGAACCCACGCCGCGCACGTCAACGACGCGACAGCGCCCCAGGTAACGCCGCAGGTCCACCGACGCGATGTCGGGCCCCGCAACATCGAAGTGCAGCGGCGAATCGGTGTGCGTGCCGACGTGCACCGACATGCGGATCGTGCTCACGTTGCACGAACCACCCTGCTCCTGGCGCAGCACCCATTCCTGCGAGAACGGCGTGTCGCCCGGAAAGGGCGCCGTCGCCGGCTCGATCGGCTCACTGATGTCCCAGATGCGCATAGGAGCCTCAGCCTGGTTTGCGTTCCTGGGCCAGGAATCGCTCATATTCGCGTGAATCGAGGATCTCGCGCACGGCGCGCACACACGCGCGCACCTCGTCCTCGGTGTTGTAGAAGTGCGGCGCTACGCGCAGACCCGCATCGGGGCGGAAGTCGACGACGATCTCGCGCGCGGACAGCGCCTGGCACACCGCGTAGCCGTTCGGCACGTCGAGTGCGACGTGGCCACCGCGCCGTTCGGCTTGCAGCGGCGACTTGATGCCTAGCCCCGCACGCTGCGCTTCTTCGATGAGCATCGACGTCATGCGCTGGCTGCGTTCGCGAATCGCAGCCAGCCCGATCTCGGCCACGATCGCGATGCCTTCCTTGCCCGAATGCAGCGCCGGCACATTGGGTGTACCTGTCGCAAATCGGCCACCGTCGTCGCGAAAGTCCTGGCCAGCCGGCGAGAACAAAAACGGCTGCTTGTGCGCGGCCCAGCCCGTGAAGCGCGGCTGCAGGTACCGCGTCTCATCGGGATGCACGTAGAGAAAACAATTGCCGGGCCCTCCGCACAACCACTTCAACGCGCCACCAACGGCCGCGTGCACGCCCCATTCGGCCAGTTTGAGCGGCAAGATGCCGACCGAGTGGAACGTGTCGAGCACGACAAACGCGCCGACCTTGCGCGCCTTCTCGACAATCGGCCGCGGGTTCACGATCGCCGAACTGCGGAACATCACGTGGTCGATCGCCACCAGCAGCGTCTCGTCGTCGATCGCGTCGCAGATCTGCTCGACGTCGGTCGAGATGCCATCGGCCGCCACCGGAATGCGCACGAGCTTGGCGCCCATCGTCGCCCGCGCCTCGTAGATGTACTGATCGCTCGGGAAGTTGCGATCCGCGTAGATGATCTTGTTGCGCGGCCCACCAAACTGGAAACACGACAGGATCATCTCGAGCGCCACCGCGACGTTCTGATGCATCGAGACGGTGCCCGCCTGCGCCCCAAGCACGGTCGCGATCTGGTCGCCAACCTTCTCCTGCAGCGACCACCAGCCATCGCCCCACGAACGTACGCCGCGCGTATCCCACGCGTCGAGGAACTGCTGCACGCTGGCCCGCGCCGCCGCCGGCATCGCGCCGAGCGAGTTGTTGATGAGGTAATTGCACTTCCCGGTGATCGGGAAGCGGTCGCGATAGGCGAGAAGGGGGTCGCTTGGGCTCATGCGGCGTGGACGGAAGGGCCACCGTTCTAGCGGATCGCGAGGGCCCGCGCACGCCGCCAACTGCAGCGAATCCGTCCTTGCCGCCACCACGCCCCTGCTTCCGCGCGGCCGCACGCTACTGTGCCCTCATGCAGGCTCGTATCCGCACCGCGGTCGTCATGTCCCTCGCCAGCTTCGCATGCGCGCAAGGCCCCGAACCGCAGTTCCGCCGCGTCGTGGTCGATCCCGTGTTCCGCAGCGAAGGCATCGCCACGGCCGACATCGATCGTGATGGCGATCGCGACCTGTTCGTCGGCGACTTCTGGTATGAGGCACCCAACTGGACCCCGCATCGCATTCGTAAAGGCCCCAACCTCGGCACGGGCGAACACACCTACAGCGACTGCTTCTGCTGCTTCGCGTCCGACCTCGATGGCGACGGCTTTCCCGACCAGATCGTGGTCGGCTATCCGGGCAAAGGTGGTCGCTGGTATCGCAATCCCGGCAAAGTCGACGGCGACTGGGCGATGCACGAGTTCACGACCAGCGCCTGCAACGAATCGCCGCAGTGGGTCGATCTGCTCGGCAACGGCACGATGGGGCTGCTCTGCGGCAACCAACCCGATGGCGTGATCTGCTGGATCGCTCCCGGCAAGGATCCGACCCAACCGTGGGAACGGCTCACGATCAGCGCCAATCAGGCACCCGGCACCGATCCCTTTGCCCACGGCCTCGGCCTCGGCGACCTCGACGGCGATGGTCGCAACGAAGTGTTCGTCACGGACGGCTACTGGACACAACCCGCCGAAGCGACCAAAGGCCCGTGGCCATTCACGAAGACGCCGCTCGGCGCAGCCTGCGCGCAGATGCACGCGCTCGACGTCGACGGCAATGGCCACAACGATGTCGTGAGCAGTTCGGCGCACGCGCGCGGCATCTGGTGGCACGCGCAGAAGCGCGATGCGAGCACCAATGCGGTCGCGTTCCAGACCAACGATGTCTACACCGCGGTCACGCAGACGCACGCGCTCTGCATCGCGGATCTCAACGGCGATGGCCGCAAGGACCTCGTCACGGGCAAACGCTTCTGGGCACACGGCCCCGACGGCGACGAGGATCCCAAGGGCACGCCGTATCTGCTCTGGATCGACGTCGCGCCGGGCACGCCGCCGAAGTTCACACCGCACATGATCGACGACAATTCGGGTGTGGGCACGCAATTCGAAGTCGCCGACCTCGATGGGGATGGCAGGCTCGATGTCGCAGTCAGCAACAAGAAGGGTGTCTTCGTGTTCTTCCAGCAAGCCCCGAAACCTCCGCAACCGGCACCAAAGGCCGCCAATTCGCCCCTAAAGGGTCCACTGCAGGGCCCGATCGAGTATCTGTGGCCCGCGGAGCAGTATCCCAACGGCGCCCCACTCGCGCTCGGCTCCGACCCCGCCGACCAGCCCAACCTCTCGCTTTATCTGGCCCCCGGCGACGGCCCCCATCCCGCGATTCTCGTGTGTCCAGGCGGCGGTTACGGCGGACTCGCGAACGGCCACGAAGGGCACGATATCGGCACCTTCTGCCAGCAGAACGGCATCAGCGCGTTCATCCTGACCTACCGCATCGCCCCGCGTTACCACCACCCCGCCCCAATGCTCGACGCGCAGCGCGCCCTGCGCACGGTGCGCGCGCGCGCCGCCGAATGGCACGTCGACCCCACGCGCATCGGCGTGATGGGCTTCTCCGCGGGCGGCCACCTCGCGTCGACGCTCGCGACCTGGCACGACGCCGGCCAGGCGGATGCCAAGGATGCCATCGAACGGGTGAGCTGCCGCCCCGACTTCGCAGTGCTCGTCTATCCCGTAATCGCCTTCGATCAGCCGTGGACGCATCAGGGTTCGAAGCGCAACCTGCTCGGCGACCAGATCGGCGACGAAGCGCTAGTGCACCGACTCTCGACCGCCAACTCCGTCACCGCCGATACGCCGCCGTGTTTCCTCATGCAGACCACCGACGACACCGTGGTGCCCGCTGAGAACGCCATCGAGTTCTATCTCGCCCTGCGGCGCGCGAAGGTGCCTGCCGAGCTGCATGTGTATGAACCGGGGCGACACGGATTTGGGCTCGCGAGCGGGAATCCGGTGCTATCGAACTGGCCGGATCGGTTGCTTGCGTGGCTGCGCGTGCGGGGTGTGCTGGCGGCGAAGTAGGCGGGGACAAAGCTCGCGTTGCAGCATTCCCCACCGCACTTTTCCTCGAAGATGGCCATCCTTCGATCAAAATGGTGACCCTTTTCCTCAACTTCACCAATAAGTCCCTCCTTACCGTGCCACCGTGGTCACACTCGACACCGCAGCAAAGCTCGCGAACGACCTGCCAGACGTGACCGTCGGCACGCAGTACGGCAATCGCACGTTTCTCGTCGGCAAGAAGGCCTTTGCGTGGGACCGGCCGTTCAGCAAAGCCGATCTGCGCCGCTTCGGTGATGCGCCGGTCCCGTCGGGGCCGATCTTTGCCGTTCGCGTTGCGGACCTGCACACGAAGGAGCTGCTGCTCTCGGCGGGCACACGCGGCGTGTTCACGATTCCGCATTTCGATGGTCATCCAGCCATGCTGATCCAGCTCGACAAAGTAGCGCTACGCACGCTGCGGCAGCTGGTCACCGATGCATGGTTGGCAAGCGCCACGCCGAAGATCCTAGCCGCCCACCGCAAACCACCGCGCGCGTGATTCCGAGCGCGGCGGCGGCGTCAGTGCTGTCAGGCGATCAGCGTGCGCAGTTGCCGCACGCACCGCCCGCGTCGTCGGCATACTCGTCACGGCGACGCCACCAGATGCCGGTTTCGTTGCGCCCCTTGGGTGCGCGATCGAGCCACTGGTACATGCCCCACATACCATCGAGTCCACGCGCATAGGTCGAATAGGTGTGGTAGACGACGCCCTCCCGCAGCGCGAACGCACTCATGCCCGGCCGTTCGCGAGTGTACGTCGCCACGTCCGTCCCAGTCATGTTGGCGATGTCGGCTA
>Ga0075163_10005889_pt1 | contig 16281 bp, 10 predicted proteins | sample JI1023141ADNA_FD_71478 | JGI IMG/M metagenome (GOLD analysis project Ga0075163, IMG submission 71478) | Wastewater effluent complex algal communities from Wisconsin, to seasonally profile nutrient transformation and Carbon sequestration -... | ecosystem: Engineered > WWTP > Effluent > Algae...
GGCACGATCATCTCATTGAAGGCCTGCCGCAGATGAATCTCGTCGTCCATCGATGTGCCGTCCTTCTCGCGGCGCTCCTTTTGCAGCGCGAGCATGCCGAAGAACGAGGGGCTGTAGATGCCCATCACTGTCTGCACGCCGTAAGTGTAGGCCGCCATCTGGTGAAACTGCATCTGCGTCCATTTATCGAAGGGATGATTATGGCACTGCGCGCACTCGATGCGCGTGCCGGTAAAGATGCGCATGGTGAGTGAAAGGTTGTCCAATGGCATGCCGCGATCCCGCTGGTAATAGCCCACCGCGCCGTTCTCCCACACCTTCCCCTGCGCGCTGACGAGTTCGCGCACGAGCTGGTCATACGGCTTGTTCGTCCGCACGCTGTCTTTGATAAACTCCGCATACGCCATGCCGGTCACGCGGCCCGCATCGCCATTGTAAGTGCCCTTGCTCAGCACCCGCAGCAGGTCCGCATAGAAGTGAAACTGGTGCATCGTGAAGCCCTCGCTCGCGAGCAACTGGTCGATGAGCTTCACGCGCTTGTCTTTGTCCGTGGCGCTGAGAAACAAAACCGTCTCCTGATGCGTCGGGATGCGACCCACGAGATCGAGATGAATGCGTCGGACGAACATTTCATCACTCGCGGGTGCGTTGCCTTGCAGTGAATGCTTCCGCCAGTCCTGCTTCAACAGTGAATCAATTTCGCTCGCAGTGATGCGGACGTCAGGCTCTGCCGCGCAAGTGATGCCGACGAAGAGCAGAAGCGAGAAAGCGTGCCGGGACATGGGATCAGATAAATGTTAGACAACTCAGGCGGCGAAGAATAGGGCGCGTATCATGTTCGAAGAAACGTTCTGACGGGAAGGCGTGTTGCGGGTCCGTCTCGAGACGAGACGTCATTTCGGGGACCACTGCTGCTGCCACTCGATGAGGTGGCCCTGGGCACGCCGGTAGAGCAGAACACCGGCTTTTTCCAAAGCCGGTCCTCTTCAGACCAGTTCAACGGCCAACCCAACCCAAGCTACGGCGCGGCCGTGTAGCTCACATCATCGAGGAATATCTTCACCATCTGGCCACCCGCTTGTGAGGTGAACAAACCAAAGCGATCCAAGGTCGCGCCCTGCTTCTTCTGGCCCGGCTTCAACGCGAGCGTGACGGACTCTGTGCCGAGCGTGACACGCATCTCGCCATTGCCGCCGCCTGCGGTGGGATCATAGACCAGCGACCAGTCGAAGAGTTTGCCCGGTGTGAGCACGGGGCCGGAATCAACCTTGCCTTTCGTGCCGGTCGCCGTGGCGAACTGCGGGATGAAGTAGTGCCCGATGCGTGTGGGGCCGCCGACGTGAATGCCGATGAAGTTGCCGGTTTCATCCGGCGATTTGTTTTTGATGGCGCTGCTGAACCAGCCGATGTGCATGTCGGAATCGGGACCGGCTGTGACGAGCTTCACCTTGCCGCGCGCTTCAAGGCGCTGCTCGAGATTTAGCGGGCCGATTCGATCCGCGTAGTAGCCGTAATCACCGCTGCGCCACAACCCGCCGCCAATTTCACCCGCAGTGCCACCTGCGTTATTTGTTTTTGCACTGAATCCAAAATCATGCGCGCCGACGACTTCGCGATCCTCATAAGTCGTGCGATTGCCCACCGCGATCCAGCGGGGGTCTTTGGAGAAATCCTCGGCGCGTCCATCGATCATCACGTCATCGAAAAACATCGTCGCCACGCCACCGGACTTCATCATGTTCAGCACACCGAAGCGGTCAAAGGTCGCACCTTCTTTGCGGAAACCAGGCGTGAGATCGACCGTAAAAGTCTTGGTGTTCGGAAAGCGCGCTTGCGCCTCCTCTTCGGAGTTTTGAGGCAGCGTGCCGTAGTCCTGTATCGTGTGCGTGTCGCTGCGCATCGTGAAGGTGAACTGCCCGTTCCCACTCGCTGCCTCTGGATCGTAGGCGAGGGTCCAGTTATAGCGTGTGCCGTCGTTTTTGATCGGCGTGGGGCGGAACTTGCCCGGCAGATACGGCGTGATGAAGGTGCCGCACGATTTGTTCGTGTTTGTGATCAAGCGCGTCGCGAGGCGACCACCTTTGCCTTCAAAGTCAAAGTCGAGCCCCAGCGATCCAATCGGCCTTCCACTGCCTCCCGGTTGGTTCGAGTTGAAGAAGCCGAAGAACACGCCCGCTCCTGGCTGCGATTTCGTGACGGTGAAACTGCCCGACGCTGAAAATTTATCGTCGAGTGTCTTCATCGGAATTTCCGCCGCATACAAGGCCGGAGTCGTCGAGCGCTGAATGCTCCCGCCGATCTCGCCAGCGGACTTGCCCGCATGATTCGTGGCGCTGTAGCCGAAGTCCTGCGTCACGATCAGCGGCATCTCCGGCGCGATGCGGTTGTGGTGTCCCTCCCAGCCGGGATCGCGGTCGAACGATTCGGTTTTGAGCGACAACGCCTGCGTACCTGCTCCTCGTGCTGGCAAGTGCTTGATGATGACCGCCGCGACCGCCGCAGCGAGCTTCTTGCTGCCCTCTTCGGTGAAATGGATGCCGCCGCTGTCGTGCAATCGCGCAGATTCCTTCGCGTCACCCAATGCGGCGGACAGGTCGTTCACGGGCACGTCGAGTTCCTTCATCACGCGCAGAGCGATGACGTTGTAGTCCATGACACTCGCATTGAACAACTGATAGCTGCGGGTCTTCCAGTAGCCCTTGGTGCGCTCGTCGATGAGCGGCGTGCTGAGCGCGAAGACGAGCTTCGCTTTCGCCTCCGCGCGCAGCCGCTTCACGATCTCGCGCAGGTTCGCCTCGTATTTCTCGGGAGGCACGTTGTACTTGCCAGTCTTCTGGTCACGTTTGGTGTCGTGAATGCCGGAATTGAAGTGGACTACATCGGGTTGCTCTTTGACCGCCCACTCGTTGAGGTTCGACAGCAACTTGCCGGTGTCCCCACCATTCACCTTCGGCGTGCCCACGACTGCCTTCCCCGCGAGCAACTCGGCGACGAAGGGAGCATAGTGCTCGCGGACTGAATCGCCCAGCAGCACGACTTTGGGTAGCGCTTGCTTCGTGGCGGCGGGCGGCCCGCCTTGTGCCAGGGCATTCGCGGCGAGTGCGAGAGCAAACAGGATGGCGAGAGTCCTCATGGTAGGTAGTGTGTGGGGCCGCTCCACGGAGATGCAAAAGCTTCTCGGAGAGCGGTGATCGTGGTGTTGCCTCTGTTTTACCCGACGCGCGGAGTCGAAGGCAATCTCTCGTTTGTCTTTTCGCATGGGAGATCGCCACCACGAGGGGGATCTCCCGCGTGTCCTCACTGCACCTCCTCACAAACCCTGAAAGGATGCACGCTTCATGCTCTTTGGTATGCACCGACAATGCTTACCCTCTCTGGCAAAACTCATGGCAAACTCTGCGACGGCGTGTCCCGTCGGGATTTCCTGCGCATTGGCGGCCTCGCAATGGGCGGGCTGTCCTTGCCTGAGCTTCTGAAAGCCGAGGCCGAGGCGCGCACCGGCCGCAGCTTCAAGTCGGTGATCATGATCTACATGTGTGGCGCGCCGCCGCATCAGGACATGTGGGATTTGAAAATGGACGCGCCGCGCGAAATTCGTGGCCCGTACAAACCAATGCGAACGGCCGTGCCCGGCATCCACATTTCCGAGCACGCACCGCGCCTCGCCAGGATCATGGACAAGCTTGTGCCGATCCGCAGCATGTGGGGTTCGCCCAACGGCGCGCATGACTCGTTCATTTGTTACACCGGCAAGCCACCTCCTCCGAACGGCGGCAACGCGCCCACCGGTCGTCCGTCCGATCCGCCAGCCTTTGGCCCAGTCGTCTCGCACTTGAAGGGTCAGGCCGATCCGGCGATTCCCGCCTTTGTCGGTCTCGCGCCAAAGGCCGGTCACCCGCCCTATGGCTCGCCCGGTCATCCCGGTTACGTCGGAACCGCGCACGCCGCCTTCCGTCCCAATGGCGCGAGCATGGATGATTTGAAACTCAATGGCATCACGCTCGATAGGCTCGACGATCGCCGCTCGCTGCTCACCGGTTTCGACCGATTCCGCCGCGACATCGATTCGAGCGGCATCGTCGGCAGCATGGACGCCTTCAATCAGCAGGCGCTGAACGTACTCACCTCCAGCAAGCTGCTCAACGCGCTCGACATCTCGAAGGAGAGCCCGAAAACGCGCGAGCGCTACGGCAAGGGCGACCCCAAGAACTACGGCGACGGCGCACCGCTGAATCTCGAGCACTTCCTGCTCGCCCGTCGTCTGGTCGAGGCTGGTGCGCGCGTCGTCACGTTGAACTTTGGTCGCTGGGATTTCCACGACAGCAATTACCCACAGCTCCTCCGACACCTCCCGCCATTCGATCAAGCCATGAGCGCCCTCGTCGAAGACCTGCACGAGCGCGGACTCGACAAAGACGTCGCAGTCGTCGCCTGGGGCGAGTTTGGCCGCACGCCCATCGTGAACAAAGAAGGCGGTCGCGATCACTGGCCACGAGTCGGGGGCGCGCTTCTCGCCGGCGGCGGTTTCCGCACCGGTCAGGTCATCGGTGCCACGGATCGCATTGGCGGCGAACCCACCGAGCGCCCCGTCCACTTCGGCGAGGTCTTCGCTTCGCTCTACCAGTTCATGGGCATCGACACGGCCAAAGTCACCCTCAACGACCTCAGCGGTCGCCCCCAGTATCTCGTCGATTCCTGGGCACCGATGAAGGAGCTTGTCTGATCGTGGTCACGCGCCCGCGATGATCTTGTTGAGGCGATCCGCGAACTCCGGCAAAGGCAGGCCGTTGTCCTCGACGGTGATCCAGCCGTTGTAGCCGACATCATCGAGCGCTTGGCGCATTTTCGGCCAGTCGATGCTGCCATCGCGTGGATGCACGAACTTGCCGCTCTTGTTGTCCGGCGCGAGCGCGTAGTCCTTGATGTGGATCTTCTTGATGAGGCCGCCCAGCGTGTGAATCCAGTCATGCACGGGCACGATGTACTTCACATGATTGCCCACGTCGTAGTAGGCCTTCACAAACGGGTGATTGAAGGATGCGACGAAATTCTTGTACAGGTCCGGGCGCACCCAGAGATTGTTCCAAACATTCTCGAGGCCGACGATCACGTTCAGTTTCTCCGCCAGCGGGATGAGCTTCGTCACGTGCTCCTTCGATCCATCGGTCGATTTGTTTTGCAGCGCGATGTAGCGCTCGAACGGCGAATTGTCGCCCTTCACCACGCGGCTGACGTGACCGGTCTTCTCGTCGAACACGATGTCAAAGTCCCACGGGTCAGGAATCTTCACCGTTGGCCCGCCGACACGGCAGGGTACGAGCAGGATTGCTTCCGCGCCGAGCCAGCTCGCCGTGCGCAGCGCTTTCTCCGTCACCGCATAGCTCGACGCAACCTGCCCCGGATCATCGCTGTTGAACTCCGCCCAACCGCGCAACACGGAGTGGACCTTCAGGCCGATGCCCTCGACCAACTCGCGCGCCTTCTTGGCCTCCGTCTCGTCCTCAAAGAGATACGAAACCTCCACGCCATCGAATCCAGCGTCCTTCAGATCCCGCAGCGCCTTCTCCTCGGGCTTGCCGATGATCTTGGCCTTCTTGATCACCGTCTTGAAAGGCGCTGCGCTGGCCCCAGCAAACAACGAGAGCGACGCGGCTCCGGCGGTGGCGAGGAATTGACGACGATCGAGTGGCGGAGAGGAAGCATTCATCACGCAGCAGAACGTCTGAAAAAACAGCCTTGTTGCGATGCACGAGTCAAGGACCCGCAACCAGGCGGAAGACAAGTCGCGCCAGATCTTCAACTGATCGGACCGAATGGCTACGGCACTCGGGTTGGATCGCGTGGAAACGATTGTGCTTGGCTTGGACGCGGGGAGAAAAGGGACTGCCGGGGCCGACTCAGGCTGGGGGGCGATTTGAAGCCGCGCTTCTTGTCATTTAGGCAAAGCGCGTTTACTTGCCGACCCGCAGCGCACGAGGGTGCGCATGTGTGTGCCTTTCCACTCAATGACCCATGACCGAAGAGCAAAATCCCACCCCACAGCTAGCGGTATGCACCGCTGTGATTTTCTTTTTGCCCGGCATGGGTCTGGCCGCGCTGGATGTGCCGCCACGCAATAATTGAACCATCATGCGGATCTTCTGGGTGCTTTTGAAAAAGGAACTGCGAGGCTTTTTTGTCTCGCCGGTGGCTTACATCGTGATCGCGCTGATCATGGTGCAGAGCGGGTTTTCCTTCCGGGCGGCTTTGTCGATCCTGGAGACGGGGTCGGGCAGCGCGGGAAGCATCGTGAAGTGGACTTTCGACTCGCACTGGTTCTGGCTGTCGTACTTTTTTGTTTTTCCGCTGCTGACGATGCGGCTGTTTGCGGAGGAGAAGAAGCTGGGGACCCTGGAGACGCTGTTCACGGCACCGGTGCGGGCGTGGCAGGTGGTGTGGTCGAAGTATGCGGCGGCGGTGATCTTTTACTGCATCCTGTGGCTGCCGAGTCTGGCGAACTTTGCGCTGGTACACTCGCTGACGGGTGGGGCGATCGACATGCCGCTGGGTGAGTTGCGGGGGAGCTACTTGATCTTGTTGCTGATGGGCTTGTTCAACATCGCGGTGGGCTGCTTTGCCTCGTCCCTGACGGCGAATCAGATCGTGGCGGCGGTGATCTCGTTCACGGGTAGCCTGATGCATTACCTGATCGGCATTTTCATTCTGTATGTGGGTCGGAGGGTGCCGGAGGTGTTCGTCGATGCGGTGGGCTACATCGCGTCTGTGGAGCACATACGGGCGTTTACCTCGGGGCTGATCGATACGCGGCCGATTATCTATTATGTGAGCCTGTCGCTGCTGTTCCTGGGGTTCACCCACCAAGTCGTTGAGTTCAGGAGGTGGAAGCTGTGAGCAAGCCGCAGACACACGCTGAACTGAGACCGGTGCCGGGACGAGTGGGCATCGGGGTGAATGTGCTGATTCAGCTTTTCATCGGGCTGGTGATTTTCGCGGGCTTGAACTACCTGGGGTTCCGCTATTACTGGCGCTGGGATCTGAGCCCGACGAGGGACCATACGCTGAGTGAGTCCACGCTAAATTTTCTCCGGAAGCTTAACAAGGATGTGCAGATCACGGTGGCGCTGCCGAGGGACTCGGAGTCCTATGCGGACTCGCGCGCGCTGGTGGAGGAGTACCGGCGCAATGGGAAGAAGCGCATCAAGATCGAGTTCATCGATCCGGCGCGTGACTATGAGCGCGCGGAGCAACTGAAGCTCTCGGCGGGCATTCCGCTCTCCAAAGGGGGTATCCTGCTCCAAGGTGTGGGGAGGACGCGCTTTGTGGCGGAGGATGAGATCCTGATCAAGGTGAAGGCGTCAAACACGGAGAACAAGGCTGTCTTCTACCGTGGGGAGGATGCCATCACGTCCGCGATCATTGGGTTGATCGAGGGTGAGGCGCGGAAGTTCTATTTGGTTGCGGGCAAGGGCTCGCGCAATGACGGGGCAGCAGCGCAGGATTTGCAGGGGCTGCGGGATTTGGGGCGGCAGCAAAATTTTGAGGTGCATCCGCTGAACCTGTCGGAGATCACCTCGATCCCAAAGGATGCGAGCGGGGTGGTGCTGGCGGGTGCGCGCTATGACCTCACGGAGCGGGAGCTGGCCATGATTCAGACCTATTGGGCGGCGAAGCGCGCGGCGATCTTTGTGATGCTGGACCCCTCGGTGGAGACGCCGAGGCTGGCGGGCTTCCTGACGTCGTTCGGTGTACGCCCGCGTGGAGACCGTGTCTTGTTTGCCGAGATCACGAGCACGGGGACGCGGAAGCAGATGGAGGTGGAGGGCGTGTTTGCCAAGGAGACGACGATCACGCAGAGCCTCGCAGATTCGACGATCACGCTGGCGGGTCAGTCGGAATCGCTGGAGCTGAGGATGGATGATGTGGCTCTCAGGGAGCAATCGGTGGTGGTGCAGCCGCTGATCGAGGCGTCACCGCGCTACTGGGGAGAGTCGCAGTTCCTGGCTGATCTGCCTGTGGCTGGGCCGGAGGATGTGGTGCCGCCCGTTTATCTCGCAGCCGCCGTGGAGCGAGGGGCGGCGACGGATCAGCGCGTGGGTGTGGACTCGTCCCGCATGGTGATCGTGGCCAATGCGCTGCTGCTTGATCCAAAGGCGCAAGTGGCCGTGGGGCGTGACTTTGTGGCGGGAAGCCTGAACTGGATGATGAACCGCGAGCGGCTCATCGGTGTGACGCCCAAGCTGAAGGGCAGCTACCGCATCCACATTTCTGATGGGCAGCACACGCGGTTGTTTTGGATTTCCGCCCTGGCGATGCCCGGCGTGGTACTCGGCCTCGGATTCCTCGTCTGGGCTAGCCGCCGCTCTTCCTGATTAGCCTTCATTCGATCCCATGCGCTTCACCACCACGATCCTGATGCTGCTCTGCGCTGTCGCGTTGGTGGCTGGCATTGTCGTGGTGGAGCGCTACCTGCCCTCCACAAAGGAGGCGGAGATGCAACGGCTGAATCCCTTGGCCTTTGACTCAGAGAGCATCGATGCCGTGGAACTCGATATCGAGGAAGTCCGTGCCGTGCTGGTCAAGCGGGATGGCGTCTGGTTTGTGCAAGAGCCGTTCGAGGACCGCGCCGATCCGGATCTCATCGCCAAGCTGCTGACCGACCTGCACGGGATCGAATGGGTGGAGACGATCTCAAAGGAGCAGATGAAGGGGGACTCGTGGACGAAGGCCGGACTCGAGAGTGCGCGTGTGCGCGTGCGGCTAAAGTCCAAGGGTGCGGTGACCAATGAGGCATGGTTTGGAAATCCCGCCGCGATGGAGGGCAGCGTCTATGTCTCAACAGCGCTGGCCGGCCGCGAAACTGTCCACCATGTGGCCAAGACGGCGGTCAATGTGCTGCTGAAGAACCCGATCGAGATGTGGCGTGACTCCAAGCTGCTCCGCTTCCCGCCGAATCAGGTGACGCGCTTGGTGCTCTCGGATGGCGTAGGCCAGGTCGAGGTGTCCCGGTCGATTGAATCACCGGCGTGGATGCTGGCCAAGCCGCTGCAAACGCGCGGGCACGAGGAGCACATCGAGGAGCTGCTCTCGACGCTCCTGAACCTGAAGGTGGACTCAGCGATCGATGCGGCCACAAAGACCGCCGCGACGGCCAGCCCCGGTGAGGGCGGCAGCCTAGAGGTCACGATCGAGCTGATCGGCAGCGAGCCGCTCAAGGCGATGCTGAAGAAGCCCGCTGCAAACCAGACGACCACGGAGGCAACAGCATCGAACCGGAAATCGGCCTTCACCGTTTCGTCCGAAGATTTGCACAGCCTATGGGCGCAGCCGAATGATCTGCGCGACAACAAACTCGCGCGGCTGAAGCCCGAAACCATCGAGGAAGTCAAGATCGAGAGCCTCACGCATCCCGACGTCATTCTGCGCAAGCAGCAGGACTCGTGGCATCTCCAGCGCCATGGGCAGATGGAGCCGGCGAACGGCGAGCGGGTGGCCACGATGTTCCAGGCGCTGACCACGCACCGTATCCGCGAGTTTGCCTCCGACTCCGCCTCGAACCTCGAAGCCTACGGTCTGCACAAGCCCGTACTCAGCATCACCTGGACGACGGCGGACAAGCAATCCCAGCGCATTTCCTTTGGCCACGACGCGCAGGACGGCGTCTTTGCCAAGTACGACTCCGAGCCTTACGTCTATAAAGTGGCCGCCGCCGTGCTTGCCGCATTCCCCGCCGACATGGTGAAGTGGAAGGGGCTGACACCGCTGCGCTTCAGCCAGTTTGCGCTCCGCCGCCTGAGCCTCGCGCTCGGCACCTCGCCACCCGTCGTGCTCGACTTCAATCCCGATACCTCGCAATGGACGGGCACCCTCGCGGGCAAGGATATCACCGCGATGGTGGACCGCGTGAAGGCCGACCGTCTCGCCGGAGGCTTGGCGAAGATCCAGGTGCAGGACTGGGCGCAAGATCGCACCGACGCCGTCGCTGCGCTCGCAGCGCCCGGTATCACCGTGACCATCGACCTCGGAGTTCCAGGCAATCCGTCCGCCCCCATGAAGCAACGCACGCTCCGCTTCGCCCCGACGCAGCCCGGAACGGAAACCGCCATCTACTACGGCCAGCTCGACGGCGGACCCGATGTCTTCTACATCACGCGCGAGTCACTGCGCGAGCTGCTGGCTCCGGTCTTCAAGAAGAAGGAGTAGAAGGAGCGGTATCACGGCCGTCGCGCCGAATAAAGCGTGGCGATGCCGAAGCTCAGTGGGCGCGACACTGGATCTGCGAAGCCGCTCTCACGCATAAGGCTCTCCATCTTTGCGCCGGATGGGAAGCGCTCGATGGAGCCGCAGAGGTACTCGTAGGCCTCGCGTTTGCCGGTCAGCAGGCCCGCGATCTTTGGCATGACGTGCTTGAGGTAGAACAGATACGGGGCACGCATGAAGGGGAACGAGGGGATGGAGAAGTCGAGCACGATGAGGTGCCCGCCGGGTCGCAGGACGCGGTGCATCTCCTTCAGCGCGCCGGGCCAGGAGGCCATGTTTCGCAGTCCAAAGGCGACGGTGACGACATCAAAGGCAGTGTCTGCCAGCGGCAGGGACATCGCGTCGGCGGCGATGAGGTTTTGAAAACGCAGCTGCTGCGCCTGCCGCATCATGGGCACTGAGAAATCCGCGCCGAGCACCGTTGCATCCGGGCAAGTTCCCTGGATGGCTAGCGCGAGATCGCCGCTGCCCGTGGCGAGGTCCAGGATGCGCGTGGGAGCAAAGGAGGCCACGAGCCGGGCGGTCTTCCTGCGCCAGAGCACGTCGGTGCCCATGCTGAGGACGTGATTGGTCAGCACATAACGCCGGGCGATGCCCGCAAAAGCCTCTCTCACATACCGTGCATCCTGCATCGCCTCAAAACCCAGCCAGCCGTTTCCACCCGAAGTTTGGTGCTCACGAGAGGACTCGAACCTCCACGATGTTACTCATTAGATCCTGAATCTAACGCGTCTACCAATTCCGCCACGTGAGCTTTGGGTGCTGGCTGGCGAGCGGGCATTCTTCACTCGGATAAGGTTTTCTCAACAGGAAATAACGATTGTTCCAGTCGGCTGCACTTCAGTCGTGGAAACGAGCCGCGCGTGGGCTCCCGACGGTGACCTTGATGGGGGAGGCCGGACACGATCCGAGGTACGAGCCACAAGATCGGGGAGGCGGCGAGTGACAAGGTTCTTGATTGATTCACATCCGTGAAGCATCATGCGATCCCGCCTGCGCGTTGGCTGTGTCTGCCCCGCGAAGCGTCACATCACGGAATATTGCTGGAGCACATCGCATGAGTTTGCCGGAGATCGCGGGACATGAATTGCAGGACTTGATCGGCAGCGGCGGCTGCGGCGCAGTCTATCGGGGTGTGGCTTCCGGTGGGCGGGCGTGCGCGGTGAAGGTGTTCAGTTCCATGTCGATCAACCGTCGCGCGCTGGCCGCCACGATGCGCCATGTGCAGCACATGCCGCCACACCAGGGCGTGCAGCCCATCCACTCGTACTGCTTTGACCAGAGTCCCTATTACGTCGTCACGCCGCTGGTTGGCATGATGACCACAGACGGTCAGGGTCGGAAGATCTGGCAGACTCCGACTCTGGAATCCGTCTGTGGCCGTGTGTCCGTGGACAAGGCGTGGAGCTACATCTACGAGATCGCCGACGCGATGGCATGGATGCACAAGCACGGCATTCCGCACGGGAACCTCCGTCCTACCAATGTCCTGCTGGAGGACGACCCGAACTCGGCCACCCGCATCACGGATGCGGGCCAGGGCTGGGTGGGCGGCATCCACCACTTCGATCTCGGTGACCACTGGGTGCATCTGTGCCCCGATCACATCGAGGACCCCGATGGCGTGAACAGCGGTCAGGGTCAGTCGTGGGATGTGTACAGCTTTGGCGTCCTGGCGTATCGGCTGCTTACGGGTCGGCTGCCGAGGGCGGAGCAAGCCTGGGCGGAGCAGCAACAATTGGCCGCCAAGAAGGCTGCCTCCGGCCTGCCCTACGACGTGAATGGTGCGATGCTGCTCGCAAAGATCCGCAGCGAGACGCAAGTCCCGTGGCCGTCCCCGACCACCTCCAAGTGGGAGGAACGCAGGCGCGAGATCATCCAGCGCGCGCTCGACCTCGATCCCGTGATCCGCTGGAAGGACATGCGCGAGGTGGTGCGCGAGCTCGAGGTCATGGAGGCCGACTACTTGCTGGAGGACTCGCGCTCGCGCATTGAGCTGGAGAAGAACAAACAAGCCAAGCGCGTGCGCAAGCTCCAGCTCATCAGCGGCGCGCTGCTCACCGGTCTCACCGTGGCCGTGGCGCTGTATGCGATGACCTTTCTTCGTGCGACGAAAGCGGAGGGCACCATTGAATCCAACGCTGCCGCCTACAAGACGGAGCTAAATGAGCGTGAGCAAAAGCTCGCGAGCCTGACGGGTGAGTTCAATCAAGCCATCGAGGCCAAAGTGCAGACGGATGCGAATCTCCAGCACGCGCAGCGTGCGGTGGACCAGTTTCTCTCCCAGCTCCTCGAGACGCCGACAGGCAATGCGATGGAGGTCGAGTTCTCCCGCGGACAGCTCGAAGAGGCGCTCGCCTTTGTGCAGCAGGGCCTGCCCGCGCTGGAGCAGTCTCCGAAGCTCGGCCCTGAGCGCGTGCGTGCCTACGGCAACATCGGCCGCATTTACCTGCACATGCATCAGGGGCAGCAGGCCGTCAGCTATCTAGAGAATGCGCGCAGTCAGGCTGCCGCCCTGATCGAGCAGAGCGCGTCCAGCCCCCATCTGCCGCTGTATCATCAGTGGCTCGGCCAGTACTCGCTGCTGCTCTCCGACATCCACGCGAGTGAGGGCAGGGGAGCGGAGTCCCTCGCGCTGCTCAAGGAAGCCACCACGCACTTGGAGACGGGGCTCGCGGCGGATTCGAAGAACCGCCTCGCTCGCTTCGAGTGTGCCCGAGCGTGGCTCGAGTACGGAGTGCGCTCGCGCATGAATGGCGACTCTGCCGAGGCGCTCACAGCCTTGGGCAAAGTCCCCGCAGTGCTCAGCACCAAGGAACTCGGCTCCGACCTGCTCAACGAAGAAAAATTCACGCTGGCCCGCGCCAAGTTTCAGCGCGCACTGACCGAGCGGGACACGGGCAAGTTTGAGGAGTCGGTTGCCACTTTGAGCGAGGCGGCTCAGGAGATGGGGCAGATCGTCGTGGGTAGCTCGCCACGGAATCAAGACCAGGCGCTCGCGCTTGCGGAGACCTACACGGAGCTGGCGGAGGTGATCGGCACGCACTTCGGTACCGACCTCGCGAAAGAGGCGCACAATCAGGCGGTGCCCATTTTGCTGGAGCTGAACCGCCTCCACCCCGAGTGGGCTGAGGTGAAGTTCATGCTCGCGCGGAACTACGGTGCCATCTCCGGTCTCGATCGCGACGCGGGAAACAATGCCGAGGCGTCGAAGAAAAAGCAGGATGCCATTGAGTTCATCAACGAAGTCATCGCCGACAACAAGGACAACAAGCGGTACGCCTTTCTCCTCGCCAAGCTGCGCAGCGAGTACGCGGAGTTGATCGCCGATATGGGCAAATCAAAGGAAGCCCTGCCCATTGTGAAACAAGCCGTCGCCTCACTGAAGACACTGGTCGGTCCCGACACCGGAGCCAAGCTCACACCCGAGCGCAAGACATGGGAGATGCAGCTCGCGCAGGCTTACGGCGTGCTGGGGCACGCGAGCGAGACAGTGGGCCAGAAAGACCTAGCCAAGACCTCCTTCACCCAGGCCGCCACTCGCTGGGAAAAACTCGCCGCCGCCAACGCCAGCGACGAAACCATCCAGCAAGCGCTGAGCTGGACGAAGAACCGGCTCGCGAAGCTCAAGTGAAGTTCTGCGAGAAGTTCCCGGTTCAGGGTTCGTGGTTCCCGGTTGAATGACCGAACCGAGAATCACCCGGCATTAAAAACCAAGAACTAGCTACAGGGAGCCTGCATCCCTCGCGCCGGAGATTCTGTGCTAAAACCGGGAACCCTGAACCGGGAACCATGAACTTCACTGCGCCAGCACCCGCTTGATGTCCTCAGCCTGCTTGTCCGTCGCGGCCTTCGCATCGTGCCAGACAATCTTGCCGCCCTTGATCAGGAAGCACTGGCGCGTCGCGAGGCCCACGAGAGGCATCTTTGCCACCTTGAATGCGTCCAGCACCTTGCCCTCGGGGTCGGCGATGAGATCAAACGGCAGCTTGTGATCCTCGATGAACTTCTTCTGCGCCTCCGGCTTGTCCACTGACACGCCCAGGATCTGCACGCCATCCTTCGACAGCTCGGCAAAGGCATCCCGCAGACTGCATGCCTGCTTCGTGCAGCCCGGCGTGTTCGCCTTCGGGTAGAAGAACACGACGGTCGGCCCCTTTGCATACACATCGGCAAAGTTCACCGTCTTGCCATCCTGATTCGTCCCGCTCACCTGCGGTGCGGGCAGATCGACCTTCTCGCCCTGACCGGCGTGCGTGAATGAACTGACCATGCTGGTGAGGGCGATGCCGACGAGTTTGATGAAGCGTTTCATAGGTGGTGCATCAAATAACGCGCCAAGCGCGAGTCAAGACGCACTCCAGGCTCAGGGCGCGCCGCTCAAGCAGATGTGGAGGCAATGATAAACTCAAAATTGCCAGTCAGAAGAAAACATGCAGACTTGCGGCCACAATGACCGCGCGCATCAAGCTGCTTGGAATACTCCTGGGATGGACGGTCCCGGCGCTTTGGACCCATGCCGCCAGTGTCGTGATCGGAGGTTCGGCGCTCGCCACCACTGAAGGAAGCACTGGAAGCAATTCTGGTGGCTTTCTCGGATCAAACAATTTCACCTCGCAGTATCAAATCGTTTCCACGGATCTCGCCGCTCAAGGGTTGGTGATTGGATCGACGATTCTAGGGGTTCGTGCTCGTCTGCAAGAAACTGCAACCATGACAGGCGATCGCACAATAAGTGATTTTGAGATTACCCTGGCCCAGGCCGCCAATCCTTTTGGAAGCATGTCCACAAGCTATGCTGGGAACATGGTGAACCCCGTTTTGGTTCGCGATGGGGCCTATACCTTCTTCGATGCGCAGATGCCGGAGGGCAGCATTCCAAATGCCTTTGGACAGTTGGTGACGTTTTCCTCGCCCTATGTTTACCAGGGCGGAGATTTGATTTTCATGTTCTCCCGGCCCGCGATCACGGGTGGTGGTGCAGTGACCACCGACTCTCATGATGGTGGGGGTGTGGTTGTTCAGCGCCTTCTCACCAATTCATTCCATGCTACCACTGGCACACTCGGTACAGCGTTCTCCGTGCTCCAACTCGAATTTACCGCAGTGCCCGAACCATCCCGCGTGTTGTTGATTGCTGTTGGTTTGCTCTCATTGGGATTCGCGAGGTGTCGCAAGTGTGCATAAAAAAAGCGGCTGAGTTGTCTTAGCCGCCATCGTGTTGATGAGATGAAGTGGATAAGCTGAAAAGCGAACGTCCACGCTCCTTTCGGATTAGCCACTCACCTCCGGCCACTCGGCGTGGAAGAACTGGCTTTCGGGTTGGCCGAGGCGCTCGTAGGCGTGGGTGCCGAAGCTTTGAGGGGCTTGCCGCCGGAGATGGTGATGAGATCGCAGGAGTTGCCCGCTTTCATTTTCGCTTGGGACGCCACGCTCTGCTCGTGCGCCACGGTCGTGTCCGCATCGCCGTGAATTTGGAGAAAGGGCGGCGATTTTCATCGGCGAACCAAACGCGGCATTTCAGCCCGGATTGCATGCCGATGCGCCGCACGAGCCTCGAATCACCATAAAAACCGCGTCCTGGACCACCAATGGATGCTTTTCCAGATCTGCATCCACCTCCTCATTCTAGAGCCAACAGTTTTCCGCGCCGAGGGGAATGTCCGGCGGGTGCGGAAAACTGTTGGCTCTAGAATCAGGAGGCGGGTTTGGCCGCACAGGCTGGCTGGCTGGGGGTAGGGCAGACGGTTTGCAGTCGCCTCAGTCACACAGCCGCAAAAACGTCTCCAATTCCTCATTCGGCTGGCAGAGGATCACGTCGAAACGTCTATAAGCGAGTTCCAAAAACCTCAATGTCCGACAGTCAACTTCGACCTTGCCCATGCTCAAGCCTTGCCGTGCAGCGATGCAGCCGTAGAATCCGCCCATGACCAACGACCTGACGGAGCCTCTCAAGAAGCGCGTGGGTGGCAGCCTTTCGCGGGTGCCGCCTTTGCAGCGGCTGGAGATGCTTCGGCGCAACGC
>Ga0075163_10005890_pt1 | contig 16280 bp, 13 predicted proteins | sample JI1023141ADNA_FD_71478 | JGI IMG/M metagenome (GOLD analysis project Ga0075163, IMG submission 71478) | Wastewater effluent complex algal communities from Wisconsin, to seasonally profile nutrient transformation and Carbon sequestration -... | ecosystem: Engineered > WWTP > Effluent > Algae...
ACCAGCTCCTCCGCCATCGCCGCGGCCTCGCCCTGTCCCGCCGGCTTGCCGAGGACGTGCACGGCGCCGGCCTCGAGCGCGGAGATCGTCGTCTGCTGGGACTGACCGTCTCCGGACAGCACGACGATCGGTCGCGGCGCGTGACGCATCACCGCGCGCAACAGCGTGAGGCCATCGATGTCTGGCATCTCGAGGTCGAGCACCACCACGTCGGGATCGTGCTCGACGATCCGGTCGCGACCGGACCGTCCACTGTCGGCCTCGGCGACGACGCGGAGGTTCGCCTTCTCGAGGACGCGCCGGATCCAGCGCCGGCTCGCCGACGAGTCGTCGATCACGACCACCGAGATCGCGCGCTCGCTCACTGGATACCTCGCTGGTGGACCGTGACGTTGCCGGTGGCGAGATCGAGGACGACCGATCGGCTGATCCGACCGCCGATGTCCTCGCGCGTGATCGCGTAGCCGAGCTCGTGCAAGGCCCGCCGCGCCGCGTCCGCGTTCAGCGGTCCGATCGCAGCCTCCGCGACCTGGGCGACGATCTGCGCGCCGCCGGCGATCGCCACCGTGCTGCGCGCCGGGATGCAGCCGTGGGAGCCGAGCAGGCGCGAGAACACGACCAGGCCGGGCGTGCAGAACAGGAAGGGCTGCGCCCGACCGCGCTCGGGATCGGTCTCGTACGGGAGCTGGTAGTGGATCAGGCCGCCGAGCCGGCTGACGCGATCGTAGATCGCGACGGCGACACACGAGCCGAGCCCGCTCGTCGACAGCTTGCCATCGTGCCCGCCCCACGCGGCCTGGCCGACACCGACGTGCACGGTCCTCATAGCTTCTCCAGCAGCGTGTGCCCGTGGAGCTGAAACCCGCGGGCGAGGTGGCGCACGTTCTCGGCGTGGCCCACCACGAGGTAGCCACCAGGGGCGAGGGCCGAGCGCATGTTCTCGATCACGCGGACGGCGGTCTCGTCGTCGAAGTAGATCATCACGTTGCGCAGGAAGATCACGTCGAGCGCGTCGTGGGGCGGGGGCTCGAGGATGTTGTGTCGCGCGAACGTGACGATGTCGCGCAGCTCGCCCTTCACGCGCACCGTGCCGTCGTGCTCGCCGACGCCGCGCTGGAACCAGCGACGGACGCGCTCGGGGCCCATCGCGGCGAGGTGCGTGCGCGGATAGACGCCGCGCTGCGCGGTGGCGAGCGCGTTGCGCGACAGATCGGACGCGTAGAGCGACGAGCCGTAGAGCTGCCCGAGGCTCTCGTTGACCTCGCGCATCGTCATCGCGAGCGAGTACGCCTCTTCGCCGGTGGCGCACGCGCCGCACCAGATCCGCGCCGGCTTGCGGCGCTCGGTGAGCCAGCGCCCGAACCACTCGAAGTGCTGGACCTCGCGAAAGAACGACGTGAAGTTGGTCGTCAGCACGTCGATCAGCTCGTCGAGCATCTCCGAGCTCTCGCCATCGATCCCTGCGACGAGCGCCTCGATCGAGCGACCGGTTCGGCGCATGTACTTCGCGAGGCGCGCCTCGATCATCCCGCGCTGCTCCTGGCCGAGCGAGATCCCGGCGTGGGCATGCACCATCGCAGCGAGATGCGACAGCCGGCGGTCCGACAGCGTGCGCGTCACGCGGCGCTCCGCGCCTTCCGTGCGAGGAGCGTGGGGATGTCGAGGATCAGCGCGATCCGGCCATCGCCGAGGATCGCTCCGCCGGTCAGGCCATGCACGTCGGCGAACATCGGGCCGAGCCCCTTGACCACCACCTCCTGCTTGCCGATCAGGGAGTCGACGAGCAAGCACACCGGCTGGTCCGCGTGATCGACCATGATCAGGACGCCCTGGGTGGGCGGCAGGGCAGGGTCTCCACCGCCGAGCTCGCGCGCGAGGCGACGGATCACGTACGAGCGCCCGCGCACCGTGACCAGCTCGCCGCGCCCTTGCACCGTCGAGATCTGGTCGGCGGTGGGCCGGAACACGTCGCGGACGAAGATCGCCGGCACGATGAAGCGCTGGTCGCCGAGTGAGAACAGGAGCCCGTCGACGATCGCGAGGGTCAGCGGCAGCTGGACGCGGAACGTGGAACCTCGGCCCGGCTCGGAGAGGATGTCGACGCGCCCGCAGACGCGCTCGATGTTCGTCTTCACCACGTCCATCCCGACGCCGCGTCCCGACACCGACGTGACCTTCTCCGCCGTCGAGAAGCCCGGGAGAAAGATCATCTGATCGATCTCCGCGTTGGTCGGCTGGGCGTCTTCGGTGACCAGGCCGCGCTGCCTGGCGCGCGCGAGGATCTTCGTGCGGTCGAGGCCGCGCCCGTCATCGACGAGCTCGATGATCACGTGACTGCCCTCGTGGAACGCGCGCAGCTCGATGTGGCCGACCTCGTGCTTGTCGGTCGCGACGCGCTGCTCGCGGGTCTCGAGGCCGTGATCGATCGCGTTGCGGACCATGTGGACGAGCGGCTCGTAGATCGCCTCGGCCATCGTGCGATCGATCTCGGTCTGCGAACCCTCGGTCGTGAACTTGATCGGCTTGTCGAGGTTGCGCGCGGTGTCGCGTGCGATCCGGGCGATCCGATCGAACGTGCCCTTGATCGGGACCATCCGCATCGCGAGCGAGGCGCGCTGGAGGTCGCGCGCGACCCGCGACACCTGCGCGAGCGCACGCACGAGCGAGCTGGTCTGGAGCTTGGGAAGATCGGGGTGGGCGACGACCTGCGCCTGGGCGATCGCGAGCTCGCCGACCAGGTCGAGGATGTGATCCATCTTGCCGAGGTCGACGCGCACGGTGGCGTCGTCGCTCTGCGCGGTCGCGGCTCGTGGGGCGACCTTGACCGGGGCCGGCGGCGCCTCGGTGATCGCGGTGACGACCGGGGCGACGACGGGCGCGACGGGTGCGCTGACCACCGGTGCGGTGACGGCCGGCGCGCTGACCACCGGTGTGGCGACGGGATCGACGGGCTTGCCTTCGACCTGATCGAGCTTCGCGAGGAACTCCGACACATCGGGTGGTGTGCCCTCGGGGCTGTGGACGAACGCGATACACGCGCGCATCCGATCGACCGCACCGAGCACCAGATCGACGAACCCCAGTGGGGGGCTCGCGCCGTCGCGAACGCGCGCGAGCAGCGACTCGACGCGGTGCGCGAGCGCGATGACCACCGTGAGCTCGAGGAACCCCGAGACACCCTTGATCGTGTGGAAGCATCGAAACGCGCTGGCGATGCCTTCCTGCGTCAGCTCGGTCTCGAGGGCGAGGAACGTGCTCTCGGCCTGATCGAGCAGCGCCCTCGCCTCGACCACGAAGTCTCCGAGGATGTCGGCGGACTCGCTCGCGACCGTCCAGTTGTCTTTCAACGCAGTCATTGCACCTGTGCGGTAGGTCGGCCGCTTCGAGGGTGCAGGAAGGGAAGATCGGCCTCACATCCCGTGGAGTTCGCGGATCGCGTGCCAACGGCGAAGCACGCAGATTATGCGCATCCTCAAACCGGCGATCGGCCGACGAAGACTAGAACAGGAGAACGAAGCGAATGTCCTTGAAGACGAAGTTACTCAGCGTGGTGGTGGCGATCGGAGTGGCGGCCGCTGTGGTAGCCGTCGCCTGCTTCATGGTGCTCGGCAACCTGAGCGATCGGATCCGAGCCCAGGACGTCAACACCCACGCCGTGATGAGCCACGGCCGGGTCGACATGGCGCACGACGCGCTGCGCTCCGATGCCCTCGGCGCGGCGCTGGCGACGACGCCCGACGAGAGGCAGAAGACGAAGGCGTCGTTCGACGAGCACGCCGAGTCGCTGCGCAGCAACTACACCGCGCTGATGGGGCTGCTCGACGGCCCGTCGCTGGCGCACGCGGAGAGCCAGCGCAAGGACCTCGAGGGCTACGTCGCGGCCGTCGGCAAGATCGTGATCGACGGACCGGATCCCGCGCGGATGAAGGACCTCCAGGAGAAGTTCGAGCGGCTCGAAGGATCGCTCGAGAAGCTGGGGGACGAGGTCGCCGATCGCGAGAAGGGCGCCACCGGGATCGCGGACAGCGTCTCGACGTTCCGTTACTGGGGCGCGTTCGCGGTGTTGCTCGGCGGCCTGATCGTCCTCGTGCTCGGCATCTCGCTGACCACCAACATCGTGCGGCAGCTGACGCAGGGCGTGGAGAACGTCAAGCAGACCAGCTCCGAGCTCGCGACGTCGGTGCAACAGGTGACGGAGGTCAGCCAGTGGATGGCCAACGGCGCCTCGTCACAAGCCGCCTCGATCGAGGAGACCTCCGCGGCACTCGAGGAGATCGCGACGATGACCAAGCGCAACGCGGGCAGCGCCAGTCAGTCGACCGAGTACACCGGGGAGGCGCGCAACAGCGCCGAGCAGTCGGCGCAGCTGATGGCCGACCTGGTGGCCGCGATGGATGGCATCAAGGATTCGTCCGACGAGATCGGCAAGATCATCAAGGTGATCGACGAGATCGCATTCCAGACCAACATGCTCGCGCTCAACGCCGCCGTCGAGGCCGCGCGCGCCGGTGATGCGGGCATGGGCTTCGCGGTGGTCGCCGACGAGGTGCGCAACCTCGCGCAACGCAGCGCGCAGGCCGCGAGCGACACCGCCGGCAAGATCGAGCAGTCGATCCGGCGCAGCAACGCGGGCGTCGAGATCACGCGCCGCGTGCACCAGGCCCTGACCGAGATCGTCGGGCGCGTTCGCAAGATCGACGAGCTGACCCGCGAGATCAGCGGCGCGTCGCAAGAACAAGCCCGCGGCATCGCGCAGACCAACAGTGCCGTGGCGCAGATGGATCGCGTCACCCAGCAGAACGCGGCGCTCGCCGACGAGGTCTCGTCGTCGGCCAGCCAGCTCGCCGCCCACGCCGACGGCCTCAACACGCTCGCCGGAAAGCTCGAGCTCGTGCTGCGTGGTGGCCGCCAGTACGCGACCTATAGGCCCGAACCGGTCGCCGCGCCCGTCCGCCCGAAGGCGCCGCCCCCCGGGAAGCTCACGGCGCTGCGTCCCGAGGGAGCGCAACGCCGCTCGCCGGGGCTCGCGCGTGGCTCCGCGCCAGAGGTCGCTGCCGCCGTCGAGGTGGCCGGCCGTGGGCGCCCGGTGAAGGACATCCCGCTCCCCGGTGACTTTGTCGATTTCTAGGAGGGTGTGATGGTGGAGAGCAACAAGCACATCGCGATCAAGCTCGCGAACGAGGAGTACGCGATCCCGGTGCGCCAGGTGCGCGAGATCGTCGGTGTCCTCCCGGCGACGGTGGTGCCGGGAACCGCACCGCACGTCCTCGGCGTGATGAACCTGCGCGGCAAGGTCGTGCCGGTGCTCGACCTGCGAGCTCGGCTCGGGCTGCCGCGCGCGACGATCGCACCACGCTCCTGCATCGTCGTCTGCCAGGGCCCTGCGGGTCAGATCGGCCTGCTCGTCGACTCGGTGCTCGAGGTGGTGGCGATCCCGGAGAGCGATTGCGAGCCGCGCCCGGTGATCGCGGGTGACGCGGTGACCGCGCTCGCGAAGGTGCGCGGCCGGGTCGTGATCCTGCTCGACATCGACCAGGTGGCGTCGTCGCTCGCTGCCTAGGCGAGCAACTCGACCCGCTCGATCAGCACCGAGGGCGGACCGACGTACGCACCCCGGCGCAGCGGTCGGTCGGCCTTGCGGCGACGCGCCCGCGACAGCGCCGCGAGGAGATCGAGGCGGATCGTGCCACCGGAGAACGGGCGACCGTTGTCGAACGCGAGCGCGATCTCGAGGCTCGCATCGCCCGTGTACGGATCGACCGACAGCGCGCGCAGCCGCTTGATCTCGATCGTGCGCCGCACCGGCGTGCCGTCCCAGGTGCCGGGCGCGATCACGAGGTTGCGTATGCCGCCGTTCGGATCGCGACCGCGCAACGCCGCCTCGCGCATCGTCAACGCGAGCCCGGCGGAGATGCCGCGCTCGACGAGATCGAACTTGCGCACCGCATCGCCATCCTCGCCGACCGGCGACGAGCGCAGCGCGTGATCGATCGACCCGTCGCTGGTGATCGTCAGGGGCTCGGGGACCTGCGCGGCGCCGGGCACGATCGGCGCCCCCTCGCGGTAGCGCGTCAGGCCCTTGCGCTCGAGCGTGGCGTCGGCCTGGACGGCAAACACCGACCACACGCCGAGGGCGTTGTCGTGGAGCAGGGCGTCGGTGTGGAGCACGATGTCGACCGGCTCGCCGAGCGTGGGCGTGGCCTGTGCCGCGCGCAGCGACGTCAGATCCTCGACGGCTGCCGCGAAGGTTGCCGGCAGGTCCAGAACCAGCTCCGAGAGTCGCCGCGCCTCGCGAACCAGCTCGAGGCTGCGCTGGCCGTCGCTGACCAGCGCGTCGACGCGCAGCTGCGTGGAAGGCCACTCCTCGTGGAACCCGCTCTTCGCCTGGATCGCGGCCTGCTCGCGCGAGATCTCGGCACGCACGCGCACACCGTCGGTCGCGAGCGCGACGAGCGGACGGGCTGCCTCTGCGAGGTCCTCGGGCAGCTCGCGATCCTCGACCGTGACCTGCGCGGGCGCCGCGGGTGGGACCGATCGCCAGCCCGGCCCGACGGCCGTGGTCGCGAGCGACACGGCACGCGCGGCCACCGCCGCCGCGGTGCTCTGGCCCGCATCGACGGTGACGCGCGCGCTGCCGCGACCGAGCGCGGAGTCGACGTGCAGCACGACCGTGAACGAGCTGCGCAGCTCGCGCCGCGTCAGCTGGCGGAACTGATCGAAGACGTGGAGCTCGGCGGTGCGCTCGATCACCACCCAGTCGGCGACGCGACGCTCGCGCGACACCGCACGGATCAGCTCGCGCCGCGTGATCACCCGAACCTCCGGCGCGCGCGCAGCACCCCGGGCTTGCCGCCCTCGCCGAGCGGGATCGACAGCCACGGGGCCTCGACCGAGCGCCAGCGTGGCTCGCCATCGCGCTCGTCGCGCAGATCGAAGCGCTGCCGCTCCGCCGACACGCCGCGCACGCTCGTGAACAGCGGACCGAGATCGCCGATCAGCTCGACGTCGGGATAGACGTGACCGGTGAGCTTGCCGGCGCGGACGGTGCGCGCGCGCGCCACCGCGATCACCACGCGCGTCGTCCCCGGATCGACGATCGCCGTGAGCCCGCCCTCGAGGATGAAGCCCTCGTCGAGCAGGCTGTCGTAGCGACTCGTGCCGGGCATCAGCTTGAGGTGCGTGATCCCGGGATCGACCGGCCCCAGGTGACCGGGCCGCAACCCGCGACCGCGTCCACCGCCGGCGCGATCGCCGAGCACCGCCGCCAGCGTGCCCTGCTCGATCAGCGTCAGCGGGGCTGCGGGCTCGCCTTCGTCGTCGAACTCGAAGCCGCCGTAGGAGCCCTTGATCGTCGGATCGTCGATCAGGGTGAGCAGCGGCGACGCCACCCTCGCGCCGATCGCGAGGCCGCGCTTGACCTCGGGGCGCCGCGTCGCCGCGGTGGTCAGCAGCGCGCGCGTCCCGGTATCGAGCAGGGTCGCCGTCACGCTCGGATCGAGCAGCACGGTGTGCCGCCCGTCGGGAAACGCCGCCGGGGTCATCAGCTCGAGCGCCGAGTCGGTCGCGTGCTGCGCATCCGCCTCGCCGAGGGCACGTGGATCGACGAGCCCGCCGATCCAGCCGCGCTCGACGCTCCCCACCGCCGGACGCGAGCCGTTCCACGCCGCGCGCAGCACGCTCTGCCGGACGCGCCGGAAGCGCTGCTCGCGATCGTGGCCCGGCGCGATCGACAGCACCCAGCTGTCCTCGACGTCGAACAGCGATACGCCGTACACGACGCGGCTGTCGACGCGCTTGCGCGTGATCGCCTCGACGCGGTTGCGCAGCTCGCCGTCGGTGAATGGCTGCGGGAGCTCGGGCGCGCGCGGCACCGGACCGAACTCGACCGACGCGACCTGCTTCGACGTGCCGACCAGCGCGCGCACCGCCGCGGCGACGCCGGGCTTGCTGAGATCCGACGAGACTTGCTCTCGCCACTGCCCCGCCTCGTCGCGCACGGTGAGCACGAGGCCGTCGCGTCGCGTGTAGCCGATGCCGGTGCCGAGCACGTCGCTCGCCGCGAGGTTGCGAACGCGCTCGACCGCCAGCGCGTGCACCGTCGGAAATACCGCCCGCAGCCGCGACACGGCCTCGCGCAGCCACGCGCGGACCTCGTCGCGATCGGTCACTGCCTCCGACACCTTGGTCGCGGCGACCTGCGGGCCGCCACAGCCGAGCGCCCACAACAGCGTCGACGCCGAGGCGATGCCCAGCCCGCCGAGGACCTCGCGGCGATTCACGAGGCCACTATATGTCAGCGACGGCGCGTGAGGTGTCGAGTAGACCGGCGAGCGCCTCCGGTACGTTGGTGTGGTGATGCTTCGACTCACCCTGATCGCCCTCGTGCTGTCCTCTCCCCAGCTCGCCAGCGCCGACTGCGCGATGGTCGGCCTCACCCCGAAAGTCCTGGCGCCCGCCAACACGCCGATCACCGGCGGCATCGTGGTCGGTAGTGTCGGGCTCGTTGGTGGGAAGCTCGAGAAGGGCGACATCGCCGTGCAGCCGGGGTGGAAGCTGAAGCAGGGCAAGCCGACGATCAAGACGATCGCGCCGGGCCTCGCGCTGTACAGCGTCCCGGCAGCGGGCGAGCTGTTCGACGCCGCCGGCAAGTCCCTCCTCACGTTCACGGTCGCGACCGGCAAGCCGGTGTCGGCGCCCGCGGTGACCACGGCCACGCACACGGGCAAGGCCGGCGGCTATCACACGCCCGAGCGCGTCGAGCTCGAGCTCGCGAGCCCGCTGCCGGCCTCGGCGGTCGCCGTGATCCTGACCGATGCGAAGGGCACACCGAGGTCGTGGTGGAAGGTCGAGGCCGCGTCGAAGAAGATCTACGGCTTCTATCAGACCGACTGCACGCCGCTGCCGAACGGGACGCAGATGTCCAAGCCCGGCGACACGATCAAGATCCAGTACGTCGACGCAGGCGGCGCGGTGTCGCCGCTGTCGGCCGCGATCACGATCAAGTGATCAGGGATTCGCGACGCGACCGCGGACGTCGGTGTCGAGCGTCGGCTTGCTCTTGCTCGACGGTCGCTTGACCGCGACCTTCGCACCCGGGGCGCCGCGATCGATCCACGCGGCGATCCGGTTGAAGTCCACGAACCGCGCCGGCTTGGTCGGGGCGCCGAGGAACACGGTCAAATACTCGCGACCGCCGAACCGCGCGGCGGTGATGAAGCAGTACCCGGCCGGCTTGGTGTAGCCGGTCTTGCCGCCGACCACGTCGTAGCGCTTCGCGACCAGCGGCTGGTTGGTGCTGCCGTAGCCGATCCCGCGGCGGCTCTTGCCCTTCGCGTAGACCATCTCGTAGTCGTCGCCCATGATGTCGCGTAGCACCGGATCGGTGAGCGCGGCCCGCAACGCGAGCGCCATCTCGCGCGCCGTGGAGACGTTGCCGTGGAGGCCCGAGGGATCGGTGAACTTGGTCCGCTTGAGGTGCAGCCCCTTCGCCACCTTGTTCATCGCCTCGACCAGCGCGTCGTGATCCAGCCCGGCGGCGCGCCCGAGCGCGGTGGGGGCCCGGTTGTCCGACGACATCAACATCGCGCGGAGCAGGTCCTTGTTCTTGAACTTCTGCCCGACCTCGAGCCGGGTGCGGGCGCCGCCCTTGGCCTCGCGGGCGTCCGACTTGGTGATCTCGGTGTAGCCGTCGAGCTCGAGCTTCGCGGCCCGCACGGCCATCGCGACGAAGATCTTGGTGGTCGAGGCGATCGAGCGGACCTCGTCGGCGTCCTTGCCGTAGAGCTCGGCGCCGGTCTCGGAATCGAGCACCACCACGGCCTTGGAGGACACGTCGGGTTGGTCACCAGCCCAGGCCGGACCGGCGAGCACACCGAGGAGGCAACACGCAACGACGAGGAACCGGGATAGCATCGACGTCGAAGGTGATTCTGACACGCCTCCGTGGGAGCGGCGACTTTTCATATCCCGTGAGCTAGGATAGGCGTTCCTCGGACAGGACCCATGGACCCCCAACAAGGGCCGCCAGCGCAAGACGCCATCATCGGCCAAACCATCGGCAACTATCTGGTCACCCAGAAGTTGGGCGAGGGTGGCATGGGTGCGGTCTATCTCGCCGAGCACCCGTCGATCGGCAAGAAGGTCGCGCTCAAGGTGCTGCACTCCGAGTTCTCGGCGAACGAGGACGTGGTCACCCGCTTCTTCAACGAGGCCAAGGCCGTCAACAACATCGGCCACCCCAACATCGTCGACATCACCGACTACGGGGTGATCCAGGGGCTCGGTCGCGAGCAGTTCGTGTACTTCATCATGGAGTACCTCGGCGGCGTCACGCTCTCGAAGCTGATCCGCACCGAGTCGCCGCTGTCGCCGGAGCGCGCGCTGAACATCGCGCTCCAGGTCGCCGATGCGCTCGCCGCCTCGCATCGCTGCGGCATCGTCCACCGCGATCTCAAGCCCGACAACATCATGCTGACCTCGCGCGGTCGCGAGAAGGACTTCGTCAAGCTGCTCGACTTCGGGATCGCGAAGCTGACCGGCGGCGCCGCAGGCTCGCGGCAGACGCGCACCGGCATCGTGATGGGCACGCCGGCCTATATGTCCCCCGAGCAGTGCGATGGCCGCGGCAACATCGATCACCGCACGGACGTCTACGCCCTCGGCGTCGTGATGTACGAGATGCTGGCCGGGCGCGTGCCGTTCCTCGGCGAGGGCTACGGCGAGGTGCTGGTCCAGCACCTCACGCAGCCACCCACTCCACCGTCGCAGTTCCGGATGGTGAATCCGCACGTCGAGGCCGTGATCCTCAAGGCGCTCGAGAAGCGCATGGAGCTGCGGTACCCGACGATGGAGGAGATGACGCGCGCGATGTCCGATCCGGTCGCGTTCGTCGAGCAGCACGGCGGCATCGCCACGTTCGGCCAGGTGCAGCTGATGCCGTCGTCGGCGCCGATGCCGGAGATCCGGACGCCCGCCCCGTTGACCGGGCCGATCTCCACGCCAACCCCGGGCACGCTGACGCCACCGCACCATCAGCAGCCGCACATCCCGACGCCGGGCATGGGGCTGCAGCCGATGCCGATGCCCAACCTGCCGGTCACGCCGACCGACACGGCGCCGGCACAGGGCAAGAACAAGATCGGGCTGATCATCGGCGTGCTCGTCGTCGCGGTGGCCGCGATCGTCGCGATCGTGCTCGCCACCCGCAAGGACGACTCCAACGTGGTGACCGCGCCGAGCGGCAGCGACACCACACCCTCTGGATCGGCGACCACCGGCCCCTCGGGATCCGCGGGATCGGCGGGATCGAGCACCGTCGCCGCGGGCACCGGCTCCGCGAAGGAAGCCGGCAGCGCGAAGGGCTCGGACACCACGCTCGCGGGGAGCGACGTCGCCGGGAGCGGCTCGGCGAAGGAAGTCGACAAGAACGTCAACGTCACGATCTCCACCGCGATGCCGGCGACGATCGCGATCAACGGCGTGGTGATCCGTCAGAAGACGGGCGAGCCGTTCTCGCTGCCGCGCGGCAGCGACGACGTCACCGTCACGCTCACGCCGGTCGACCGCAAGTACGACTCGCTGACGTTCACGATCAAGCCGGAGCAGACGCTCAACCTCGAGAAGGTGTTCGAGAAGAAGAAGTCTGGCCGCTACGTGCCACCGGGTGGTGGTAGTGGCGTCAAAGCAGGGAGTGGCTCGGCGAAGGTGCCCGATGCCGGTTCGGCGAAGGTGCCAGGCCCCGGCTCGGCGAAGGCCGGGTCTGGTTCAGGTAAGAAGCTCGGCGACGACATCGTCCGCCCGGGCGATTGAGGGAAGACATGAAGCGAACAATTCTCGCATCGATCCTGCTGGCGCCCGCGCTGGCCTTCGCGCAGCCCAAGACTCCGGACGAGTTCTTCACCGAGGGCAGCAACCAGTACCGCCTCGGCAACTTCGACAAGGCGATCGAGTCCTTCACCAAGGGCTTCGAGCTCGAGCCCGACGACTCCAAGAAGTCGGCCTACATCCTCAACATCGCGCAGTCCTATCGGCAGCTCAACAACTGCAAGAAGGCCCAGTTCTCCTACAAGCAGTACCTGTCCCTCAAGGACGCGGATACCAAGAAGCCGCTCGAGCCCGCGCGTCGCAAGGAGATCGAGGATCGGATCAAAGAGCTCGACGAGTGCATCAAGACCCAGAACGCGATCGCCGACAAGCCGCCGGGTGGCATCGAGCCGCCGCCGGGTGGTGGCAATCCGCCGCCGGGTGGTGGCGTCGTCGAGCAACCGCTGCCCGCGAAGGTCGGCCAGCCCAAGGTCATCTCCCTGCGCCTCGTCGGTGGTGGCTCGAAGCTGTCCACCGGTGAGCTCGACGTTCCGATCCAGGCCTCCGGTGCCCTGATCGGCGGCTACCCGCTCGCCCTCAACGAGAAGCTGCTCCTCGAGCTCGGGGCCGGCTTCAAGTTCACGCCGGTGCCGTTCGAAGATGCGATGGGCAACAGCAAGTCGGCGAGCATGACCACCGTGATGGCCAACGCCTCCGCCGTCTTCGCGGTCGCGCCGAAGGTCAGCCTGCGCGGCGAGCTCGGCCTCGGCCTCCTGCTGTTCAGCGGCGTCAGCGAGAGTCCGTTCACCGACTTCGCGGAGACCACGGGCACGCTGTCGATGCCGCTCGTTCGCATCGGCATCTCCGCGGACTTCGCGATCACGCCGAACGTGATCGCCACGGTCGCGCCGTTCGCATTCCAGTACTCGCCCGGCAAGGACGGATTGCGCGCCGAGGGCAAGGACATCTCGTCGATTACGGCGATCGACTTTATGGTCGGCGTCGGCTACCGGATGTAGCCTCGGTCTCGCATGAAGAAATGCCCGTTCTGCGCGGAGGAGATTCAGGACGAAGCGATCAAGTGTCGCTTCTGTAATACGTTCCTGAGTGCGGCGCCGGCGGGTGCTGCGGCGGCTGCACCTGCAGCCGGGCCTGCAAAACCCGAGAACGCACCGCCGTTCGTGCGCGCCACCGAGGACAAGCCGGAGCAGACGCGCAAGATGCTCTACGAGGGCGTCCCGTCGTGGAAGGCCTTCCTCGGTCACTACCTCCTGACGGGGCTGTTCGCGCTCGTCATCGTCGCGATCATCGTTCGCGTCGACACCGAGTCGTCGATGCTCGAGCGCACGTTCCACATCCTGATCCCGATCGCGATCGCCGCGGTGTTCACCGTCGGCCTGATGCTCTATCGCCGCTCGATCAAGTTCCGCGTCACCAACACGATCATCGAGACCGAGCGCGGCCTGCTGGCCAAGCGGATCGACGTCCTCCAGCTGTGGCGTTGCAAGGACGTCCAGTACAAGCAGAACCTGCTCGACCGGATGCTAGGGATCGCGCACATCGTCGTGTACACGTCCGACGAGACCACGCCGAAGATCGAGATCGTCGGCATGCCCGCCTCGCGGCAGCTCTTCGAGCAGCTGCGGGATTCGATCGAGATCCAGCGCCAGCACAAGAACGTCTACGGCGTCGTCTCGTAACGACATCGAGACCTACGTGCCGCGACCTGCGCGTGACACCGAGGTCCGCGTTTCGCAGGACCTGTTCGACCACTTTCGCGGAGCGGGCTGCGTTGATGACGTCCCGCCGCCCTGGCAGACGCGGTGACCGCCAAGCATAGCTGATTCCAGTTGCTTGGGACTTTGACGCGGCAGGTCAACTAGCCAGGTTCGACAGGACATCTGCCCGTAACACCACGTCACTCCAGGTAGAACGCTGGCTCACCTGGTGCATCGCCGCCCGCTCGTATGGCGACGAACGAGGAGCAAACCGCGGGCGATCCCCTCTCTCACGCTGCGGGTGCTCGCGACCCTCTCGCAACGCAGCCGCAGCCGCCGCCGATTCCGCAGCGCCGGCCCAGCGGGACGCCGGCGATTCCGCTCTCCGATGCGCCGGTGAACGCCGCCGCGTTCAACCAGACCGTGATGGGGCGGGCGACGACGCGACCGGCCGCGGTGCCTCCGCCGTTGCCGCGCGCGATCACGAACCGTGCGCCGACGAACCACAGCTCGCAGACGATGATGGGGTCGACTGCGCCAGCCGTTGGTCGCGCACCGACGCAGTCGGGCGTCGTTGGCCGCGCGCCGACGAACAGCTCGCAAACGATGATGGGGTTGACGTCGACCGCGCCCGCGATGGGCCGAACGCCGACAAGAACGTCGGCATCGCAGCCGGTCGTCGGCCGCGCGCCGACGAACAGCAGCTCGCAGACGATGATGGGCCTGTCGTCGACCGCGCCTGCAGCGTCGCCGCAGCTCGAAGCTCCCGCGGTGGGTCGCGCAGCGTCGCAGCAACTCGACGCGCCAGCGATGGGGCGGACGCCGACGAGAACGTCGGCATCGCAGCCGGTCGTCGGCCGCACACCGACGAACAGCAGCTCGCAGACGATGATGGGCCTGTCGTCCACCGGGCCTGCAGTCGGTCGCGCACCGTCGCAGTCGCTCGAAGCTCCCGCAGTGGGTCGTGCACCGTCGCAGCAACTCGAAGCTCGCGCGGTCGGTCGTGCACCGTCGCAGCCGCTCGGCGCACCGGCAGGTCGTGCACCGACGATGTTGGCATCACCGCCGGTCGTCGGCCGTGCGCCGACGAACAGCGGCTCGCAGCCGATGATGGGGCTACCGTCGACCGCACCGGTCGTTGGCCGTGCGCCGACGAGCGGCTCGCAGACGATGATGGGCGTGTCACGCGCACCGACGAGCTCCGGGGTGCGAGCGCAGGGCTCGACGGCGATTCCCGTACCGCCGATCGCGCTGCCCGTCGTCGCGGTCGAGCCGTCACCGATCGCCGAACCGATGCCTCACGCCGCGGCTGTCATCGAGGCGGACGTGCCGCAGGCCGCGCCGACCGTCGCGTTCACGGGACTGCCTCCCGCCATCGCCGCGGCGATCGCGGCTGCGCCACCGTTGGCACGCGCCGTCGGCCCGCACCTCGCGTTGCCGCCATACGTACCGGCGCCGAACCTCGGTGACCCCGCTGAGGCGATCGAGACCGTGCGGGTCGAGAAGCTCGAGATGACCGAGCTGGTCGAGAAGTACGCGGCGCTGCCGGTCGATCGCGTCGCCGAGATCGACGCCGCGCCGCGCGCGTTCGACGCACGCAAGGTCGGCAAGGTCGCGCTGCGCTGCGCGCCTTGGATCGGCGGCGTCGCCCTCGTGCTGATGTTCGTGATCGGCTTCTTGATGTTCGACGGCGAAGGCCGCGACCACAGCACGACGGTCAAGGCACCGCCGGCGGCGGCAAACGTGGTGAGCGCGCTGCCAGCGCCGCCCGTCGCGCGCCCGGCTGACACCGCAACGACCGACACCAAGTCGGAGGCAGCGACGCCAGCTCCCGCGGCGCAGCCGGATCCCACGGCGACGACCGAAGCCGCCGCACCGGCGAAGGCGACGACCGAAGCCGCCGCAGCTCCGACGAACCCGACCGACGCTCCGACGCCTGCAGCGAAGGCGACCTCGAGGTCCACGGTCGTCAACCCGAAGCCGGCTCGCTCGAAGCCCGCTCCCGCCGCGAAGACCGTCGCCACCGCGAGCGCGGCAAAGCCGGCGACGAAGGCGCTGCGCGGGAAGCTCTACATCCGCAGCAACAAGCCCGCCCAGATCTTCCTCGACGGTAAATCGGCGAACGCCACCACGCCTCGCCAGCTCCGCGTGTCACCCGGCAAGCACAAGGTCACGCTGTGGGACACCGCCTCGGGCAAGACGCTCACGCAGATGGTCGACGTGCCGGCGGACAAGGTCGTCGCGGTGTCGAGGAAGTTCGACTGAGCAGACCGTGAGCTCGATCATCTGGGCGCCCTGATCGTCGACCTGCTTCGCTTCGAGCAGGCTCGCGAAGCCGTTTCGACGGTCGCCGAGCTAGCGGCGTGGAGCCGGAGCGCAATCGATCGGTTGAAACGACGCGTAGTGATCCTCGGTGTAGAAGCACTCGGCCGCCGGGTCGCCGCCGGTGATGACCCGCCGTGCGCCGCGGTCGCGAGAGCCCGGAGTCTCGACGGTGTACTCGTGGTAGTAGCCCGACGCGCGACGTGGGAGCCGCCGCTCTCGGTTCTCGAACACCACCCCGTCCTGGCGGTGGCGAAACGGCCCGTGACTCGCGATCGCGCGCAACGTGGCTTCCAGACGCTCCGGGCGCGCCGGCGGCTCGGGTGCTCGCGCCCGCCGCTCCGGGCGCGGCGTGGTCGGCAGCGGCGTCTCCGGACGCGGCGCGGGCGTCGGCTCGACCGTGGCTGTCTCGGAATCGTCGGTGCGGGCGAGCAGCAT
>Ga0075163_10005892_pt1 | contig 16278 bp, 13 predicted proteins | sample JI1023141ADNA_FD_71478 | JGI IMG/M metagenome (GOLD analysis project Ga0075163, IMG submission 71478) | Wastewater effluent complex algal communities from Wisconsin, to seasonally profile nutrient transformation and Carbon sequestration -... | ecosystem: Engineered > WWTP > Effluent > Algae...
GCTGTTTGTAAAAAAGCCTGACCGCTATTTGCCGTCCTTACAGGCGTCGCTGGTGACACGCACTTCCCCGGAAGATAACGACGACCCATCACGGCTGGTTCATCGCGAAGCGATGGGCCGTATTGTCAACCGGATCGATGGCGCGCCCGGGCTGATCATGAATCTCGGCTTGCCGGAAAAAGACGTGTCCTTCAGCACAATCAGAAAGATCGGTGAGGATATATACGAGAAGGAATTCACGGAAACCGTTCTCCAGTATCCGTTGCTCGATGATCAGGGTAAAACCGTTTATGACGTTCGTTATCATCCTGAGCGTCGTATGGTGGCTTATCGGTTCGACGATAATCCCGCCAGCCCCTACTACGAAAATATAGAAAACGGGTATTACGTCGATGAAGATGACGGCAGTAAGTGGAAGCTGGTTGACGAACGAGTGGCCGTCCGCGGGTATCGCCTGAAATGGGCGGATTTGTACTGGGTGCGCGCCAATATGGTGCGTGCGGGCTATCATCCTTCGAATACATTCTTTACGCATGCGCGCGCGACGGTCACCAGCAAACAAAGCGTCAAGAATTATGCCTTTGATGATTATTCCGTGGCGTTGGCCGTCAACTTATTTGGCCCTCAGGGAGAAGACGGGCTGAAGATGGGAACGCGCCGCGACCCGCGAACGGGCGATATCGTCTCTACCGCCAAGCTTGAAAAGATCATGGAGGCGAATACGCGTTATGAGAGCACTGCGCGTGGCGTTCGTCGTGGTATTACCATGGCGCATGACGGTACGCTTTATGACGCCAATTTCGGTCATAATAGTCCGAAGTATGATGCTATTGCTGATTTTTCGGCTTACAATTACTGTCAGGAAATCGCCCCGGACATTGTCAAGCGCGTGGACTCCCAGAGCGATGAACAGGAATTGCGGCGCTATTTGTCGGGGACGGACCCCACCAAGCCGCAGATGCCGATTTTTGTCGTTCCACGAAATGCTTTTCCTTATCCGGCAACGTCGGACCCCGTGGCCTTTCTCGGGTTTGATGACCAGCTTGGCAAACTGCGCCGTGTGATTATGCCGCGTCTGGATGTCAACTTGCGCAGTTATACCTATAACGGCAAGAAACTCGCGCAAATGTCACCGGAAGATCTGGCGCTGATGATGCAGAAGCAGGGCCGCGGTCCTGATTGCGTTGTCAGGATTGAATCCGTTCGTCGCTGGCCGGGGGCGATGAACCTGTTCGGCGAGGCATTGTCCGAGGCGGGGCGTCATGGATGGGATATCGAGCAGATTATCGACAGTTTCCGTTTCCTGAAAGAAAATCCCCGTCTTTGCGAAAATATCCGCGTTGCGGTTGAAGCCGCAAACTGGGAACTGCAAAGCCGACCGCCATCGCCGAACGAGATGATGGAGGAGCAGGCTGTCCGGAATGGGTTCGGCGATCTGGATTATATCGAGACCGATGCGGCGTTTGAGCGCAGCCGCGCCGAGCGCATGGGGGCGTCACGGGGTACGGTTTCCAATTTTTCGGAAATGCTGTTCAACAAGGCGACCGATATTTTCAAATATCACAATTCGATTGATGAGATATTGCATCGTCTGGCTTTGCAGCCGCATCCTGTTGATTATTCCGATAGTCCCGAGGACTTGCAGAATTTCAAGGATCTGGTGTTGCGTGCGCGGCAGCATTTCCGCAGGAAGAAATGCCCCTATATGGATGTGTTCAAGCCGTTTTTCGATTCAAACGGCGCTTTCTGTGTTAAATCAGCGGAACGCGCGCGCGAACTGCGCTGGGAACTGATGAAACGCTTTCTGGATGATGACCAGAAAGAGCGTATGAAGAAAGAGTCCCGTTACGGTGAGGGTATATTTGATTATCGATATACAAAAAGCGGACGCATCCTGTTTGCCAACCTGAGCCGTGACTTCCGTGTCGTCGATCATCGCGGACGTCATCTGGATATGGATTACCTGAAGCGGCAGTATGGGATGCATCCCATGGTCGTGCAGAAGAAATTCGAACGCGGGGACTGGCGCATACAATTCTACCGCCTGAGTTCCGAGCCGTCGATAACAGCGACGTTATTCCAGTTTGCCGATTGCGGAAAGCTGGGAGAGCTGACGCCACTGTGGCAGGCCCGATATGCGGTCCTTCGTAATCTTTATTTGCATGGTGCGCCGAATGAGGACCCGTCACAGGGGCGCTGGCAAAGTCTGCCGGTGGTTGAACGTGCGCTTCATAGTATCGAAGTGAATATGCAGACCGGGTCCGATGAAGGACTGGCCCGCAATTTTTCGCCTTTATCCAAGGGCGAAGCGGAAGTTTACGTCAAGACGGATGAGGGGCAGCGTATCGTTGCTGAATACAGGGCTTATATCGAGAAGATCAAACGCGAATTTACATTCTCGAACCTGCAAAAGCAGTTCATGCATTACGATCCTGATACCAGTGTTGCCTATGACCGGATTGATGACGAGATCCCGGCTGAGAGTATCGTCGTGGTCAATGTGCCTGATACGCATCTGCGGAAGCCGCTGGAAGATATTCGTATGCCACCTTATTCGCTGATCGTCGGCAAACTGCCGGAAGAGCAGAAGAAAAAAATCGAAAAAGGCGCACCTGTGATCTTTCGTGGCGAGATGACGGGCCGCATGTATTACGGCGGTCCGGTCAGCCTGCGGCGCCTGCCGGAAAACGGGAAAGGTTATTCCGATTATCTGGAGAAAGCCCGGCGTTCTTATGAGGAGGGCAACTATCTGCTGCCGCCAACAGGCGAGCAGGATATTTTGCTGATACAAAAATTGCAGCCTGTTGCCAACTCCCGTCCGGAGGGGCTGGATGCGCGTATGCAGTCGATCAAGGTTCCTTCCTTGTATTTTGACGGACTGACGTCCCCTCGGTTGGCACATTTTCCGACACGGCGCGTCATGACGGGCATGGTGATTCCGGTCAATTTCATCATGCAGAAACTGGAAGAGGGCAAGCCGATACGGTTCCGTGAGATGAGTGTTGAGATGAACGCCAAGCTGACTGGCGACAACGCAAAAGACACGGGCCACACGATTGAATCGAAATGCCTTCGTTCGGTACAGCGCATGACACTTGGCGAATTGCATCGTCAGGTTCTGGCGGGTGAGATATCGGATGTAAATGCGCAGTCATGCGGTTTTGCCAGTGCGTTTGACCTTTGGGAGAAAGTGAACGATGCGATGCTGTCGCATGAGTCACCCAACCCGTCGCGTGAGGAAATTTATCTGCTGGAGTTCGAGCGGGTTGATCGCCGGAGCTGGGCGTATTTCAATCCGCCGGAGTTGCCGAAGGCGGCTTTCAGCTATGGGGGCTTGCCGGTTTCGCCATCCGCCTATCGATGGGGAGCCAACGGCGCGAACGATAATCAGGCTATGGCACCGGCCAGCCGCCGGGGACGGGCGACCAAGCAACCCCGCTTGGGCTAGGGGCGGAGATTCATTATAATTGAGGCTGGGTCCTGGAAGCCTTTTAATATCTCTTCTCTTGATATCTTGCTTGTTCAGCAAGTTTGTATTCTTTTTGTCATATATGCTACTCTGGCGCTATTATCACAAATAGGAGGTGCACAAATAGGAGGTGCTATGTTTTTGAAAAATTTGACAAATTATTTTTCTGATGTCGGGCGCGGCTATATTGATTTCATGAGATATCTTGATAAAGATGCTGATTTTGTTCCTGCCCCGGTACGCAGGGGAGCGCAGGTTTCAGCAACGGCAACATTGGGGGCGGGTCTTGTATATCCTGTCTTGTTGGCGGGGGCAGCTGTTCTTATGAAGGATCCATCGGCGGTTCCCATGGTTGGTTGGGTATCCATGGCTGTTAGTTCCGCCATTACATCTGCGGGTTCGGTTTATTTTCTGGCGGAGGGGCATCGTCGTGAGACGGGGCACCATTTAAAGCCATAGACCTGAAGGATGCCTATGATTGGTTAACATATTGTGCAGTACAATATAATGCTGCGTACGGTCGGGCGTCTGAAAAAGGCATAGAATTTCCTTGAAATTACAGGGAAACCCCTGTAAAACCACGCCAATTGTTAAATTCACATGCGGAAACGGGTGGATGTCCGCCCTCCGGTGTTTTGTTGAAATTCTCTGGAAAATCAACATGATACTATCCGCAGAGGCATAACCGGAAAAGGAAAAAACTATGTCTGAATTCACTATGCGCCAACTGCTTGAGGCAGGCGTTCACTTCGGTCACCACACACGTCGCTGGAACCCCAAAATGAAGCCGTTTATTTTCGGCGTTCGTAATGGCGTTCACATCCTCGACCTGCAGCAAACCGTTCCGATGCTGGATCGCGCCCTGAAAGGCGTTCAGGACATCGCTGCCAACGGTGGCCGTGTTCTGTTCGTGGGCACAAAGCGTGCAGCACAGGAAAAAGTGGCGGAAGCCGCCAAGAAATCCGGCCAGTACTACGTCAACCATCGCTGGCTGGGCGGCATGATGACCAACTGGAAAACCATCACGACATCGATCAACCGTCTGCGCGAGCTGGAAACCATTCTGGCAGGCGATATGTCCGGTTACACCAAGAAAGAACAGCTGATGATGACACGCGAGCATGAGAAGCTCGAAAAGTCGATCGGCGGTATCAAGGAAATGGGTGGCCGTCCGGACGCTATTTTGATTATCGACACCAACAAAGAGAAAATCGCCATTCAGGAAGCCAATACACTGGGTATTCCCGTATTCGCGGTTATCGATTCCAACTGTGATCCTGACGGCATTGCATTCCCGTTCCCGGGTAACGATGACGCCCTGCGCGCGATTGAACTGTACTGCGACCTGTTCGCGAACGCTGTTCTGGCAGGTCTGCAGGCCGAGATGACCAAGTCCGGTAAGGATAAGGACTCGGGCAAAAGCGCGGTAGAAAAACTGCCGGTTGCTGCTGCAGAAGAAGAAATCGAAGTCAAAAAGCAGGCGACTGCTGGTTAATTTTTAACTTTAAGAAAAAGGAATAAACCCATGGCAGACATTACTGCTTCGATGGTTAAGGATCTGCGCGAAAAGACAGGCGCAGGCATGATGGACGCGAAAAAGGCACTGGTTGAAGTCGGTGGCGATATGGAAGCGGCTGTTGACTGGCTCCGTAAAAAGGGTCTGGCGACGGCGGCGAAAAAATCCGGTCGTACAGCGGCTGAAGGCCTTGTGGCTGTCGCTCTGGGCGGCAAAAAAGCGGCTGTTCTGGAAGTTAATGCTGAAACCGATTTTGTGGCTCGTAACGATCAGTTCCAGAGTTTTGTTGTGAAAGCAGCTGAACTGGCGCTGGAAGCCAAGAGCGACATTGCTGCTCTGGCGAACGCAGCGTTCGAAGCTGGCAAGACCGTTCAGGAAAAACTGACGAACCTGATCGCAACGATCGGTGAAAACATGAGCCTGCGCCGGACCCAAACACTGGAAGTGAATGACGGTGTTGTTGTCGGCTATATCCATAACGCGATTAACCCGGGTCTGGGGAAAATCGGTGTTCTGGTGGCCCTTGAATCGACGGGTGATAAAGCCAAGCTCGAGGCTCTGGGTAAACAACTGGCGATGCATGTTGCTGCTGCAAACCCCCAGTTTCTGAACAGCGCCGATGTTACAGCTGCGGCTGTCGAGCGTGAGAAGAACGTGATCCGTGAAACCGCCAAGGCCAGCGGCAAGCCCGATGATATCATCGAGAAAATGCTGGAAGGCCGTATGCGCAAATTCTACGAAGAGATCTGCCTGCTGGATCAAGTCTTCGTTATGGATGGCGAGACGAAGGTTTCCAAGGTTCTTGAGAACTCTGCCAAGGACGTTGGCGCGCCTGTTACTCTGGTTGGCTATGTACGCTACCAGCTGGGTGAAGGTATCGAGAAAGAGGCCACGGACTTCGCTGCCGAAGTGGCGGCTGTCGTGAACGGCTAATATCATGAACAAGGCGAGAAGAACTGTTGTCTGGCTTTCATGCCTGATGGTGGGGCTTCTCGCCGGTGTTTTTATGGCCGGGCCGATCAAGGCTGCGGGCCGTGACGCCCTTGAGGCATTCGGCATCAGCGGCAAGCGTGTCGCTTACATTGGTCCCGGAACTGCCGATCAGGGCACATTCTTCCTGTTTAATCCGCAAGGCGGTATCGAAGTGCAAATGGGCGCTTATGAAAGCGGTTCGGAAAAGGGGCAATCCCTTCTGGGGCTTCATGGCAAAAATGGCAGCCTGAGATTGCTGCTCCGTCTGCATGGGGCCAATGACTCACCCGTGATCGTCATGAAGGACAAGACAGGTGATGACAAGCTGGTCATCGGGCTGGAGGGAAATGCCGAAGCCCCCTATATCAAATACCGGAACGGCAAGGGTAGTATGGTAAACCTGCTGAAGGAATAAACATTAGAAAGAATGCCCGGTTTCCGGGCTATTTTTTTGTCTGGCGGTTGAGTGGATTTTTGTCCTGAAATGAAGGGGACACATGTTGCCATATTGCTGTTTTGCCATTGCTTTCTGGCCATTCCCGCTGGTATGACAGGGGGAACAAATATTGTGATGAAAGTGTAAGTTATGCAATCTGCTGAAGCGCTGAAAAAGGACGTCGTTCCCATGGTCAATCCCAACCTGAAATTCAAACGCGTTCTCCTGAAAATGTCGGGGGAAGTCCTGATGGGTGACCGTGAATACGGGATCGATCCGGCCACGATCGAGCGTATTGCCGCCGATGTGAAGGAAGCCGTCAGGCTGGGTGTCGAGGTTTGTATTGTTGTCGGCGCGGGGAACATCTTCCGTGGTGTCTCCGGCGCATCGAACGGCATCGAACGCGTTACGGCTGATTACATGGGTATGCTGGGTACGGTGATGAACGCACTGGCGCTGCAGTCCGCCCTTGAAAAGATTGAAGTGCCAACCCGTGTGCAATCCGCCATCCCGATGGATGCGGTATGCGAGCCATTCCTGCGCCGTCGCGCGTTGCGTCACCTTGAAAAAGGCCGCGTGGTGATTTTTGCCGCCGGTTCCGGCAACCCGTTCTTTACAACCGACACGCCAGCCGCGCTGCGTGCTTCGGAAATGAACTGCGATGCGTTGTTCAAGGCCACCAAGGTTGATGGCGTTTACACCGCCGACCCGGTGAAAGACCCGACCGCCAAGAAATTCGATCAGTTGTCCTATATGGATGTTCTGACCAAGGATCTGAAAGTGATGGATGCGACAGCGGTATCGCTGGCCCGCGAGAACAATATTCCGATTGTTGTCTTCTCGATCAAGGAAGGCGGCAGCTTTGCGGAAGTCGTTCAGGGCAAGGGCAGCTACACAATCGTGACGAAATAATTTTTGAGGAAGAGGTTATATCATGTCGTTCAATCTCAGTGATCTTCGCCAGCGTATGGATGGTGCCATCAACAATCTGAAGGATGAATTCGCGGGCCTGCGTACGGGCCGCGCCGCATCCAGCATGCTGGAGCCTGTAACGGTTGAAGTTTACGGTTCGCGCATGCCGCTGAACCAATTGGCAACGATCACGGCGCCGGAACCGCGTCTGTTGAACGTGCAGGTGTGGGATGGGTCGCAAGCCAAGACGGTCGAGAAGGCTATCCGCGATTCCGGTCTGGGCTTGAATCCGATTGGTGAGGGTGCCGTTATCCGCGTACCGATTCCGGAACTGAATCAGGAGCGCCGCGCCGAACTGACCAAAGTTGCCGGCAAATACGCCGAGCAAACACGTGTCGCAGTGCGGAATATCCGCCGCGACGGTATGGACACGCTCAAGAAGCTCAAAAGCGACGGTATGCCCGAAGACGAAAACAAGCGTCATGGTGATGAAATCCAGAAGCTGACGGATGACGTGATCCAGAAAATTGACACAATGCTGAAAGACAAAGAAAAGGACATCATGACCGTATAAAGGTCGTTCTTTTCGGGGGGAGCAGCAGAGTGCATCAGGTTCAGCATATCGCGATCATTATGGATGGCAATGGCCGGTGGGCCCAGGCCCGCGGCTTGCCGCGCACGATGGGACACCGTCAGGGCGTGGAAGCTGTCAAGCGCGTGGTCGAACAAGCTTCTGATCTGGGTATTCGTTATCTGACACTGTTCGGGTTTTCTTCGGAAAACTGGAGTCGTCCGGTGGACGAGGTCAGCGAACTTATGCGGTTGCTGCGCATGTATTTGCGTGCCGAGACAGCCGAACTTCACCGCAACAATATTCGCCTGCGCGTCATCGGGGATCGCCGTCCGTTTGAGAAAGAGATTATCGAACTGATCGAGAATGCCGAGCGTCTGACTGCCGAAAATACAGGTATCAATGTTATGATTGCCCTCAATTACGGCGGGCGTAACGAGATTTTATCGGCGGCCGCCGACTATGCTCGTTTGTGCCAGCAGAAGAATATCGAGCCGGGGTTTGATTCTGCGGAAGAATTTTTTCCGAACGGTTTGATGACGGCGGGCATTCCTGATCCGGATATCCTGATCCGCACCAGCGGCGAACAACGTATCAGCAATTTTTTGCTCTGGCAGTGCGCTTACGCCGAGATGGTTTTTACCGCAACACTTTGGCCTGATTTCTCGCGGGCTGATCTTGAATCGGCCATCCTTGACTACAGCCGCCGTGACCGCCGCTTTGGCGGGATCAAGACGTCGACACAGGCGGATGCAACATGAGCGACGTTGCGCCGGATAACCGTTTTTCGGGTTTGAAGGTGCGTGCTTTATCGGCGCTGGTGCTGGCACCTGTCATGGTGGCGATTGTCATTGCTGGCGGAAGCTGCTTCATCACCCTGATGATTGTGGCGGCGTTGTTGTCTTTGTACGAATGGTACGCCATGTCGAAGGCTGGCCCGCGTCCGACCTTGACATTTCTGTTCGGGTTTCTTTATCTTCTGGTTTCCTTCAGTTCGTATGTTTTCCTTCGTTTCGGTTTTGAGCAGGGTGCCTGGCTGGCGCTTGTTGTTGTGCTGTGCGTATGGGCCAGCGATATTGGCGGATACTTCGCGGGCAAGTTTATCGGCGGGCCGAAGATGGCGCCCAAGCTGAGCCCGAAGAAAACATGGGCGGGACTTGCCGGGGCGATGCTGGGAAGTGCGGCCTTGCTCGAGATTTTGCTATTCTATAGCCAGTCGTTGCATGCGCCTTATCTCGATACGAACATCGGCCTTGTGCCTGAAGAATCCTGGTTATGCGTCTTCTTTGTTGGTTTGGCGTTGGGATTGGTTGGGCAGGTTGGCGATGTGTCTGTGTCTTACTTCAAGCGCCGTGCACATCTGAAAGATACCGGGCATATCATTCCCGGTCATGGCGGGTTGCTGGACCGTATTGATGCCTTGCTTCTGGTGACGCCGGTGTTTGCGCTCATCTATATGGCGTTTGCCCCATGAAGACAGTCAGTATTCTGGGCTCGACGGGTTCAGTCGGGCGTAGCACGGTTGACTTGATCCAATCCCAGCCGCACATGTTCGATGTGCAGGCCCTGACAGCGCAGACAAATGTCGATCTTCTGGCCGAACAGGCGAAGATGCTGAAAGCCAAACACGCTGTTATCGGTGATGAGAGCTTATATGAAACACTCAAAGACAGGCTGGCTGGTACAGATATCGAAGTGGCTGCCGGACGTCAGGCTGTGATTGATGCGGCGGGGATGGATGCCGACTGGATCATGGCGGCGATTGTTGGCATGGCTGGGCTTGAACCGCTGATGAAAGCGATTACACAGGGGAAGGCTGTCGCCATTGCCAATAAGGAGCCGCTGGTGGCTGCCGGGCCATTGGTGATGGCGCAGGCGCAGCGTTACGGCACAAAGATTTTGCCGGTGGACAGCGAACATAACGCCATTTTTCAGGTGTTCGAAAATCAGAACAAGACGGCGATATCGCGGCTTGTGATTACCGCATCGGGCGGACCGTTCAGGACATGGGCCAAGGAACAAATGGCGCGCGCGACTCCGGAACAGGCTGTTGCACATCCTAACTGGTCGATGGGGGCAAAAATTTCTGTCGATAGCGCCAGCATGATGAACAAGGCGCTGGAAGTGATCGAGGCTCATTATCTCTTCAATATGCCAGCGGAGGCGATCAATGTTGTTGTTCATCCGCAGTCGATTGTCCATTCAATGGTTGAATATGCCGATGGATCGTTTCTGGCGCAGTTGGGGGCGTCTGATATGCGGACGCCGATTGCTTACGCGCTGGCATGGCCCGCCCGGATGCCGACATCGGGCCAGCGGCTTGATCTGGCACAGCTTCGGCGGCTGGATTTTGAACCTATGGACCATGACCGTTTTCCGGCTGTTGAACGGGCCTTTGCGTGCTTGCGTGCCGGGCAGGCGGCCTGCCTTGTCTTTAATGCGGCTAACGAAGTGGCCGTGCAGGCGTTTCTGGACAAAAAAATCGGCTTTCTGGCGATTCATGATGTCATTTCAGATGCTCTGGACCATTTTGATGCGCCGGGATCACTGCAAGCCCTTGAAGATATTCTTCTTTTGGATCAGACTGTGCGGCAGCATTCAGAATCCTATATACTCAATAATATCCATTCTCTTAGACACGCGGGGCCCTAGCCGGATATGACGATTTTTGACAGCCTTCAACAGTTCGCTCACAACACCTTTGTTTACGGCGGGGCGTTTCTTCTTGTCCTGAGCATTCTCGTGTTTATCCATGAATTCGGACACTATTATGTGGCGCGCTGCTGTGGTGTAAAAATCGATAGTTTCTCGATCGGCTTTGGCCGTGAACTGTTCGGCTACACCGATAAAGAAGGCTGCCGCTGGAAGTTTTCACTCATTCCGCTGGGTGGTTACGTCAAAATGTTTGGCGATACCGACCCCGCCAGTGCCGGGCATTCCGATCAGGTGCAGGACGGGCAGCAGGTTCGCCTTCACACCGACGCCGAGAGAAAAGTCGCGTTTTATGCCCAGCCGGTGGGCAAGCGTGCGCTGATCGTTTTTGCCGGTCCGGCGATCAATTTCCTGTTTGCCATCCTGGTCATGTGGGGGCTGTATGTATTCTATGGCCAGCCGTCAACGCCGCCGACGGTTGCCGCGATCGTTCAGGGCAGCGCCGCCGAGACCGCTGGATTTATGCCGCATGACGTGATCCTGAGCATTGATGGCAAGCCGATCCGTCGTTTTCAGGAAATCAGCCGTACAATTATGCTGGGGCTTGACCGCGAGCGCACATTTGCCGTCCTGCGTGACGGTAAGGAAGTCATCGTCAAGGCCACGCCAGCACGTTTGACCGAAGAGGACCGTTTTGGCTTTACCAGTTCACGCGGGTTCCTTGGCGTTGTGAGCCCGGGTAACGGTCTGGATCTGACTCGTGTAAAGGATATCGACGGGGTTGCTGTCGAGAATGCCGATCAGGCGCGCGAACTGGTTCTCAAAAACATGGGTAATCGCATGGTGGTCAGCCAGGCGGTGGGTGAGAAAGTTGACCGTTATATCGTGAAGCCATTGGCGGACAATAATGAAGCGCTGAAAAAGCCGGATGATATCGGCTACAGCTCTCTTGTCGTGGCGCAGAATGACGAGGATGTTTTCTATCAACTGCCGCCGATGGAAGGGTTGATGGTTGCGATTAACGAAACCAAAAATATCACCGTCGACACGCTGAAGGCGATCTGGCAGATGATTTCCGGCACCCGCAGCGCGGCGGAACTGGGTGGTTTGATTCGTATCGGCGCAATCGCTGGCGATATGGCGAAGTCGGGGATTGTGGCTCTGATCATGTTTACCGCTCTTCTTTCCATAAATCTTGGCCTTATCAACCTGTTCCCAATCCCGATGCTGGATGGTGGTCATCTGGTCTTCTATGCCGCTGAAACCCTGCGTGGAGCGCCGATTTCCGAGCAAATTCAGGAGTATGCCTTCAGGATGGGGATGATTGTGCTTGTGTCGCTCATGGTCTTCGCGAACCTGAATGATTTGGTTCAGGTATTCCTCTAACGTATTTGCCATGGTACATTACCCCATTGCATCGGACGCCCGTCTGAGATACTTTTCCTTGCCTTGAGATAATCGAAATATGAAAACGAAAACACGTATTTATTCTGCTCTGGTTGCAGGGCTTCTTGCCGTTACCGCAAACGTATCCGTTATGACGGTTGCGCATGCGCAAGGTTATATGGCGCCGACAGGACAGCGTATTAACGAGGTCCGTGTCCTCGGCACGGAACGTATCGAACCCTCGACAGTTTTGACATATATGGATGTTCGTGTCGGCGACTCGATGACGGAAGAAACTCTTGATAATGCTCTGAAAAGCCTGTTTGGCACGGGGCTGTTCGCCGATGTGACGCTGCGTCAGAAGGGGAATGTTCTCGAGGTCACAGTTCTTGAGAATCCGGTCATAAGCCAGATCGCTTTCGAAGGTAACGACAAAATTTCGGACGATGAGCTTCTGGCGGAAATCCAGATGCGCCCGCGCCAGGTTCTGACGCGGAACAAGGTGCAGGCTGACGTCAACCGCTTGTATCAGGTGTACCAGCGTAATGGCCGTTTCTCGGTCAACATCGAGCCGAAAGTCATCAAGCTGGACCAGAACCGCGTGAACCTCGTGTTTGAAGTCACAGAAGGGGATGTCACGGTTATCGAAGGTGTCCGTTTTGTCGGTAATCAGGCTTATGATGACGATAAACTGCGTAGCGAAATCAGCACGAAAGAAGATCGCTGGTATCGCTTCCTCGCAACGGATGATCGTTACGATCCGGACCGTGTAAAATATGATGAAGAGATGCTGCGCAAGTTCTATCTGTCGCAGGGCTATGCTGACTTCCGCGTTGTTTCCTCAACGGCTGAGCTCTCAAAAGAGCGCGATGGTTTCTATCTGACCTTCATGATTGAAGAAGGCCAGCGTTATCATGTGGGTGACGTTAAAATCCGTTCCACCCTGCGTAACTTTGACGCCACCGTGCTGGCGCCAGAGCTGACCTTCAAGGAGGGCGAGTGGTACAACGCGTCCGAGATCGAGGCCAGCATCGACACGCTGACCAAAAAGCTTGAAGAAAACCAGTTTACGTTCGTCAATGTGAAGCCCGAAACGACACGCCGCCGTGACCAGCTCCTGGTTGATATTACCTTTAATATTACTGAATCAACGCCGGTCTATGTCGAGCGTATCGATGTCAGCGGGAACGTGAGAACGCTGGATAAGGTTATCCGCCGCGAGTTTGCTCTTTCCGAAGGCGACCCGTTCAACAAGACCAAGTTGGCGAAGTCGGAACAAAATATCCGCGATCTTGGTTACTTTGAGACCGTGAGCGTTCAAAACAAACAAGGGTCGGCACCAGATAAAACCGTGGTCAATGTTGATGTTGCCGAGAAATCCACCGGTGAACTTTCAATCGGGGCCGGGTTCTCGACCGCCGATGGTCCTTTGGCTGATTTCCGCATCCGTGAACGCAACTTCCTTGGCAAGGGCCAGGACGTAACACTGGCTGCTACAGTTGCCGGTGAACGTACGGAATTCGATTTCTCCTTCACGGAGCCTTATTTCCTGGATCGTGATTTCTCTGCCGGCGTGGATTTGTTCCATATTACCCGCGATCTGCAGGACGAAAGCTCCTATGACAGCCGCCGTACAGGCGGCGCGCTGCGCTTCGGTTACCCGCTATCCGAACATTGGCGCCAGTCCTTGCGTTACCGTATCGAGCAAAATGAAATCACTGACGTTCAGTCCGATGCTTCGCGATTCATTCGTGATCAGGAAGGTGAACGCGTGACCTCTGCCGTGTCTCAGCGCATTACGTATGATGATCGCGATAGTGTTCTGTTCCCGACAAACGGTATGAATGCATGGTTTGATACTGAATGGGCCGGGCTGGGCGGCGATGCCAGCTATCTGTCGGCTCAGGTGGGGGCCTCCTGGTTCTACCCGATTGCAGATCGCTGGATCCTGAATGTTCTGGGTGAGACCGGCGTCATTAGCGGCCTTTCCGAAGACGTTGAAATTAACGAACGCTATTTCCTGGGCGGCGCAACTCTGCGCGGGTTTGAGCGTGCCGGTATCGGCCCGCGCGATCCGGCGACGGACGACTCCCTGGGCGGCAACTATTTCTACCGCGGTACGGTGGAAATGTCGTTCCCGATCGGTTTCCCTGAGGAGATGGGTATTCTGGGGCACGGCTTTACCGATATCGGCTCGCTGTGGGATCTGGATGAAACCGATCCGACAATTCTGGATGAAAGCTCCATCCGTGGGGCCGCTGGTCTGGGTGTTTCGTGGCGTTCCCCGATGGGGCCGGTCCGCGCCGATGTTTCAGTTCCGTATGCAAAAGAGGATTACGACCGCGAGGAAGTTTTCCGCTTCAGCTTTGGTACACGTTTCTAAAATTCGTTTCTTACATTCGAGGTTACTACTATGAAAACGATTACTCTATCCGTTCTGACAGCCCTGATGATGGTTCTGTCTCCTGTTATGGCTCAGGCGCAAGGCCTGAAGGTCGGCGTTGTCGATGTTCAGTACATCATGTCCGAAGCGGACGCGGCGAAGAGCGTGCAGAAACAAATCAAAACACAGAGCGAATCTTTTCAGGCTGAAGTTTCCAAGTTCGAGCGCGAGCTGAAAGACATGGAAACAGCGCTGACAAAAGCTCGTTCGGAAAAAATCAGCGAAGAAGAGTTTAAAAAGAAGCGTGATGCTTTCGAGAAAAAACTGGGCGATACGCGTTCTCTGGTTCAGAAGCGTCGTCAGGGCCTCGAAAAGGCAACAGCAGAAGCCATGGGCACGCTGCGCGAGGCTATCGTAAAAGAGACCGAGAAAGTGGCCTCCGCTGGCAAGATCGATCTGGTTCTGACCAAGAACAACGTCGTGATCGGTTCCAAGGACATGGATCTGACAAAAAGCGTTATGGATGGCGTCAACAGCAGCCTGAAAGATATCAAGCTGAAGGTTGAAACAAACTAATCAAAATGCCGGATTCTCGTTTCTTTTCTCGTAGCGGCCCTAAAAGCCTGAAAGAAATTGCAGACATCGCCGGAGCCGAACTCGGCTCCGGTTTTGATTCTGCCGTTATGATTCAGGACGTCGCGCCGCTGGATAAAGCGACGGGAAACGACGTATCCTTTCTCGATAACATCAAGTACCGCGATTCATTCAAGGCCAGCAAGGCAGGGGCATGCATCGTTTCCCCCGAAATGGCGTCGTTTGCCCCGCAAGGGATGTCGGTCATTATTACCAAGGCCCCTTACAGGTCGTATGCACTGGTGGCACAGGCGTTTTATCCCGATGCCTATCCCCGTGCGGACATCTCGCCAAAGGCCTATGTTCACCCGGAAGCCAAACTGGCCCCGGGGTGCGTCATCGGGGCGAACGCGGTCGTTCAGGCTGGTGCGGAACTGGGGCAGGGAACATGGGTCGAGCCAGGCGCTGTCATCGGCGAGAACGTCAGGATTGGCAAGGGGTGCCGTATCGGCGCGAATGCTGTCGTCAGCCATACATTGATGGGCGATCATGTGCGCGTATATCCGGGGGCCTGTATCGGGCAGGACGGTTTCGGGTTTGCCATTGATCCGCGCGGCTTTGTTAAAGTGCCGCAACTGGGGCGGGTCGTGATCGGTGACGGGGTCGAGATCGGCGCGGGCACAACGGTTGACCGCGGGTCGGGGCCTGATACTGTGATTGGTGCGGGAACATGGATCGATAATCTGGTTCAGGTTGCGCATAATGTTCAGATTGGCCGTGCCTGTGTGATTGCCGGACAGGTCGGAATTTCCGGTAGCACTGTTCTCGAAGATTTTGTTGTTCTGGCCGGGCAGGTCGGTATTGCCGGCCATCTGCGGATCGGAAAAGGAGCGCGCATCGGTGCCAAGACGGGTATCTTGCGTGATATTCCCGCAGGGAAAGAATATATGGGATACCCGGCTGTGCCGATTAAGCAGTTTTTCAGGCAGACCGCGATTTTGAACCGTATGGCGCTAAAGAAAAACGAGAAAGAAGACCCATCATGACTGATACAAATATCCTCGATATCAATCGCATCATGAAGATGATCCCCCATCGCTATCCGATCTTGCTGGTGGATCGCATTCTTGAGTTCGTGCCGGGCGAGAGCGCCGTCGGTCTGAAGAATGTCACGATGAACGAACCTCATTTTCAGGGCCATTTCCCGACATTTCCGGTGATGCCGGGCGTTCTGATCGTGGAAGCGATGGCCCAGACGTCGGCTATTCTGGTTGTTCAGACTCTGGGGGCTGAAGCTGAGGGAAAACTGGTTTATTTCATGAGCATCGACAGCGCCAAATTCCGCAAGCCGGTGACGCCGGGCGACAGTCTTCATATCCATGTCACCAAGATCCAGAACCGCAAATCG
>Ga0075163_10005893_pt1 | contig 16277 bp, 10 predicted proteins | sample JI1023141ADNA_FD_71478 | JGI IMG/M metagenome (GOLD analysis project Ga0075163, IMG submission 71478) | Wastewater effluent complex algal communities from Wisconsin, to seasonally profile nutrient transformation and Carbon sequestration -... | ecosystem: Engineered > WWTP > Effluent > Algae...
GAGACGCCCGCCGAGGGCGCCGTGCCGGTCCCGCCGCTGTTCGAGCCCGACCGCGTCAGCCTGCTCGGTCACCTGCTGCCGATCGCCATCGAGGCGCAGATCCAGCAGGTGCTGTTCAACTCGGTGGCTGGCGAGATCGCCGCGCGCCGCACGGCGATGGATTCGGCCACCGACAACGCCACCCAGCTCATCGGCGAGCTGACCCTCCACTACAACCGCGAGCGCCAGGCCGCGATCACCAAGGAGCTCTTGGAGATCATCGGCGGCGCTGAGGCCCTCAAGGGCTGATCTATCTGCTTCACGGCCGTTCGGGCGAACGGCCCTCGCGCCTGAGTTCATCGGAGTCCCATGTCCAACCTCCCGCCGCCCCCCGTCGCCAAGCCCAACTCTCTGTTCGGCAGCCCGTCGTCGTCCTCGCTGCTCGGCTCACGGCCAGGTTCGTCGCCGCAGCGCGCGGCCGAGGCCGACACCTCCGGCCAGCCCGGGTTCGGCAAGATCACCCAGGTCATCGGACCCGTCGTCGACGTCGAGTTCACGGGTAACCTCCCCGAGGTCTACACCGCGCTCAAGCTGACGAACCCGCGGATCAACGACAACGTCGACAACCTCACCCTCGAGGTCGCGCTCCACCTCGGCGAGCGCACCGTCCGCACGATCGCCATGGACACGACCGACGGCCTGGTCCGCGGCATGGAAGTGCGCGACACGGGCAAGCCGATCATGATGCCCGTCGGCAAGGCGGTGCTCGGCCGCATCATGAACGTCATCGGCGAGCCCGTCGACGAGCAGGGCCCGATCGCCTCGACCGAGTTCCGCGCGATCCACCAGCCCGCCCCGCAGTTCATCGATCAGAGCACCAAGGTCGAGGTCCTGACCACCGGCATCAAGGTCATCGACCTGCTCGCGCCCTACCGTCGCGGCGGCAAGATCGGCCTGTTCGGCGGCGCCGGCGTCGGCAAGACGGTGCTCCTGCTCGAGCTGATCAACAACGTCGCCAAGAAGTTCGGCGGCTTCTCGGTGTTCGCCGGCGTCGGCGAGCGCACCCGCGAGGGCAACGACCTCTACTTCGAGATGATCGAGTCCGGCGTCATCAAGGCCGACTGGGATCACCACACGCGCAAGGTCCACAAGGTCGACACCGAAAACAGCAAGGTCGCCCTCGTGTACGGGCAGATGAACGAGCCGCCGGGCGCGCGCGCCCGCGTCGCCCTCTCGGGCCTGTCGCAGGCGGAGTACTTCCGCGACGAGATGCGCCAGGACGTGATGCTCTTCATCGACAACATCTTCCGCTTCACGCAGGCGGGCTCCGAGGTGTCCGCGCTGCTCGGCCGCATCCCGAGCGCCGTCGGTTACCAGCCGACCCTGGCGACCGAGATGGGCGCACTGCAGGAGCGCATCACGACGACCACGAAGGGCTCGATCACCTCGGTGCAGGCCATCTACGTGCCCGCCGACGATCTCACCGACCCGGCCCCCGCGACGGCGTTCGCCCACCTCGACGCCACCACCGTGCTCAGCCGCGCCCTGACGGAGATCGGCATCTACCCGGCCGTCGACCCGCTCGACTCGACCAGCACGATCCTCACCCCCGAGGTCGTCGGCGCCGACCACTACGCCGTGGCCCGCCGCGTCCAGCAGACCCTGCAGAAGTACAAGGACCTGCAGGACATCATCAAGATCCTCGGCATGGATGAGCTCAGCGAGGAGGACAAGCTGACGGTCGCCCGCGCCCGCCGCGTCCAGCGCTTCCTCAGCCAGCCGTTCGACGTCGCCAAGGCGTTCACCGGCAACGAAGGCAAGTTCGTCGAGCTCGCCGACACGATCCAGTCGTGCCGGGAGATCATCGAGGGCAAGCACGACAACCTGCCCGAAGAGGCGTTCTACATGGTCGGTGGCATCAGCGAGGCCGTGGAGAAGGCGAAGAAGCTGGCCAGCGGTTGATCGCTGACCGCTGACCGAAAGGCACGACCATGGCCGCGACGACGCTCAAGCTCGACATCCTGACTCCGCTCGGCCCGAAGCGCCGCGGGCTCGACGTCTCCGGCGTGGAGATCCCCGGCCTGTTCGGCGAGCTCGGCGTCCTGCCGGATCACGTCCCATTCGTCACCCCGGTCGTGCCGGGCGTGGTCCGCTTCAAGGACGGCGACGAGTCGGTGCGGATCGCCGTCGGCGCCGGCTTCCTCGAGATCGGCCCCGATGGTCGCGTCGCCGTGCTCGTCGAGCGCGCGCTGCTGTCGTCGGAGATCGACGTGGCGGCCGCCCGCACCGCGCTCACGCGCGTGTCCGCCGAGCTCGCGCGCCTGCAGGACTCGATCGACGCCGCGGAGCACCGCAAGCTGACCGACGAGCAGGGCTGGCTCGAGGCCCAGATACGGGCCGCGGGGTAGGGCGCCCCGCAGGGTAAAACTACAGCGCCCCGAAGCGCTCGGGCGAGGAGTCCGCGCCGAGCACGTCGCGGATCTTGTGCTGCAACAGGTCGTCCTCGTACGGCTTCATCACGTAGCCGTGGGCCCCGTTGCGCAGCCCCCAGTACCGGTCGCTCTCGCGGACCATCGTCGTCACGAACACGAACGCTGGCGCGTTCTGCTCGCCGGTTCGGCGCACGCGGCGGAGCAGCGCCAGCCCGCTGATGCCGTCGAGCAGCACCTCGGCGATCACCAATTCAGGGCGGTGTTGCTCGATCAACGCCAGCGCCGCGGTCCCGTCGGCGGCGGTGTGGATGACGATGCGGCCGAACTCCGGCGCGAGCGCCTGCACGAGCGCGACCATCCGCGCTCGCTCACGCGTCTCGGGGTCCGCGACGAGCACGTGCCGCGGCCCGGTCACACCGCCACCGGCATGACCCGCTTGCGCACGAGGTTGGCCTTCGCGTGGCGGTACAGCACGCGGGCCACCGCGAACGTGCCGGTGCGGGTCTTGCGGGCGATCTCCTTGACGCTGTTGCGCCCGTTGACCAGCTCGAGCACCGCGAGTTCGTCGCGCGGCAGGGCCTCGCGGCTGAGCTTGGCCACCTGCTCATCGATGCGGAGGTAAACATCCTCGACATCGGGCATGTGCGGGCCCATCACGGTCGTCTCGTCGAGCCAGCGCAGGCCGTCGAGCAGCGCCTCGGAGACCAGTAGCTCGGTGCGGGCCTGCAGGGCGGCCGCGGCGGCCATCGGGTCGAGGTCGGCGGTCGGCGTGAACGTGAAGGTCCCCGCCTTCCAGGTCAGGAGATGCGAGGTGACCGCGCGGGCCTGGTCGACGACGATCTGGGCGAGGTCGGCCTGGCTGATGAAACCGGCCTCGAGCAGCCGCGTGCCGAGCGGGCGCTGCTCGGGATCCTTGCCGACGATGAACGCCTCGAGCTGCTCGTCGCGCATGAACCCGCCCTCGACCACGAAGCGCCCGAGCTTCAGGTCCTCCTCCGTACCCTTGACCTCGGCGAGGCGGATGCGCCCGGCGTCGAGGTGGAGCTTGCCCCACTTGTCGCGGTCCTCGACCTTCAAGACGCCGCGTACGCCGGAGTTGCCGAGCATCTCGAGCACGGCCTCGAGGCGGGCGGCCCCGAGCGCGCCGCGGATCGACGGGCGCTCCTTCGGCAGCGCGAGGTCGTCGTCCGCGCGCATCGCCTTCGAGAACTGTTCGATCTCCGACTCACTGAACTCCTGGCCAGGAAAGTGCTCGGTGAGGTGGTGCTTGATCCGCGTGATCGCCAGATCGACGGTGATGGTGCTCGCCGGTCCGGTGGTGGCGCCTTGATCCTCGAGCGCCTCGTGCACGACCTTGACGAGCGCGGGCGTGCTGAATGGCCGGCGAACCGTCGGCAGTCCCTCGGCCCCGGGGATCGGGGTCGGGTTGCTGCGACTGACCAGCAAGATGCCGGGGAGCTGCGCTCCGCCCGGGATCTGGACCAGCGCTTTGAGCACCGCCGCGGACATATTCGGGTCGACCGCCGCATCGAGCAGCAGGGCCATGACCGACCGATCCCCCGCGGGGCCGTGTTTTTTACAGAGCTCGACCGCCTCGGCCAGCGTGTACGCATTGAACACCGAAAACCCCGCGAGACGCAGGCCAGCAGTGGCTAGCCTCGCGGTGGTCGTATTCGGGTCGTAGTACAGGATGCCGGGCAGAGCGGTGCCGTTGCTCGCAGGGGCGCCAGAAGTGGGCGCAGGGCCAGAGGCTGGGGGCTGGGAAGCCATGACTGCAGCAAAGGATACTCGGATTTGCCGGAGTCGTGGTAGCGTTTGGGCCAGACCATGGTCATGGGCGAGATCGAGCGTCTGGATCCCCCGCGCCTGCTGGGCAGCATGACGCTGCTTGCAGTCCTGGGTGAGGGCGGCATGGCGACAGTCTACCTCGCGTCGAGCGGGGCGGGGTCGTCGTCGCGGCTCGTCGCGGTCAAGCTCCTGCGCCCCGGATTGCCCGATCACGACTACCGGACGCGGTTCAAGGACGAGGCCAAGCTGGTCCTGCGCCTGCACCACCAGAACATCGTCGAGGTGCGTGAGGCCGGGGACCTCGACGAGCAGCTGTTCATCGTCATGACGCTGGTCGAGGGCCGCGACCTGGCCGACATCTGGGACCGCTGCGCCGCGGTCGGCAAGGCGTTTCCGGTCCCGCTCGCGGTCCACATCATCCACGAGATCCTGCGAGGTTTGCACTACGCGCACACCTTCCCGGGGCTCGGCCTCGTCCACCGCGACGTCTCGCCGTCCAACATCCTCATCGACTGGAACGGCGTGGTCCGCCTCGCCGACTTCGGCCTCGCCACGTCGAGCCTCAAAGGCAGCCTGACCGTGCCCGGCGTGGTGTTCGGCAAGGTCGGCTACATGTCACCGGAGCAGGCCCGCCACGAGACCCTCGACGGCCGCGCCGATGTGTACGCCTGCGGCGCCGTGCTGTGGGAGCTGCTCACCGGACGACCGCTGCGCGGCGGTGACGGCGTCGACACCGAGGACGTGTCGAACTTCCACGCCCCGCTGGCCAGCAGCTACAGCAGCCGCGTCGACGCCGAGCTCGATCAGATCGTCGGCAAGTCGCTGTCCCGCGATCGCGAGGATCGCTACCTGTCGGCCCACGAATTCATGGAGGCGCTCGGCGCCTGGCTGGCGCGCCGCGGCGTCGCCGGCAACGCGGGCACCGAGCAGGTCGCCGAGTTCATGGCGATGCTGTTCGGCGACGCCTCGGTCCGCGAGCGTGACAACCGCGAGCAGCTGCTCGCCGAGCTGTCGCACACGGCGATGCCGGTGAGCTCGCGCGGCGAGGGCTCCAACAAGGACACGCTCGGCGACGAGGAGGAGTTCGACCTGTCGCTGTCCGAGGACGAAGAGGAAGCCGCGGCCGGCAGCCGCTCCAACATGAAGATCATCCCGCTGCCCGAGCGACCCGATCGGCTCGAGCGCGGGATCGGGGAGCGCAGCGCCAGCGCGGCGCCGCGACGCATTCGACAGAAGGATGACGGCAGCCCCGAGAACCCGCAGAACGACATCGAACACATCGAGGCCAGCACGATCATCGCGGACCGCTACCGCGTGGTCAGTCGCATCGGCCGCGGCGGCATGGGCACCGTCTATCTCGGCGAGCACACGACCGTCGGTCGCCGCGTCGCCATCAAGGTCCTCACGCACCAGTGGAGCCGCAGCGAGCTGGTGGCCAAGCGGTTCCGGGCCGAGGCGCGGGCCGCCTCCGCCGCCGGACACCCCAACATCATCGAGGTGTTCGACGCCGGTCAGCTGCCCGACGGTCGCCTCTACCTCGTGATGGAGTACCTCACGGGGCGCAATCTCTACGACGAGATACAGGATCTCGGGACGCTGCCCGTCGGTCGCGCGTGCCGCATCATCCGCGCGGTCGCCCGGGCCATCCGCGCGGCCCACGACGTCGGCATCATCCACCGCGACCTCAAGCCCGACAACGTCATGTTCGTGCCGCTGCCCGAGGGCGAGGGCGAGACGGTGAAGGTCCTCGACTTCGGCATCTCCGCCGGCGCCGAGCGGACCGAGGCCGAGGCCCGCCTCACCGTCCCGGGTCACGCGCTCGGCACCCCCGAGTACATGGCGCCCGAGCAGGCCAAGGGCAAGGACGCGACCGAGCTGTTCGACGTCTACGCGCTCGGCGTGATGCTCTACGAGACCCTCGTCGGTGAGCCGCCATTCGTCTCGAACAACCTCGTCGAGATCATGGCCCGCAAGTCGACCGAGCGTGCGCCGTCTCTGGGCGATCGCCGCGGCGACCTGCCGAAGAACCTCGTCGCGCTGGTCGACTCCTGCCTCGAGATCGATCCCGCCGAGCGCCCGCAGTCCGCCCGCGAATTCTTGCAGCGCCTCGAGGAGTGCATCCGCGGGCTGCCGGCCGACGGCGAGAACATGGGCGACGCGGACGCCTCGCTGATCGGTGTGGTCGCGCCGGTCCCGACGCCGCTGTCCGGCCCGCACCGCAAGCCGCCGTCGGGCCCCAAGCTCGCCGGTCCGGTGCCGCTGCCGCAGGAGGTCCGCCCGGTCACGCTGCCGTACGAGACGGGCCGCAAGCTCGGCATCGCCGGCATCGCGGTCGCCTGCGCCGCGCTGCTCTACATCGCCGTGGCAGGCGGCCCCGGCGATCCGATCGACGACGGCAAGGTCGCGGTCAACACGACGCAGACGCCCGAGACCAAGGAGCCGGATCCGCTGCCGATCAAGAAGCTCCCGGAGAAGAAGCCGCCGGAGAAGAAGACCGATCCGGTCATCCCGCCGACCGAGACGACCGCGACCGCCGACACGAACGACACCGCCGACGAGACCGCGGGTTCGGAGGTCAAGCCGCCGCCGATCAAGCTGCAACCGAAGCCGAAGGGCGACCCCAACAGCGACGCGTGCAAGGCGACCCGCGACAAGGTCAACAAGGCCCGCGACGAGGGCAAGTGGCACGACATGAACCGCTTCCTCAACGAGCGCGACTGCTGGAAGACGAAGAACGAACACACCAAGCTCCGCACGCTCGTGCTCAAAGAGCTCGGGAAGTTCAAGGAGTGCGCCAAGGCCGGGAAGGGCCTGAGCGACCCGGACGTGGTCAAGTGGGTCCGCCTCTGCGAGCGCCGGGCCGAGGGTTGAGCCGCAACGGCCCCCGGCGCTGGCCTGGGGATCGCCGGCCCATCGCGGGCGACCGCGCGCCTGGCCGATGATCCGACCCGGCGCAGGCAAGCCCGGCGCCCGGGCGAGGGGTGGACGCGGCCGCGACGACGGGGCACAATCCGGCAGACTCGTGCGCGGCTGTGGCCGCGTCGCCTCCGCGTCGCCTCTCGCATCGGCCGCACCTCCCCCATGTTCGTCGCCACCACGCTCGCCCTCTCGCTCGTCGTCTCGCCCGTGACCGCCCTGATGCAGGCGCCGCCGGCGGCGCAGCGGCCAGCGGTCACGCCTGCGCCAGCAGCCGCAACGCCCGCGACCGCGACCCCGGCGAACAAGCCGGCCGGTACGGCCTGCATCAAGCTCGACTACCGCGCCGTCGTCGTCGTTGACGCCTCGGCCCTCGGCGCCGACGCCCAGGGCGTGGCGACCCGCCTGCGCAGCAAGGCAGAGCAGGAGCTGCAGCGCAACGACATCATGCTCGGCACCGCCGAGTCCGCCGTCCCGCGGATCGTCGTCAAGGTCGTGCCGCTGCCCGGCGAGGACGAGGGCTACAGCTTCACGATCGACATCACCCACGTCGACACCTCGCCGATCAAGGACGGCAGCTCGGTCGGCGAGTGCCCGCTGTGCACCGAGAGCGAGCTGCTGGAGAAGGTCGTCGGCGCGACGCGGGCTCTGGCGCCGAAGCTGCGCGCCTACGTGGCCGACTACAACAACAAGCCGTGCGGCTGCAACGTCGACGCCGACTGCAAGGATCCCACGCTGTCGGCGTGCAACCGGCAGAAGCACGTGTGCGAGTCCCCGATCGGCGATCCGGAGTGCCGGACCGACGCGGACTGCAAGGGCAACGTCAACGGCGAGCACTGCCACGAGGTCACCCGCAAGTGCGTCCCCGGCGTCACGCAGCCTCCGCCGCCCGGGGGCCTCAGCGGCAAGCAGAAGGCCGGCGTGGCCCTGCTCGCGGTCGGCGCGGTCGGTGTGGGCGTGGGCATCGGGCTGATGATCAAGAAGCCGGTCGCCGACGCGCGGGACATGGCCTGGTCGTACACCACGACGCGGCCCCCGGGCATCGCCCTGCTGGCCGTCGGCGGCGTCGCTGTCGCCTCGGGCATCGTCCTGTTCATCCTGGGCCGGCGGCCGGCGCCGCCTCGCAACCAGGTGACCCCGGTGGCGGGCGCTGGCTTCTACGGCCTATCCTGGTCCGGCCGCTTCTGACCCTTGCTCCCATCGCCCGCCCGCGGGCCCCGGAGATTTTATGAACAGCTCTGGCTTTCGGTACTCGTCTCGTTCGATCTTCGTCTCCGTCGCGGCGCTCGGCATGTTCGGCGGGATGCTCAACTGCCAGGTCGTCAACACGTCGCACTGCGCCTACGAGGGCAGCCAGACGGTGTGCGGCGAGGGCCTGATGTGCAGCAAGTGCGAGATCGACAACAACGGCTGCGTGGCCCCCGACGCGGTCCCGGTCGAGTGCAAGCTCGAGGCGCAGACGTCGGGGACGACGAACGATCCGGAGACCACGACCACGGGGCCGACGACCTCGACGTCGACGACGGACACCAGCAGCGACACGAGCCTCCCGACCAACACCGAGGTCACCACGATCGACGTCACGGACCCGTCGTCGACCAGCACGAGCACGACGACCGACCCGGACACGACGGCGACGTCGAACACGACCGGCACCGAGTGTGATCCGGACGAGGGCAACGCCGGCTGCATCGACGACATGAAGCCGTACTGCACGCCGGAGGGCATGTGCATCTCGTGCGCCGACGGCGACTGCGACGAGCTCGACCCGGGCAAGCCGGTGTGCAGCCCGGGCGGGCGGTGCGTGGAGTGCGTCGACAGCAACGACTGCAGCGACGGGCTGTTCTGCGACACGGACACGGCGACCTGCAAGACGTGCACGATGCACGAGCAGTGCGCCGCGACCGCGTGCAACCTCCAGACGGGCATGTGCTTCCCGGGCGACAACGTCATCTTCGTCGAGAACACGCCCAACGGGCAGACCGTCAAGTGTTCGGACCTGCCGGCCAACGAGGGTCACACCGAGACCATGCCGCTGTGCCGCCTCAGCGTGGCCCTGACGCGGGCGATGCCGGGCGAGCCGCTGACGATCAAGCTCAAGCAGGGTCAGCTGCAGCAGAACCAGGCCAACCCGGTCCCGCCGGGCGCCACGGTGGCGATCGTCCGCAAGGACAACACGCCGGTGTCGCTGGTGCGCAACGGCACCGAACCGGCGCTGTCGGTCACCGAGGGCAGCCAGGTGTTCGTCGACCGCATCAGCGCCGTCAGCTCGCCGGCAGGGATGACCCAGCAGCTGTTCCTGTGCGACGGCGCCGAGCTGTGGCTCGAGCGCGTGAGCGTGTTCAACGGCAAGGCCGGCATCCTCGCCCGGCAGTGCATGCTGCACGTGCGCCGCAGCGTCGTGTTCCAGAACGTCAGCGGCGGCATCGACGTCACGGAGACGACGATGGACGGCATGTCGAAGCTGTGGCTGGAGAACAGCTACGTGACCGACAACGGCGACGTGTTCGGCGTGCGCGCCAGCAACAACTCGTTCCTCGAGATCGTGTACTCGACGATCGCGGGCAACACGAAGGGGGTCAACGTCGCGGCGATCTCCTGCACTGCTATCCCTCCGGCGAACATGCGGCTGCGCAACTCGCTCATCGCGTCCGCGACGGGCAACTTCACGACTTGCAACTTCGCGATGCCGGACGACGACCTGACGAACGCCAAGTTCATCAAGGACACCCTGCAGTCGCTCGTCGACGCCGGCATCGCCCAGTCGCACAGCGAGGGGGTGGTCAAGGCCAAGGCGGGGGGCCCGCTCAAGGATGTGGCGATCTGGCTGACGGGGGATCCCGTCCACGACTACGACGCGCTCAATGTTCGCCCGAACGTGGATGGCACGAAGGACTACGCCGGTGCAGACGTCCCTTGAACGGCGATAGGTGCCCGTGGACACCGGGGCCCGGCCGTCCTGGGCCGTAGGCCCCACCTGTCGGGACGTCACGACTGGCTTGTGGATATGCACACGCTTCCGTAAGCGTGACTACATAAATAACAGTTGACGGGTCTGCGGACAGCAGTTGTCACGTTCGCGCCCCTCGGGGATACTGGCGTGGTGATGCGCTCATCCCGTCCTGGTACCGCCGCTCGCACCGCCGTCCTCGTGCTCGGGCTCTGCGCCTGTCGGCTCGGGACGCCGATGACGAGCACGGAGGACGGGAGCGAGAGCGGCAGCGCCAGTGAGTCCTCGAGCAGCGGCGATTCCATGCCCTGTCCGGTCGGCGAGCTCGGGTGCGCGTGCACCGAGGGCGGCGGTTGTGATCCCGGGCTGACGTGCAACGACGCGCTGCTCTGCGAGTCCGCCCCGGATTCGAGCGAGGCCACCAGCCTCATCGACACGACCGACACCAGCAGCGGCGGCGAGACCTCGACCGGCGACAGTTCGTCCAGCGGCGGGGAGACGACGGTGTCACCGGCCGAGTGCACGAAGGTCGACGGGAAGGTCAACCAGGACTGCCTCGCGCTCGACCCGCAGCGGCCGTTCTGCGGCGACGACGGGGTGTGCGCGGGCTGTGTCGACGACATGCAGTGCGCCGACGGGACCGACGATCTGTCGCCGATCTGCCTCGACAGCGGCGCGTGCGGCGAGTGCGACGTGGCCGACACCCTCAACAACGGCCAGTGCTCGGCCAAGCAGCCGCACTGCGACCTCGACAAGTTCGAGTGCGAGGGCTGCCTGGAGCACAGCGAGTGTCCGGGCACCGCGTGCGACGTCGCGGCCCGCACCTGCTTCACCGGCGATCGCATCCTCTACGTGCGCCGCGGGCCGACCATGAATTTCCCGTGCACCTATGACGTGCCGACCGGTGGCTCGCAGGACATGCCGTACTGCGACATGCAGCCGGCGATCGACCACGCGCAGTACAACGGCACGACGAGCGGCTGGATCTTCATCATGATGGCGAGCGACTCCGAGGAGGAGCACAACGAGTTCGTCATCCCGGGCGGCGACACGCCGTTTAGCTACGCGATCAAGCACGAGCCAGGGACCGTGCTCGACCGACACACCCGGTTCCTCGACTACGGTCCGGTGATCACGGTCAGCGACAAGGTCACCCTGTACCTCATCGACATGGGGGTGGACCACCGCATGGACTCGTTCGCCGACTCGCACCGCGGCATCGACTGCCTGTCGGGCGGGTCGATCTGGCTCGACGACTCGCGGATCTTACGGTCGGTCGGACCCGGCATCAAGGCCGAGAACTGCGAGATCCACATGCGGCGCTCGTCGATCGCGTTCGGTCGGACCGAGGGCATCGACATGACCGGCGGCTCGCTGCACATGGTCAACAGCTTCATCGACGAGAACGGCAGCAAGGACGGCTACGGCGGCGGCGCGATCAAGATGGGCCCCGGCTCGGTCGCCGACATCGTCTACAGCACGATCGTCAACAACGCGAACGAGAAGCTGACCGGCCGCGGCGACACGGTCGACTGCACCGGCGCGGTGACCCTCAAGATCCGCAACTCGGTGTTCGCGCGCCGTCCCGGGACCGCCAACCCCAGCATCGTGTGCGAGGGCAGCGAGGTCACGATCACCAACTCGGTCGTCGACGGTGAAGTCGAGGTCGACCAGGGCAACAACAAGCTGGCCGCCGAGGACATCCTCGACGCGCTCCTGCCCGACACCCTCACCGGCGCGTACCGCATCCCGGATCTGGACGCGGCGATGAACTTCGTGCAGGCCGTCCGGCAGGCGGGCGACCCGCACGACGACTACGAGTACCAGATCCGCGAGGCGTTGATGAACGACATGGACTACGCCGGCGCGGACTATTACCAGCCCTGAGGCGGCAAACCGGAGGGTGGGGATCGATGCACGTGCATGCGCACGTGGATCTCACGCGCGTGCGTCGTGGCGATGCACGACCTCGATGCGCGTCCGTGACGCGCGCTCGTGATGGGCGTGGCTCGTGGTCGCACGTGATGACGCGTGGTCGCGACCGCGGACATGTGACAGCGTGGCGAGCGCGGCGCGCATGACGTCGCGTCCGCTGGTGCACTTGTGCACATACGCGTTAATGGGCCAAAGCGCGGCTCTATGCGCGGAACGCTGCATTGATTGTTGCGGCGGGGCTCTGGAATACTGCCCGGCGTGACGCGAATTCCCCGGTTTATCTGCGGTCTCGGGTTCTGCATGGGGTTGGCGGTCGCCGGGGCGTGTCGGGACAACCCGTCCCAGGACACGTCGGCATCGAGCGACAGTGGGGACTGCGAGGGCACGGAGAACTGCGTCTGCGACGACGACAGCGACTGCGCGCCGGGTCTGGTGTGTGCGTCGCGCCTGTGCACGCCGGAGGGCGGCGGCTCGACGTCGTCGACGAGCGTGGTGGACAGCACGACGACGAGCACGACCATTGACCCGGGGTCCACGAGCGAGTCCAGTGGGGACTCGACGGGCCACTCGGAGACGATGGGGCCCGAGTGCCGGATCGATCAGGGCGTGGTTAACGGCGACTGCATGGACGTCGATCGTCCGTACTGCAACCCCGACGGCGAGTGCGTCGGCTGCGTCGAGCTCGGCGGCTGCGAGGCTGTCGGCGACGTCTCGCCGGTGTGCAACGCGAGCACCGGCGTGTGCGTGCCGTGCACCGCGGACGACCTGGGCGCGTGCGGCGGGACGACGCCGGTGTGCAGCTCGATGAACACGTGCGTCGCCTGCAGCGATCACGAGGAGTGCACGAGCGGCGCCTGCAACTTCGCGACCGGCGCGTGCTTCACCAGGACCCTCCACGTCGATCACGCGGCCGACTGCCAGTCGGGGGACGGCTCGATGGTCGCGCCGTTCTGCGAGATCCAGGACGCCGTCACGGCGGCCGGTGACGGGGAGCCGGCGGTCGTCAGCGTCAAGCCGAGCCCGTCTGCGTTCACCAAGCAGATCCAGGTCAGCGCCGGCCGCTCGATCGCCATCGTGCGTGACGGCAACGGCACGGTCACGCTGACCGTACCGGACCTCGATCCGGTGGTCGTCAACGACGGCGCCGAGGTCTTCCTCTACAACCTGCGGATCACCGGCGGGTCGCTCAGCAAGGGGCTGCTGTGCATCAACGCGGCGGTGTGGCTCGACCGGGTCCAGATCGACAAGCGCGAGGGCCACGGCGTCGACGCGTCGGGTTGTTCGACGACGATCCGTCGGTCGAAGATCTACGACAACAACGCTGGCGGCGTGAAGGCCAGCGACGGCGAGACGATCATCGAGAACAGCTACATCGTGCAGAACGGCAACTCGTTCGCCGACGTGGCGGGGATCTCGCTGAGCAACGGCGCCGATCTCGAGGTGGTGTTCTCGACGATCGCCGACAACGACGCAAAAAACGGGAAGGGCGACTCTCTCGACTGCGTGAGCGCGGGTGCAGTGAGCCTGCGCAACGCGATCGTGTTCGGCACGACGGCGGCGACCTCGGTCAACTGTCCGGCGGTCACCGTCAAGGACAGCGTCGTCGACGCGGCGTCGTTGATGGGCAGTGGGGTGGTGCACCAGCCGGACCTCGACCCCGCGTGGTTCATCGCCCCCGCCAGCGGGAACTTCGCGATCAAGACCGAGACGCCGTTCAAGGACGTGGCCGTGTGGCGTGTCGACGATCCGAGGATCGACTACGACGGCGATCCGCGGCCCAGCGAAGACGGCGCCACGGATTACACCGGCGCTGACCGTCCCATTTGATGACGTTCGTTGTACGTCACGTCATGGCTGCGAGTCGCCGATGGATGCGATCCGCACCACGCTGTTTGCGCGCTCGCGCGCACTGCGACAAGCCCCCTGCGTTGTGTCGGCGCACGGCTTAAGGCAATACTGGGCCCACCATGGCCCCCTCCCCCTGGCTGGTCGGTCTTCTGTTCGGTGCAGGCGCTGTGTTCGGCGCCGCGTGCACTGGACTGGAGCCGATGATGGAAACTGACAGCGAAAGCGACAGCGGCGGCGACTGTCCGATCGGCAGCCTCAACTGCCGCTGCACCAACGCCGGGACCTGCGACCCGGGCCTCGTGTGCGCGTCGGAGACGTGCACGCCGGGGTCGGACGAGACGGGCGACCCGACCTCGTCGACCGGTGACACGTCGGTCACCGAGATCGAGACGAGCGAGTCTTCGTCCTCCGAGCCGTCGCAGTGCGACCCCGGCGGCGACGGCTCGCCGGACCCGGCCTGCGACGAGGCCCACCCGTACTGCCTCGCGGGCACATGCTTCGACTGCGGGGGCATCGTGTGCGCCGACGTCTCGCCGGCGCTGCCGGTGTGCGACGCGGACTCGGGGCTGTGCGCGGCGTGCGACTGCGACGACAGCAACCCGGTGTGTGACGCCGCGTCCCATACGTGCAGCAAGTGCACGGACCATGGCCAGTGCCCGGACAGCGCGTGCGACCTGTGGACCGGCGCGTGCCTGCCGATCGCCGGGGCGCTGTGGGTCGACCGCGACGGCGTGTGCGACGACGCGGCCTCCGGCGCCGAGGACGACCCGCTGTGTTCGCTGGGCGAGGCGTTCGCCCGCGTGAACGAGGCGCCCGAGGTGCCCCACGCGATTCGCGTGCGACCGGCCGACTACGACGTCGACGACGTGCTGCGCGTGCCCATGGGCGCCCTGGTGGCGCTCGTCCACGCGACCGGCGGCGACGGGGTGAGGCTCGTCGCGCCGCCGGCGGAGGCGCTCACGGTCGACGCCGAGGGCTCGCTGCTCGTCGACGGGATCGCGATCACCGGACCCGGCGCCGACGGCCTGGCGTGCGCGGGGGGCCGGCTGTGGCTCGATCGCCTGTCGGTGTCCGGCGCCGCCGGTCACGGGGTCTACAGCGACGACTGCCCGGTCAAGCTGCGGCGCAGCGTGCTGACCAGCAACGTGCGCTCGGGTGTTTCGGTCGCGGTCGCTGACGTGTCCATCGAGAACACCTACATCTCGAAGAACGGCAACATCGACGACGGCGGCGGCGGGATCAACCTGGCCGGTGGGGCCTCGCTGATGGCCGTGTATGTCACGCTCATCGACAACCTTGCGGTCGCTGGCGTGCCTTACTCGGTCGCGTGCAACGTGGACGATCCGGCGATCGAGGAGGTCCGCGTGCGCAACTCGGTGGCGATCAACCTCGGCACGAACACGATGTGCCCGGGCGCGACGGTGGAGACCACGGCGTGGTCGGCGATGGAGGCCGGGATGTCGAACCTGGTCATCACGTACCAGCAGCTCGCGGACTACTTGACCGAGGACGCCGGCGTCGCGGGGGTGTATCGCGCGATCGAGGGGACCGAGCTCGATCAGCTGGCGAAGTGGGTCGACGGCGATCCGGACATCGACTTCGACGGCGATCCGCGGCCGAGCGGCGACAACTCGCCGGACTTCGCCGGGGCCGATCGCATCTCGCCGTGAGCGACCGACTCGGCGTGGCCTGTGGACCTGCGCGGGGTCCCACGGACCCACGCCGATGTCGTCGTTTACCGGACCTGCGCCGGCAAACCTGGCCCGGAGGACTGGTCGGAACTTTCCGCCACGTCATGGTCTCGTCGGCGGACGCGGGATGTGGACAAGCCAGAGGATGCAGGGAATACTCCGCTGGCTCCAACTTTCGAGCGCCTAGGAAATGACCATGAAGCACTTTCGGCCCGCATTCGTTGCCACTTCGTTCCTTCTCGCCGCGTGTCCGCCGCCCGCGGGTGACACCACCGTCGGGAGCTCGGAGTCCAGCTCCGAGGGCGAGAGCTCGACTGGCGACACGGACAGCGGCGTCACGCAGAGCACGCCGGCCGATCCGACGACCATGGGCGAGACCACGGCCACGAGCACGGGCGTTTCGGACAGCGAGTCGATGACCGGGCCGAGCACCGACCCGTCGACGTCGTCGAGCACTGGCCCCTCGCCGGATTGCCGCGATGACGGCGACTGCGGCGGTGGTACGCCGTTCTGCTCGGACGGCACGTGCGTCGCGTGCGACGGCACCGCCGACCCCAACGCGGCGTGCGCGGGCCTCGGCGGGGACCTGAATTTCTGCGTCGGGGGTGAGTGCCACGAGTGCTCGGTGGACGACAACCAGTGCAACCAGAGCACGCCGGTGTGCGACGCGGACGTGCTCGAGTGCGTCGGGTGCACGTTGCACGCGCAGTGCCCGGACTCGGCGTGCAACCTCGAGAC
>Ga0075163_10005894_pt1 | contig 16276 bp, 10 predicted proteins | sample JI1023141ADNA_FD_71478 | JGI IMG/M metagenome (GOLD analysis project Ga0075163, IMG submission 71478) | Wastewater effluent complex algal communities from Wisconsin, to seasonally profile nutrient transformation and Carbon sequestration -... | ecosystem: Engineered > WWTP > Effluent > Algae...
TTGGCGATGTGGAACAGGTCCTTCATGCTCTGCAGGCTGAGCGCATTGAAGGCGGCGGGGCGGTTGAGGGTGATCCAGGCCACGCTGTCGCGCACTTCGTAGTGGATCGTTTCGTAGGTCATCGTGGCTCCCTCGGGTGGTGCCCCCGATGGTGAGCGATGCACGCCCCCTGTCAATCCGGAGCCCCATGGACATGTCCCACGCCGCCCACACCGACCCCGCGCTGCCGACCGTCGGCCAGCGCTTCACCGGCCTTTCGGCCGACGAGCAGGAGGTGCTGGCGCAGGCCGACCGCTTCGCGCGCCAGGAGCTGTACCCGCTGTCGCCGCGCATGGACAACGACGAATGGTGGCCGCCCGAGGCCTTCCGCACGATCGGCGCCAACGGTTACTTCGGAATCCCGGTGCCCGAGGCCTGGGGCGGCAGCGGGCTCGACCTGTTCACCAGCGGACTGGTGCTGCAGGCCTTCGGCCGCTGGAACCACGCGCTGGCGCTGAGCTGGGTGGCGCACGAGAACCTGTGCCTCTACAACCTCTACCGCAACTGCAACAACGAGCAGCGCCAGCGCTACCTGCCCGGCCTGTGCAGCGGCAAGTTGATCGGTGCGCTCGGCCTCACCGAGCCAGGTGCGGGGTCCGACGCGATGGGGTCGATGCGCACCACCGCCACGCCGGGGCGCGACGCCGACGGCGACCACTACCTGCTCAACGGCACCAAGATCTACATCACCAACGGGCCGGTCGCCGACGTGCTGCTGGTCTACGCCAAGACCGACCGCGAGAAGGGCGCCAAGGGCATCTCGGCCTTCATCGTCGAGAAGGACTTCCCGGGCTTCCGCGTCGCTCAGAAGCTGACCAAGATGGGCTTCCGCGGCAGCCCCACCGGCGAGCTGGTGTTCGACAACTGCCGCGTGCCGGCGCGAAACCTCGTCGGCGAGGAGAACAGCGGCGTCAAGGTGGTGATGAGCGGCCTGGACCTCGAGCGCGCAATGGTCGCGCCGCTGTGCCTGGGCATCGCCGAGCGGGCGCTCGAGCTGTCGATCGAGTACGCCCGCACGCGCCAGCAGTTCGGCCAGCCGATCGGAAACTTCCAGCTGATCCGCGGCAAGCTGGCCGAGATGTACGTGTGGATCGAGTCGATGCGCCTGTTCACCTACCAGGCCCTGCGCGCGGCCAACCATCTGGAGATCGGTGGTGGCGGGCGCGGCGAGATCCACAAGATCACCGCCGCGTCGGTGATGTTCGCCGCCGACAACATGAACAAGGTGCTCGACGAGGCCGTGCAGATCCACGGCGGCTCGGGCTACATCTGGGAGTCGGAGGTCAACCGCCTGTACCGCGCGATCAAGCTGCTGGAGATCGGCGCCGGCACGACCGAGGTGCGCAAGATCATCATCGCCGACGAGCTGATGCGCGGCTGAGCCCCGCCGGTTCAGCCGTTCAGAAGGGCCGCCACGCCATCGTCGTCGAGCGCGGCTCCGGCGGCCAGGTGCTGGCGCAGCCTGGCGGCGCCTAGCGCGCCCGCCACCGCTTCGCGGGCCAGTTCGAGCAGGGCGATCTCGTCGAGCCCATGGTCGTCGGCGGTTGCGGGCGCCGCCTGGGCCCGTCCGAGCAGACAGGCGCCATCGGCATGGCGGCCGGCCTGGACGGCCCACAGCGCCAGGTGCGCCAGCCAGCCGCGCTGCAGGCCGAAGCGTCGTGCCTCGGCCCAACCTTCGGCGGCCAGCGGCGCGGCGCGCTGCGGGTCGTTGAGGGCCAGGCAGGCACCGAACAGGTTCAGCCGGGCGCGGGCCCGCGGCAGCGCCTCGTCGAGCGCCGCGTCAGCGGGCTGCGCCGTACCTTGGCGGTCGCTGCCCGACGCGACGGCGCGGCGGAAGTGGCGCAGCATTTCGGGTCGGTCGCCGCGCAGTTCCGACAAGACCGCTTCAGCCTCGGCCAGGTAGAAGCGGCGCTGCGGGGTCCACACCGCGTCGAGTGGCGAGCGCAGGTCGGCCGCGGCCTGTTCAGCCATCACCGCATGGCCGATTTTCGCGGCCCAGCGGCAGCAGTCGTACAGCGCCGGGTAGCGGCGGTGGCGCGGGCGCTCCTGGCCGTCGAGTTCGGCGGCCAGATGCACCGCCTGCTGCGTGGCAGCGCGGCTGCGGCCCCATTGCGTGTCGGCCCAGACGTCGGCCAGCATGAGCCAGGTGCGCAGGCGCAAGCGTGGCGCCAGGTCCGGGTGCAGCAGGCGTTCGAACTGTTCGGCCAGTGCCAGGCGCTCGGCCTGCAGCGCATGCGGCATCGCGCGCAGCAGGGTCGCGCCGATGGCCAGTGCGCAGGCCGCGTCGCCGGCCTGCTGCGCCCAGGCGATGGCCTCGCGGGCGTTGTCCAGGTCGGGCGCCAGGTGGGCTTGCCAGTCGGCGAACGAGAGCTTGCCGTTGTCGCGGTCGACCCATCGGCCTTCGAACTGCCGGGCCACCGCCTGCGCATGGCGTTGCTGCGTGCAGGCCAGTTCGCCGGCCAGTTGCAGCCGCTCGAGCGCGAAGGCGCGCTGCGATTCGAGCATCCGGTAGCGAGGCTCGGCCTGCGGATCGGCACCGACCACCGCGACCAGCGAACGGTCGACGAGAACGCCGAGCGCGTCCAGCGCCTCCCACTCGTCGACCCCGGTGTCGTCGCTGACCAGCTGCTGCACCAGATCGAGCGAGGCGCTGCCGGCGACCACGCCCAGGCGCCGGAACACCGACTGCTCGCGCTCGTCCAGGAAGCCGTGGCTCCACTCCAGCGCCGCACGCAGCGTCTGCTGGCGGGCCGGCGCGGCGCGGTCTCGGCTGCGCGTCAGCAGTTTCAGCCGCTCGTCCATCGACGCCGCCAGCCGCTGCAGGCCGAGCATCGGCGCGCGTGCGGCGGCCAGCTCCAGCGCCAGCGGCAGGCCGTCGAGCGCGGCGCAGAGCTCCACCACCTTGCCCACCTGAGCGTCGTCCAGCATGAAGCGCGCGTCGGCCGCGCGGGCGCGCTCGACGAACAAGGCCACCGCGCCAAAGGCCAGTGCCTCGGCGGCGGGCATGGGCACCGCCGGCACGGCCAGCGTGTCGAGGCGGTAGACATGCTCGGTGGCCAGCTTCAGCGGCGCCTGGCTGGTGACCAGCAGGTGCAGCCCCGGCGCGGCATCGACCAGCCGCTGGCACAGCTGGGCGATGTCGCCCGCAAGCTGCTCGGCGTTGTCCAAGGCCAGCAGCATCTTCAGCGGGGCCACCGCGGCCAGCAATGCGGCCTCCGGGTCGCCGGCACCACCTTCGACGCCGAGCGCGGCCATCACCGCACCGGGCAGTTGGGCGGCATCGGTCACGGCGCCGAGTTCGACCCAGCAGACGCCCTGCGGATAGGCGGTGCGCCTGGCCTGCAGCACCTGGCGAGCGAGCACGGTCTTGCCGATGCCGCCGGCGCCGACAACGGTCACCAGCGGTGCCGAGTCGACCATCACACCCAGCGCCTGCAGGTCGCGCTCGCGGCCGAACAGCGGGGGCAGCTCGGCGGGCAGGTTGGTGCGCAGGGTGCGCGTCGCCGGCATGGGCGCCGGCGACGGCGCCACGTCGGGGGGCAGCGCCTGCGCACGCTCGACGGTAGCGGTGAATCGGTAGCCCCAGCCAGGCACGGTGGCGATCGTGGCATTGCCCAGCAGCTTGCGCAGCGCGCTGATGTGCACCGCGAGGTTGTTCTCTTCGACGACCAGGCCGGGCCAGACCTCGTCCATCAGCTCGCGCTTGCTGACCAGCTCGCCATTGCGTCGGGCCAGCAGGATCAGCATGTCCAGCGCACGCGCGCCGACGCTGGCCGGTTGGCCGTCGACCAGCAGGCGTCGCTGGTGGGGTTGCAGCTCGAATCGACCGAAGCGCAGCGGTTCGGCGGTGGGGACGACGCTCATGAGGGGCGGTGGGCGGACTGTCGAACTTCCCCGGCGGTCGGGCGGTTTCCACCGCGTGGCGCTCGCCGCTGGCAGGCAGACACCGGGGGCCGCATCGGGAAAGGGTGCATGTCGCCAGCTTACCAGCGGGACCTCGCCGCGGCCGGTGGCATCATCGCGCCCTTGGAAAAGGATGTGGATGCATGTGTGCCAGCAAGGTGGCTGACGGGGCGCAGCGAGGGTGGATCGTGCCCATCGGCGGGGCCGAGAACAAGGACAACTCCCCGCAGATCCTGCGCCGGTTCGTCGGCCTGGCCGGGGGCGAGGCGGCGCGCATCGTGGTCGTCCCGACCGCCAGCCAGCTGCGCGACACCGGGCCGCGCTACGAGCGCCTGTTCCGCGAGCTCGGCGCCGGGCAGGCCACGGCGCTGGATTTCGACACCCGGCGCGACGCCGAGGAGCCCGGCCGCATGGAGGTGCTGCAGGCCGCCACCGGCGTGTTCTTCACCGGTGGCAACCAGCTGCGCCTGTCGACCCTCATCGGCGGCACGCCGATCGCCAAGTCGGTGCGCATGATGAACGCCGCCGGCGTGCCGGTGGCCGGCACCAGCGCCGGTGCGGCCTTCATCTGCGAGCACATGATCGCCTTCGGCGACGAGGGCAGCACGCCGATCGCCGGCAGCGTTCGGCTGGCGCCGGGGCTGGGGCTGACCAACCGCTTCGTGATCGACCAGCACTTCCGCCAGCGCGACCGCCTCGGCCGGCTGCTCACCGCGCTGGCCTACAACCCGTTTGCCGTCGGCATCGGCCTGGACGAGGACACGGCGGCCTTCATCGCGCCGGACAACACCGTGCACGTCGAAGGTTCGGGGGGCATCACGGTGGTCGACGCCGCCGAGGTGCAGTTCAGCTCGATGGCGCAGATCGACGAAGGCCGCCCGGTGTGCCTGCTGGGCATGAAGCTGCACATCCTGACGCAGGGCGCCACCTTCAACCTGCACACGCGCCTGGCCGACGCCGGCGCGCTCATCTCCCCGAAGACCTGAGGTCCCCGCGATGAAGATCCTCGAGCGCAACGTCTACGTCGGTCCTTCGCTGTACGCGCACTTCCCGGTCATCCGGCTGCTGCTCGACCTCGGGGCGCTGGAGCAGTGGCCCACCGGGCGGCTGGGGCCGGCCTATGTCGACGCACTGGTGGCGGCGCTGCCCTCGCTGCATGAGCATGGCTGCAGCTACCGAGAACCGGGCGGGTTGATCCGCCGCATGCGCGAGGATGACGGCACCTGGCTCGGCCATGTGCTCGAGCATGTCGCGATCGAGCTGCAGAACATCGCCGGCGAGGATGTCAGCTTCGGCAAGACACGCAGCACCGACACCCCCGGCGTCTACACAGTGGTCTACGAGTACGAGCAGCGCGACCAGGGCATCGAGGCCGGTGAGCTGGCGATCAAGCTGCTGTGTTCGCTGCTGCCGAAGGAGCTGCAGCCGGCCGACGTGGTGCCCGACGACTGGGAATGGGCCAGTGCGCGCGACGAGTTCATCCGCTATGCGCAGCGGCGCGCGCTGGGGCCGTCGACGGCGTCGCTGGTCAAGGCCGCGGTCGAGCGCAACATCCCCTGGCTGCGCCTGAACGAGCAGAGCCTGATCCAGCTCGGCCATGGCAGGTACCAGCAGCGCATCCAGGCCACCGTGACCGGGCGCACCAGCTACATCGCGGTGGAGCTGGCGCAGGACAAGGAAGAGACCAACAAGATCCTGTCCAACGTCGGCCTGCCGGTGCCGAAGCAGGAACTGGTGCGCTCGCCGGAACGCGCGGTGCGCGCCGCCGAGCGCCTGGGCTACCCGGTGGTGACCAAGCCCTACAACGGCAACCACGGCCGCGGCATCTCGATCGGGCTGAAGACCGCCGACGAGGTCAAGGCCGGTTTCGCTTCGGCGGCCGAACATTCCAGCTCGGTGATCGTCGAGACCTATCTGCAGGGCGACGACCACCGCCTGCTGGTCGTCAACGGCGAGCTGATCGCCGCGACGCGGCGCACGCCGGGCCGCGTGATCGGCGACGGCCGCCACAGCGTCAAGGAGTTGGTGGCGATCGTCAACCAGGATCCGCGGCGCGGCATCGGCCACGAGAAGGTGATGACGCGCATCGAGCTCGATGCGCAGGCCGACACGATGCTGCAGCGCCAGGGGCTGACGGTCGACTCGGTGCCCGCGTCGGGCCAGGAGGTGCTGTTGCGCAGCACCGCGAACCTGTCGACCGGCGGCACCGCCACCGACGTCACCGACGTGATCCACCCCGACAACCGCGACATGGCGGTGCGTGCCGTCACGGCCATCGGGCTGGATGTCGGCGGTGTCGATTTCCTCTGCCCCGACATCACCGAGAGCTGGCGCAGCGTGGGCGGCGGCATCTGCGAGGTCAATGCGGCGCCGGGCTTCCGCATGCACGTGGCGCCGAGCGAAGGCACGCCGCGCGACGCCGCCGGGCCGGTGATCGACATGCTGTTCCCGACCGGCACGCCATCTCGCCTGCCGATCGCCTGCGTCACCGGCACCAACGGCAAGACCACCACCGCGCGCATGCTGGCGCACATCACGAAGATGGCCGGCTTCACGCCGGGGCTGACCACCACCGACGGCGTCTACATCGACGGCCAGCGCACGGTGGAGGGCGACATGACCGGCCCGGTGGCCACGCGCATGGTGCTGGCCGACCCCAAGGTCGACATGGCGGTGCTCGAGGTGGCGCGTGGCGGCCTGCTGCGCGCCGGCATGGGCGTGCCCTGGGTCGACGTCGGCGCGGTGCTGAACGTGAAGAGCGACCACCTCGGCATGAAAGGCATCGACACGCTGGAGCAACTGGCCGAGGTCAAGCGCATCGTCGTCGAGGTGGCGAGAAACTGCGCGGTGCTGAACGCCGACGACGACAACGTGATCCGCATGTCGGCGCATACCGAGGCGAAGAACCTCTGCTACGTGACGATCAACCCCAAGCATGCGGTGGTGCGCGAGCACATCCGCGCCGGCGGCCGCGCCTGCGCGCTGGAGGCCGGCGTCAACGGGCAGATGATCACGCTGTACGACAAGGGCCGGCACATCCCGCTGATGTGGACCCACCTGATCCCGGCCACGCTCGAAGGGCGCGCCACGCACAACGTGCAGAACGCGATGTTCGCCGCCGCAATGGCCTTCAGCATGGACATCAAGCTCGACGCCATCCGCCAGGGGCTGCGCACCTTCGACAGCACCTTCTTCCAGGCACCCGGGCGCATGAACGTCTACGACGAGCACCCCTTCAAGGTGATCTTCGATTACGGCCACAACGCGCACGCAGTGGGCATGCTGGCTGACCTGGCAGGGCGGCTCGACGTGCGCGGCCGGCGCCTGGTGGTGGTGGCCGGCCCGGGCGACCGGCGCGACGAGGACATCCGCGAGATCGCCGGCGCGGTGGCGGGGCGATTCGACCACTACATCTGCCGCCGCGACGACACCTTGCGCGGCCGTGCCTCCGACGAGGTGCCGAACATGATCGCCGGCGTGCTGCGCGAACGTGGTGTGCCCGAATCGTCGATCACCATCATCCCCGAAGAACACGCGGCCATCGACGCCGCGCTGCGCATGGGGCAGCCGGGCGACCTGCTGCTGATCTTCGCCGACGCGCTGACGCGGTCGTGGAAGCAGGTCATCAAGTTCAAGCCCGACGGGGCGATGACGGCGGCGCCGGTGGCGCCGCGTGCACCGGTCGAGGACGCCGATGAGCCGGTGGAGGACGCCGCGCCTGACGATCCGTCGCTCGAGGCGGCGGGCTTCGTGCGCGACGAACGCGGCCTGCGCTTCGTCGGCGAAGCCGCAGACTGACGCTTCTGTCGATGCCCACCGACGCCGAGGACGACGAACCGCGCCTGGCCTTCGACGACTCGCGGCGCCTGACCGGCGCCAACCGCTGGTTCGACGACCCGGCGGTGGTGTTGACGGCGCTGGGCGCCGCGGCCACGCATCCGGCGGCGCATGTGGCCTGGCGCGAAAGGGTGGCGCGGCTGTGTGCTGACCTCGGTTGGCCCGCCCCGTCGCCCGTGGTGCAGGTGCGCCCCGGCCACGTGCTGCTGGCCGTCACCGCCCCTGTGGCGATGCTCTTCACCGCCACCGAAGTCAACGAGTGGGCCTGGGAGTGCAGCGCGGCCGAGGTGGAAGACCTGGCGGTCGCAGGCCTCACGCGGCTGCACGACTTCGACGAAGCGCAAGCGACGTTGCGCTTCCGGCGACGGTCCCGCGAGGAGGTCAGCGCGCCGCTTCAGCGTCTGCTGGCGGCGGCCGCGGCCCGGGGCATCGATGCGCTCGTCGACGACGACACGCTGTCGCTCGGGCTCGGCGGTGGCAGCCGCAGCTGGCCGCGCGCGGCGCTGCCACTGCCGATGGACGTGCCCTGGGCCGACCTGCACGCGGTGCCCACGTTGCTGGTCACCGGCTCCAACGGCAAGACCACCACCACGCGGCTGCTGGCGGCGATGTTTGCCCGGGCCGGTCGAGTGGCCGGGCTGTGCAGCACCGAGGGCATCACGGTCGGCGGGGTGCTGGCCGAAGGGGGTGACTACGCCGGCCCGGCCGGCGCGCGCCACGTGCTGCGCGACCGGCGTGTCGAGGTCGCCGTGCTCGAGACAGCCCGCGGCGGCCTGCTGCGTCGCGGACTGGCGGTCGGTCGTGCCGACGTGGCCGTGGTCACGAACGTCAGCGAAGACCACCTCGGCGAGTACGGCATCGCCGATGTCGACGACATCGCTGAGGTCAAGCTGGCATTGGCCCGCGTGCTGGGCCCGGCAGGCGTGCTGGTGCTCAACGGCGGCGACGAAGTGCTGATGCGCGTGGCCGCGACCTTGCCGCACGTTCAGCGGGTGCGGTCGGCGCTGTTCGCGCTGCAGTTCGACCACCCGCGGCTGCAATCGCACCGGGCTGCCGGAGGCATGACCTGTGGCGTGGAGGATGGCCGGCTGCGCCTGCAGGACGGTGCCTCGGCTGTGGACCTCGGCGAGGCCGTGGCGATGCCGCTGAGTGTCGGCGGCGCGGCGGCCTACAACGTCGAGAACCTCGCGGCCGCGGCGTTGGCAGCCCATGCGGCAGGCCTGCCGGCGGAGCTCATCGCCGCGACGCTGGCGACGTTCGGTGCGACGCCCGGCGACAACCCGGGGCGCCTCGAACGCCGGGCCTGGCGCGGCGCCACCGTGCTGGTCGACTACGCGCACAACCCGGACGGCCTGGCGCAACTGCTGCGCGTGGCGCGCGCGCTGGCGCCACGCCGTTTGTCACTGCTGCTGGGCCAGGCGGGCAACCGGGACGATGCCGCGATCGGCCATCTGGCGACCACGGCGGCGGCCTTCGCGCCGGACCTGGTCGTGATCAAGGAGCTGCCGGGCATGCTGCGCGGCCGCTTGCCGGGCGCCGTGCCGGGTCTGTTGCGCCGGGGTTTGCTGCAGGCTGGCGTGGCGGTCGATCGGCTGGTCGACGAGCCGGACGAAGAGGTGGCGGCGAGGCGCCTGCTCGACGCTGCGCGCGACGGCGACGTGGTCGTGCTGCCGATCCACACTGCGGCCGTGCGGCAGCGGCTGGCGGCGCTGCTCGGCGACAATCCGCCGCGATGACCACGCCCCAAGACGAGTATGCGATGCGCCTGGCGCTCGACCAGGCGCAGAACGCGTTGCTGGTCGGTGAAGTGCCCGTCGGCGCGGTGATCCTGCGTGACGGCAAGGTCATCGCCACGGGTTACAACCGGCCCATCACCACCCACGACCCGACGGCGCACGCCGAGATCGTGGCACTGCGCCACGCGGCGACGCTGCTGGAGAACTACCGGCTGCCCGAGTGCGAACTGGTCGTCACGCTGGAGCCCTGCGCGATGTGCGCGATGGCGCTGGTGCACGCCCGCTTCAAGCGCGTGGTGTTCGGCGCCAGCGACCCCAAGACCGGCGCCGCCGGTTCGGTGATCGACCTCTTCGCCGACGAGCGGCTGAACCACCACACCGAAGTGGTCGGCGGCGTGCTGGCCGACGCCTGCGGCCGCACGCTCAGCGAGTTCTTCGCCGAGCGCCGCATGCGGCACCGGGCGCGTCGTGGCCTGGCTGGCGTGGCCGAGCCCGTGGCTGCGCAGGTGGTGGCCGAAGCCACCGAACCTGCCGAGGCTCCCGATTCCGCCCACGGGCCGATCCCGACCGGCGAGGCCATTCCGCTCGAAGGCTGGCCGCCCGAGGCCCACGACCCCACCATCCTCTGACCCGATGAGCTCACTGACCCTGTTCGCCCCGTCCGGGGTGCTGCCGAAGGTCGCGCCGCTGCGCCTGGCCGCCCGGCGCCTGAACGCGCTGGGCTTCGTGGTGAGCGTCGACGTGGCCGCCACCGCACGCCACCAGCGTTTTGCCGGCGATGACGCCACCCGGCTGGCGGCCCTGCACCGCGTGGCCGATGCGGCACCGTCGATCGCGATGGCCACGCGCGGCGGTTACGGCATGACCCGGCTGCTCGATGCGATCGAATGGCCGAGGCTGGCGCGTGCGGTCGAACAAGGCACACGCTGGGTCGGCTACAGCGACATCACGGCGCTGCACCTGGGCCTGCTGGCGCACACCCGGCAGCCGAGCTGGGCCGGCCCCTGCGCCGACGACTTCTCGCGCGCGGACGAGGCTGGTGGCGTCGACGACATCACCGCCGCCTGTTTTACCGAGGCGATGAGCGGCGAGCTGGAGGCCATCGGCTTCCGCACCGACGTCGGCCACGACGGCCTCGACATGCGCGGCACGTTGTGGGGCGGCAACCTGACGATGCTGGTGTCGCTGCTGGGCACGCCGCACTGGCCCAAGGTGCGGGGCGGCGTGCTCTTCGTCGAAGACGTCAACGAGCACCCGTACCGCGTCGAACGCATGCTGCTGCAGCTGCTGCAGGCCGGCGTGCTGGAGGCGCAGAAGGCGGTCGTGCTGGGCGCGTTCACCGAGTACCGCAAGTCGCCGCTGGACCGCGGCTATGGACAGAAGAGCGCCATCGAGCACCTGCGCTCGCGCACCACGGTGCCGATCCTCACCGGGCTGCCGTTCGGCCACGTGCCGACCAAGGTCAGCCTGCCGGTGGGCCGGCGTTGCCAGCTGGTGGTGCAGGGGCGCGATGCGCTGATCGGCTGGTGACTGCAGCGCGCCGGTCACACACCTAGAATCCGCGCGGATGTCCGGTCCCCGTTCCTTTCGCCTGCTGTGCGCCGCCTTCGTCGCGGTGCTGCTGCTGGGCCTGGGCGGCTGCGACAACAGCCCCTACGCCGCCGGCGCCGAACGCAGCAACACGTTGTTCTACTCGTTCGACGAACGCTCGCCGCGCTACCTGGACCCGGTGGCCTCGTACTCGAACCCCGAGACGGCCTTCACCTTCGCGATCTATGAGCCGGCCTACGGCTACCACTACCTGAAGCGGCCCTACCAGCTGACGCCCAAGTCCGCCGCCGCCGTCGTCAAGCCGCACTACATCGACAAGGACGGCAAGCCGCTGCCCGACGATGCGCCGGCCGAGCTGATAGCGGAAAGCATCTACGACGTGCCGGTGCGACAGGGCGTGAAGTTCCAGCCGCACCCGGCCTTCGCGGTGGATGAAAACGGGAAGCACCGTTACCTGAACCTGTCGCCGGGGCAGCTCGGCAACAAGCGCTCGCCCTGGGAGTTCGAGCACCAGGGCACGCGTGAGATGACGGCCGAGGACTTCGTCTACGCGCTCAAGCGCCACGCCACGACGCGCATCGAGACACCGGTGTTCGGCGTCTTCTCGCAGTACGTGATCGGCCTGGAGGAGTACGCCGAGCGCATCAAGGTCGAGGACGCCAAGCTGCTCAAGGGCCTGCCCGAAGACGTGCGCGACAAGCCCTTCCTCGACTTCCGCCAGTGGCCGCTGGCGGGCGTGAGCGCGCTCGACCGCTACACCTTCCGCGTGCGCATCAAGGGCAAGTACCCGCAGTGGAGCTACTGGATGGCGCTGCCGTTCGTGGCGCCGGTCCCGTGGGAGGCCGACGCCTTCTACGCGCAGCCGGGCATGAGCGAGGCCGGCCTGTCGCTGAACCAGTGGCCGGTCGGCACCGGCCCGTACATGATGACCACCTTCGTGCGCGACCGGCTGCACGTGATGAAGCGCAACCCGAACTTCCGCGGCGAGCCCTACCCCTGCGAGGGCATGCCCGAGGACAAGGCCGAAGGCCTGCTGGTGGATTGTGGAAAGCGCATGCCGTTCATCGACACGCTGCACGTGGCCATCGAGAAGGAGCAGGTGCCGCGCAAGGAGAAGTTCAAGCAGGGCTTCCTCGACGTGCCCGAGATCGAACGTCCCGAGTGGGGCGTGCAGTTCCGCGCCGATGCCGAGGATTCCGACGCCGTGCAGCGCCAGTTCGACGCCCGCGGCTTCAAGTTCCCGTTGATGACCGACATCTCCAACTGGTACCTCGGCTTCAACATGCTCGACCCGGTGGTCGGCAAGGGCGACACACCCGAGCAGCAGCTGCGCAACCGCAAACTGCGCCAGGCCATCGCGATCGCCGTCGACTGGGAAGAGGGCTACGGCCGCATCTTCAAGACCAAGGGCGGCGTGGCGGCGCACGGACCGATTCCGCCCGGCCTGTTCGGCACGCGTGAAGGGCAGGGAAGCTTCCACAACCCGGTGACGCATGTGTGGGTCGGCGACGAGAAGTCCGGCAAGGCCGTGCGCCGGCCGATCGGGGACGCGAAGAAGCTGCTCGCCGAGGCCGGCTACCCCGATGGCCGCGACGTCAAGAGCGGCAAGCCGCTGGTGCTGAACTACGACTTCCAGCGCGCCATCACGCCCGAGTTCAAGAGTGAGAACGACTGGATGGTCAAGCAGTTCGCCAAGCTCGGCATCCAGCTCGAGATCCGTGCCACCGACTTCAACCAGTACCAGGACAAGACCCTCTCGGGTAAGCACCAGATCTTCTGGGGCGGTTGGCTGGCCGACTACCCCGATGCCGAGAACTTCCTGTACCTGCTGTACGGCCCGACCTCGCGCTCGGTCAGCAAGGGCGACAACTACGCCAACTACCAGAACCCCGAGTTCGACAGGCGCTACAAGGAGCTGCAGTCGCTGGAAGACGGCCCTCGCAAGCAGGCGCTGATCGACCAGATGGTCGAGATCGTGCAGCAGGACTCGCCCTGGTGCATGGGCTACTTTCCCTGGGGCGGGCTGGCCTTCCAGCAGTGGGTCACCAACGGCAAGCCCAGCATCATGATCCGCGACATGCACAAGTACTACCGCGTCGACCCGGAACTGCGGGCGCGCAAGCAGACCGAATGGAACCGGCCGGTGGTCTGGCCGATGGCGCTGCTGATCGTCGGCGGCCTCGCCCTGGTGTGGGTGGCGCGGCGCAGCTTCCGCCAGCGAGAGGCGGCCACGGCCAAGCGCGGCCTGCATCCGGCCGGTCAGGCGCAAGGCTGACATGGGCGGCTTCATCCTGCGCAGGCTGGGCTACGGGGTGCTGATCCTCATCGGCGTCAACCTGCTGACCTTCTTCCTGTTCTTCACCGTCAACACGCCGGACGACATGGCGCGGCTGAACATCGGCGGCAAGCGCGTGACGCAGGAGCAGATCGACAAGTGGAAGCGCGAGCGCGGGTACGACCGGCCGCTGTACTTCAACACCGAGGCCCCGGGCGTCGAGAAGGTGACGAGGACGGTGCTGTGGGAACGGTCGGTATCGCTGCTGGTGCTGGACTTTGGCCGCAGCGATTCGGCGCGCAGCACCGACATCGGCCACGAGGTGTCCACACGCATGGGCGTGAGCCTGCAACTGGCGCTGCCGCTGTTCCTGCTGCAGTTGCTGGTCAGCATCAGCTTTTCGCTGATGCTGGTGTTCTTCCGCCACTCGGCGATCGACTTCTGGGGCGTCGTGCTGTGCGTGGTGATGCTGTCGATCTCGGCGCTGTTCTACATCATCGTCGGCCAGTTCTTCTTCTCGCGCGTGCTGCGCCTGGTGCCGATCTCGGGCTTCGCGTCGGGGCTGGACGCGGTGCGTTTCCTGGCGCTGCCGGTCTTCCTCTCGCTGCTGTCTCGGCTGGGTGGTGAGGCGCGGCTGTACCGCGCGATGTTCCTCGAGGAGATCGGCAAGGACTACGTGCGGACGGCGCGGGCCAAGGGCCTGTCCGAACAGGTGGTGCTGTTCCGCCACGTGCTGCGCAACGCGCTGATCCCGATCATCACCAGTGCCGGCTCGTACCTGCCCTATGTCTTCCTCGGCAGCCTGGTCTTCGAGAGCTTCTTCGGCATTCCGGGGTTGGGTGCTTTCATCATCGAGGCCATCGGCGGCCAGGACTTCGCGATCGTGCGCACGATGGTCTTCCTGGGCTCCTTGCTGTACATCGTCAGCAACATCCTGATCGACGTGGCCTACACCTGGGTCGATCCGCGCGTGCGGCTGGCCTGACACCATGAGCTTCAAGTTCGTCCTGCTCTGGACCGATGTGGCGCTGTGGCTGCTGTTCGCCACGCTGGTCGGCTACGGCTGGCGCGTGGCCCGCCACGACAACCTGCGGGCCACCTGGGCCAAGGTGCTGCGCGACCCGGCGGCGATGTGTTCGGCATTGATCCTGCTGCTGTTCCTCGGTGTCGCAGCGCTCGACTCGCTGCACTTCCGCAAGGCGCTCCCGCCGTCGCCGGGGCAGGCCGCCGACAAGGTGTTCTTCGACAACCGCGTGCAGTCGCTGCTCGACCTGGCCCTGGCGCGCCAGATCGGCATGCGCGAGAGCACCTATTCCGAGCCGCTGGCCTACCTGGCATTGACCAAGGAAAGCGTCACCCGAGACGGCAAGGTGCAGCGAGAGTACCCGCGGCTGGCCCATGGCGGCGCCCACCTGGCCGACCCGGCTCGCGACTGGCGCGGCGACCTGGTGCAGCGCGCGCTGGTCGGGGCCGTGGGCGGCCTGCTGCTGGCAGGCGTGGCCACGCTGCTGGCGGCGTGGCTGCTGCGCCGCAGCCATGGCGGGGTCACGGCAGCGCTGCGCGACATCGCCGCCGATCGCACCCACTACCCGGTGCGTGCGCTGCTCATCACCTTCGGGCTGATCTGCCTGCTGGCCGGCCCGGTGGTCGCGCTGATGGGCCACTACCACGTGTTCGGCACCGACCGTACCGGCAACGACGTGCTGGTGCAGACGCTGAAGAGCATCCGCACGGCCTTCGTGATCGGCATGCTGTCGACGCTGGCCACGCTGCCGGTGGCCATCGTGCTCGGCATCCTGGCCGGCTACTTCAAGGGCTGGGTCGACGAGGTGGTGCAGTACCTCTACACCACGCTGTCGTCGGTGCCCAACGTGCTGCTGATCGCAGCCTGCGTGCTGATGGTGCAGGTGGCGCTGGACAAGCACCCGGAGTGGTTCGAGACCGGCGCCGAGCGCTCGGACCTGAAGATCTTCCTGCTCTGCGCCATCCTCGGCATCACCGGCTGGGCCACGCTGTGCCGGTTGATTCGCGCCGAAACGATGAAGCTGCGTGAGCTCGATTTCGTGCAGGCCGCCACCGCCTTCGGCGTCAGCGACGCCCGCATCATGGCGCGCCACATCCTGCCCAACGTGATGCACCTCGTGCTGATCACCACCGTGCTGAGCTTCTCCGACCTGATCCTGTACGAGGCCGTGCTGACCTACATCGGCGTCGGTGTCGACCCCTCGATGAGCAGCTTCGGCGGCATGATCAACCTGGCGCGCAGCGAGATGAGCCGCGACCCGGTGGTCTGGTGGTCGTTCGTCGCCGCCTTCAGCTTCATGGTCGCGCTGGTGCTGGCGGCCAACCTGTTCGCCGACGGCGTGCGGGACGCCTTCGACCCGCGCTCGCGCGCGCTGCGGCCGCGCCTGGCGGCGCGCAAGCCGGCCTGACCATGCTCAGCATCGACCACCTCAAGGTTGCGCTCGACACCGAGAGCGGCATCGTGCGGGCCATCGATGGCCTGCGCCTGGCCATCCGCAACGGCGAGACCTTCGCGCTGGTCGGCGAATCGGGCTGCGGCAAGAGCATGACCGCGCTGGCGCTGATGCGGCTGCTGCCCGACAGCGGCAGCGTCACCGACGGCCAGGTGCAGGTCGGCGACACCGACGTGCTGGGCCTGCCGGAGTCGGCGATGCGGGCGGTGCGCGGCGGGCGCATCGGCATGATCTTCCAGGAGCCGTCGACCAGCCTGAACCCGGTGATGCGCGTCGGCGACCAGATCATCGAGGCCATCGAGACGCACACTGCGCTGCGCGGCGACGCGGCCCGCGCCAAGGCCGTCGACTGGCTGCGGCGCGTGGGCATCCCCGAGCCCGAGCGCCGCATCGACGAGTACCCCTTCCGCATGAGCGGCGGCCAGAAGCAGCGCGTGATGATCGCGATGACGCTGGCC
>Ga0075163_10005895_pt1 | contig 16276 bp, 18 predicted proteins | sample JI1023141ADNA_FD_71478 | JGI IMG/M metagenome (GOLD analysis project Ga0075163, IMG submission 71478) | Wastewater effluent complex algal communities from Wisconsin, to seasonally profile nutrient transformation and Carbon sequestration -... | ecosystem: Engineered > WWTP > Effluent > Algae...
CGCAGCGTCAGACCGTCCGAGACATCGGCGAAGTCGCTCGTGATCTCGCCGCGCTCATGGTCGTCCAGGGAGGCGAACTCGGGCCACCAGTGCTTCAACGCCCGGGCTCCGAACGCCGCGCGCGCCGTCCGTGAAGGGCGCTCGATCGCGATGATGCGAACCCCGATGGTCTGGACGAGCCAGGAAGGCAGGTCGGACTGTCTCCGCACGACCCAGATGAGCGGGTTGTAGCAGCCGACGGACCTCCCGAACAACCACGGTCTGACGGCGCTGCTGGTCGCGAGTTGGCTGGCGCGTCGTAACGCTGCGGGGTTCTCCGTCGACACGTCGCTGCCTGACCGGCCACCCTCGGCACCGGGGGATAGCCAACTGGCGTAGTCGAGCACCAGAGCAACGGGGTGGTCGGCGCAGGTGGTGACTGCCTGCATCAGAGATGGCAGGGCCGCCCGCGACTGCACCGGGTCGACGATGCAGTGGCGGTTCCCCGGGAGGTCTCGTAGGTGCTCGCGGACTCGCTCGTCGACTCCGTTGAGCAGGGTTGCGACGGCGTCGGTGTCGGTGTCCCGACGCGTCAACGACAAGCCGGCGACAGGATCGTGGCGGAACACGGAGTGGATCCCGCGTCGCCCGAGCGTGCCGAGAAGGGCCGCGTAGGTATCGACACGATGGGCCACGCTGTGCGGTTCGTCGACGACGTGGAAGTCATGCACATTTCCGGTGAGGACGATCTGCGGGCTGCTTGCCAGGCTCAGATGGACCTCTGCAAGCCATCGGGGGGTGTTCACGAGTCCCTCGGCATCGGGCGGGCGATCGTGATGTCTTCGCGGACCGTGATCTCGACCGCTTTGGCCACCGCCCGTGCGTCACCCTCGCTCAACGGCTGCCAACTGACCGCCACCGCGTCTTGGTGGTGCCAGGTAATCGCTTCCGGGTCGACCCTCTCAGCCAGAGATGCACGCAACACTGGCTCGACCTGGGCGCGGTCACGTCCTGTCTGCCGGGCGCACGCTGTGGCGTCCTGGGCTGCGTCCTGCCCTTTGCTCAGGCGCACCGTTCGCGAATGCACGGTGCCGCGGCGTACTTCCACGACCTTGGCGTACCCGGTGTGCCCGTGGCCTCCCTCTGCCCGTTCGATGAGCAGCCGCCCGCCGCTGGGGAGGGCCGTTTCCATCGGCACCTCGATGTAGTGGTCCGTGGCCACGAGGGCCGCGCACATCGCCTCCTTGAGCACCTGTGCTGCACGCTCGCGCACGTCCTGGGCCAGAGTCTCGTGCGCTTGCGCTCGCGCATCGAGGCTTTCCAGCATCCGCTCCTCGAGGTCCTGGGCCGTAGCCCGGGCCCACACCCTGAAGGTGGTCCCGTCGCCGGCGCTCAGGGCCTTGGCTGCCACCGAGTCCAGAGCACTACGGCAGCGCTCCGCGATGCCGTAGTGCTCGATGGCTTCGGCCTGGGCCATCACCAGGTGTACGCGGTTTCGGAAGTTGAGCTCCGTCACGGAGATCTGGTGGAGCCTGCGCAGCTCCACCAGCGCGGCACTGACCGACTCGGTCACCTGCAGTTGGTCCTCGCTCGTCTCGACGAGTGCCGCCGCCTCATGGAGGGTCGTCGGGAGGCCACCCTGCAGGCGAAGTTCGACGACCGCGTCGTGGATCCGGCTGCGCATCTCAGTGCGCCACCGCGGCTCGGGCTCTTGGCCTCCGGGCAGCTCGATCAACTTCGCGAAGGCAGTTCGAGTCTGCTCCGCATCGATCTCTCCACGGGCGAGCTCAAGGTCCGCCCGCATGACGGCGGCCGCGGCGCTGAACGCCGCGATCTGGTGCCGCGCCTCCTCGACCGCGCTGACGTCCGGGTGGCCCAACGGCTGTAAGGGAAGCTCCGCCAGGCCGGACTCCTCGCACCAGCGCCGCAGGGTCCCGTCCTGCGCCGACAGGGCAGCCCGTTGCACGTCCAGGCTGTTGAGGGTGGCCTGCTCCTCGCGCAGCCGCCGGTCCGTCTCGAGATTGCGCGTCGTCAGGGCGTGGACCGTGGCCCTGAGGTTTGCCACACCATCGGTTGGCCCCGTGTGTTCGCCGGCCCCGGCGACGCGCAGTCGTCGGGCCACCGTGTCAAGCTCGCGGGATCGGTGCTCCTCGGCAGCGAGGCGGCTTCTGAAGTAGGCCTCGACCACGGCCTCCGTCGCCCTGTACGCGCCGTACGCAACCGCCCCCACGACAACCACAGGAGCCAGGGCCAGGGCGGCCACGGGCGCGACGGTGAGGTCTCCGCTGCTCATTCGTCTCCTCCTCAGGAGTTGAGGTATGCCGCGCCCTCGACGTTCCCGTCGGGGACCGGTGCGGGCGGGGTCGGTGGGTGGTGCGGTTCTGCGCCGTCAGTTCTCGCGCCCGCCTGTCCGCTCGGTCGTGGGGGGTCGGTGACGTCCCGTTCACCGAGCGGCTCCGGGATGAAAGCCGCCGGAGAGTAGGTCACGCCGTGATCCGTGGCCCACTCCGCGAGGCTCTTCTGCATCAGCTTCAGCTGCACCTCGGCGATCTCCCGGTTGAGCTGTTCGCTGACGTGCTGTTGCATGCGCTGCATGTGCTCTGCTGCAGCGACGGGGGCAAACGCCTCCAGGCGGGTGGCGTCCATCGCGCGCGACTCGATCTCGCGGGTCCTCAACACCGTGGCGGTGTCGATGTCCCGCCAGCGGCACTCGTAGGGGGTTGGTTCCTTGGGCCACTGCTTGATCGTCTTGAAGAGCACCGGCAGGATCTCGATGGCCGTGAGCAGGCCCAGGATCGACCAGTGTCCGAGTCGCGCGAGGTCAGCGCGGTCCTGCGTGGTCCCGGTCGCGCGGGTGGAACCGTCAGCACCAGCGCCCAAACCCGCGGACGGGGAGGATGAGGGCGCGGGCGAGGCTCCACTTGCCGGAATGGTCGGCTCGGGGGCGGCGGCTTCCGACGGCGATGTCAGCCGTTCCAGGGCCAGGAGTCGCGTGATGAGGCCAAAGCTCCCCTTGGCGATACCGTCGGCTGGTCCACTGGCCTTCTGGATCGTGGCCAGGAGGTTGACCCGCTGCTGGCGAAGCCCGGTCAGCGTCGCCTGCTCTGACTCGATGCGCGCCTGCTGCTCTTCCGGGGTCAGGGTCGTGCTCTTGGCCGCCTCGTTCTTGTCGCTCTCTCGGTCGTCCTGGATGCCGCACAGCCGCCTCCGCTCGTCGTCCAGTGCCACCCACACGTCCCCGCGCCCGCGGCTGTCGCTGCCGCCCTCGGACCGAGGGAGGTCACCGCGACTCTCGAGCTCTGCCCTGGTCCTGGCAGTGGTGCAGGCGGCACCAGCCGCCGTGAACGCCGCGACGGCGGCGTTGTACGCCGCGACACCTTCAGGGTCCACGCCGCTCTGGGCCTGCGTCAGGGCTGCCTCACTGGTCGCAACCTGAGCGTCCAGCGCGGTCAGCTGCCGGCGCATGGCGGCCATGTTGTCGGTGCTCCCGAGGGTCGCCTCCTGCTGCATCTTGAGCATCTCGAGCTGGATCTCGGTGGAGAAGATCTGCAGGACCAAGGGCGTGGACATCACCACGCCGATGAGCGCTGCGAGCGCGACCCGCAGCAGCGCCGGCACCAGCGTCGCCGTGTGGTGCAGGCCCTCCATGCCAAGGACCATGTAGCGGTCAATGTTGAAGATGACCAGTCCCCACACGAGCCCGAACGCGATGGACACGGCGACGTGCGGGCCCACGTAGCCGGGAGCGCCGTTCGCGACGGGCACCTCACGGAGAAAGGCCATGTTGATGGCGAACGCGCCGGACACCACGGCCATGGTGGCCGTCGTGAACAGGACGAACGCCATCTGGATGAAGTCGCGGCGCTCTGCGGGAAACTCGTCCACGAGGTCCGGCCGCATGCCGCCGACCCTGGCCAGCCAGCCGCCCACCGGCGTGGCTGCCCGTCCAGCAGGGAGGGACACACGTCTTCGGTGATCGACATCGATCGCGCTGGGGAGCGGTTCGCCTGGCGCGTCCTCCAGTGCCTCGGTGCGGGCAGATTCAGACACTGGGTTTGCTCCTGTTCCTGGCGGCCTGATCGTGAAGGCGGATGAGTCCAGCGGCAGCTCGCCACCGGGCTCGGTGAGTCGGGAGCGTCGCGAACGGCAAGAGGGTCACGCACCCGACGACAGCGGTGATCGCGGCGATGGCGATCGTCGCGGTGCCTCCCCGGTTGCTGACGGACAGATCCCCACCCGGGTCATGCCCGGTGTCGAGGGGCCCGAGGAAGCCGCTGGACGCTTGAGCGGCACACATCACCACCAGGAGGAGCGCCGTACCCGCCGCGGCGGTGGCTTTCGGTAGTGACCGAGGGCCTGGGTCGGACTCCACCCAGATCAGCAGGTGCCGGAGTGTCAGAGCCTGGGATGCCGCCAACAGGAGGGAATGCCCACCGATGACGACCGAGGGCGCGGCGCCCCACGACCACGCGACACAGGCCGTACCCGTCAGGATGCCCGACGACAGGATCAGGGCCCCACGCGGCACGGCCAGGGCCGCGACACCGACCCACCGGTTCGCGACGTCGTCCCTGAGGCCACCGACCCAGACCATCGCTCGCGCAGCCGGATGCAGCACCGCTCGGTGTGGGCTGGCCGTCCGCCCCTCGCTGTGGATGAGGACACGGAGGGCGGCCGACGGCGGGCGGTGCGGCGACCGCGCGGCCAGGGCCACGGCATCCGACGCGGGAGCCCAGCTCAGCATCCCGCTGATCGGCACGAGAACGGTTGCGACGAGCAGCACGAGGTCTGTCTCGGTGGTCGCCCGTCCCCCGAGACCAACCTGGGTCAGTACGACGGCAAGGGCCACGAGCCCGGGGGTCGAGGCCAGTACCGCCCTCAGCGCGTGGCCGATGAACAGGCCTGCGGTCGACCACGTGCCGCCCTGGGACGTCAACGTGCGGCGCAGCGACTGCCGGGCGGCCGCCGCGGTCAGGGCCGCCCATCCAGTGGCACCCACCATCGCGGGGAGCGTCGCCCACGAGTTCGCCCCGGCGAGCACGAGCACCGCAAAGGCCAGACCGCCCGCGAGCACGGTGTGAGCGATAAGCATGCAGCCGCTCGACGCCGCCAGCCAGGCAGCCTCGGGGACCCTCGCGATCGATCCAGGAGCCCCCGCGAGGGTGGCGAGGGAGTACGTCGTCGGATAGAGCCGCGTCTCACCCACGATGGACTCCAGTGGAACGTGCCGGACGCGGACGATCGGATGGTGGGCTCCCGCGCTCATGACGGCTCGGCCTGCTGGTCGCCACGAGTCAGGGGTGGCCATGGGGGCAGCTCAGGTCCCCGCGGTGTGGAGGGCCGGTCGGCCCGCCAGTCGGAGCCACACCCCAGCGTCACGGCGCGCGCCCGTGCCGCCGCCACGGCCGTCTCACCCAGTCCTTCCAGGTGCATGGCACTGGTGGCCACCACACCCAGAGCGGCGTCCGACGAGCCGAACCGGCTTCGGGCGTCACTTGCCACGGCATGGAGGTTGAGCGCTTCCTCGTAGAGGGTGTCGAACCGGTGCGCCAGGGCGCTGATCTGGGCGCCGGACAGGAGTGGGACCTCCGGCAACTGGAGCGCCGACGCGTCGAACCTCGGGATGTGCTCCACCCAGACCGGGGTTGTGGCCATCACCTGCGGATTGAGTGCGTTGACGGCAACCACCGTCACCAGGCCGGTGGTCAGGGCGCAGAACTCCATGGGTCCGGATCCGTCGAACTCGCGCGGCCCGTCGCCGCCCGGAAAGGTGACGGACGCGTAGTCGCAGTTCTCGACGTCGATGGTCACCGTGACCTTGCTGCCCTCCAGGGCGACGTCCGGATCGACGGACACGGACACGATGCGAGGAGGGCGGGTGCGATCGGCGAGTTCCTCGGCCGTCGGTTCCGCAAGCACGAGAGCCAGGTCGCGCGCGATCCGCCGACAGCGCTCCGGGCGCGCGACCGTGCCATTGACGCCGATCCGTCTCACTGCTCACCAGCCCTTCTCGTGGCACACGCAATCGCTGCGTCTCACCGATCTCCTGACGGACGGCTGAAACCCTTCACCGGACGCATCGGGCGTCGACCGCATCGGGGAGTCGGCCCCGGGCTGCCCCTGTCCGTCAGGACGGGATGTCGGCACACGGCCGGCGCTCACCAGAAGGGCTCACTCATGAACTGCAGCAAATGCAACGCCACCCTGCGCCCCTGCCCTGCCTGCAAGGGCGGGACGGCATCGAACATGTTCGGCAAGCTCACGTGCAGCAAGTGCAACTCCACGGGCATGCAGTGCCCCACGCACGGCGGGTACCACGGGCGATGACGGGGACACCGGCATCGATGTCATCGGGGAGAGGAGCCGTCCGTGGCGACCTGGGATGACGTGCTGACCTATGTCCGCCGGAACTACACGATTCAGGAGGAGATTCGCAATGACGACGGGGCCGTCATGGGGCTGCGCATGGTGTTCTCGCTCTCCGACCTCAGGTCTCAGCTCGTCTTTCTCTGGCACAACAAGCTCGGAGACGGGACGGAGTCCTGGGTCCAGATCACCTCACCGTTCGCAAAGGCAGCCGAGGTGAACCTCTCGGAGGTGTTGGACGTCGTGGGGGGATACGTCTGTGGAGGGGTGGCGAAGTACGACGAACTCCTGATCCTCCAGCACGCAGCACCCCTGTTGAACCTCGACATCAACGAGCTGGAGCGACCCCTTCAGCTGGTGCTGTCGACTGCGGACAACCTCGAGCGTCGCTTCGCCGGTGGAGATGCCTTCTGAGAGAGGGCCGCCCCTGAGAGGCGACGTCCCTTATCCGAGTCCACACGTGTGTAGAGGAGTTGCTCATGGGTTTGTTCAGTCGATCCAAGCCCGCCCCCGGCGGCATTTCCGGGGCGACTGGCGCCAGCGTCCGAGCGGGCGCGAGAAAGCCGGCATCCGAAGAACCGAAGGTGCCCCTTCCGGAACTGGGATTCCCGGACGGGGACCTGAGCTCGATCGGCGGCCAGCTGTTCGCGGCCTGCGGTCTGACCATCATCACGTTCTCGAAACTGCCGTTGGCAGAGCACTTCGCGGCCGTCTCCAGTGCTGCCCCGTCGTTCGCGCAGAGTTCTGCGAACCCGGTCGGAGCCGGCAACTTCCGCGGGCGAGAGTCAACTGGTGCGTGGATCGCGTGGGACTCGCCGCGTGGGTCGGTCATCGCCACCCACTGTTTCCCCGACGGGGACAGCCTGTTCGTGGTTCAAGAGATCACTGACAAGGTCGCCACGGCGCGAGACGGGGTGGAATGGAACATCGCCACGTCCGGAAGCGTCCCCCAGTCCGTCGCGGCCGTCCTGTCGTCAGGCCAGGCTGTCCCGGTGTGGGAACTGCCGGGTCTGCACGGTCTGCGTCCGCCAGAGGTCGAGGGGGCGAAGCCTCCCGAGCTGCTGCGCCAACGCCTCGTCAGCGCGGGCTGGGAGCAGCTCAACGAGACGCTGTTCAAGGCGGTCTTCACCATCGGTGACGACCGATCGCAGGTGGTCTTCTTCGGCACGTACAACGCGTCGAGCTTCGCGTGCATGTCACCTGTCGCCCACTCCGTGGCCGGGCGCCTTCCTGAGCAGCTCCGGGCTGTTCGCCTGGATCGCTACCGTCTGGACGTCGTCGCCGACCTCGTGATGCTCTGCGAGCCGATGCCTGCGGGGCCGCCGAGCCCCAGCGTCGACGCGATCAACCAGGCAGCCGTGGATCTGGGTGCCTTCGCCGACCGTATCGAAGCGGACCTGTCCACTGACGACACCTTCTGAGCCAACCTGCGTGCGGCCATCCACGTCGTCCACCTGCTGTGGGAGGGGTGGATGTCGTGGGGACCACGACGTGGAGGGCCTCGGTGACCCTTGTCCGACGAGGCAGTCCCGAGCAGGAGGTTCCTGAGAGGCCAGCGATCGATGGGTGAGATCTTCGGGGTACTGCTGGTGTTCGTGTTCTTCGCGGCCACCTTCTCGGTCATGTTCCGTGGCCTTGGAGCTCGCGTGGGGAGACCACCGAGAGGCGTCCTCACTCGGTTCAAGGACCCGCAGGATTCTCCGTTCTTCGCTGCGGCCCTCGCCGCCTACGCCCTGGCCAAGTTCCTGGCTGAGGTCGGGTCGACGTTCGACGCGACCCTGTCCATCTCCATCGGGATCCTCATGGCGATCCTCGTGTCGGTGCGCGGCCTCCAAGGCGTGACGATCGCGGGGTGCAACGGGTTCGCGGCGCTCCTGGCGATGTACGAGGCATTCACGTTCGTCAAGGGTGACGGAGCGTTCGTCGAGCTGGAGTCGCTGTACCGCGTGGGCCTGATGATGGTCGTGCTCCTCAGCTTCGTGCTCGGCGCTTTCGTTGGCAGGCGGGACTCGGCCATCGCCGGCTTTCGTGGATTCGCGCTGCTCGCCCTCGTCGAGGTCTCGATCTTCCTTGCAGCCCCAGCCGGCCGGGACTTCTTCACGATCGACCAGCTGGGGAACGGCGTCGTCATGCTGGTGATCGCCGGGATCGGCTTCGCCCTGGGGTGGGCCGTCTCCGAGTACGTGCTGGGGGTCGTCGTGATCGCGAGCGCCGCCACGGCACCGTTCAGTCCGTCGTTCGACGAAGCCGACCAGGCAGCCCTCGCGGCAGCTGCCACGGCACTGGTCGTGCTGTTCCTGGCGCGCCCCTTGACCAAGGGCCGGCGAAGCGGGTGAACCTGCCCTCGGCGGTCAACCGTCTTCCGCCAAGGCCGAGGAGGTCGAGTGGCCGTGACGCATGCGACGGGAGATGACCCACGCCAGTCCGCCCGTGGTCATGAGGCCGGCGACACTCGCTCCGAGCGGCCAACCCCCCAGCTCGTCGCCAGACTCACCGCCTGGACGAGCGGCGGGTGCAGCTGAGGGCTGGGCCGGTGTCACCGCGGCCTGGGTCGAAGGCCCGATCGTCTCGGCGGCAGGCGATGACTCCGAAGGGGCAGTCGTCGCCAGCGCAGGCGACGCCGCGAGGACCCGCGCTCGTGCCTCTGGCCAGAGATGGTGGTCTATGAGGGCGTATGCCGCCTCGCCCGGGCATTGAGTCGCAGACATGTCGCGGTGACCCGCGATGGGCCCTGTCGTGACCGTGGCTCCCTTCGGCCAGCGGTTGGAGCCCCGAGACCTGAAGCTGACTTGCCGGTCGGGTGAGAGGTCGACCCCGTTGAGGGCCGCTTGCCAGGCGAGCAGCTGCACCATGCTCTCGCGCGCTGCGGAGCTGGGTTCGACCACGCTGTGGTCACCGAGGAAACAGCACAGGACCGCGAACCCCTGTGAGCCTCCCGTGGCATCACCACGAACTGGGCCCGTCAGGCTCCCCGCACGGCCCTCCCAGATGGTCCCCTCCTCGTCGACGAGGAAGTTGTAGGCGATGTCCGGCCACCCTTTCTCCGAACGGTGGTAGTCGTGCACCTGGCGCAGCCTGGCTCGGACCTTCTTGCCGCGCTCACCGTTGGGTGTCTGGGTGTGGTGGACGAGGAGGAACCGGACGTCCTTCTCGGCAACCAGTCCGCGAGGCGTCCGGCCGTTGCCGGCCCAGGCCTCCCGCGGCTGGACCTGGGGGCGAAGCCGGGCCACGTCGGCCTCACCCGACGAGCCGCGGATAGCACTCACCGCCAACCTCGCGCCCGAAGCTGCTGCATGCCTGGGCTGCCTCGGCCCGTGTCGCGAACTCGCCGTGGATGACCACCCAGTACCCCGGGTTGAGTCCCGGAGTCACGTCGGAGTCGATGACCTCGACCGACGGGCCCGAGCTTCCGATGGTGGTGGCCAGCGTGAGCGCGCCGGATACATCGCTTTCCGTCTTGGGCTTCGACTCGAGCACGACGATCCACGTTCCGTCAGCGGGTACGCGCAGCACCGGCGTGCTCGTCACCGCCGGTTGCTCAGGCGGCACCGTCCCCTCGGGTGTGGCGATGTCTGGCTGGGCCTGCGTGACCTCGCTGGTGTCCAGGGCCGACCCTGCGGGCTGAGTCGCGTTCTCCGAGCTCTCGCCCCGAGCGCCCAGTTGGATTCCGGCAACAACGAGCAGTACGGACCCCACGACACCCGCGGCGATCATGGCGCGTCGCTTCGCGGCCGCACGGACGTCGTCATGGCCAGGTGGCGGGTGCAGATCCAGGGAAGGTTGAGCGTCCCGGACACTGGTCTCCAACCCGGGGGCGCGAGGTCCTGGTGACGAAGGGGCGGCACCGTGGACCTGGGTGCTGGCCAGCGCAACAGGAATCGTCGGGTGCGGGGTGGGGGGCGTCGCGTGCCCAGCGACCGGGCTCCCGCACACGGGACACCGGGCCGCCCCAGTCGCGGTCCCGCACAGCGGACATCGGGTGGTCGGGGAGTCGGTCACCCGCCAACTCTCCCGCGTTGTGAGAGGTCAAGGCAACATAGCGTTTGGCTGCGCTTCTGGGTGCGACTCGCCTAGTGTCGGGGTGACAAGGCCACGGGAAGGGGAACCGGAATGTCGCAGTTGCAGCAGATCAAGCAGTCACTGACCGCGCTCGGGCAACAGGCGCGTCAGACCGGTGCGGGGCTGGCTCAGCACAGCCAGCAGTTCCGTCAACAGGGCCAACAGGTGGCCCAGTTGATCGGCGGGAGCGCCCAGAGCAAGGACAAGCAGATGATGGCGGCCCTGGACCAGGCGGCGAAGGCCGTCCAGCAGGCACAGCGGGCACTTGACGAATGCGCGAAGGCCGCCCAGTCCTACGCGAGCTCAATCTGAGCGTGCCACCTTCATGAAGTGCACCTTGTGTGGTTCCCCGCTGGCTGCTTCGGTCGCGCGCTGTGACGTCTGTGGCACCCCGGTGGGGCCCCAGGCGACCGTGGTTGCATCGCCGACGGCCCCTCCCTCACCAACTCGCCAGGTGCCGCCAACCAGCCACTCCACGTCGAATCAGTTCCTGGGGTCGGGCTCAGCGCAGGATGGGTATGGATCGGCGGCCCGCTCGGCATCGACCGCGACTCCCGATGGGGTTCCTCGTGTCGCGCCGTCCCAGCCGACAGGCCTGCCGCTGTGGGTCAAGATCGCCGCGGCAGGTGTCGCCGCAGTTGCTCTCTGGGGCCTGTTCGCATCCGGGCGCGGCGAACCTGAGCCCGAGCCGGTGGCGCCGGCGGCGGCTCCCCCGCAGGTGGAGACGCCTGTGGAGGAACCTGTTGAAGAGGTGGCGCTCCCTGAACCCACGCCCACTGAGGACCCGCGGGACGTTGCGTATGCGGCACTGGAGGCACAGGTCGCCGCAGACGCTGCTCTCACCCCGGTTCGAGACCAGTGGGTCGCCGTCATCGACAGCAAGTACGAGGGACTCGTTGACCCCGTGATCCAGGCGGAGCCGTTCACGGTCGAACAGATCAAGGCGGCGCACGATGAGTACCGCAGTAACCCGGATTGGGGCAGTCAGGTGCGGCTTCTGCACAACGGTGACTGGGGTGAGCGCAAGGAACGACGGTTCATGTGGGTCACGATCGTCGACCTCGACATGTCGTCCAAGGACGATGTCACGTCGTGGTGTCGGGCCAATCGGCCCGGGCCGGCCGACGACCCTGACCACTTCTGCGTCGGGTTCAAGATGAAGACACCGTACGGATGACCTCGCAGGCGTACGAGGCCGCTGCACGCGACGCAGCGCAACTGTCCGCGTACACCGCACAGCTCGGACGCGGCCTGGCAGACCTGTCCAAGCGCACCACCGCAACCATCGGTGGGACGGCGACTGGTGAGGATCGCGCCATGACCGGCCAACTCTCCGACATCTCACGCCGGCTCGCGTCGGCGTCCAGGGCCTTCGAGGATGCCGCGCAGGCGGCCCGTCGGGCGGCTCGAGAAGCAGCGGAGGCCGAGGCGCAGCAGGCGCGTCAAGCGCAGCAGGGGCGACGGTGAGTTCTGAACTCACTCAGGTCGCCAACGCCATCCGATCGGTGGGCGCCTCGGCAGGACCGGTGACAACCGGAGTCGCGTCGGTCCGCCAGCGAGCCTCCAGGCTCGCGGGTGGAATCCCGCGGGGAGCACCCTCAGCAGGTGCGGCGATCGGAGCCCTGGAGCGGGCGGTCGCCCAGCTCAATGCTGCCGCTGAGCAGCTGGCTACGTTCAGCCAGCGGGCGGAGGGCTTCGCGCAGCGCCTCGTCATGGGCGACAGCCCGCAGTCGCTGGCCCTGGCTCGGGCCCGCGAGGATGCCGAGAACGCGTACGTCGGCTCCGACGGGGCAACCGCCCGAGCAAGCCGTGCGGAGGACGCGTCCCCTCCTGCACTCGTGGACGACGTGGGAGACCTGCACCAGCAAGGAGGACTTGGTGACGGCCCACTGAACCTCCCGATCAACCAGTTCCCCGGGAACGAAGAGATCCGCACCTTCATGGACCGGGTGACACCACTTCCCGGCTACTTCGACGTGGGCCTGCACGGGAGACCAGACTCAGTTGAGATCGCACTCTCCGACGGTCGCGTGGTCTACAGCGACCACCGGCTCCTTTCCGAGCTCGTCGCCAAGGCGCCCGATTATCACGGGGGACCGATTCGGTTGATCAGCTGCTCGACTGGCGCCCATGAGGATGGGCTGGCCCAGAACTTGGCGAACAAGATCGGACAGAACGTGATGGCGCCGAGCGATACCGTGTGGATCTGGCCTGATGGGAATCTCGGGGTTGGCCGGTCTTCAGACTGCCTTGACGGAACGTGGAAACTCTTCTTGCCGGGAGGCAGCCAATGACATTGACACCCCTGGGGTTCTTCCAGGAACTTCGTCACGGACACCCAGACGGTGGTTCGATCCATGAGTCGTTCGAGCCGGAGATGCCGCCGGATGAACGACAGCGGGTCGCTGAGTACCTCCGTGGAGGCGCGATTCTTGCTGCGACGTCGCAACGGGAGATGGACGTGATCGCGCCCAACCTGTATGCCGGCCCGGTGAACGTTCGTACCGACGGTCGCTACTACTGGCCAGAGGACCTGGCCTATTACGTCGTGACTTATGGCGTAGCCGTTCCTGATGACTTGCGAGCGCAGGCGGCGGCGGGTCCGCCGAGGACGTTGACCCATGAAGAACTCATGGACTGCGTTCGAAGCGTTCGTGGTTGGTGAGGCGGCGAGACGCTGATCGGCACGCCAGCGTTCGCCCGTGAGTGGCTCTACTGGAGGAAGACCCTGCGGACTGCGCCTGGTTGTGCGACCGGGCCGTTGCCGTCACTGATCTGCCCGGCCGGACGGCACCGACCCTGAGCCCACTGCCGGATGGCGGCCAGCTCCTCAGGGTTGGTGGCGCTGAATGGCACGACGTCGGAGAAGGCACGGAGCACCTCGCCGTCGTTCGGGACCTCAGAGCGGTGCTCGGTGTGCCTGAGCAGCCCCAGCTCGTGGATGACAGCAGCGAGGTCGCTCCCGGAGAAGCCTTCGGTGCGGGTGACGACCTGTTCGGTGAGGTCGGGCGGGATGTCGTGCGACAGGTGCTTCCGGAAGTACATCCGGATGATCTCCTCACGATCCTGGCGGTCGGGAAGGTCGACAAAGAACATCTCGTCGAAGCGGCCCTTGCGAAGTAGCTCGGGAGGCAGCGACGTCACGTCGTTCGCGGTCGCGACGAGGAACACCTTCGAGGTCGACTCCTGCAGCCAGAACAAGAACTGCCCGAGGAGTCGTCGGCTCACACCCGAGTCTCCGGTGCCGTTGGCCAGGCCCTTCTCGATCTCGTCGATCCAGAGCACACAAGGAGCGACCCGGTCGGCTGTCTCCAGCGCTTCACGGAGCTGGGACTCGGACTGGCCGACGTACATCCCGAGCACTGAGGCCATGTCGAGGCGATACAGGGGCAGCTGCCATGCCTGGGCAACCGCCTTGGCCGAAAGTGACTTCCCGCACCCCGGCACACCGACGAGGAGGACCCCTTTGGGTGGGTGGAAGCTGGTCTGCGACAGGTCGACCTTCATGGCACGCTCTCGCTTGTCCAGCCAGTCGCGCAGGGTCCGAAGGCCGCCGATCGCGTAGTCCTCCTTGAGTGGGATTCGCTCCAGCCCGCTCAGGTCACCAAAGATGCGGTCCTTGAACTGCGAGAGTTCCGGGATCTCCGAGTTGAGGAGCCGGCGTCTAGCCAACATCGTGGCGATGACGTTGATGGCCTCGGTCTCGGTGATGCCGCGGAGGATCTCCGCGGCTTGGCGCACCTCGTCGAAACCCCACTCGATGTCCGTGGTCGGACGGTTGGCCTCGATGAAGCCCTCGAGTACTTCGGTCAGCTCGTCGATTGTCGGGAGATCCAACGAGACGCTCATGCCGAGGCGGGAGAGCCCCGACCAGACGGGACGGTCGGTGAGGAAGATCAACGTCCCCTGGCGTTGCTCGGCGAGGCGCGCGAGCTCGGCGAAGTGACGCGACGTCGGCGACTCCTGTTCGAGGTCGTCAATCTCGGTGAACACGACGTTGACGTTGCTGCGCGTCTTGAACGTCTGGCGAGACATCTCCAGGGCCGCGGACAGGGAAGTGTCGTCCGAGACCACCTGGTTGGACATGAGGTCCCTCAGGCCCTCCGTGCGGCTGTACACCGTGTAGGCCATCGCGCCCATCTCCGCCGCGGACTGGGTCAGCAACTCCATGACGCGCACTGGCTCCATCGACCGGATCACGACAACGGGAACCCGCGCCCGCAGGTACCGCGTCAGGATCTCCTTGGTCTCGGTGAAGTCGGGCACGACAGTCCTTTCGTTGAGTTCTGCAGGGAGCCAGGCGTACTGAAGCTCAGTTCGGTGGTGAGATGACTCGGTGAGCAAACCGGCTGGGCCGTGCCTCGTCGGGCGCCGACCGTCGGGGTGCCTGTTGCGTGGGAATGGCTTCTGGGATGGCCGGCATGCTCATCCGGCCGGTGTCGTCGAGCCGGTGTCTGGATGCGTCGGTGAATGGGTTGGCACGAAGGACCCCGAGCATGGCGTCCAGGGTGCCCTTGCCGCTCCCGCTTCCGGTGAGCTGCCGCCGGATGCCGTCCTCCAGGCTTCGCTGCGCATCAGCCGCCATCGCGTCCACCGCGCCGAGCAGAGTGACGCGGGCCATCTCCGGTAGCGATGGGTGCCCTGCGAGGACGAACACACGCGCCAGCGAGGCCCGCAGCGACACCAGATCGCGGCCGAGCTCGAAGGCCGACGTCGGTCGGCTCATGACTGGCCCGAGCTGCTCTGCCCACCGGTCGATGACTACTTGGATGGCGGCGTTCACGTGGGTGAGTAGCCGCGATGCGGTCTGGGGGCTGAACGTGGTTTCGTCCCAGGGCGGAAGGTTGTCCAGTGGTGTCGTGGGGTCCTTCTGCCACGCATTCAGGGTGAGTCGCCAGGTCTCGTACGTCGACGTGCCGGTCAGCTGGCGTTGAGCATCACGCACCGGGTCGCCGGACCGTGAGCTCACCGGGTGGTAGCGGGCTCCACGCGGGGAGATCTCCCGCAATGGCCCGCTGGCGCACCACCTTCTTCGTCGACGCTCGAGGCTGCAGGAGGCCCCGGGCCACGACGTGGTCGTCCTTCGGCGGCGGCGTAGGGCGAGGTACGAGTTTGCCGGCGGCACGTGGCACCCGCCGCACGATGACCGGCACCTCGTCGTCGTTCGGTTCGCTGGCGCTTGCACCCGTGGGCGCCCCGGCATCCATGGTCATGACGCACCTTCCAGTGGGGTCGAGTTGGCGGTGGGCCAGGTGTCGATGAGGCGGAGCAACTCTGCCTCCTGAGCGTCCAGGTCACCGTAGAGCAGACGCGCGTCAATGAACTGTGCGACGCAGTCGCGGAAGATCCCCGTGGTGTGCTCCACTGCGGACGCCTGTGCGGCCTTGGCAGCCGCAATGTCAGCCGCGCACTTCTGGCGCGCCTCCTCGCCCTGGTAATAGACGATTCCCGCGCCAGCGAGAAGGACAAGAACGCCCAGCCACACGTTGATGAAGAAGCTGATCAGGGCGACAACGCCCGCGATGGCTGCCGGCTTGTAGTACCACGAGTTCTTGAACGAGATCTTGGCGATGTGTGCGTCGAACGACTTCTTCCAGGCGGCTGAGATTCGTGAGACGACGTCCTGTTCGTCGTCGTTTGTCTGGACGGTCAGCCCTGGGAAGCCGTAGGTCGTCGCGTAGTTCGAGTGGGTGGGTGAGAACGTCAGCTTGAGGTTGTCAACCGCCTGCCCGCGATAGGCCGCACAGAATCGTCCGACGCCGGTGCGGAAGTCGTCCTGCCCCACGCCGATCGCGATCCTCTGGGTCTGGGTGCCGACACCCAGCAGTTCTGGCGTCATGGCAGCACGGGTCTGCATCGACACGACATCGAT
>Ga0075163_10005896_pt1 | contig 16275 bp, 24 predicted proteins | sample JI1023141ADNA_FD_71478 | JGI IMG/M metagenome (GOLD analysis project Ga0075163, IMG submission 71478) | Wastewater effluent complex algal communities from Wisconsin, to seasonally profile nutrient transformation and Carbon sequestration -... | ecosystem: Engineered > WWTP > Effluent > Algae...
GCCTTGACCGGAATCCATATGTCTGCCGCCGACGAGATCGAGATGGGCGCGGTGTTCGTCGAGAAGTAACGCAGCACTGGCCCATCGGCAGTAGAAACGACCGCCCGCGCAATCGGATAGGGCCCCGACCCGGCAGCCACACGGAACCGCATTTTCCCCTGGGTCTGCAGCGCTGGAAACGGCGTCACCCCATAGACATACTGCGCGATGAGCGGAACCCAGCTATCGACCGCGAGTTTAAGAAACCCGCTTTTCGCAATCGGCCCGACGACGGTCGTGTATGCCTTCGAGAGCGCACCGGACCAGGCTTGCAGCGTGGTTTTTGCGAACGATCCATCTGACCAGTCGGTGGTGTACGTGGCTGGAAGCGAGGCCACGATCCCATCGAATATCTCGTCGGCGGTCAGGCCGTTCAGTAGATTATCAAACAGCGACATTGACCACCTGAGAGTTCACCATGTCGATTGTCAGGGAAAAGTCAACCCCATCCACCAGCACGCCGCGGATGTAGATTTTCAGCTTCTCCCCGACGAGCGTAAGTTTTGGGTACACGGTCGAGATTCGGTTCTCGTAGACCGCGACGCGGATAATGTCTTTTTCTATGGCAGGGAGCGACGTCAGTGAGATCTTCCCGCCCTGCACCCTCTCGCGAACATCGAAGCTGTTTCCCTTGTAAGCGGGCAGCTTCTCGGAGGTGGTGCAGCGCCGAAAGAGGTTGTAGGCGACCACGGCAGGCCCGGTGATGCGCGGAAACTGCATGCTGAGCCCCGTCGCGCCGAGGAAGATATCGCTGCCGTAGTCAGTTGCCACGGAGGCAGGCTAGCACGTCAGGGCAGGATTTCGGTAGCGTCGGTTTTGTCGACGCGGGCGAACATGCTAATCGGCGCCGACGGGCCGATTTTGAAGAATCGCCAGCCCGCGGGGGGTGGGAAATGGTCGCACGACCCCGAGTAACACCAGTACACGACGCTGGCGGTTTGCTCGATGCCCATGGTAGCCGGGCTGACGCCAGGGGGCACATAGCCGAACCACTTGCTCGGATCGCCTTTGCCGGTGGCATCATAGACGGCAAACACAAAGTTGCTGGGCGAGTTCACGGCAAGCTCTTTTCGATACTAAAACGAACGCCCCCTGCTATCTGGCCGGCTCGGGTCCTTATTACTGCGCGCCGCTTACCCGGGGGGCCGACCCTGCCCAGGATGTGCGCTGCGACGCTGTGCTCACGCCTTGACCGAGTCGCGACCCTCGGCAATCTTGAGCTGAACCGATGGTCCGGTGACTGGCGGGGCCCCTGGAACTACCAGCGTAAACATCACCGGATTCAGTCCGACCGTCCCCGTTAACACCCCGACCAAATCCCCCTTCCTCGCCACCGGCGCCGTCCCCCCATTCAGCGTGATCGTGTCCGCTCGGATCGCCACCTCGGAAAACGTCGCATCGAGAGAGAAACACGCCACGTACGGCGCGTCGGGCTTGCCGTTTTTGAACTGCAGCATGCAGAAGCTGCCGACCTTGGGCACGATTTTTTCATAGCCAGCCGGTGCCTTGATCTCGACGTGCTGCGGGCCTTCCTTCAATCGCTCGTCGAACGGTTCGAGGTCCAGGTTTCCGTCCGAGTCCACCCCGCGGACCGTGCACTCATAGGCGGCGAAATAGTCTACGGGCTGGAGCTTGCGAATCAGCTTTTTGTATGCGTCGGAAAGTTTTGACATGGGGCCTGTTAGTTGCTATGTGTGGGGGATGAACATCCCAGAGTATCTGAAAAGTGAGCAGGCAAGGGCGGATGTGGCGGCGCTGCTGGCCAAAACGCCAGACATCGACGGGGGTCGTGGCCGCTGGCACTCGATATCTGCCCCGCTTGCGTCCCTGACTGCCATGCCCGATCGCGTCTGGACCCGAGTCGATATCCTGTTTGCGGAGATCGACGCTACGTCGCCAGCGCGCGCCTACTTCCGTCCCGAGGCCGATCGCTTCATCGTCACCGACCTCGGCGAGGCAGTGCATGCGCTGCGGCTGCGGACGGGGGAGATCGGTATGCGGAGTCGTGAGCCGATCCTGCGGTGCGATATCAAGCTCGCCTCCCTCCCCGCCGCGATCTGCCGCGTCATGCTCGCCGCGTATGAGGTGGCCCGGCTATGACCTACAAAAACCACACCATCGAACCCGTACGCGACAGCTCCGGCCTGAGCGTGCGAATCTCTGGCCCTGAGATCAACTCGCGCGCCGGCACGTTCCCGACTGGGCGCGCTGCAATCAAATACGCCAAGAAGCGCATCGACGAGGCTTTGAAATGATCGTCACCACCGCCACCCACATCGGCCGCCGCACGAGCCAGCAAGACAGCTTCATCGCCGAGTCTCCGTTCTTCGCCGTAGCCGATGGCATGGGCGGCTACGAATCTGGCGACGTGGCCAGCCGGGAGCTGCTTGCAGGGATGGCCGAGGCGCTCAAAATCCCCGGCACCCACTTCCTCGCCGCCTTCCGTTACGGCCACGCACGCATGCGCGCCACCCCGGAAGCGCTCAAAGACCCACACATGGGCACGACGCTCACCGCGATCTGGCTCGAAAACGGCCGCTGCTCATGGCTGCAGGCGGGCGACTCGCGGCTCTATCACCGCCGCGCCGGACAACTTCGCCAGGTAACCACCGACCAGAACATGGAGCCGCCCTACGACAACGTGCTCACCCGGTGCGTGCAAGCGCGTGGCGGCGAGCTCGAGTGGGAGCCTGAGCACATGGGCCGGTTCGACGTCGAGGAAGGTGATTCTTTAATTTTGTGCACGGATGGGGTGAGTAAGGTCATTTTCGACTGGTTAGGAAGCGCAGAGGACTTGGTCGAGCGGGCAATCTCCGTCGGCGGCAAAGACAACGCGACGGCGATCGTGATTACTCTTCGGGCTTAATCACATCCCAGATGGTGCCCAGGACGGTTTTCGCGACCATCGCCGCTCCGGCGATGACATCGGGGCCCGGTTCGTCGGGTCGGTCCTCGTCGGGATCAGCTTCTCCGGTCGGAATATCCAGCGCGACATGCACCGAGCCGTCCGGAGATGCGGACAGCTCGGTGACCTCGGGCTCAGCCACCCTCGGCGAACCCCAGCTGGCCAACGATGATTTCACCCGACCCCGGCGCCGCCTTAACTCGCACCTGGACCGTAGTGGCGGTCTGCTGGAATCCACCGGGCAAGAGCGGCGGCACGACCACGGGCAGAATGATGCGCACCGGCTTGCCATCGGTCGCGGTGTAGGTGGTCAGCTCGCAGTCCGCGGAGTGTACCGCCTGCTTATTGGCGCGCTCGGCACAGGCCAGGATCGAACCCTTGAGCAGGTCGATAAGGCCGTGGAACTCCTGCCCGCGCTTCGCCTCAGTGGGGTGCGTGCCCCAAATCAGGGACCCGGGACAGCTGGCAGTGCTCGCGCAGTAGAAGGGCCCCGAGCCGTACTTGCTGCCGCACTGAAACCCGGCGACGCCCGGCACGGCCTGCAGCCAGCCAGCGGTCGGATTGAGGTTCGGCGTGGGGTCGTGCGGCATCGCGGTGCACGTGCCAGCGGCCATGATGGCCTGGGGGCCCAAGGACAGGGGCGTCGGCTCGACGTAGCTGGGGCCCGTAGCGCAGGCGATGAGGAACACAAATATCAGGGCGAATAACGATTTCATGGTTTTCCCTTTCGTAGGACGTACTCGACAAAACCCGCGGCGATTCCCCAGGACTTGGCCCAGATGTCTTCCGGGGTGCAGCTGGGGTCGCGGGCATCTTGGATGAGGGCGGTTATTGCGACTCGAAGCCGGGACAAATACAGGATGTACTCTCTCACGGCCCCGGAGCGCGCAACTTCTCCAGCGCCGCCGCACTCTTGGCCGCTTCCTCCGCGCGCACCCGCTCCCGCTCCGCATTCGCCTTCAGCTTGGCTTCAGCAGCGGCGGTCAGGATGCGGCCGAGGTCGCCCAGCCAATCCCAGCCGCTCATGGCTGCGCCCCATACGGCTTGCACACAACCCGCGCCGCCGAGAGCTCGCGGGCACCCGAGCCCAGCTGGTCGAGCAGGTAGACCGCGGCCACGCATGCGAGCTCGGGCGGGCACTTCCCTGGCGTTTTGCAACTGGCCACCGCAGCATCGCGCCAGAGACCCGCCTCGCGGAGCTGAGCGGCCGTGGCGGCGCAGCCCGAGAGGACGAACAAAAACAGCAGCTTTCTCACGACCCACCCCCGAGAAAGCGCGCGCGCCCATCCCAAACCCCACGCGGCGTCGCCCAGGGAGGGTCGCCGGCGAGCGCACCGTGTGGCCTGGCTACGTCTGCGCATCCATCCGCCGTGCAGCGCGCAGGCGGCTTGCAAGTGGCTGGGCTGCAGGTGGGCTGCGCGTCGGCGACCCCGGCATCGGGTACCTGCTTGATTCCGCGCGCCTGCAAGATAAAAGGAGTTGGACCATGGGCCGGTGGCAACAGCGAGCAGCCGATGAAGACCAGCAGCATGACCAAAGGGAACACGGGCGAGGGCGGCGGCGGGTTGGGCTTCGGTAGAGTGGCCGATGTTGAGGCCCTAGCCTGAATCTGCTCGGGCGTGGCCTCGCGCCAAAACGCCCGCTCTTTGTCGCCGTGTACCAGCCGGAGCCTGCCCAGGTAGCAGGTGGCACCGAGGCAGGCGAGAATCACGATAACGCCCTGCCAAGTCAAACCCTTGGCGGCTTCGATAAGCGGGACAATGCTTAGTTCCATGTCAGTTTCCTATCCGCAGGCCCACGGCGCGAGCCGCGGCGATGCCAACCCGATTGATCTCGTCGATGTCCTCTGGCCGAGGCGACCGCCCGAACCAGCGATTCGACCCGGGCAGGATGGTGATCGTTACGCCGTCCTCTACGCCACCAGATCGAGCGCAGTCGGGGATGCCGAGGGCGTAACAAGCCTGGACCGACAGTTCCAGCATCTTGCCAGCGGGGCCGATGTCGAATGCCTGAGCCCAGATCTTGCGCGCGCCCCACTGCACCAGAGCGACGTCGCCCAGGCGCACGCGGTAGGAGTCAAGGTCGCGCGCGGGCATCACGAACCCAGGGAGGGCGGCAGCGTCAAAGTAGCGCCGCGGGTCGTGCTCGCGCCAGCGGGGGTCGTGCAGCGCGGTCTGGCTGACATAGTACCCCGGTGCCGGTGCCCCCTCGGGCTGGATGTAGCCGGCGGGCGCAGCGCGGGTCGTGAGCCAGCCGACCGGGTTTCCATCGCGGCCGAGGCCGTTCTCCGGCGCATCCAGACCAAGTGGCTTTCGTCCGGCTGGCAGCCACCCAGCGCGCGAGCCAAGGTCGCTCGGGTGGTACGCCGCTAGAGGCACCGAACTACGTGCCGGGTCGATGTGCAAGCCGAGCTCGCGCGCACGGGCAGCGTTACCGCGAGTGATCCCATTGGCACCGTCTGCGCAGACGCTAACCCCGAGGTCGCGCATCACCAGCCAAAGCGGCTCCTCGGCGCGGTCCGCCCAGATCTCATGAGGACCGACGGCGCCAATCAAGACCAGCTCGGGATCGCTCGGCGGGGTGATATCGGGGCGGCTGTCAGTCATGTCCGCGACCCGCAGACACCGGCGGCGGGATGGGACTGCAAGATGCGAGCAAGAGGAAAAGCAGTCTTTTCATGGGTTCGAACCTAGCCTAGTTTCCCATCACCGGATAGCCCCATACCTCGGTCTCATTGTTGCGATCGGTAAAGACCGTTAGCCCGCCATTGACCAGCGCAAGGCCCGAGTACCCCGAACACGTCGGGATATCGAAATCGGCCACGCGCTGCCATGTGTCGCCACAGTCCTCCGATCGTGCTACATGAACGGATCCAGTGATTCCCCAACTCAGCACCAGCCCGCCAGGAAGCACAAGCAAGTCAGGGTCCCAACCGGTCATACCCGGAAGTTCGCGTAGCGCGCTCCAAGTGGCCCCGCCATCTGCGGAACGCGACCAACGCATAGGCGAGGTGGGACCCGTGCGCAGGATAGCCAGAATCCTGCCGTCGGGACAGATTGCGGATACGGGCTCGGCGTAACCCTCGGTGCCCGCGGGTCCCTCTGCGATCGTCGAAAGGACGCGCCAGATTGCCCCATCGTCATCGCTCTCGACCCAGGCCGAGCGATACCACTCACCGCCATCACCGCGGCGGTCGCGCGCATAGCCTCCGTACACGGTGCCGGCCAGTTTGCTGCCGATCTGGTGCAGTCGTCGGTGGAATAATAAGCCGCCCCAGCCGGCCGTCCGGGATATCGGCGGTTCAGGCAAGTGAAGTACGCCCCGCCTTGGCTGCCAGCTGGCACCGTTGTCTGCTGAGGTCCACCCGTGAACCATCTCGCTATGCGCATCGGTAGCCGTAGTGATGTAGCTGGCCGCGTACAGACCGCCGGTGGAAGTGCCGGTTAGGCCGCTCAGATAGAAGTTGGCTGCAGACACCGCACGTGCCGCACCGATGACGCGCGCAGCGTCTACCGGGTCGGCGATAACCTCGTCTTTGTGCGTGCTGTATGCGACCAGTACCTTGGCCCCGGGTAGGTCGTACGCAAATGGAAAGTGATTAACGCCACCCGCAGAGATAAGGACGGGCTCACGCGGGGGCGCGCCAGGACGTCCGCACCCAATGAGCACCGCGAGCAGCACCGCGAGCAGCACCGCGAGCAGCACCGCGCACGGCTTCACGGGGACACCTTGACGTAGTTAAACCGGCTGCGTCCGTTCGTGTCGCTATAAACGGCCGCGGTATTGTAGGACGTAGCCCCCGTGCGAAGACACTGCACATCTATAGTCTTCGCGGACGCAACGGTCACAATCTCGTTAATGCTGATCTGCCCGTAGAATTGAAGAGCTACTGCGTTCTCATATGCTCCGATACGCTCGCTATTCGCGATAGCTGCAGCGTCCGTGGTGTTGTAGAGCTGGCATTCAATGAAGCCGCCCGCCCCGACAGACGCATTAATTACTGTACGCAGGTCCGTCGTGAGTAGATATGTTCCTGCCGACGGGAGCGATAACGCTAGGCCGATCGAAGCATAGGAACCACTCGCGACGATGTAGGGCGACGACGACAGGCTCGCAGAACCATTGGTTGCGGTCACCCATGGCAAAGATAGCGCGTCGCCTGCAGTAGTCGCTGCGCCCACGTTCTTTATGACTTGACCGGTCATGTCTAGCGACCGCACGGCTGTAATCAGAGTCGAGGCAACATTCACTACGGTCGTGCCGTTGACGCGCAGCTGGACATCATTACCCGTAGCGGCGTTGAGGATTAGACCTGCTGTTGAGTCGACGCGTGGCGTGGTCAGGTTCGTAGCAAGAGTTCCGGCCTGTGTGCAGTCTGGCGGGCTGCCACCGCCGAGCATGGTTCCACTCGGGCAGGTACTAGCCGTCTCGACGAGTTGACCCGCGCTCGACACCACCACTCGGTTGTTGTTGAGTGCCGAGCTGCTGTTCGTTCCGCCGTTCGCAACCGGATTGATTCCGCTCACATCGGCGGTCAGGCTCACCGCCCCGTATGCGGGCGTCGTGCCACCATGAAGCACTGTCGTCGTTGTGCCGCCAGTGGCGGTTTCGCTATAGCCAGCCCCGGTGTCGAACGGGATCTTGCCAGCCGTCGTGGGAGTAGGTGGCAAACGCGCATCATTCCCAACCGTCACCGTTGCCGCGCTAGTCCCCGTCGGAATCAGGTGCGCATGGTCGGCGCGTGCGGCAGTGGTCCCGACGCCGACCGCCCCGGCGCTCACGCTGTCAGCCGCTGGGGTCGTGCTGGATAGCGCAGCCGGTGCACTCCCTGCCGTCGCCGCGGTCACGCGCCCTTGCGCATCCAGGGTCACCGAGGCGGGGTATGCAATCGCCCCGGCACCGGGCCCGGTGTTCGGCATCGAAATCGCGATCGAACCCCCGAGCGCTACAACTCCGCCGTCAGTGAGTCCAGCACCCGCAGTGACCGTTATTGAGCTGTTGATGAGCGCCGCGTTTGCAATATCCGAGCAAGAGTTGCTCGTGCAGCTAATCGTTATTCCTGACAGCGTCGTCGATATGGACCATGTTGGCGTCGTGGCCGTGCGAACCGGGATGCCAAGGCCCAATCCGAAGCTAGCGAGCGCCGTTAGGTCCGCGCTGCTCGCCTGGGGTGCGCTCCCGGCCGTGATCCCGGTGGCGCGTCCCTGCGCGTCGGTCGTGATGCTGATTGGATAGGCGTACGTCCCAGCGCTGCCGACGCTGGGCAGTGCATGCACATGGTCAAATCTGGATGCGGCAGTGCCGACGCCGGGAGCGGCGGTGCCGATAGCAGAAGGCGTGCCCGAGCTGAGCACGGGCGGCGTCGTCACGAGCGCCGAGTTCGGGATCGATCCCGCTGGAGCTGCCGACCACGGCACGAACGCGGTCTGCAGCACGCTCCCGGCAGCGAGCGAGGCGTCGGCTGGGCACTTGGTAACGATGCCCGCGGTCTGGCAGGTGAGGCGGTCGGCAGCGTGCGCGGTGCCTGCGAGCAGCGCGACGAACAGAATTACTATTTTTTTCATACTTGCTGAGGCTCCCCCCATGCTTGTTTGATCTCCGTCGTGCTGCGGCCGGTGCCCACGAACCGATACCAGGCCCCAGGTGTCGCAGTCGCCAGCCACGTAGTCAGGTCGCCAGCTGCGATGAGCACACCAGCGCTCACGTAGTACCCCGACCCGGCCACGATTCCCGACAGCCCCGTGGCGATGCCACCATTACCGGCTACATCGACGGGCTGGCCCGCCCCAGCGGCAGCGGATACCGCAAACCCGGCGAACGCATCGCGTAACGCCTGGTAGCTCCCATCCTCGGCGACCATCTGAGATCCGACACGCTGCAGCGAGGCTCCGATCGCGAGCGCTGCGCCGGCGGTCTCCGGCACAACGGGCGAGCTTGCTTCGAGCGCGGCAACGCGAACGGTCAGGTCAGTAATCTCGGCCTGCAGCTGCTCGCCGGGCTGCGGCTCGATGCAGAACGCGTCGCTCATGACGCGCGAGGATGGCTCGTTCCCGCGGTAGGCGGCGGCGGACAATCGCCCGACGGCATGCGAGGCCCCTCGCGGCACGGGGGTATTGGATAGCCGCTGCAAGACGCCAGGAGTAGAACCAGGATGATTTTACGCATAATACAAAACCCCTCTCCAAATGCCGTTTCTGAGCGAGTACAAAACCTCGGTAACAGCATAACTACCATAATCGGTTGTGACGGTGGTGCGCGGCAGTACGGTGCCGTCCTCAGACGCGAACGCCAACCGCCCCCACTCGGGGTTATCGTTCGGCAGCACGTCGATAGTCACCGAGGATGGGGGGTACATCAGCTCCCCCAGTTTGATCGTGCCGTCCGGCTCAAACCACCAAGCCAGCCCCAGGTACTTAGCAAGAATCGAAACCGCTTCATCCGCCGGCCCCGCGGCGCGCACCCACCGCGCGATCGGCTCGTCCAGGATCGCGGGCAGCTCGGCGTTTAGCGTCTCAAGCCCGATGGTCTGCTGCAGGATGGTCCGCGGACTCGCCTCGTAGAACGACTGCCCGCCGATCGAGGTCGTGAGTGTGCCCATGCCCGGGGAGAGCACAGCGAGCACGCGTGACCCGGTTGCACCACCGCGCTTGACCGTGCATTTGTACGTGACGCCAGGCAACTCAAGATCCACTTGGCCTCTTATCTCGGTGGTGCCATCGACCTCTACGCGCGCTCGATAGGCCCCGTCATGCGCGACGTATAGGCCGCACTCAATGAGCGGGCGTCCGGCGCACAGGAAGCTCATTTGAGCAAGCCGTAGATGAACTGCGGGGGGTCGGACGAGAAGCTGTTCTCGGGCTGTTTACTGCCGGGCGTACCGTGCTGGCGATTTTGACCGGGGAGGAACAAGAAATCGTTCTGCGTTTTGGTCTTGGTCGGGTCCGTTGTGGGGGTAAGCGCTTTCTTCGCGTCCCCCTCCGGTGCCCCGACTTCCTCGAAGTACATGGTCACGGTCGCGGCCTGCCCCTCCCACTGCTGGAAATCTAACTTATACATAACGCACTGGTTAATATCGTAATCGTCTAAGAACGGATGAAATATACTTCGGGTTTTAAGTCGGTTAGCAGCCAAATGCGGGTTGATTTGCGGCAGCAGCGTAACCCAAGCATCGCGCTGTTCTTTCATCCAATAGATAAACATCATCGTCCACTTCGGGCTATTGGCACCCGTCGCAGTCTTCTTCTGCCCCGACCGATTCTTTCGCGTGCGCCGATCAATCTCAAACCCGACGCTGCCCGACATCGACTTCAAAAACAGTGGCGCGGTCGGGCTCGCTATCAGTGCGCCGTCGAGCTTGACCGTATTCCAGGGCGTGATCTGCTCGGGCTCAATGACCCCGCCGACGTTGCCGTTCCAGAATGTGATCACGCCGCTACCTCTGCCTCTTCTTCAATCGCCTCGGTGAGCATGATCCGGAAGCTCTCCAGGGTCATCGCCGAATCACACTGAATAATCAGCTGCTCGACCGTGATGTTCGAGCCCGAGTTGCCGCCTCCGCTCCGCCGAGCTGCACCGATACCCAGGTACTCCTCGCCGCTGTGCACGATAGCCAGCCGGGGCTCGCCGTAGGGACCAGGGACGGTGCCGCCGCCAGCGTACTCGGGCAGCGCCGCCGGCGCGCCGCCCCAGACGTTCACCTTTTCCGCTGCGTCGCTTGCGAGATTACCCCAGGCTTTGCCTGAGCTGCCCTGGATGACGCTGGAATACCTTCCCAGGCCCGTCAGCTGCCCGAGGCCCTCGTAGGCGCCAGATACAATCGCCTTACCGATTGCCAGCCCCACATCGGCCCCGAGCTGAATCAGAGTCACCTTGGAGTCGCCGAGGAAGTTCTTCACCCCCTTGGCGACCTCGACCATCATCTCATGGAACTTACCGCGCAGCTGCTCGCCGGCGGTCAAGAGTCGGTCGATAAGGCTATCAGTGTTTTTCAGATCAATTCCGCCAAAGGGCAAGAAAATATCCGATACCACGTCGGCAATGAGCTGCGAAAATCGCTTTCCCTTCGCGCTCGTCGAATCGAACAGACCCCCAGGCGCACCGAGGGAGAGTAGAAGTTTCTTGAACTGCCAAATCGGATGATCATCTGGCAGCTTCATATTCAAGATATCGGGTAGGGCGTTTTTTATGTTGCTTAGAACGCCCGCGAAGGTGGTGCCGCCTTGTGCCTTACTGAACTCGCCGAGCTGGCCTGTTTTGGTGTCGTATTTCTTAGCCACCGCCTGTGTGACCGCGTCGAGGGCCTCTTCTCTGGTTACGGCGCCGTCCTTGAACAGCTTCATCCAGTCCTTGCGGGTCATCGGCTTAGAGATGTTCTTGCGCTTGGCGAGCTCGGTAAATGTGTTTTCGATTCCGGGTCCTTGAAGTCCCGCGCTCTGCACCTGACCGAAGCTCGCCGTTGCATTACTACGAATTTTCGATATCGAATTAAGAAATGTAGCGCCCTTGCCCTCGCGCGCGCTCTCGATATCGGCCACTGCAGCGAAGTATTTCGGAAGTTCGTCTATCTTGAAGTTATTTGCGGCAAGTGTGTTGTAGATGCCAACAACGTCTTTTGTATCAAACTTAGTCTGCTGCGCCGCGAATCGAGCCGAGTCGAAGAGTTTGTCCGCGTTCGCGGCCACCCCATAGATCGCCTTGAATGCCTCGACCGAGCTCTCGCGCATCGACTGCGCGCTGACTGCGGCGCTGCCGAGCGATATCGCAAACCCAGCGACGCCCACCCCGGCATCGGCCACCGCGCCGGCTGCCGTGCTGAGCAGGCCCGCACCTCTGCCCGCCAAACTAAGCGGCGTAAGTCCCCCCGCCACGCTCGAAGCCAGGCTCTCGTGCTGCTTCCGGTACAGTCCCCCGAACGAGGTCTCGCCGCCGAAGTAGTATTTATGCGACGCCTTCTCGCGAGCCTTCGCGCCAGCTGCTGCTGCCTTCAGCTCGGCGCGCAGCGCGCGGTCCGACTCGCGCATCTTCTCGGTGGCTTCCTTGCGGGCAAGCCGGATGCGGTAGGCGCTGAAGCGTTCTTCTTCGCGGTTGCGCTGCTGCTCGGCGCGGGTAGCGGCGGCAGCGACCTTCGCCCACTCGTTCCCCTCTCGTCGAGCGCGGTCGCCTGCGACTGCAGGCACCCTCACCCCGCCAATGCGCTTTATAACCGCCTCGAGCTTCTCGTACCGCCCGATGAGGCCGTTGACCTTGGCAATGGCCTTGTCCATGCCACCGCCGCGAACCCTGGACTCGAACTTGTCCCAGGCGGCGGCGTTTTTTTCGAGGAGCTTGGCCGATTTAGCGAGCGGGCCGAGGAATTTATCCTGCAGCTCCAGCCCGAATACGTGCTGTTCGTAGGTCTCGGCCACGGGGTCAGTCTACATGATCGGGCGCTTGAGTATCGCCTCGAGTAAGTGTTCGAGGCGCTGGCGGTGGCGAATGTCGAGCAAGGCACCAAAGTAAGAGCTCTCGGTTACCGGGACGCCGCGCGCGGCGAGCAGACACCGAGCAGCGAGGGCCATATCCCCCTCGATGCCCTCTAATACTTTTTTGCGGACGGCGGGCTTACCGCCAGATCGGCCTTGGTCTGCTCGCTGACTTCGAACAGGGAGTTCACGGCGTTAGCGAATAGGTCCTGCTTGAGCCAGTGGGAGTTGCGGACTTTCTTGGCATGCTCGACCGCCGCGGGAACGCCCTCGCCGACCTGGCCCTTCATCCAGTAGATCGTGCAGTTGAAGTGCGTCTCGTAGTAGCGCAGCAGGTCTTTCTTCTCGCCGGTAAGCATGCGGGCCAGGCGGTCGCCGTCGGGGATGCTCGGCGGCATCATGACCATGGTCTCGTCGCACGTAACGATGACAAACGCCGCCGGGTCGGGAGAGTTCGGCTTATCGGCGTCGCGCTCGACCTGGAACGCTTTGCACTTTTCGATCGCGGCGCGGATGTCAGCGGGGAGCTCGGCCAGGGACATGGGGACCTCATGGTGTGCGTCGAGGAAAAATTAACGACCCGCTCAGCCGTAACTGGCCGTGTCACAGCTCTTTGGACTCGGCGATGCGGGTCGAGTGTCATCTCCCACCGGCAGGGACCAACCTAAATCGGCTGGGCGCGAATCGAACGCCTCGTATGACAATGTGGATCAGGCGGGAATCGAACCCGCGACAGCTCGCTTGCAAGGCGAGCGCTCTACCAGCTGAGCTACCGACCCAAAGTGCTCGTCTCTCCGAGCCGTCAAGCCTATCCAGACATGCCCAACGTTGATCTGTGGGTTAGTGTGGATCGTAGCTTTTACAGATGAAGTCTGCCGTCAAGACGTTACTTGACTTGGGCATCCGCAGCTTGCGCTTACTCTTTTTATAAGAGGCTACCGGAAGCAGACAATTAATCCGCTGGTCTCAGACCCCGCCGGCGTTCCCCGCGTCAATCAGCCGGCTCTTGGCGCTCTGGGCGAGCGTGGCGGCGTAGTTGAGCAGGCGCTGGTTGACGGCGGCCGGATCCAGGCCCGCGGCGATCAGCGCGTCCTGCTGCTCATCCACGCTGCGGAAGATCTCGCGCGCGCTGCTGGCCTCGCTGGCGCCCAGACTGGCGGGCGCGGTGACCTTGCTGCACTTGTCGGCGGCAGCCTTCTGCGCGCGCTGGGCACTGTCGATAAGGTTGAGCGCGGCGGCGTGGGTGGTATCGGTGTCGGAAATCTGCTGCTTGAGATCGAGCTTCGGGGGCATGAGTTCCTCGGCGGGAAAGAGAGTTGAGCTGCCCAGCCACCTCTGAAACTGACGCGGCGTTTCGAAAACAACCGGCTCGGGCAGCGTGGGCAATTCTCAGTTAGCAACTAACCGCCGGCCGCGTCAAGCTAGAACTGAATCTTCCCGTTCCATTTCACTCGGTGGAACGTGAACGGGCAGTCGACCATCGCCAGGGTGTTGCTGCCGCCCTCCTCGCTGCCGGGGTCCATGCCGGTAAAGCGGACGAAGATGATCGAATCGACGATGCTGGCGATGTTCCACTCGGCAAAGCCGACGGTCATTGTGTGCGGAATCGCCGACACGCGATCGGCCCCGCGCGCCACCGCGGCATCGTACAGCCTCTGAAAATACAGGCTGGCGTAGTTTTTGTGCATCTTCAGCGAGCCGCCCTTGGGCGTGTAAGTCCCCGGCCCGCTGCCGACCACATACGGCGTCCCGCCGGCGCGCGCGAGCGTGATCTCGGAGCTGTCGCCGTAGCTCACCGACATCCATTCGAGCTCCTCGCCGTCGACCTTGACGACCATCGACGAGGGGTCAAACCGGGGATCGTCCCGGTCGAGTCGCATGAATGCCATTAGGACACCACCACAAGATTTGGGTTCAGGAACGCGAGGGTGAAATCCACCTCCTCGGCGTAGGCCCAGCTGTTCATTACGAGCTTGGTCGGCACGTTGCCGGTGACCTTGATATTCGTCGCCCGATTGATCTGGACGTCGATGTCCTGCAGGTCCGCCGGCACCAGCTGGTTTTTGAGCTCGGCCCGCCACACCTGCTCGATTTCTTTGGCGAACCGGTCGTTGATCGTGCCGTTGCGGTTCGTCTCGATCTTGGCCCCGAGCAGCCGCGACCCGATGACGACGGCGAGGTTGGCCGTGCGCATGGCCACGCGCACGTACATGAGCTTGCGGAAGTCCGAGAGCAGCTGCGCGAACGTGGCCGGCTCCAGCTTGCCGTTGTCGCCGATGAAGTAGCCCTTCTGGCCGATGACCGTGGCCGCAGTGAGGAACCGGGCAGCGGCAAGCCCCGGCACCTTTCGCTCGTCGTGGCTGACGATGGTGACGCCGTCGGGACCCGGAACAAGGCCCGGGAGCGGGCCAGCCGAGGTCGCGCCGAGGTGCTCGGCGTAGTCGGCGGCGTTCGTCACCCGCGCGGCCATCGGGGTCGCGAGCGGTCGCCAGAACACCCTGCCCGAGACCGCGCTCGTCAGGTAGCCGTAGCCGGCCGCGATGACGATCTGGCCCTGCAGCGCGACCGAGTTTACGAAGTCAGCTCGGATCGCCGTCATCCAGTCAAGCTCGGACTCGCCGGCTGCCTGGTCGCGAGCCTCCAGCATGGCCCAGACGAACCGGCCGTCCAGGCGCATGAGGTTGATCTCGGAGATGACCGCGGCGAAGATCGCGCTCGAGCTCGGGCCGATGATGCGGAAAAACTCCCAATCGCTCGTCGCATCGCCGCGCAGCGCGTCCATCGCGTTGACGAGGTCGGTGCTGTTCGGCGTCGGGCCCGTGCAAGAAAACGTGAACCTGTCGCCGACCTTGAATCCGACCGCGCCGTTGGTAAAGTTCAGCGTCAGGCCAGAGACCGGGTCCGCGGGGCTGTACACGCCGCCGACCGGGATCGTAAACGGCGGGCTGAAGTTGATCCCGCCGTCGAAACTGGCAATCGCCTGCGCGTTCGCCAGGGCAATTTTCCCGGCGGTGGTGATCTGCACGATGATGGATTTGAACCCATCGGCCGGCGATCCGGTCACCGTAAGCGCGCCATCGCTGCCAGCTTGCAGGGTAGGCGTTATCGAGCTGACGACCCCAGCAACGGTGGTCGCGCAGCGCATCGCGTAGGCGGTTCCGGTGCCGTTCGCGAGCTGGAACGCGCGGTCCTCGACGAGCGGGCCGCCGGTGAAGGTGCCGAGCAGCGTGGTCTTGTCGGTGATCGGGGTCAGCTGATTCAGCGTGCCCGAGGTCGCGCCGCCGATCGAGACAGACGCCCGCGGCGCATCGGGCAAGAAGCCAAACTGGCCGTCGAGGAAAGTGACTGTTACGAGCATCGGCGGGCGGCCTCCATGCCGGCGTCGTAGTCAGCGCGGGTGATGGTGTGGGGGTTTGCGCCCACGGTCGGCGACTCGGGCCACTTCTTGACCACCCGCGCCACGGCGAGGAAGGTCCCGACCTGCTGCTCGCTGCGCTTGTCCATGCGGTCGCGGTGCGCTCGCGCGTCCTCCTCGGCCCACGCCTCGGGGGGTTGGGTGATTTGGCTCATGGGGTAAACTCCAGCGACAGGTCAGGGCCTGTAATCGAGCGTTGGGGGATGGCGGGACGCATTTGCGACATGGGCACCCGGAAACTTGAGGACCAAGCGTAGCCGGCTTGGTTGTTTGCGCCTACCTCAATCCACCCCTCGCGCTCAAAGACGGGGGTGCCGCCCCAGTGCTCGCGCAGCGCCCACCAAAAGCACCACCGCAGCTGCTCGCACCCGCGGATGGTGCCGCGCTTGGCATCCGACTCGTCGAGGTTCGCGCCGTACAGGGTGCAAGTGACCATGTCGAGCGCTTTTTTGAAC
>Ga0075163_10005897_pt1 | contig 16274 bp, 12 predicted proteins | sample JI1023141ADNA_FD_71478 | JGI IMG/M metagenome (GOLD analysis project Ga0075163, IMG submission 71478) | Wastewater effluent complex algal communities from Wisconsin, to seasonally profile nutrient transformation and Carbon sequestration -... | ecosystem: Engineered > WWTP > Effluent > Algae...
AAAACGATCTGCACGCTGCGGCCAATCAGGCGCATCACCGTGCCCAGGCCGAGCTCGGGCTCGGCAGTCGACAGCCAGCGCTGTCCGGGAACAAAGAGGGAATTCATCGCTGCATTTTACGTTGCGTCGCGCGCAGTGGCGAAACTCTTCTCTGCCCGCAGCAGCTGTCCAGATACAGATAGAGATAAGACACTGGCCCGCGTCGCGATCCGAGCATGGGTCGGCGTGCAGACGCATTTTCACAAGCGTGAGCCAATCGACCGCTGGATGGCCTTGAACGGTTTACACTTTGGAACATTTTGTAAAGATTCCGGCAACTGCAGGGTGGGCAGTGATCGAGGTCAGCGGCTATCAGGTCATTGAGCAGATTGGGCGCGGCGGCATGGCGACGGTTTACCGTGCGCGTCAGGTGCTGCTGGATCGTGAAGTCGCGCTCAAGGTGCTGGCACCCGAATTGGCGCGCGACTCCGCGCAAGCTGCACGCTTCCTGCAGGAAGCGCGTGTGCTCGCCGCCATGCAGCATCCGGCCATCGTGCCGGTCTACGACGTCGGCGTGACCGAGGCGGGCCTGCACTATTTCTCGATGCAATTGTTGACCGGTGGCGATCTGGCGCAACGCATTCGCGCGGGACTGCCGGGCGACAGCCTCTATCGCATCATCCGCATGCTCTGTGCAGCGCTGGGTTACGCACATTCACGCGGGTGCGTGCATCGGGACGTCACCCCCAGCAATGTGCTGTTCGACGCCAATGAGCGACCCGTATTGACTGACTTCGGCATCGCCAAAGCGGCGTTCGGCTCCGCCGGGCTGACCGCCGAGGGATTCAGCATCGGCACCAGTCGCTACATGAGTCCGGAGCAGGCGCGAGGCATGGCCGTCGATGCCCGCTCGGACATCTACAGCTTCGGCGTGATCCTTTACGAGATTCTGACCGGCCAGCCGCCCTTTCCGGGGACGGATGCGTTTGCGGTGGCGTACGCACACGTCAACACGCCGATACCCCCGCTGAGCGAAGCACAGGCTCGCTGGCGGCCTGTCATCGAAGGCTGTCTCGCCAAAGCACCCGAACAGCGTTTCCCCAACTGTGCCGAATTGCTGCGCGCCATTGATGTAGTGATTGGCAAACGTCCGGTCGAACACACGCCGATTCCACCACCAGCACGAACGGTCAGCGGCGGCACCGCGGCGGCGGCGGTGGCTGCATTGCCAACTCCCGCGACACCACCATCACCGGTACCGCCGCCGCGCGAAACCGTCGAACCAACCCGTATTCGCCCAGCCGTCGGCGAAGTGGTCACCGCACCAACCCGGGCGCAAGCGCCAATCAGCAGCCAACCCGCGCCTCCGACGAAGCCCACAACGGGCAATTCAACGCCATCGCCAGCGCGCTTGCTTGGCCTGCCAAGGTGGCTGTTGGGGTCCGCTTCTGCCTTGGCGCTGCTGCTCGTTGTCGGCGTGACCTGGTGGCTTGCCCGCCCGGAAGGCACGGCAGAAACCGGAGCGCGCCTGACGGCGACATCACCCGCTGCCGTCAGCGCCGAAACGAACTCTGCAAGTCCACCGCGTCGACCACCGGAGACCAGCCTGGATCGCATCGGTCTTGCGGAGGCCGAAGCCCGCGACGAAAGCAACAACGACAGCGCTGAAATCGAGCAGGTCGCCGAGAGTATCGCTTTGGACAGCCTGCCGACGGTGCGCGACCCGGTGATCGATTTTCTCGCCATGGGCCGCGCGAACCTTGAGGCAGGACGCTGGGTGGAGCCGCCGCAACGCAATGCGTTGGACCGTTGGCGTACGGTATTCCTCATTGAGGCGGACAACGCCAACGCCATCGACGGATTGCGGTCGTTGGCGGACGCCTGCGCCGACAAGGCCGAGACCGAGCGCGCCGACATCCCGGCCTGGTTGAATGGCCTGGATTGCCTGCGCAAGGTCGCCGCCAGCCATCCCGCACTGCAAGACAATGCAAGCCGCGCTGATACGCTGCTGAAGCAACGTGAAGAAGAACTGCTTCAGCAAACCGAGCAAGCCATTGCGCAATGGGATCGCACGGCGGTCGAACAGGCGCTGCAAACCCTAACGGCCATCGGCAGCAGTCACCCACGTTTGACGGCATTGCAGAAAACCACACTCGGACTCGGCGAGCCCGGCTATGCCTTCCACGACACCCTCGGCAACGGGCACGCCGGACCAGCGCTGCGCGTCGTCCGTCCGGACCTGGCGATGACCGAGCGCGAAATCACCGTGGGTGAGTTCGCGCAGTTCTGGCGTTCTGCCCAGCGCGCACAGATCGAACTGCCCAGCTGCCGCGACCGCGAGTCATTCTTCCGCAGCAGCAAGAGCCGCACGTGGCAGGCGCCGGGGTTCACCCAGGACGACAGCCATCCCGTGGTCTGCGTCAATGTGGCGATGGCCGAAGCCTATGCCGACTGGCTTGGTCAGCAGACCGGACAGCGTTACCGATTGCCCTCCCGTGCCGAACTGGGCGGACTACTGCCGAAGCGCTCTGCCTGCAGCGACAACCGGCGGGACGCCCAAGCACATCGTGGCTGGGAAGCGCGCGACGCGGCGAATTGTGACGATGGCGCGGCATGGACACGTCCAGTCAGTGCTGGCACGACCGGCGCCCACGGGCTGCGTGGACTGGATGGCAATGTCCGCGAATGGCTCAGCGACTGCGCCAACAGCCAGTGCTCGGAGCATGTTGCTCTGGGCGCAAGCTGGTACTCCGCCGAAAGTGAAACGTTGACCGCAGGCTTTGCAGCCGAGCCGGGCTTCAATACCATCGGAATCCGTCTGGCGCGGGAAATCCGTGCGCCGGCGCGTTGATTGGCCAACACCACCAACCTCTTTTTCTCGACTCGACAGGCAGACCCTCCATGAAGCTGATCTTCCCCAATGGTGAACATGGTGCCGTGTTGCTCAGCGCCGGACGCAATCGGCTGGGTTCCAGCGAACAGGCACTGATCCGACTGCAAGCGGCGGGCATCCAGGCAGAGCACTGCGAGCTGGAGTTGTCTGGCAGCACCGTCACCGTGCGCCTGGGTGCTTCGCATGGCGTGGTCAGCGTGAATGGTCAGACGGCCGTGGATGGTCATGTGCTGCATCCGGGCGACGCGTTCGCCGTGGCGGGCGTCGCTTGCCGGCTGGTGGCGGTTGAACGCGCTGCCTCCGTGTCAGCGCCGAAGCCCGCACAGGTCGATGACAGCGGGGCAACCCGTGTACGCGCTGCGTTGCCCAAGTACGTGCTGCGTGGCGTGTCTGGCGCGACCTTCGGCAAGACCTTTCCGGTGGTTGCTCCCACTGTCATCGGTCGCCAACACGATTGCGACATCGCCATCGCCAGCGAGGAAATCTCGCGTCGCCATGCGCAGGTCAAACCCACACCTGATGGTCTATTGGTCGAAGATCTGGGGTCGTCCAACGGCACCTACATCAATGGTTCGCGAGTGCAGAGCGGACTGCTGAAGGCAGGCGACGAACTACGTCTGGATGCAGTGCGCTTCATGCTCGTCGTGCCAGGAAAAGAGATCCCCAGTGCCGCCCCCCCTGCGCCCGCAGCGGCCGCCGCGCCGAAAGAAAGCGCAGGCAAAGGCGGCCTGATTGCTGGCGTGGTTATCGGCGTCGCCGTGATCGCCGCGGCCGTCTATTGGTTTGCACTGCGCTGACCCAGCGCGCGGAATGCGCTTCGCCTGCTGCGATCACCGCACAGGCGCCATCTCCAGCGTGCGCAAGTATGGCGGCGAACCTGGATAGGACAGACCGGTCAGCAGACTCCAGCCAGCCTTGGTCAAGGCGCGTTGCGCAGCAACGCTGATCTGGCCATTGCTGATGACGCTGCGCTGCGGGTGCGACCAGAGTGCTTGTTGACCAAACCAACGCGCAGTGTCGGCGGTCCAGCTCAAGAGGTCGACCGGCAAAGGCAGGATGCGCTCGCCATCTGCCGTTTCAAAGCTGAGCACCGCGCCCAAACCCATCCATCGACCTCCCGCGACGCGCTCGCCGAGGTAGGCTTGTGTGAGTTTCAGTGTGTTCACCACGTAACGCGCCTCCACCTCGTTCTGCGCCATTAGTGCGGTTTCCAGCACATCGCTGCAGCCGGCGGAAAGGTCCATCTCGGCAATTCGATCCGTCAACTCGGTTTGCAAGGTAGGCGAGAAGCGAGCGAAATTCAGGAACTGGTAGCGCAGTTCCCCATCCACACAATGTGGCGCCAAGGCTTCGTCGTTGCGTCGCCGCAAGTCCTCGGGTGGCAGCTCCAATACCACACGATTGACGGTGCTGGCGGTATCCAGGGTGGCGCTGACCAACGGATCCAGCAGACTCATCGCCTGACCAATGCCGAGCTTGCCCACGGTCGCTGACCAAGCCAACCGATCAAGGCGCTCGCGCAACAGCGGATTGCCCGAGTACGGATCAACACCAAGCCTCGCCGCCAGCGCGCGTTTGGCCGCACCGAATCCCAGCTCGCTCTTGGCCAGTCGCCCGACTTCTTCGCTCAGGTTTCCGAACCAACTGTCTTCTTCCGTCTCTGGTCTGCGTGTCGCGGTCAGCGGCGCATCGGCAGCGTCGTAGGGCGATCCGTCGTGACTGATGCGCTGATCTGCCCGCGAACCGAGCCGCTTGGCCTGTTGCGCCAGCTTGATCGCCCGTTCGCTGAAAAAACGCCAGATGCCGCCGGGCAGCCCGCGTAGCGTGGTTTCCGGCTCACGCGCGACATTCACCACCGCACGCACGGGGGCCGCCACGGCCATCGCACCGCTCTTCACCAAGGCTTCCGTGACCGATTCACTGTAAAGCGCTTCCAAGGCGGGAATTTCGCTCACCCGGATGGCCAGCAGTTCCACACTCTCGGCACGCAACTCACCCCAGCGCGTTTCGATGACAAAGCTGGCCTGGAACCCATGCACCGTCGCGCTAGGGCGAACCCGGTATCCGGGCCCATTCAACAATGCCGGGATGACCAGATCCGCGGCCGCCAGCGTCGGTTCCGACTCGAAGTTCCCGGTCTCGGCGGCAGCCTCGACCACCGCCTCATCGCCCGCCCAAGCCGTCGCCATGGCCACGCCCAGGCAACAGGCGCAAAGCACTCTCAAAGCCAACTGCACACCACCTTGCCGCACTGACCGGACTCCATCAGATCAAAACCGCGCTGGAAGTCATCGATGGGCAACTGGTGCGTCAGCACCTTCTGCAGGGGAAACCCGGTCAGCACCATCTGGGTCATCTTGTACCAGGTCTCATACATCTTGCGACCGTAGATGCCTTGCAGGGTCAGGCCCTTGAAGATGATCCGGTCCCAATCGATGCCCGCACCCTTGGGCAGGATGCCCAGCAGGGCGATCTTGCCGCCGTGGTACATGCAATCAAGCATGTCGTCGAAGGCGCGCGGATTGCCGCTCATCTCCAAGCCCACATCGAAGCCTTCCATGTGCAGGTCTTTCATCACCTCTTTCAGCGAGGTATGCGCGACATTCACGACGCGTGTCGCGCCCATGTCGGCAGCCAGTTTCAAGCGGTAGTCGTTGACGTCCGTGACCACCACATTGCGTGCACCGATGTGCTTGCAGATACCCGCCGCGATGATGCCAATCGGCCCGGCACCGGTGATCAGGACATCCTCGCCGATCACGTTGAACTCCAACGCGCAGTGCGCGGCGTTGCCATAGGGATCGAAAAACGCCGCCAGCTCGCTGGATATCTGGTCGGGAATCGGCCACAGATTGGAGGCGGGCACCGCGACATACTCGGCAAAGGCACCGTTGCGATTCACCCCGATGCCCACCGTATTGGGGCAAAGATGCTGTTTGCCCGCACGGCAGTTGCGACAGACACCGCAAACGATGTGGCCTTCCGCGCTGACCCGTTGCCCCACCTGGTAGCCGGTGACTGCGTTGCCCAGTTCGACAATGCGACCGACGAACTCGTGCCCGATGACCAAACCTGGACGAATCGTGCGCTGACTCCACTCATCCCACTTGTAGATGTGCAGGTCGGTGCCACAGATCGCGGTCTTCTCCAGCTTGACCAGCACCTCGTTGGGACCGATCTGCGGAATCGGCACTTCCTCCATCCAGATGCCCTTGCTGGCCTCACGCTTCACCAGTGCTCTCATCAGATTGGCCATCACTACCACTCCACAGGCGGGGGCGCGCAGTATAGAACCGCCGAGCTGAGTCGAACCCTACGGGAGCTCATTGCCGGTGCAATTGCCGCCGCAGAGATCACTCGCATACCCTGCGACGCATGAGCACCTCCACGTCTCCGAGTATTGAACTTGCCGAGTCCCTGCTACGTCAGGGTCGATGGCGACAGGCCAGTGACATGGCGCGGCTTAGTTCGGGCGATCCACAAACCGCGCTTCGCGCACGGATCGTGCTCGCCAATGCGGCGATGCAACTCGGGGAACATGCAGAAGCCGTCATCCATTTCCGCGCTTTGCAGGCCGCCATGCCGACCCATGCAGGTGTTCGCGCTGCGCTGTCGATGGCCATCAACAATGTGGGCGCGCGCCATTGGCAGGCGGGCGATAAAGGGCGAGCGGAAGACTGCTATCGCGAAGCACTCGGCGTGAACGAACGCAATGCGACGGCATGGTTCAACCTGGCCGCACTGTTGCATGCGCGCCGCGAATTCAGCACCGCCGCCGACGCGTATGCGGCCTGTTTCGAGGCCGCACCAGAGCACTTCGAGGCTGGCTTGCAAGGTGCCATCTGTCAGCGACTTCGTGGCGAAGCAGACGAAGCTCGACGTCGCTTGGCGCAAGTCGAGATTGCCCGTTGCACCCCCGAGCAGGCCCTACGGCTGGGAATGGAATGGATGCAATTGGGCGACCCGACGCGAGCCAACGCCGCGCTCGCGACGGGCCGCGCAGAAGCGACTCCACCGCAATGGCTGCAACTGGCACGATCTGCGGTGGACTGTGGCGATGTCCTTACTGCGCGCCAGAGTGCCAGAGCAGCCTGTCAGCGCAGCGATGATGTGCGAATCCAGCTCGCATCCTCGCTCGTCGCCTCGCTCGTCTTGCCCAAAGTTCCGGTAGATGTCCATGAGATCGCCCAGTCTCGCGTCGACTTTGCGGCCGGATTGGACCAATTGAGCAGCACCTGGAATGCCCAGCGACTTGCTCATGGCGGTGCCACGCTGGACGATCTCGCGCACCGCCATATGGAGCTCGCCTATTTCGGCGAAGACGACTTGCTGCTCGCGACCCGGTTTGGTGACTGGTATGCCGATGCAGCCGCGACGCTGGCGAATCTGCCCGCGCTGCCGCCTCCCGTGTCTGGACGGATCGCGTTGGTATCCGCACATTGGATGCTGGGCACCGTGGCAGCCTATTTCGGCAGTTGGATTCAAGCGCTGCGTGACGCGGGCTGGGAAGTCGATCTGGTCCATCTTGATCAGGCCACCGACCCGCAGACCGACGCGCTGGCGGCTTCCGCCAGTCATTTTCTGCACCTGCCAGGACCACTCGACAGCGTGGTCCGCGCGCTTCGCGAACGCGCACCAGCGATCATCCTCTATCCTGAAATCGGGCTGAGCCCGCGTGTTCACGCCCTGGCCGCTTTGCGCCTTGCGCGAACGCAGATTGCCGCGTGGGGACACCCCGTCACCAGCGGCCTGCCGACCATCGACTTCTGGCTGAGTTGCGCGGAGATGGAGCCCGCCAGCCCGCAGCGACACTATCGTGAAACGTTGCAGCTGCTGCCGGGTCTTGGCACCTGCTATCCGATACCGACACGGGTGCCCGTCACAACCAGATCCGACCTCGGCTTACCTCAAGGGCGTCACCTGTATGTCGTTCCCCATGCCGCGGTCAAGATTCATCCTGACTTGGACACCTTGCTCGTTCGAATTGCAGCAGGCGATCCTCTGGCGCAATTTCTGCTGTTTGCCGACGGAACACCCGCGCTCACGGTCCGCCTGCAACAACGGCTCACGCGCTGCTTCGACACAGCCAAACTTCAGTTGACTGACCACGTGCGATGGCTGCCGCGGGCCAATCCGGAGCAGTTCCGCAAAATACTGGGGGTGAGTGACGTGATGTTGGACGCGGTGCGGTTCTCGGGTGGCAATACCTCGCTGGACGCCATCGCGCAGGGATTGCCGTTGGTGACGCTGCCCGGTGAATTCATGCGTAGCCGACAGTCGGCCGCCATGCTGAGGCGATGCGGCGTACCAGAACTGATTGTCGCGACCCCCGACGACTATGTGGCCACTGCGGTGGACATCGCGTGCAACGCAGATCGCGCACGGGATTTGCGCCAGCGCTTGCACCACGGCGCCGCCGGGCTGTTCGACGACCCGCAGCCACTTGCTGCGTTGCTGAACTGGATTTCGCAACTGCGCTGAGCACCATCGATTGCGTCAAATCGACAGCCTGCCTACCCTGCACGCCCGCGATGTCCTCGATGCCACCATGTCCCGGCGTACCCTCGATCAATGGCTGGACTACCAGCTTCTACAACACCCGAAGGCCATCGCACTCGGATTGGAACGAACGCGCACGGTGGCGGAACGACTGGGCGTGCTGCGACCTGCCGCCAAGGTCGTCAGTGTCGCCGGAACGAATGGCAAGGGCTCGACGGTGGCCTTCCTTGAGACCTGCGCGCGTGAAGCCGGGTGGCGAACCGGTGCGTTCACCTCACCGCACATCCTGCGCTACAACGAGCGCATTCGGCTCGATGGCCAGGATGCCGATGACGCCCGTTTGATCGCCGCGTTCGAGCGCATTGACGCCGCGCGAGGCGACATCCCGTTGACCTATTTCGAGTTCGGCACGCTTGCCGCCCTGCTGATCTTCGCCGAGTCCGCGCTCGATCTGGCCATTCTGGAAGTCGGCCTGGGCGGTCGGCTGGACGCGGTCAATGTGGTGGATGCCGACATCGCAGTAATCACCACGATCGGCCTTGATCACACCGACTGGCTCGGCGACACGCGCGATCTGATCGGCGCAGAAAAGGCCGGCATCGCGCGTCCCGGACGACTCGCCGTGGTAGGTGATCGCGATGCACCGGAAGGTCTGTTGAACGCCCTGGCCTCGCATCAGGCGCTGGTACAGCAACTGGGTCACGACTTCGATGCCATCGGACTGGATTCACTGCAGTGGTGCTATCGAGACAATGCGGTCGAATGGACCTTGCCCATGCCCGCGCTGGAGGCAGACTGCCAGCACGACAACGCGGCCTGCGCAGTGCGCGCACTGCGGGCGCTGGGCGTGACCGAAGCTGCCTGTCAGCAAGGCATCGCCAAAGCCAGCGCCAGGGCCCGTCTGCAACGCGTGTCACAGTCGCCAGATATCGTGCTGGACGTGGCACACAATCCTCAGGCCGCAGAGCAACTGGCGCGCTGGTTGGACATGCATCCCATCGACGGTGACACCTTGGCCGTGTTTGCGGTGCTCGGCGACAAGGATGCAGCGGGCATCGTCAGCCAGCTCGGCCCGCGCATCGACCACTGGCATCTGGGCGGATTGCAGGTCGCCGGTCGGTCGCAGTCGGCCGCGGCCTTGCATGCGCGGATCGGTTATTGGCCTGCCCGCCAGACCTTGCATGACACGGTCGCCACCGCACTGGCCGCCGCGCGCAGCGTCGCCAGCGAACGTGACCGTATTCTCGTTTTTGGCAGCTTTCACACCGTCGCCGAGGCGTGGCAAGCAATGCTGGACGAAGGCCATCAGCTCTGACCGCTATACTTCGCACCGGTTTTGGACCGCCCCGGGGGCGTCATGGATGCGGCATTGAAACAGCGACTCATTGGCGCCACGGTGTTGGTCGCGCTGGCGGTGATCTTTCTTCCGATGTTGGTTCAGGGTCCGGATCCGGAACAATCGTCGACCGCAGCCGTGCCATTGGACGCCCCAGCCCAGCCGACCACCGATGCCGACGGTCGCGCCTTGGAGACGCGCGAGATCCTGCTGCCACAGCCGAACAGTGCCACGCCAACACCAACGAGCGAGACCCCCGCTGCGTCGGATGATCCGAACGCCGTGGCGACGGTGGATACCACCGTGGCAGCGCGTGTCGATGCGGTTAGCGGCGAGACCTTGAACGGTGCAGATGCCCTGCCCACCACGGCCACGCCCGTCACCAACGCGCCAGCCACGACGGGATCGGACACTGCTGAAACCGACACCGCGATGCAGTCGGCTCCCGCCGCGATGCCGACAACGCCTGTGCCTGCCTCGACCACAGGCAAACCGACGGCGAGCACATCCACGGTGCCCGCAGCGACCGTCAGCAAGCCTGCTGTCACGGAAGAGCCACTGCCCACCTCGACGGCGAGCGGCAACTTTGCCGTCAATGTCGGCAGCTATGCCAACGTCGCCAATGCTGAAGCCCTGCTGGCCAAGCTCAAGGCGGCAGGTTTGACCGCCTATGCCGAAAGCACATCGCTGGACGGCAAGGCCGTTCGCCGCATTCGTCTCGGACCCTACGCACAGCGTGGCGAAGCCGAGCGCGCCCGCGCCGCCGCACTACGCGTGCAAGCCGACCTGCCGACCAGCGTGGTGGCACTCGATGCGACCGCGCAACGTGCTGAACCGGTGCGTCCTGCATTGACCCGTGGGTTCGCGGTGCAGGTCGGTGCCTTTCGCGCCGAATCGGATGCCAATACGCTGGTTGGACGCTTGCGTGGCGCGGGCTTCACCGCGTTCGCCGAGCGCGTCAACTCGGATGCCGGACAACTCTGGCGTGTGCGCGTCGGACCCGAACTGGACCGCGCCACCGCCGACCGTCGCCGTGGCGAGTTGAAGGCGAAGATGGCGCTCGACGGCATGATCGTCAGCCATCCCTGAGCCCGTGACCCTTACGCCTTCTGACTCTGCATGCTGACCTGGGCTGACATCGCGCTGCTGGTGATCCTTGGCCTGTCCACCTTGGTCGGTCTGTGGCGCGGCTTCATCGTGGAAGTCATGTCGCTGGCCGTGTGGGTAGCGGCGTTCTGGATCGCCTTCGCTTATGGTGACAGCGCCGCGGCGCTGTTTGAGGCGCATGTGGCACAACCCTCCGCGCGCCTGTTCCTCGGTTACACGATGCTGTTCGTGCTGGCCCTGATTGTTGGCGGACTGGCTACCTGGTTGTTGGGCAAACTGGTCCAGAGCACCGGATTGTCCGGCACGGATCGTCTGCTGGGCATGCTGTTCGGCCTGCTGCGCGGTGCCGCACTCGGCAGCGTGGCGGTCCTGCTGGCGGGCTTCACGCCGCTGCCCGCCGATCCCTGGTGGCAGGAATCGCGCATCCTTCCAACCTTTCAGCGCGGCGCCGAATGGCTGCGCACCTGGCTACCGGAATCCGTCGCGCAGGAAGTCAATTTCGTGCCCGTCATCGAATTGCGCTTACCCGTACCGCCCTCCCCCGCGCCCCAGTCCCCGGCAACCCCAGTCGGCACCTGAGGCAGCACGTCTCGCAACCAAGGAAGTCCCCGCATGTGCGGCATCATCGGCATCGTCGGCACCAGTGAAATCGCCTCTGCGCTCTATGACGGACTGACCGTCCTGCAACATCGCGGACAGGACGCCGCAGGCATTGCCACCGCGCAGGGTTCGCGACTACGCGTGCACAAGGGCAACGGCCTGGTCAAAGATGTGTTCGGCAAGGAGCACATGCACCTGCTCAGCGGGCGCATGGGCATCGGCCATTGCCGCTATCCCACCGCCGGTTCGGAAGGCTCGGACGAGGCCCAGCCGTTCTACGTCAACTCGCCCTACGGCATTGCCCTGGCGCACAACGGCAACCTGATCAACACCGAACAACTGCGCGGTGAAGTATTCGCGCAGGACCGTAGACAGGTGAATACCGACTCCGATTCTGAAGTGCTGCTCAACGTGTTTGCGCACGCGTTGGCGAAACAGGGTGAACTGAACCCTGCTGCCGCCATGCAGGCCGTCTGCGAAGTGCATGATCGCTGTGTCGGCGGCTATGCGGTGGTCAGTCTGGTGCTGGGACTGGGACTGGTCGCGTTCCGCGATCCGCACGGCATCCGTCCGCTGGTGCTGGGTCGCCGCGAAACCATGGAAGGCATCGAATACGCGGTCGCCTCGGAGAGCGTCGCACTCGACATTCTCGGCTTCCAGCGCGTACGCGATATCGCACCCGGCGAATGCGTTGTCATCACCGCGCGTGGCGAACTGCATGCGCAACCCTGTGTCGCCAATGCCCGCCCACACACACCCTGCATTTTCGAGTACGTCTATTTCGCTCGCCCCGACTCGATGATCGACGACGTGTCGGTGCACAAGGCGCGCATGCGCATGGGTGTCAAGCTTGGCGAGAAGATTCTGCGTCTGCGCCCCGACCACGACATCGACACGGTCATCCCGATCCCCGACACCTCGCGTACCTCCGCTCTCGAACTGGCCAACGTGCTGGGCGTGAAGTACCGCGAAGGCTTCATCAAGAACCGTTACATCGGACGCACCTTCATCATGCCCGGCCAGGGCGAGCGGGTGAAATCGGTGCGTCGCAAACTCAATCCGATTCCGTTGGAATTCAAGGATCGCGTGGTGCTGCTGGTCGACGATTCCATCGTGCGCGGCACCACCAGTCGGCAGATCATCCAGATGGCTCGCGAAGCCGGAGCGCGCAAGGTCTATCTGGCGTCGGCAGCGCCGCCGGTGCGCTATCCCAATGTGTATGGCATCGACATGCCGTCGGCGGAAGAACTCGTCGCGCATGGCCGCAACGATCTGGAAGTACAGCAGCAACTCGGTTGCGACTGGTTGATCTATCAGGATCTGGCCGATCTCGAAGCGGCTGTGGGCGGACCGAAGCAACGCCTTACCCAGTTTGATTCATCCTGCTTCACCGGCGAGTACGTCACCGGCATCCAGCCTGGTTACTTCGAGCGGATTCGGCAACTGCGGTCGGACGAAGCCAAGCACCGCCGTCGCCAGAGCTGAGCCGATGAATCTGCACGACGCCGCTATGCAGGTGCTGCAGCTGCGCGACCCGACCGACAAGGTGCGCGCCACCGCTGACACCGCCGCACGTTGGCGCGCTGGTGAACTCACGCTCGGCAGCCCACATGCCGCCGAGCCGCTGCCCGTGCCGGGACGCCCGGACAAGCCCGAGCTGGTTGCCCCGCGTGCTCTGGCGCAACGCGGCCTCGGCACGCCCGCCGGACGCGCGGCCTTTCTGCACGCCGTGGCGCACATCGAATTCAACGCCATCAATCTGGGCTGGGATGCGGTGTACCGCTTCCGCGACCTGCCACGCGGCTTTTACGACGACTGGGTGAGCGTTGCCGATGACGAAGCGCGTCACTTCACCCTGCTGCAAGCCCGACTGCGCGAATTCGGCCACGACTACGGCGACTTCCCCGCCCACAACGGCCTGTGGGACATGGCCTGCCTGACCACCGACGATTGCCTCACCCGCATGGCCTTGGTTCCACGCGTGCTGGAAGCGCGCGGTCTGGATGTCACCCCCGCCATGATCGACAAGCTGCGCCACCACGGCGACCATGCCAGTGTCGCCGCGCTGCAGATCATCCTCGACGAAGAAATCGGCCACGTCGCCGCAGGCAGTCGCTGGTATCTGTGGTGCTGCCAACAACGCGGCCTCGACCCCGCCAGCACCTTCCGCCGATTGCTCGCGCAACACGCCCCCAACGCCCTGCGCCCACCCTTCAACATCGACGCCCGCCGACAAGCCGGATTTGACGAGGCAGAGGTAGATTGGCTGCTCGGGTATGCCTTGCCGGAACGCGCAGCGGGGCACTGAGCGCCCTCAAATCCCCGTCGACAATCCTCTATCAATCGCCAAGTCCGCCCCGGTGATGGAACGGGCGGCAGGCTGGCAGAGGAAATGGATCAGCTCGGCGACTTCCTCGGCTTCAATGAAGCACGCACTGGCACCTTGGGGATACTTCGCCAACAGCCCCTGCAGGTAACCGTCCACATCGCCGCCACCGTAACGTTCGGCCTGGAAGCGCAGCATCGGCGTGTTGATGTCACCGGGTGACACGCTGTTGACGCGCACACCGTGCGGCGCGAGATCGAGCGCCAGCGTCTTGCTCAGCAGAGTCAGGCCGCCTTTGCTGGCACAGTAAATGGCGGCGTTCTGGTTGCCCTGATGTCCCGCATCGCTGGATACGTTGACGATGCAACCACGCGTGAGCTTGAGGTGCGGAATCGCTGCCGAGCACAGAAAGAACGGTGCCTTGAGATTGACTGCCAGCACGAGATCGAAATCCGCTTCGTCGGCGTCTTCCACCGGACCCTCGCGCCACACGCCGATGGCGTTGACCAGCGCGTCGATCCGCCCGCATTGCCGCACCGCCTCCGCGATGGCATGACGACAGGCATCGGCGCCGCGCAGATCTGCGGTGATCCGCGCGGCTAGTGGCAGATCGGCGGCCAAGGCCTGCAGACCGACGTCACTGGCATCCAGCGCCGCGATTCGCCAACCGGAAGCATGGAATCGTCGCGCTACCGCAGCGCCCACACCGCCCGCCGCACCACTGATCACCACAACCGGCGCTTCATTCTTCGGATTCACGCGAATCTCCTCAGGCGTGCGTCAAATACCAACGCCAGTCCTGTTCGCCGACTTCGCTGACGAACTGACCGAACTCGGCCCATTTGATGGCGAGATAGACCCGCACGAATTCCGCACCCAGCGCCTCGCGCGCCCAGCTCGATTGCTCCAGCGCACGCAATGCGGACAGCCAATCGGTGCTGACCCGCTCACTGGCCCGTCCATTGGCTAGATCGTAGGCATTGCCAACGATGGCAGAACCGGGATCGATCCGCTCACGAATACCGCGTTGCATACCGGCGAGGATGGCGGCGGCGGCGAGATAGGGATTGGCGTCCGCACCGCAGATTCGATGCTCGACATGGCGGCTGCGTGCGGGCCCGCCGGGAACCCGGAAGGACACCGTGCGATTGTTGACGCCCCAGGTCTTGGCCATCGGCGCATAGCTGTTGGCCTGGAAACGCCGATAGGAATTCGCGTGCGGGCAGAACAAGGCCTGCGATTCGTGCAGCGTTGCCATCATGCCGCCGATGGCGTGGCGCAGCAGCGGCGTGCCCTCGGGATCGTCAGCGGCAAACAGGTTGTTGCCCTCGGCATCGGCGAGGCTGACATGCATGTGCAATCCACTGCCCGCCAGATCGGCGAAGGGCTTGGCCATGAAACACGCTTGCAGCCCATGTTTGGCCGCTACGCCTTTGACCACGCGCTTGTAGCGCAGACCTTCATCCACGGCCTGCAGTGCGCAGGCGCGGTGTTCCAGAGTCAGCTCCAACTGGCCTGGCGCGTACTCGGAAATGGCGGTACGCAAGGGCAAGCCCTGCGCGTCGCAGGCGCGATACAGGTCGTCGAAGAATGGCTGCAGATGCTCGAGTTCGTACACGCCATACACCTGCGGCGCATCGGGTCGCAGGCCATTGGTCTGCCGAGCGGGCTGCGGCCGACCCTGCGCATCGCGCTTCTGATCGAGCAGATAGAACTCCAGTTCCACCGCCATCACCGGATGCAGACCTTCGGCTTTCAGGCTATCGATCACCCGGCCCAGCACATGACGCGGATCGGCCACCACACTGGGCTTGCCCAATTCGGGATGCAGGCTCACCTGCATCTGTCCCGTCGGCACGTCCCGCCAAGTCTGCAGAGTCAGGCTTCCGGGTACGGGGAGGGTGAGGCAATCGGCATCGGCCACTTCCCACACCAGACCGCTCTCGACCACGTCTTCGCCACGTACTGTCAGCGCCAGAATCGAACTCGGCAGTGGTCGACCCTGCGTATACGCCGCCATCAGCTCGTCACGATGCAGCAACTTGCCGCGTGGAATGCCGTTGGTATCGAACAGCATCATCTCGATGCTGCGCACCTCGGGATGCGCCGTGAGAAAGACCTGCGCCTCGGCAGGATCGGCGAATTGGTGGACGATGGGGGTCATAGGTCTTCCGGCATTCGTGAATCCGACATCAGGCATCTGCGGCTCTCAGCGCGTTTCGGGCCAGAAAAGGCATCCCGCGATGGGCTGCGGTCCGCAGGTGATCACTGCGCACTGATAGCGCTTGGAGCCGTCCAAGCTCATCACACCATCCGCGCATTCGGCAACGCCAACAACTCGACCAGTACCGAATCCAATGCCTGAAGCAAGGTATTCACATCGGCTTCGGTCGTCGCCGGACAACACAGCGTCATGTTGTGGAAAGGGGTGATCAGCACGCCGCGATTGATCAGGGCAAGATGCAGGGACATTTGCAGGGGATCGTCGAACGCTGCTTCAGCTTCGGCCCCGTTACGCGGCGGTATGGCGCAAA
>Ga0075163_10005898_pt1 | contig 16273 bp, 17 predicted proteins | sample JI1023141ADNA_FD_71478 | JGI IMG/M metagenome (GOLD analysis project Ga0075163, IMG submission 71478) | Wastewater effluent complex algal communities from Wisconsin, to seasonally profile nutrient transformation and Carbon sequestration -... | ecosystem: Engineered > WWTP > Effluent > Algae...
AGCGAACGCAGGCAGCGTGCCATCGTCCAGGCGGCGATGCGGAGTTTATCCACGTTTCCCTTCGCCCTAAAAAATGATTCAGCTTTCTGAAAAATCTCCAACGCTGATTCATAGTCGCCCATGTCGTGATACGTCCAGCCCATATTGTTGTACAGCGAGCCGAGCCAGTTGCGCGCTCTTTCCTCCAGCGAGGATTCTGCCAATTGAATTGCACTCAGGTTCAACGTTAAGGCTGAGGCGGGGTCGGCAATGATGGCAAGCATGTGAATCGCGTCCACTGCGTAGAAATCCTCGCCGAGCGTCTTCGCCAAATCCAATGCCTGCTCGAAAAACGGCTTAGATTCCTCCACCTGCATCGACGAGTTGAACACACGCCCGCGCTCCAGTAAATAACGGACTTTAGCGCGCGAAGGGTTTTCATCCAGCTGCTTTTCAACTTCATCGAGGGTTTGATGCGCCTCGTCAAACTTTCTTTGCAAGCCCTGTGTGCGTGCAATCTGAGTCAACAACTCAATATGAGCCAGTTCATTTTCCGGGAACTGCAGAAGCAACTCGCGAAATTTGGTTTCTGTTTTGTCTGGCGCGGAATAATCCCAAAGGGAATCAAAATCAGGAAGGTTTGTTTGCGGCATAAAAAGTCTCCTCTTTTTTCAACAAAGGCCATATCAGATTATTGGATAATATCCGCTCAACGGGAAACTAACAACCCACCATAGGGGGTTGACGAACTCAGAAAACGCAGTGGTACACTCCTGTCTTCTGTTAAGTGAGCAAGAATCGGGTAGCAATTATGGCAGTCTGTCAGATAGAATTTTAAAAGTAAAAACAAAGGAGTCAAATTGAAAACAAAGCACTGGGCTGTCTTTCTCACATTGGGAGCCATCTGGGGATCCTCATTTTTATGGATCGAAATTGCACTGCGTGAAGTAGGTCCGATCACGCTGGTCGCGTTCCGCGTTCTCTTTAGGCTCTTGTTCGGAGCGGCAGTCATTATCATTCAGCGCATCCCCCTGCCGCGCACATTAAAAGAATGGATACCGCTGAGTGTCCTCGGCCTGACCAATATCGCCATTCCCTTCTTCCTCATCTCATGGGGACAAAAATCCATTGACTCAGGCGTAGCTTCGATCCTTGATGCTACGGTTCCTCTCTTTACCATTCTGGCGGCACACTTCATGCTGCACGACGACAAAATGACCACACCAAAAGTGCTGGGACTGCTGATCGGGTTTGCGGGCGTGGTGGTGCTGATGAGCAAGGATATTGGCAATTCAACCAGTTCACTGCTAGGGCAGTTGGCAGTCATCCTAGCTTGTGCTTTCTATGCAGGAAGCTCCATCTTCGCCCGCGTATATACTGAAAATATCCCAGCCACGTTGCGCGGACTGGGGCCGCTCGTCTCCGCATCGGTTGTGATGATTATCTCTGCTTTCATTTTTGAAGCGCCAATCAAAGTCCCCAGCCTGCCCATCACCTGGGTAGCCCTCTTGTGGATGGGTATTCTCGGCTCTGGCATGGCTTTCATCATGTTGTTCTATCTCATTCATGAGATCGGCCCCACCCGCGCTACGATGGTGACGTATCTCTTCCCGCTTGGCGGCGTTTCCCTCGGCGTCATCTTCCTGCACGAAGCGCTCACCTGGCAGGTCATCACAGGCGCGGCGTTCATCATTCTTAGTTTGGTCGTTGCAAACTGGCAGCCAAAGCAGATACAATAGCGCCATACTGGAAACCAAAAAACACATGACACATCATTCAGGTTTTGTCGCCATCATCGGACGCCCCAACGTGGGCAAGTCCACCCTCGTCAACGCGCTGCTCGGGCAGAAGATCGCCGCCGTTTCGCCGCGCCCGCAGACCACGCGCCGCCGTCAGCTTGGCATTCTCACGTTGCCAACCGCCCAGATCGTTTTCGTCGATACGCCCGGCATTCACAACGCCCGCCACAAACTTGGCGAGTTCCTTAATTATGAAGCCCAGGAAGCTCTCGATGGCGTGGATATTATTCTCTGGCTTGTGGATTCATCCTCCGCCCCCACAGAGGATGACATCCTCATCGCGAATCTGATCAACAGCATTTCGCTTCGTACTCACCGATTGCTGATACTAAATAAAATAGACACCATCGGCGCTGACGAATTGTCCGCTCGCAGCGAGGATTATCTCAAATTGCTTGAGCAGGCGTCCGTTATGACAATATCCGCAGCGAAAAGGCTTGGGCTTGGCGAACTGCTTGAGACTCTGATTCAGACTCTTCCCGAGCGACCCGCTGAATATCCCGAAGAACAAATTACTGATTCCTACGAGCGCGATATTGCCGCAGACCTGCTGCGCGAAGCCTGCCTGCTTCAATTGCGTGATGAAGTTCCGCACAGCCTAGCCGTGCGCGTGGACGAGTTCAAAGAACGCGAAAACGGCATGGCCTACATTGCCGCGACCATTTTTGTGGAGCGAGAATCACAAAAGGGAATCGTCATCGGCGAAGGCGGCAAAATGCTCAAGTCTATCGGCTCGGCTGCGAGAAAAGAGATCGAAGACATGGGCGGACGAAAAGTATTTTTGGAATTGCGCGTGAAAGTCTCGAAAGATTGGCGCAATAATCAAAATGCTTTGAATCAGTTTGGGTATATTAAGAGGAAATAACCAAAAACCTCCGAGGTCTTAAAGACCTCGGAGGTTTGCTTTATCTCCCCTTCAACGGTTTGAACCCCTCCCCCAACGCTTCGTGCGCGACCCCGATGACCATAAAGGCTTCGGGGTCGCTTTCATGTACGATGGCTTTGAGAGAGGCCACTTCGGCGCGGTTGACCACGCAATACAATACGGGGCGTGAATTGCCTGTGTAGCCGCCTTTGCCTTCAAGGTAGGTCACGCCGCGTGCAAGCTCTTCGATGACACGGTTCGAGACTTCATCTGGTTTTGCTGTGACGATCATTGCCGTGCGGACAGTTCCACCGCCTTCGAGCACAGTCTCCGAGACAAGCCCGCTGACGTACAAGGTAATCATCGCGTACAAGGCAGCCTTCCAGCCGAAGATGAATCCCGCAGAAAGAATCACAGCCGTATCCACGATCAGATAACTTTGTGTCATTGGAATACCGCGCCAATTATTTAGGATGCGTGCCAGAATATCTGAGCCGCCGCTGGTGCCGCGTGCGCGATAGACCATCCCATAGCCGATGCCGCTGAAGATCGCGCCGTACAACGAATTGAGAAAAATATCGCCGCTCAAATCGTCAATGAGAATTTGCGAGTAAGACATGAACGCGGGAATCTTCAAAAGCAAATCGGTGAACAACGAGTAGGTGACGATGGCAACGGCCGTCCGCATGGCGAATTTGAATCCGCCAAGGAAACGCCAGCCCAGCAAAAAGAGGGGCACGTTGCCGATCAGCACCATCAAACCGATCGGCCAGTTGGTGAAGTGATTAATCAACTGGGCAATGCCGCTCACTCCGCCGGAGGCAAGGTTGGCAGGGATAAAAAAGAGACGAAGACTGACAGCCTGTATCAGGCTGGAACTAATTATCAAAAGATAATCGCGAATGGTGGTCCAATATTTTTTCATACAAAATCCTTTCAGGGCGGGAATTATAGCCGAGAGGCTTCATCCTTCCTCCTTTCCTTTGGTACAATCACGCCCATGAAAAAATGGCAATTTTGGCTCGGGGTGCTCATCAGCATCGCATTTATCTGGCTTGCCTTGCGCGGCCTAAAGTTGGAAGAGTTCTGGAGCGCGGTACAAAAAGCGAATTTCATCTGGCTCGTGCCCGGCATCGGAGTCTATTTCATCGGTGTGTGGATCCGCGCATGGCGTTGGCATTATTTGTTGGGACCTATCAAGAAGATCCCCACAAAGACCATGTTCCCCATCACCACCATCGGCTACATGGGCAATAACATTTATCCCGCCCGCGCGGGAGAAGTATTGCGCGCAGTCATACTGAAACGCAAAGAAGGGGTGCCTGTTTCTGCGTCTCTTGCGACGATCATTGTGGAGCGCATCTTTGACGGCGTGGTGATGCTGGCATTTGTGTTTGTCAATTTATCCGAACTCGCAAAATTGACGGGCGCATCCGGCTTCGTGGGCAACATTCAACAGGTGGCGATCTATGGCACGGGCATTTTCCTCGGCGCACTGTTGGTCTTTTTACTGGCGGCCATGTTCCCGCAAGTGACCGCAAGAATCGGTTTGTGGATGATCGAGCGATTGACTCCCAAACGCCTGCACGAGAAGATCACTGGGATCATGAACAAATTTTTGGATGGACTCGCTTCGCTGCGCTCTCCCTTTAACGTGTTGATGGTCTTCTTTACTTCGGTCATCATCTGGCTGTTGGAGACGGGAAAATACTGGTTCGTGATGCACGCTTTCAATTTCAACGTCTCATTCTTTGCGCTGATGTTGATGAACGGTATCGTCAATCTCGCCACAACCATCCCTTCTGCGCCCGGTTACATCGGCACGTTTGATGCCCCCGGCATAGCCGTGTTGACGGCTTACGGCGTAGATCAAGCCACCGCAGCAGGCTACACGCTCACCTTGCATGTGGCGCTCTGGCTTCCCATCACTATTTTGGGTGCATATTATCTGGCACGTGAGGGAATCAAGTGGAGCGATACACTGAGAGCAGAGACAGAAAATTAATTTATCGTTTTAACGTTTGAACGTTAAAACGTGCCAACGAGGAAAAATGAAAATAGCAATTATTGGAGCAGGATACGGCGGCATGGTAGCCGCATGGGATTTGAAAAAGGCGGGGCATGAGGTCACTATTTTTGAGTCCGCTGAATACGTGGGCGGGCTGGCAAGCGGATTCAAGGAACCGCATTGGAAATGGTCGGTGGAGAAGTTCTATCACCACTGGTTCCAGTCAGACAGTGAAATGCTGGGCTTGATCCGTGAATTGGGATTGGAAGATAAAGTGCAGTTCCCCCGTCCGCTGACGGTGATGTACTTCAAAAAGAAATGGTATCCCTTCGACTCGATCATCAATGCGCTGCTCTTCCCCGGCTTGGGCTGGGGCTTGAACAAGATCCGCTTTGGCTTTGTTGGCTTGTTCCTGCGCCTCACAAATAATTGGCGCGCACTGGAAAAGGTCACAGCTCATGAGTGGATGTTGAAGTGGGCTGGCAAAAAAGTTTATGAGCAAATGTGGCAGCCGTTGTTGATCGGTAAATTTTCCTCGTACTACAAAGATGTCAACATGGCGTGGATGTGGGCGCGTATGCACGCCCGCACCACACGGCTTGGCACGTTTGAAGGCGGCTTTCAAAACTTTGCAGACTTGTTCGCGGAGAAGCTGCGTGCATTGGGGGTGGAGATTCGGCTTGGAGTAAGTATCAAGTCGATTAAGCAGAATCAAGCATCGGGTAGTTTGAGCGTGGATGGCGAATCCTTCGACAAGGTTCTGGTCACCACGTCACCGAATCTGATGGCTAGGTTATGTCCCGATCTTCCTGAAAATTATTTAAAGGGTCTGCTGGAATTGAAATCAATGGGTGCGGTGGTGATGACGCTTTCGCTGAAGCACTCGCTTTCGAAGGATGGCTATTACTGGTTCAACGTGCCGAAGGAGGAGGGCTATCCTTTCCTCGCGCTGGTGGAGCATACGAATTTTGTTTCGAGCGAGAATTTTGGCGGCGACCGCATTGTGTACGCGGGTGATTATCTGGAACTGGGCCACGAATATTTTTCGATGAGCGATGATGAATTGCTGGAGCGATTTATTCCCGCCTTCCAGAAATTCAACCCTGAGTTCAAACGCGAATGGATCAATAAAATTTGGGTGCATAAAACAAATTACGCCCAGCCTGTTCCATTGGTTGGACATTCCAAAAATATCCCCGATATTCAAACGCCGATTGACGGCTTGTACTTTGCTTCGATGAGCCAGGTGTACCCATGGGATAGAGGCACGAACTTTGCTGTTGAGATCGGACGCAAAGCAGCGAGAATGATGAAATAACAAAAGGCGACTCGGTTGAGTCGCCTTTTGTTTTACAAGCAATAATTCATGAAATGTTACAAAAAGAACTCCGGCGCAAAGCACAAATAATTTTCAAACTTCCCGAATGGCACATTGCTCATGAAAAGCGCGGAGAAGGAATCGATCTTGTATTTGCGCTCGATAAAATAATCAATCGCCTTTTTATTAATGAGAGGAACCGCCGCACCAAACTCCTCCCCTTTTTCGGCGGTCAGGCTTTCAGCATGGGCAAGCACAGCAGGGAAATCATTTTCATCCAACACTGCAAACGGGCCGTGATTCCCGCCAACATAACCGTAGCCAACGATCTCGTCCCCGCGTTTATAAATAAATCCATCGCGCATAGAGACCAGCCACTCGTGAATATCTTTGCGTGTGTGATGAACCAACTCTTTGTCGATCTGGTTCATCCATTCAAGGTGAACATTCAAATCCATTCGTTCGATCTTCAAATCAGTTTGCACATCCACTTTTTCAGCTTTGCGATAAAAATACTTGAACGTAAAACGGGCGCGCACGCCCGCGTTCATGTAGCGATATAAAGCCCGTTCATCCAGAGTAGCGATGATGGTGCGATATGGCGCTCCCGAATTCGGAAATGCGCGCGACAACAATTCGCCTCCCACCCCCGCCGATTGTTGATTCGGGTCTACGAAGAATTCGGTCAACTCCTGAACACCGTCGTGTTCAATGGTTCGCGCATAGCCCAAAATCTCGCCATCTTTTTCTGCCAGCCAAAACTGAGACGCGGTCTGCGCCAGAAAATCGAATAATGGTTTGCGACTCTCCCAAAGCGAAGCCAGCTTTTCAGGGTCATTGCCGCCCGTAACCGCCATCACATTCATGCGCTCGCTGTACTCCATAATGGATCTGAGAAAGACCTTGAATACAGAGAATGAATCTTCAATTGTGCCCTTGCGGTACATAATGGTCATTTTTAAATTCCTTTTGGCAGAGATATTAAATTATAGCATTTCAGGTTTTTAAGAAGAAAAAACTTTCGCAGAATGTATCTACAGAAGTCTGATCGCTATTTTCGTCTCCTGTATGGGGCCGGACTCCAGTTACACAGGTTGATGTATGGGGTGGCACGAGAAAAGATTTAACTTCTTGCATACGTGACCACAAGGTAGCCACAAAGGCGCAGAGGCTCTGAGAAGAACAAAAGAATTTCTCTGTGTTCTCTGTGACTCTGTGTCAAAAAGAACCTTTGCAAGAGGTCTATTTTATCAATCTGCTTTCATCGCCGAAAAAAGCGATCCTTGTATCGGTGGATAGTTTTATTTTTCACCTCTATTCTCTAGAGCAAACATCGTACGAAACTACAGTTGAAAAAAAATTCCCGTATGTTGGGTGTTTTAAATAGGATAAAATTCCTATTGATGATTAATTCAAATGCTCTGACTCCCTTGATTCTGTCTGCTTTCACGAAGGAAATCTCCTGGCTGGAGGCTTCTTCCCGCTATTCGTTGGATGAGTTCACTGAGACCTTTTTTCAAACCCGCAAAAGAACGCGTGAAATTCTGGAGGAGTTGACAGATGAACAAGTGGCTTTTTCCTCCCCTGTGCATCCACTCTGGTCGATCAGCGAATCGGTAACGCACCTGATCTATACGCAGGGGTTTTATCATAACAAATTATTGGATATTTCTACAAGCCAACTGCCTCACCTGGTGGAAGCCGCCCGTGGATTAGGCGAAGGCGCAAAACAACATATTTCGATTAAAGACTTGCATGTAATTCTGAATGCCGCCACGGAACGCATTCAGGTCGTACTCGAACAGACGCGCGATTTGCACGACCCTGAAAAGGTGGAAGTAAATTCCACCTTTGGAATTTGCAATTACAAGACCTGGGTTCTGCTTATGCTGGCACATGAAGTGGACCATCTCCGTCAGATGGCAGCCATGCGCATACTGGCTCGCACAAACTGAGTAAATAAAAAAAGAAGGCGATACGCCTTCTTTTTTTATTTACTCAAAACCCATTTTCTTGCTTTTTCAATATCATCAAATTGATAGAAGTTGTACCCGCGATTTCGGAAAACAGTTTCCATAAAAAGAGTGTTACTGTTTAATTCTTTGAATACCATGGCGATCTTCCACTTGAGGGAAATACCAATTCTCGAGTTAACCTCGGGGCGTTTGTAATATTCAAAAAGTTGTAAAGCAAAAGTTGTTGCGCGATGGTCAATGACCTGATTATCGCATTGGTAACAGTCAGCGGCTTTAACGATCTCCTCAACCATCAAATTCGCATAATCTGTTGTAAGCAGGCCTTTTGTTTTTACATAGATGAGATGTTCATCTGGAAAATATTCGATATTCCATTCCATAAATACAATATACCAATAAAAAAGCCTGCTTTAACGAATGCCCATAAAACTATTTCGGCTTGTCTTTCCACAAACAAGCCAGCATGAACACTTCAACTGCCTTGGCATAGTAGCCAATTGCGCTGGTTGTGCCTGCCACAAATTGTTTATTTCCCATAATAGCCCACAGAACAATTGTCAGCAGGGTGTAACCGACCAGCCCCCACCAGACCAGTTTATGTCTTTGCTGAAAAAATGGAATTGGCAGGAAATACGCGCCCAACAACCCGATGTATCCCAGCCCATTTAGAGTAAAGCCAATATCCGGGAAGAGAATAAGGTGAAAATAAGCTGCCAGCAAGCCCCCAAGGATAATGCCGTAGTGTCTAAGACTGAGTTTCATTTTTTCTCCTTATAAACAATAAAAATGCATCCCTGTTATTTGGGCTTATCAGCCCACAGGAATGCAAGCAGCACCAACTCGGCAGCTTTGGCGTAATAACCGGTCGCACTGGATGTTCCCAGCACAAAACGCATATCGCCAATAAATACCCATAATATGATGGTGGCAATGGTGTAGATCACAAGTCCCCACCAAAGGATCAAGTGAATTTCCTTATCTTGCAGAAAAGCGATCGGCAAAAAATAAGCAAGCAGCAAAACAATGTAACCAATCCCATTTGTCGTAAAGCCAAAATCCGGGTAAAGAGAAATATGCAGGTAGGCGGTAATCAGGTTACTAATAATGATGCCACAATGTTTGATGGCAAGTCTCATACTCTCTCCGTAAATGAACAACCTATCAATAAATAACTGAATTCACCTTTGTGAATATTTTGAAAGACAACATTAGCCCTCATAGTTCTTACCTGCAAGCGCATGTACCTCATCATAGGTTTCGCTCGTTAACAAAAAAAGCAAGTACGAGTACAATACGAACTGTCTTATTTCCCCGCCGTAGTTCGGCGGGTACCTTAACCCTCAAGGAGAGAATCCCATGTTTCATACAATAATCGTAGCTGGCAATGTAGGGAAAGACCCCGAAATGCGTTATACGCCTTCCGGGCAGGCTGTTACATCTTTTTCGGTTGCAACAAGCCGCCAATATACTGCCGGAAACGGCGAACAAGTAAAAGAGACCATTTGGTTTCGTGTTTCCACGTGGGGAAAAACTGCAGAAGCCTGCAATCAATATGTAAAAAAAGGGTCCAAAGTTCTGATTGAAGGACGCCTCACACCTGACAAAACTACCGGCGGTCCGCGCATTTGGACAAAACAAGATGGAACCGCAGGTTCTTCCTTTGAGCTTACTGCTGTCACCGTACGTTTCCTTTCAGCACGCGGTGATGCCGGAGATAGCGGCCCCATGGCAGGTGGCGGCGGCATGGAAATGGCAGAACTCCCCCCAGAAGACGACATTCCATTCTAATAACACCTCAATGAAACAGGTCTAACAAATCCACAATGGGCTTGTTAGACCTGTTTGCTTACATAGGAAAATATGAACACACCTCAAACCCCACCCAAACCAACCGGCCCCATCCTCGAACTTCCCACCGATCTCGAACTCGTTTACGCCAACCTGGCACGCATTGCCCACTCCCCCTCCGACATCGTTATTGACTTTGCACACCTGCTGCCGGGCGAACCCCGCGCAAAAATCCGCTCGCGCGTGGTGATGACTCCATTGAGCGCGAAACTCTTGGTGCGTGCGCTCACCGAAAATATCGCGCGTTACGAAACCGCATTCGGAGAGATACACATCCCCACCAACTCCACATTGGCAGATAACCTATTCCGTCCATTTCAACAGCCGCCCGAACCACCCAAAGAGTAACCATGCACAAACTCGAAAAAATCTCCGAACAGATCAGAAAAAATTTCGATGCCCGCACTGCCGCACGGGATAACGCCCTCGCCCAGGCGCGCCAGCTCACACGCGCCTGTTCCCTCTCCATTCGTGCCGTTCATCGGGATGAAACCGACACGATGAATTCCCATTTGCAGGAAGCCCGTAAACTTGCCGACACACTGCGCGACTCTCTAGCAACCTACCCTGACCTTTTCTACGCGGGCTACACACAGGATTCATTAAAGGAATTCGTCGAAGCAAATGTCACCTGCGCCTTGATAAGAAACGAACCGCTTCAGTCTCCCGAAGAGTTGATCGTTGAACCTTCGACATATCTCAACGGGTTGGCAGAGGTCGTCGGTGAATTGCGCCGCCGCGTAATGGATATTCTCCGTCACGGCTATTCCCCCGAAGTGGAACGTCTGCTTGGCTACATGGACGAAATCTACTCCGTCATGGTCACGATGGATTACCCCGACGCCATCACAAACGGCCTGCGCCGCCAGACAGACCTGGCACGCGGCATCATCGAAAAGACGCGCGGTGACATCACATTTAGCCTGCGCGGCGAGCACCTCGAACAAGCCATCGGGAAGTTAATTGTCCAATTAAACAGCGACCAGACCACAGTGCAGAAAAGAAGCGAGAAGGATTCGTAGTTTATGGCAAAAGGTGGACGTCGCTATCCTTTAGTCATTTATACCCACATGATCAATCGCTGGTATCCGGCGATTCTTACGTTGGGGTTATTTCTGCTTCTGCTGGCATATGGAATTTATAGCTGGGAATTTGAACAATGGCGTTGGCTGGTCATTGCAAGTATTGGCGGCTTAAATGTTTTTCTTGGACTGCTATTATTTATCCTTCGGAAAAGCGCCTACATCCAGCCGTTTAGCGATCACATCAAACTGGCAACTCCATTTTTGCGATTAAACATTTCGTATAAAAGGTTGCGGCGCACATCGTCTGCGAATATGGGGGCGCTCTTCCCGGCTAAAAGCGTTTCCAAATGGCAGGCGGAAATTATCGAACCGCTCGCGAGAATGACAGTGATCGTTCTTGAATTAAACGCATTTCCCATGTCGCAATCGTCATTGCGTTTGTTCCTCTCTCCGCTCTTTTTCAAAGACAAAACCCCGCATTTTGTCATTCTCGTCAATGATTGGATGCGTTTCAGCTCGGAGTTGGAGAGCATGCGAACCGGAGGCGGAGAAGTTGCTCCACGAAAAAAGCGTGATGCTTCCATTCTTTCGCGCCTGCCAGGAAAAAACAAATGAATATTTATTTTGCTTGTTCCATCACAGGCGGACGTGAACTCGAATTCACATACCAGCAGATCGTGGCTGCTCTCACAGCAGACGGGCATGAAATCCCTACCTCACACTTGGCTCAATCGGAAGTTATGGAAAATGAGCGGGAACTCACGCCGCAGTATGTTTATGAGCGAGATGTAAGCTGGATAAGGAACTGTGATGTGCTTATTGCGGAAGTCAGCGTGCCATCTCATGGGGTTGGATATGAAATTGCATTCGCGCTTGAGATCGGAAAGCCGGTCTTGTGCATTCACGATCAGGGACGGAAAGTATCCAAAATGATCACGGGGAACCCCGATCCTGCACTCACTACAAAAAGCTATTCAATTTTGGAGGAGGCAATTTCTCTGTGCAGGGAGTTCCTCAGGGAAATAGCTCATTTGTGAATATTATCACATTCATTCGGTGACATTTGACGATATCAAAAAAAAGCGGAATCGATTAATATAACTGTGGAGACGGAATCAAGACACCTCAACGATCTCCTCCCTGTCTCCTCCTTTGGCGAAGTCGCTCGGTAGCGGAATAACAATTCCATACCGAGCGACACTTTTTATCTCCTCCTACTTTGCATTTAGCGTAAACTGCCGCCGAGTACTCGGCGGCAGTTTATTTAAAAGAGATCGATTTTTACAAAAATTTTATCGGGATAAATGAATTGATCTATTCATTTGCCGGAAGTAGAACCACAAATGTAGAACCTTTTCCAAGAGCTGATTCCACCCAAACCCGTCCTTGATGGCTATCCACAATAGACTTGACGATGGCAAGCCCCAAACCAGAGCCTGTGACTCCGTCAGGAGCATTGGTGGCACGATAGAATTTTTCAAACACACGGCTTTGTTCATCTGGGCCAATGCCGGGGCCGGTATCCTGCACTTTGAGAACGATCTGTTTATCCTGCATGGCAATGCTTACCTGGACATGCCCCCCATTCGGCGTATATTTTATGGCATTCCCAACCAGGTTATCCAGCATTTGACGGACACGAATCGGGTTTGCACGGAACGGCAATATGTTCGGAGAAATATTCACAACTAGGTCAATACCCTTATTTCGAACCTGTGCCTCAAACATATCCAGTGTGTATTTAAGCACACCATCCAACTGAATCATCTCACGGCGTGTATCAAAGCCTGATTCCAGCCGCCCCAAATCCAACAGGTCGTTGATTAGATTCGTAATATGCTGAACACTTCCTTGCAAACGGTGCAAAAATTCAAGTTGACTCTGATTTAGCGGCCCCGTGCGTTCTATCAATTCTGTATATCCAAGAACAGCAGTCAGAGGAGATCGTAGATCATGCGAGACGGTATGGATAAAATCGCTTTTCAGGCGGTCCAGTTCCTTGAGATAGGAAATATCCTGCATGGTAACCGCAGCGCCAATTTTTGGAATGGGCGTATATTGGGCATTGAACACTCTTCCATCATCAAAGTTGATCTCGTGATACTTCAATGGTCCTTCACTAGAGCGGGATAATAGGGCCACCATATCGGCATTGACAATGACATCCCCCAGCGGCCTGCCTGTGAAATCCTTTTCACCAAGGTTGAAAATTTCACGGATCGCGCGGTTGATCAAAAGAACACGTTGATGCTCATCGATTACGACCACACCATCTTGAATATTGGAGATGATCGCCTCAAGCTTGACCCGTTCTGTTTCTGAGATCTTGGCTTTTTCTGCCAACGAAGATGTAGTTCGTTTTACCTCACGGCGCAGCCAATCACCCAATCTTCTGGCGCGCGCAAGACTTTTCTGAACTTCATCAACAATATCTGCCATTTGCAGTGGTGGATAAAGATAACCGCTCAATCCATTTTTTAGAACCGCCTTGGCAAAACCGGTCGTGTCTTTATTTGCATAAAAAACGATTGGCAGGGTGGGGAAACGCTCCAGCAGTTCTTTCGAGGTAGTAAAACCATCCTGCTCTGAAAACCTCTCGCCGATAATCAACAAAGCCGGAATGGCTTCCTGCATGGATTTATTCAACCCGGAATAATCGTGGGCAACAGCCACCTCATAACCTGCTGCGTATAATGCCCTTTGCATTAAATCCAAAATTGGGGATGGGTCCAGGGCAAGTAGGATGAGATCCAGTTTCGGCATGAGGTCAATAATATTCGTTTATTATTTTGTTGGGACGATTGTCTTTTCAGAAGAACGGGAAAGGCGTAGCAGTGCAGTTTGAACAGATTCGAGGGCTTTTTTCTGCTCAACATTCAGAGTACCGGGCATCTCTGTCAACACCAGGTGAAGCGGATATGTGGCGGCTTGTACTTCTCCCTGAATTGCTTCACGGACGGATTCAAGTGCGGCATGGCGATGCTTTTCCCCTGCGCGCGCATTTTCAGCAGTCTGCTCCAATGCACGGAACAAGCGTGAATTCACCAATGAAATGGACGCATAGTCTGCCATGGCTTCGAGCATGGTCTGCGCATCGCGGGAAAACTCACGGTCGCTTTTTCGCGCCACGATCAACAAGCCTATCACTTCGCTTTGGATCTTGATGGGGATAACGCCAGCAGATTTGCCGAGCGAAGCCAATTTGAACTTCTGCAAGGGAGAGCCATTCATAAGCAGACTCTCGCCTGATAATGCAACCAGCGAACTGATGCCGTCATCCACGGGTTGGTTCATTTTTCTAGCCCATGCTTCCGGCAAATTGCGCTGTGCTCGCAGCAAATATGACTTGCTTTTTTCATCGCGCAGCATCAGCCAGCACATATCAGCTTCAGCCAACTGGATGGCGCTCTCAAGGATACGATCAAATAATACGCGTTGATCTGTGATCGAAACCACCGCCTTGGCAATGGACAGTATATTCATCAGATCGCGTAGTCTTTTTTGCAGCTCGTCGTTTGCTGCCTTTAACTGCCGATCCAGTTTTTGTCGTTCGCGGGTTTCCTGTGTCTGGCGCAAGGCGCGCTCAACAATGGACACCACTTCAGTATCGCGCAACGGCCAGAACATCACATCGGTAGAACCAAGCCGAAATGCCTGAATGGCATCCGCCTCCTGGCCTTTTTCTGCAATAATAATAAGCGGTGATTTCACGCCCTGGGAATTCAATGCCGCGATCAGGTCTTTCCCACTCAAGCCAGGCAAATTTAAATTGGCGAGGATCAGGTCCGGGGGAGTCTGAACCGCGCGTTTGAGAGCAGAAGCCGCGTCGCCCACTACAGTCACCTGGTATCCAAGTGGCCGAAGCGCTTGTCTCCCGATCAAATCCGCGATATCTGGATCACTCTCAACGATAAGTATTTGTTCCCCGGATGCCATGATTTTTGTTTTCCTTAACGAGATTCTATCACCTTTTCAAGTACAATTTTACTTATAATTTTTTGAAATTTAATGTCAATGTTGTAAAGTTTCAGCAATTTGCCGGTTAGCCAGACGAATATTTTTTGCAGCCGGTATGGGATGTATACTTAACCGAAATGGAACACCAGCCTTACATTACAGGATTTAAGCCAGCGGATTCAGGACCACTCGCGCGATTTTTACCCCCCCTTGAAGAGGGAGTCATCTCTGCGTGGCTCTCGCATCAAACTTTAACTGGTAATTGGTTGCTCGACCCATTCGGATTCTCCCCGCGACTCGTCCTCGAAGCCGCACGCAGCGGATACCGCGTGCTGGTCACGGCGAATAACCCTGTCACCCGCTTTTTGCTGGAGATATTCGCCAACCCGCCGCCAGAATCTGAATTCATTGCCGCACTTGCCGATTTGGGGGCAATCAAAAAAGGGGAGGAAAGACTCGCGGGTCATCTTCAATCACTTTATGTCACTACGTGTGAAAAATGCAAACAACAAATACAGGCGCAGTCATTCCTTTGGCGCAAGGGAGAAGATACACCCTACGCGCGAATCTATGAATGCCCGCATTGCGGTGACTCTGGCGAACATGCCGCCACAGATGAAGACAAGGAACACGCCAGGAAAATTGCCTCCACTGATGCGCTGCACCGTTCGCGCGCATTCGAGCGAGTAGTGGCGCTAAACGACGAAGACCGTGTCTACGCAGAAGAAGCCATTCAACATTACCTTCCCCGCCCTCTATACGCGCTGACCACAATAATCAACCGTCTCGATAGTCTCACTTTATCTTCAGAACGAAAACGCGCGTTGATGGCGCTCATCCTATTGGCGTGTGATGCTGGTAATACGCTCTGGGCGCATCCATCCGAAAGGCCGAGACCCAAACAATTGAGCACGCCAAATCAATTCCGTGAGCACAATGTGTGGACGATGCTTGAGCGTGGAGTCAGCTTGTTTGCGGCATCAGGTTCACCCGTCCCGTGTGAGGCGTGGCCGAAGAAACTACCAGAGAGCGGCGGAATCTGCATCTATGAGGGACGTCTCAAAGAACTCGCGCATGAAGTCAAAAAGGAAATTCCCATTGCCGCAGTGATCGGATCTGTGCCGCGCCCGAACCAGGCATTTTGGACTCTCTCTGCATTGTGGGCTGGCTGGCTGTGGGGCAAGGATGCGGTGGAGCCGTACAAAGTTGCCTTGCGGCGCAGGCGTTATGACTGGGCATGGAATGCAACGGCGTTGCACGCGATCTTTGAACATTTGAATGGTTTGCTTGCCGATGGCGTTCCAATATTTGGATTGATTCCCGAGCCTGAACCTGCCTTCCTCACCTCTGTATTGACTGCGACTACCGCAGCGGGATTCAAACTGGAAAGCGTTGCCCTGCGAACCGAGCATGATGCCATGCAAGTCATTTGGAAAACCGCACAGAAGCCAAAGCCGGAAATTGCAGATAAATCTATTTTACAAAAAGCGGTCTTTGA
>Ga0075163_10005899_pt1 | contig 16271 bp, 13 predicted proteins | sample JI1023141ADNA_FD_71478 | JGI IMG/M metagenome (GOLD analysis project Ga0075163, IMG submission 71478) | Wastewater effluent complex algal communities from Wisconsin, to seasonally profile nutrient transformation and Carbon sequestration -... | ecosystem: Engineered > WWTP > Effluent > Algae...
GCGGTCGGGTTGGTCACGTGGATCGCGTCGCCGATCAGCGCCGCCCCATGCGCCACGTACCGCGCCGCGTGCCCGCGGTGCAAGCGATACAAATGCGCCCCCTTGAAAAAAACCTCGAGGCCGGCGAGCAGCGGCGATCGCCGGCCGATCGCCGCGGCCTTCTCGGCCGGCGATCCGGCGCGAAACAGGTCCTGCTCCCCCGCGTGGACCAGCACCCCGAGCCCGACCCGCTGCCCGTCGATCGGCACGACCAGCACCCCGCCGTCCGGGTGCAGCTCGACGCGCATCGCGTCCGCGTAGCCGCGCGGCCGCGCGACCTCGGTGATGTAGAACGAATGATCGTACTGAACCAGCGGCAGCGTCAGCCCGAGCTCGGCGCGCACCGTCGAGGCCGCCCCGTCCGCGCCGACGACGACCCGCGCCCGCACCGACCGCTCCGCGCCGTCGGCCTGCACGCGCGCGCCGACGACCCGCCCCGCCTCGCGCTCGAGCGCCACCACGCGCTGCCCGTAGCCCACGCGCACGCGCCCGGTCGCGCGCGCCGTTTTTACCAATGCGCGTTCGATCTCCGGGTGCGGCAGGACCACGTACGGCGATTCGGTGGCCGGCAGCGGCGCCGTGAACAGCCGGCCGCGGGTCGCGTGAAACACCTCCATCCGGTTCACCGGCCGCGCCCCCGCGGCCCGCACCGCCGGCATCGCGCCCCAGGCCGCGAGGTGGCGCGTGACCGCCGGCAGCAGGCTGTCGCCGCGGTTGATGTTGCCGGGGCCCGATCGTCGGTCGCAGACGAGGACGCGGACATCGCCGCCGGCCGCCAGCGCGAGCGCCAGCGCGGCCCCGCCGACGCCGGCCCCGGCGATCAGCACGTCGACCTCGCTCACCCCGCGGCCTCCGGCACCAGCAGTGACAGCGCGCGCGGCAGGCAGCGAAATTCGATCGGCGTGCGCGCGAGGTCCAGCTCGCCGTCGAGGCATACCGTCAAGGGCTCGCCGTCGACGCGCACCCACGGGCTGCGGCCCATCACCATCTCCGGCAGGTCGACGTGGGTCCCGCGCAGCAGCCGCGGCAGCTGTCGCATCAATCGCAGCTTGCCCGCCGCGCGGACGATGCACAGGTCGAGCGCGCCGTCGTCGATGCGCGCCGCCGGCGTGACGCGAAACCCGCCGCCATAGCTGCGGGTGTTCATGACCGCCACGAACATCACCGGCCCGCGAAACTCGCCGCCCGCCCACGTCACCGCGACCTCGCGCGGCCGATAGGCCGCCAGCCCGCGCAGCGCCGCGTAGATATTGAGCGCCCTCGACCGCGGCCAGCGCGACGCGTACAGCACCCGCAGCGCCAGCTCGTCGAGGCCCACCGATCCGACGCAGCCGTAGCGCGGCCCGCCGGGCCCCGCCTCCGCGACGTCGACCGTGCGCACCGCCCCTGCCAGCGCCGTCGCCCACGCCGCCGCGATCGCCGTCGGCACCCCGCAGTCGCGCGCGAAGTCGTTGCCGGACCCGGTCGGGAGGATCGCCAGCGGCACGCGCTGCCCGCCCTGCAGGCCCGCGAGCGCCAGCGCGACCGTCCCATCGCCGCCGGCCACCGCGACCGCCTCGAAGCGCCCGTCCTGCGCCCCCCCCACCAGTTCGCGCAAATGCGCGGCGTCCCGGCTCTCGACCCACCGCGACCCGGCGTCCCCGCGCAGCCGCGCCAGCGCCCGCGCCCCGCGGCCGCCGCGGGCGCTGGGATTGACGATCACCAGCAGACGCCGCGCCGTCACAGCGATCGCGTCACCTTCAGCAGGTCGAGGACGGCCCGCGGCGACAGCGGACGAAACGCCAGCATCTCGTCCTCGACGATATCGGGCCCCCATTTATGTTTGTAGTCGATCTGACTCTGCGCGGGGTAGATCCGGCGCCCGTGGCGACCGAGCAGGCGCAGCACCGTCCCGACCACCTTGCTCGCGCCCGCCGGCTCGGGCCCCGCGACGATGAACGGCGTGAACCCGAGGTGCAGATATTCCACGCCCTCGCCGCGCAGCCGCGCGATCGCCTCGGCGTTGATCAGCTCCATCGTCCCGGGCGGGGCGTCGGGCGTGCGCCGCGTCAGGTCGTGCAGATATCCCGGTCGCGCGCCCCAGGCCGGCACGTACGAGATGAACCCGCGCATATTTCCCTGGGAGTCGCTCGCCACGAAGAACCGCCGCCGCGTCTCGGCCACTTCGCCGAGCTCGCCGATCATGAACTCCAGCTCGGGCTTGCCCTTCTCGCGCAGCCACGCCGCGGACACCGCCCGCAGCCGCGCGAAGGTCTGCTCGTCGCGCGGCAGCTCGCGCCCGACCTCCTGCACGACCAGCCCCGCCGCCCGCGCCCGCTTGATCTTGTTGCGCAGCTTGACCCGGCTCGCCCCCGCCAGCGAGAAGCCGTCCAGCCGCGCCGCGAAGGTCTGGCCGAAGCTGTTGACCGTGAACCCGCGGGCCGCGAACAGCTCGCATTGCTCGCGGCGGACCTGGACCGCCACGACCCCGCAGCCGTGGCGCTGCGCCGCCGCCAGGAACAGGTCCAGCAGCGCCCCGCGCTCCTCGGCCGGCGCGTGGACCCCCCCGAACAGGAACCGCGTATGTCCGTACTTGCGATATGCGATGAAGCCGCGGTGCCCCGCCGGCGCGAAGCGGATGTTGCGGGGCGACAGCGCCAGGAAGCCCGACGGGTGGTCGACGAACTCGGCCTCCGGGCTCATCGCCGCTCCAGGGCCGCGAGCGCCTGCGACGTCGGCGTCGCCCGCGGCTCGAACGGCAGCTCGACCGGCTTGTAAAAGTTGCCGAACACGCCGCGGTCGCCGGCGAGGTGGATCGGCAGGGCGAGCATCGCCCACTCGAGCGCGCCGGCCTGCCACCACCACGCGGCCACCGCGACGGCCGCGGCGATGTAGCTATGCGTGATGTTGTAGAGCGCGTGGTACATCGGCGCGATCCTGCGCCCGCCCGCGCGGCGGTAGGCCATCGCGCCGGGGATGTAGCCGACCGCGTCGATCGCCACGAACGCGGCCGCGAAGCGCAGCAGGTCGACCTCGCGGATGTGCCAGAGCGCGAGCCCGATCAGCCCGATCATCAGCAGCAGGCTCTCGGCGCGGATCCAGCGGTACGACGCGGTGGTGTGATAACGATTGTGCAGATCCATGGTGGGCCCTCTACTCGGCGAGCAGGCCGGCCTGCCCGAGCAGCCGGTCGTGCTCGGCGCGGATGTTGTGATGAATCGCGGCGACCTGGTCCGCGTACGGCGTGTCGACGATGCGCCGACCGGGCATGAACTCCGCCGCCCCGAACACCTCGGGGTGGCGGCGCGCGACCGCGTCGAACAGGCCGACGAACGACTTGACGTAGTATGTGAAGATCTCCGCCATCGCCGCCCGCGCCTCCGCGCACAGCCGGGCGACCCGGGCCCGCTGCGCCGCGTCGCCGCGCAGCAGCCTGTCGACCAGGCGCCCGCCGAAGGTCACGTGCCGCGTCTCGTCGATGAACGCCCCGTCGATGATCTGCGCCAGGTGCGGGTCGATCGGCCGCCAGTAGCGCGCTTCATAACTATACAATGGATATGCCATGCCCTCGAGCACGAGGTTCGTCAGCACCATCGCGTCGACGAACGCGCCGGCGTCGGCGACCTCGTAGCAGCGGTCGATGAAGCGCCGCAGCGGCGGGATCAGGATCGCCTCCGCCGACTGCCCCCGCGGCACGCCCGCGAGGTCCTCCGCCTGCGCGAGCCGGGCCCCGAATTGCTCGGCGTGGTGGGCCTCGTCGATCGTCTGCTGGGCCGAGAACTGCAGCGCCGCGGCGTCGGGCGCCCGCCGGACCAGCGCCCCCGACACGCGCAGCGCCGCGTCCTCGAACACCCAGATCAGCGCGAGGTCGAGGCGGTGCACCTCCGCCAGCGGGCGTGAGCTGGCGAGCACCTCCGGCAGGCCGTCGCCGAGCGCGGCCCGCTGCTGCGCCTCGCGCTGCCACTGCTGCGCCGGGACCTTGCGGGCCCACTGCGCCGTCGTCATGCCCTCGCCGCGATCAGCCATGGCGCCTCCGGGCCGCGCGACGGGCCAGTTGCGCCGCGGCGCCATATGCGAGCGCGAGCATTCCGGCGGCCGCCAGGCGATCGCGCAGCGACGGCGCGTCGATCACCGCCCCGAGCCCGAGCGCCGCGAGGCACGCGGCGAAGCCGAGCCCCAGCGCGCGCCGGACCGGCCCGCGCGTGGCCTCGCGAAACGGCGCACGCTCGCGCGCCACCGCGGCCCCGGCGTACATCGCCGCCGCCGCGGCCGCGGCCGCGAGGATCGGCGGGAGCACGGCCCCGGTCCCGAGCACCACCGCCGTCGCCGCCAAACTCCACAGCAGCATCGCGTCGAGCGCCCGCCGCGGCACCTGCGAGCGCGGCTCGACCCGCGCCAGCGCCCGCGGCAGCAGCCCCTGCCCGGCCAGCGCCGCCGCCAGCCGCGACAGCGCCAGCAGGGCCCCGTTGAACGAGGTGTACGACGCCAGCAGCGAGACCGCCGCGATCGCGACCAGCGCCACCCGCCCGCCGCCGTGGTCCGCGAGCAGCAGCTGCGGCGCCGCCAGCACGCCGCGCTCGAACGCCACCGGCAGGCACGCGATGCCCAGCGCCACCGCCACGTAGAAGCCCGTCAGCAGCCCCACGCTCAGCCCCAGCACCGAGCGCACGCGCTCCGGCGCGCCGCCGCCGGCCTGAAACGTGACCAGCTCGAAGCCCATGAACAAGAACAGCGCCTGACCGGTCGCGGCCGCCAGCGCGGCGAGCGAGGGCGTCGGCGCGGCGAGCAGCCCGGCCAGCGCGCCGCGGCCGGCCGCGTCGACCACGAGGATCGCCGCGAGCCCGACCAGCCCGACCAGCAGCGCCCCGGTGCAGATCGCCTGCGCGGCCTGCCCGAGGCGGACGCCGCGGCGGCACAGCGCCCAGGTCGCGCACAGGAACAGCAACGACCCGAGCGCCGCGGGGATCGGCAGCACCCGCGCGAGCACCAGCCCGCACAGCGCAGATTCGGCGCCGACCAGGCACAATGTCAGCAGCAGATACGGGATCACGGCGATCAGCGCCGCGGAGCGCCCGAGCGCCCGGCTGATCTGCGCGATCAGGCCCGCGCTGCTCGGACACACCTCATAAAGCCGCGCGACCCGGCGCGCCAGCAGCCGACACAGCAGCCCCGCGAGCACCACCGCCACCACCGACCACAGCCCGCCGACCAGCGCCTGGAGGTCGAACAGCCCGAAGATGCAGACCGAGGCCATCGCCGTGCCGGTGCTGCAGCCGAGCAGCGCCCAGGCCGGCGGCGCCGCCGGTCCGCCGCTCACCCCGGACATAACGTGCTCACAAGATAATCGAGGCGGATGAAGTGCGCCTCCGGCCCGTCGACCAACAATTCACCGAACAGATACGGCTCGTTCGGGCTCATGCGCAATGCCAGCACCTCGTGCAGCACCGTCGCCGCCGCCGTGACCACGATGTCGGCCCGCCCCGCGTCCGCCCGCTCGAGCGCGACCGCCCGCCCGTGCTCGATGCGCACCGCGACCGCCTCGGCCAGGTCCTCGGTCCGCAGCACGATGCGCAGCGACCAGTCGTTCAGCTCGGCCATCAATTGCGGCCGCGCGTGGTAGGCCGCGATGAACGTCTCGAGCGCCTGATACAGCGTCTTCACATCGTCCCCGGGCGCGGCGTGGCCAGCGGCGCGAGGCGAAAGTCGTGCTGCCCGGCCAGCCGCGTCACCATGTCCGCGGTCGCCAGCGAGATGTCGTCGCCGATGCCCACGTCCTCGCGGGTATCGGCGAGGGTCAGCAGCAGCGTCTCGGCGAGGCACGCCAATTGGACGCCGTCCGGAAACCCCTGGATGTTGCCCGCGCCGAAGCGCAGGCTCGCGTCGGGCAGCGCCACCAGCCCGCCGTTGATCACGGTGACATCGGTCCGCGCTCGCAGCTCGCGCGGCGCGTCGAACGGGCGGGCCACGTCGCAGATCAGCGTCCCCGCGGCGATCGGCGCCCCGCGCAGCGCCGGCTGGGCCGAGCCCGTCGCCGTGATCACCACCGAGCAATCCACGAGCGGCGCGGTGTCGCTGGCGACCTCGACCTCGCCCGCGAGCGACGCCGCCAGGGCCCGCACGCGCGGCTCGTCGCCGCCGGGCCGCCCGATCAGCACCAGCCGCCGCGGCCGCATGCGCGCGATCAGGCGCGCCAGCAGGGCCCCGACCGATCCGCGGGCGCCGACGATCGCCACGTCCGCCTCCTCGAAGCACCCCGCGCGCAGCCCCGGGAGCTCGCGCAACGCGGCCGCCACGGCGCGTACGGCCATCACCGCGGTCAATGTATTGCCGGTCGTGATCGCCGGCCCGCGTCCGGCGACGTCGAGCCCGCGCCGCGAGTACGCCGTCGTGTATCCGCCGAGCCCGACGACGCTCGCCCCGTGCGCGGCCGCGAGGTCGACGGCGCGCGTGATCTCCTCGCTCATTTGCTTCGGCCCGAGCCGCAGCATGTGCTCGGGCAGCATCGGCACCGCGAGGATCAGGCCGTCGACCGGCACCCCGGCGATCGTCGCCAGCACCCCGGTGCGATGCACGATCCCCGCGGGCATGCGCGCCGTCCAGCCGGCGACCGCCGCGATCTCGCCGGGCTGCGCCGACGCCAGTGACGGCTCGATCGTCGGCAGATCGGCGAGCGTCGCGTAATGGATGATGAAGCCGAAGCGGCGCCCGGCCGGCGCCGGCACGCGGATCTTCTGCTCCGGCAATTCGATGCGCCCGAGCTGCAGCGCCGCGACGTCCGGGTCGGCGTGCCGCGGCGCCGTCGCGCCGAGCGACCGCAGCAGCCCGCCGACATCGCCGCGCGACACCGGCGCGAGCACCTCGTCGAGCGCCGCGATCGCGCGCTCGATCTCCGCGTCCGCGATCACCAGCGGCGGCGTCACGCGCAGCACGTTGCCGCGGGCCAGCGTCGGCAGGAACAGCACCCCGTGGCGCTCCGCGGCCGCCTGCGCGATCGCGTAGGCGAGCAGCCCGTGGTGGTACATATAGCCGGAGATCAGCCCCTCGCCCGGCGGCTGCCGGAGCTCGATCGCCGCGAGCAGCCCGCGCCCGCGGACCGCCGTGATCACCCCCGGATGGCGCGCCTGCAGGCCCGTCAGCAGCCGCCCGAGCAGCGCGCCCTTGCGCTCGACCCCGGCGAGAAACTCCGGTCGCGCCACCGCGTCGACGGTCGCCAGCCCGACCCGACACGCGAGGTTATGGTTGGCGAAGGTGGTCCCGTGGGCCATGCCGAAGCGCGGGTCCCAGGCGTCGCGGTCGACGAGCATCGCGCCCAGCGGGAACACGCCGCCGCCGAGCGCCTTCGACAGCAGCAGGATGTCCGGGCGCACGCCCTCGTGCTCGCAGGCGAGGAGGCGCCCGGTCCGCCCGAGCCCGGTCTGGATCTCGTCGACGATCAGCAGGACCCCGCGCGCGCGGCACAGCGTCGCGACCTCGGCGAGGTAGCCGGACGGCGGCACGATCACGCCGCCCTCGCCCTGGATCGGCTCGAGCATCACCGCCGCGACCTGGCCCGCGCGCGCCGTCAATTCGGCCGCCAGCGCCGACGCGTCGCCGAACGGCACCTGCGAGCAGCCGAACGCCGCGGGCCCCGGACCGCCCGGCCACTGCGACCGCCCGCTCGCCGCCAGCGCGCCGAGCGTCTGCCCGTGGTAGGCGTCGCTCGCCGTCACGATCCACGGGCGGCGGGTTCGAACCCGCGCCAGCTTCATCGCCGCCTCGACCACGTCGGCGCCCGAGGTGCCGAAGCAGACGTGCTCGAGGGTCGTCAGCCGCGACAGCAGCTCCGCCAGCTCGAGGGCGGCCGGCGCCTGATACGGCTGGACCAGCGCCGGCTCCTCCGCCGCGAGCGCGCGCTGCAGCGCCTGCACGGCGACGGCGGGGTTGTGGCCGAGCGCGCACGCCCCGTAGCCCGCACCGAGGTCGAGGTACGCGCGCTGCTCGGCGTCGAACAGCTCGCAGCCGCGGCCGCCATGGAACCACCGCAGGCTGCCGATGTGCGCGAGCACGCGCGCCTTCGTCGGATCCAACACGGGCGCGAAATTGTCCGTGGGCATGCGAACGCGATGATAGCCAGCTTGCGCGGCGCGTGTCTAGCGAGACATCGGCCCGCGGGCCCGCGAGCGCCGCGTCGACGATATCTGCGCAGTCACGCGGTCCGTCCGCGGCCGAGCAGGAGATATGTCAATACTTCGCCGCGACCGGTCACGCGGTCTTTTCAGCAGCGCCACCCCGCGCGGCCAGTGCGAGGTGGCGCGGGTGACCCGGACGAGTTGACACCCCGCCGGCCGCCGGTCGACGCGACGTCATCGCGGCCGCGCCGAAAGACCTCGTGCCCGTCGAGGCCGGCACGACCGTGATCGGCAGCTCCCACGCGGCCCGCATCGCCGAGGCCATCGCGCGCGCGAGGCCCTGCCCGCGCCCGCCGCCGCGGCCGCGCTCCCGACCTCGCGCGGGCCGGAGTCGGGGTCGTCGTCCGGGCCCGGGATGCGCTGACGCCGGGCCGTCCGCCGCTTCCCGGTATATGCACGGTCCATCGGGCTTGAGGCGGGCGGCGCGGCGGGCGTATCGTCCGCCGACATGAGAGACACCCAGAAGATCCGCAGCGCGGCCGAGGCCCTCGAGCGCGACACCCCCATCACCCTGCTCACCTCGCACGACGAGCCGCCGGACGGCGTGTCGCGGGTCGGCGGGCCGGGCTTCGACCTCGGCGACCGTCAGCCGCGCGGCGAGGACGACGAGGCGATGACCCACATCTGGACGCTGGCGACCGCCGACGTGCCCGCGCTCGCCGCGGCGTTCCCGGACGCGGCGGCGGTGGCCCTGTACGTGCTCGAGCCGCAGGAGAACGAGGCGTGGGAGCCGGACACCGACCTGACCGCGCTGGTGTCGCTGACGGCGGAGGACCTGCGGCGCGGCGACGCGGCGCCGACCGAGCAGGACCTCGGCCTGCGGCGCGTGGCGGTCGAGCACCTCGAGGTCGCGTCGGCGGCCTTCGACGAGGGCGGCGACGACGACAATGAGTCGCCGCGCCGGCAGCTGCGCAGCGCGATCTACGGCGCCTCCGCGCGGGCCGGCGGCGCGCCGATCTGGCTGCAGGGCGGCGAGGACGGCGGCGACTTCCTGCTGCAGTTCGACGAGTCGTTCGCCGACCTCAACCTCGGCGACTGCGGGATCATGTACGTGTTCACGCAGACGCAGTTCTGGCAGTGCCATTGATCCGAACACGAACTCGGATTCGACCCCGCAGGTCCGGCGCGGGGTGCCCGGCCCCCGGATGTCGTGGCGCGCGCTGTGGCGCGCCGCGGACGCGCTGGAGGCGACCGTGAGGATTTGATAGAGTGCGGTGATGGCGATGCTCAAGGCGATGGTGGGGGCGGTGGTGTTCGCGGGGGCGTTGACGGCGTGCGAGGAGCAGGTCTCCGTGTACGTCGAGTGTGCGACGACGGCGACGCCGTCGGTCGAGTGCGACGTCACCCAGAAGGTCGGCAAGTCCGAGGTCGAGGCGTGCTGGGACTTCGCGGTCGTCTGCGCGAACGGGGCCGAGGTCAAGGCCGAGCGGACGTGCCAGAAGGTCAAGGACGGCGGCAAGGTGAAGACGACGATCCCGGCGGAGAAGCTGAGCGGGGTCGACAAGTGCGGCGGCGACGGAGCGCCGGTCGGCAAGATGTCGGGGCTGACGATCAACGGCAAGCCGTCGCAATGAGCGGCGCGGGCGGCCGCGCCGCGACGGGCGGGCCGGCGGCGTCGTGATCGCCGTCCCCGCTCACCGCCTCGACATGCACTTGGCCCAGCCGCCGTCCGCGCTCGCGTGGTGCGTGCAGGTCGAGCCGACGCAGCAGAGGTCCATGCACCGCTTGCCGTTGCAGGTGCAGCCGTCGCTCAGCGATTGACCGTCGGTGCACGCCACCGCGGGCATGACCGGCTTGACCGGCTCGACCGGCTCGACCGGCATGGCCGGCTCGACCGGCTCGACCGGCGCCGGCGGGCCGCTGTCGACGTTCGCTGGCACGGGCGCGGGCGGCCGGGTCACCGCGGCCGCGTCGGCGGGTGGCATCGTGGTCGCCGGCGCGCAGGCGACCAGGTGCGCGAGCGCGACGCCGGCGAACGATCGCCGCGGGCGGGAGTCCGGCGTCGCGGTGGGCATGCGTCAGCTTCGCATGGTCGCGGCGAGCCGACGAGGGGGCCGGCCCGGATCACGGCAGCGCGCAATAAGCAGGGAAGCCCGGCGGCAGATCCTCGACGTAGGGCGAGGGCACCGTCCCCCACGGGTGGTCATAAAAGAACTGCATGACGCTGTCGGTCGCGTCGGGGATGGTGTGACCCTGGCCGTGGTCGCAGATGAACGAGAACTGGTCGTGCGCCGCGAGGTACGCCGAATAGTCCTCGCTGGCCTGTTCGAAGCCGACGACGACGACGTCCTGCTGGCCGCCGTGGAAGATCATCGCCGAGAACTTGTTGTCCGGGTCCTGGTACGGCGGCATCGCGTTGAAGATGAGGCCGCCGGAGTACAGGGTGACGCTGGCGAGGTAGCTCGAGCGACGGATGCTCATCTGCGCGGTGTGCAGGGCGCCGGCGCTGAAGCCCAGCGAGTGGATGCGCGCCGCGTCGACGCCGAACTGCTCCTGTGCGCACGCGAGGACCTCGTCGGCGACGAGCAGGTCGTCCTCCTTCTGGCCGAGCACGAGGTGCCACGGGAACGCGCCCGCGCCCGGGTCGTGCGTGGCCGCGACGACGATGCCGCCGGCCTCGACGATCTCCTGGATGCCGGCCTTGCCGAGGCCGACCTGCGCCTCCTCGGGCATGCCGCCGGTGCCGTGCCAGTAGAACACGACCGGGCCGTCGAGCTCCGTCGCCGCGTCCGGGTCGACCCAGATCCGCACCGGGCGCGCCGCGGCCACCCCCTCGGGGTGAATGTCGACCACGCCGTCGACGAGCTCCGGGCACGGCATGCTCGGCGTCGGCAAGGACGGCCCGTCGACGACGCCGCCGGTGGTGCCGTCGTCGGTCGTGCTCGCGGTGTCGTCGCCCGTCGTGTCATCGCCCGTCGTCGCGTCGGCGCCGGTCGTCTCGTCGCCGGTGTCGGCGCTCGTCTCCGCGCTCGACCCCGATGTGGTCCCGTCGCCGGTCGTCGCGGTGACGCCGGTGGCGTTCGTCGGGTCCGGGGCTTCGGTGCTGCCCTCGCCCTGGGTGGTCGGGTCGGGGCTGCCGCTGCCGTCGCCGCTCGAGCCCTGGCCGCCCGACGACGCGTCGTCGGCGGACGCGGGGTCGTCCGGGGCGTTGCAGGCGAGCGGGGAGGCGAGCACACAGGCGAGGGCGAAGGTACGGGTCAACGGAGCGCTCCGGAACGGGCCAGGGTCGCCACAAGAGCGTGAAAGCGCCCCGGTGTCAAGCGCACCGCGACGATCGTGCGGCCCGGGATCCTCGTCTCGCCTGCTCGTCTCGCCTCCTCCTTTTGCCCGCGCTTTGATGGGCGCAGCAAATGCAGGCACTCCGGGTCGGCCCGGCGCACCATATGGTCATCAGCGTTCTTGCCGGCGCCGGGCGCCGGGCGAAATACCGTGACTGAAACAGGCCGCGTGCGCATGCTTCCGGCATGACCGCGACCCGCCCTGTCGGCCAAGACGAGCACGGCGCCGAGCTGCTGCGGGCGATCGTCGAGGGCAGCGCCGACGCGGTGTTCGTCAAGGACCGCGAGGGTCGCCATGTGCTGTGCAACGCCGCGGCTGCGCGCATGTTCGGGCGCGACGCCGGCGAGGTCGTCGGCCGCACCGATCACGAGCTGTGCGCGCCCGAGGTCGCGGACGCGAGGGTCGCGGTCGATCGCCGGATCCTCGCCGGCGAGCGCCCGGAGACGACCGAGGAGCACATCGTCGTCGGCGGCGAGCGGCGCACCTGGACGACCACCCGGTCGCCCTACCGCGCCGCCGACGGGGCGATCGTCGGCGTGATCGCCGTCGCCCGCGACGTCACCGAGCGCGACGCGGAGCGGCTGCGCCAGGGCGAGCACGTCCTGCGCCTCGTCCTCGACACCCTGCCGGTCGGCGTCCTCGTCGTCGACCCCGCGGGTGACATCATCGTCGGCAATTCGACGGCACGGCACATATGGGGGCGATCGATCCACCGCGGCAGCGAGCGCTGGACGAAGAGCCAGGGGTGGTTTCACGAGTCCGGCGCGCCGGTGCGCCCGCACGACTGGGCGTCGGTGCGCGCGATCGTCGAGGGCGTGCCGCACCTCGACCAGCTGATCGACATCGTCGGCTTCGACGGGTCGCGCCGGACGATCCGCAACTCCGCGGTCCCGTTCGTGCAGCCGACCGGCGTCGTCGGGGCCGTGATCCTCAACGAGGACGTGACCGAGCGCCTGCGCCTCGAGGCGCGCCTGGTCCAGGCCAAGAAGATGGCGGCGGTCGGGCAGCTCGCCGGCGGCGTCGCGCACGACTTCAACAACCTGTTGACGGTGATCATCACCTACGCGTCGCTGGTGGCCGACAGCCTCGACGGCGGCGATCCGCGGCGCGCCGACGTCGAGGAGCTGCGCAAGGCCGCGGACTCGGCGGCCGCGCTGACCCGCCAGCTCCTCGCGTTCGGCCGCCGCGACGACGCGCAGCCGCTGCCCGTGCGCCTCGAGTCGGTCGTCCGCGCCGTCGAGCAGCGGCTCGCGCGGGTGATCGGTGACGACATTCGCCTGACCACGCGCCTCGCGGAGCCGGGCCACGTCGTGTGGATCGATCCGGTGCACCTCGACCAGATCGTCATGAACCTGGCGGTCAACGGGCGCGACGCGATGCCGGCCGGCGGCGAGCTCACGCTCGCGACCCGCGGCGTCGTGCGCACCGCCGACGAGGCGCGCGCGCTCGGGCTCCCGGGCGCCGGCGGCTACGCGGTCCTCTCGGTCGGCGACACCGGCACCGGCATGGACCCGCGCACGCGGGCGCGGATGTTCGAGCCGTTCTTCACGACCAAGGAGCGCGACCGCGGCACCGGCCTCGGCCTGGCGATCGTGTTCGCCATCGTCGAGACCAGCGGCGGGGCGATCCACGTGACGACCGAGCCCGGCCGCGGCACCACCATCGAGATCGAGCTGCCGCTCAGCCCCCGCGCCGTCCGCGAGGTGGTCGACGGCTGAGCGCGAGCGCGCATTATCTCAGTTCAATGGCATTGCCACGAGATCTCGCCGGCGAACACATACATCACGCCGCAGTCGCCGAGGTTGATGTGACACAGAGATTCGTCGAACTGGAACAGGAACGCGTCGTCCTCGCCCTGCTCGCCGTCCTGCAGCCATAGCGGCCCGCCCTGGGCGTAGCCGTGCGACGCGTAGATCTTCTGGCGCACGCGCGCCAGGTCGCCCTCGCACCTCTCGTAAAAGATCGCCGCCGGCACGCTGAACGCCTCGACCTCGATCGCCACGGCGCCGTCCACCGAGCCCGGCGCCGCCGCCAGCTCCGCCTCGGTGCGCCACACCAGCTCGCCCTGCTCGTGATGCCCGGCGTGCCCCGGGTCGGGGAGATACAGCGACACCGACCGCGACGCGCCGCCCATGCCGGGCATGCGCGCCAGATCCAGCGTGATCACGTGCTCCATCGGCTCGTCGGCGAACCGCGGCACGTCCTCGCTCGCCACGCCGCGCGGGGCCCCGCCGATGCGCCCGACCTCGTCCGGCGTCGGGGCCCGCTGCGCGCGCGACAGGCGATAGATCGTGACCTTGCGGCCGGGCAGCGCCTCGCACAGCCGCCGCAGCTCCTGATCCGGCGTCTCGATCGGCCGGTCGAGCGTCGCCTTGAGCTCGGCGAACGCGTCCTCGTCGAGCGCGCGCTCGATCTCCCGCATCAGCGTCGCCTCCGCCGGCGTGGCGCCGAAGGCCCGCCGCAGCGGCCCGACCACCCGACCGCCGAGCTTGCGCAGCCGCTCGCCCAGCGCCCCGTGCGTGATCTTCTTGCTGTCCTTCAGCAGCGCCACCAGCACGTCCTCCACCAGCGCGTCCGGAGCGTCCGGCCGCAGGCAGCGGGTCATCGCCACCGCGTCGACGTCGCGCCCGAGGTTGGCGCGCATCACCGCCTCGTAGCGCGCCGGCGGCAGCGCGTCGAGCAGCGCCAGCACCGGGTCGACCTTCGACGCGCCGTACCAGAACGCGATCGCCGCGATGTCGATGTGCTCGTCGAGCGCGGGGTCGATCACCAGGCCGGCCGCGGACGTGCGCGCCAGGATGTAGTTGATCGCCTCGTGGTAGTGCCCCCGCGTCTTCGCGTCGGTCACGCGGCTCGCGTGGGCCGCGATCGCCGGCACCGTCTGCACGCCGCAGAACGCCAGCAGCTCGGCGTCGACGTGGCCGCCCTCGCCGCCGAGGCGCGTCAGGACCTCGTCGATCACGCCGGCGTCGTGGCAGACATCGGCGACCGCCGCGGTCTTGGCGCAATAGAACTGCCTGGCGAGCAACCGACGGATCACCGCGTGCGCGCGCGCCGGGCCCAGCAGCGCCAGCGCGGCGCGCACGCGCAGCACGAACGGCGCGTCGCTGGCGGACACGCGATCGAGGTCGAGGGCCGCCTCACAGCCCGCGGGGAGCTCCCGGCCCTGCGCGTGCAGCTGCTCGATCGCAAGCACCGTCAGCGCCGACGCCAGCGCCCGCACGCGGTCGTTCTCCGGGCCGGCGTCCGGCTCCTCGGCGGCCTCCTCCGGCTCGCCCTCCTCGCCGTCGTCGTCACTGGCGTAATCATCGTCACTGGCATAATCATCGTCACTGGCATAATCGCCGTCGTCGTCGCCGCCGTCCTCATCGCGGCCGCGGCGCGGCTCGGGCTGCGGCTTCACCTGGACCGCGTCGACGCGAAACGGCGCCAGCCCGTCCGCCAGCAGCTCGGCCGCCGCGGCCAGGAGGCGCTCCGGGGCCTCCGCGCGGCGCTCGATCGTCTGCAGCAGCGAGCCGAAGTCCCAGTAGCCGTCGCCGAACAGGTAGATCACGTCGCGCAGGCTCGCCAGGCGCAGCCCGTCGCCGTTGCGCAGCGCCGTGGACGAGCCGGCGCGGACCTCGGCGACGTGGCTGCGCAGCCACGCGAGCTGCAGCGCCGCCCAGTCCTCGCGCGACCCGAACAGCTCGGCCAGCTCGCGCACCTTGCCGTCGTCGGCCAGGTGCCACGGCACCGCCTCGCCGTCGACGATGCGCGGGACGTCGACGTTGTAGGCGAGCCCGTCGGCGCTGTGGCGCGCGGCGAGGTGCGCGAAGATCTCGCGCGCGTGGGCCGGGTCGATCGGCTCGCCGGCGCGCCGACGCACGCAGTCGATCGCCAGCTGCAGCGCGTGCGACAGCTCGGGCTGCGCGGCGCGCACGGCCGCCGGGTCGGCGACGTACGCGTGGACCAGCAGCGCGTCGAGGCTCTGCAGGACGCCCGGCGTGAGCATGAGGTCCTCGCGCGCCTTGCCGCGGTCGAGCACACCCATGTCCTCCGGCACGTGGCGCAGCACCGCGAGGATCTCCGCCGCCGTGACGTCGTCGGGGATGCCCTCGCCGAGGTGGCGATAGAGCCCCGCCGACTGCGCGTCGCGGCCGACCAGGCCGTGGCGCGCGAGGTGCCACAGCAGCGGCGGGTTGGGCCCGTCGGCGTGCTTCGCCAGCAGGTCGTAGTGCTTGAAGCCGTTGCGGTCCTGCAACTTGTCGAGCTTCTCGCCGAGCGCGCGCAGCTTCTTCTCGCCGAGACCGCCGAACAGGGGGAACGTCGGGGGAGCCTTCTTCGCCATCACCCGAGCCGTACCAGAGCGCGCGCAGGCGCGCATCACAAATCGTCGACCGCGATCCGGGCGTGGTAAAAACGCCGCGCGCCGCTCACTTGCGACGATGACCTTCGCCGATGACCGCGACGATCCCACAGCAGCAGCTCGACGAGCTGGCGAGCATGCCCGACGGCGCCGGGCGGGTCGCGCTGCTCGGGCGGCTGCTCGTCGAATGCACGGCGCCGGCGATGTTGCAGCGGCTCGGCGCGGCGCTCGGGGAGCGCTGGCCGGCCGCGGCCCTGCGGGCGCTGCGGGCCATCGCGCCGGACAGGCGACCGAGCGTGCTCGCTGCCGTCGCGCCGTGGCTCGACGCGGCGCTGGCCCGCGAGGCCCTCGACATGGTCGCGCTGTTCGACGCGCCGCTGGACATCGAGCGCGTGATCCGGGCGCTCGCGCCACGGCTGGTGGACGCGCCGGTCGTGGCGCTGCTCCGGGTGCTGCGCCAC
>Ga0075163_10005900_pt1 | contig 16270 bp, 11 predicted proteins | sample JI1023141ADNA_FD_71478 | JGI IMG/M metagenome (GOLD analysis project Ga0075163, IMG submission 71478) | Wastewater effluent complex algal communities from Wisconsin, to seasonally profile nutrient transformation and Carbon sequestration -... | ecosystem: Engineered > WWTP > Effluent > Algae...
GGCGATCCTATCCGGAGCTTCAGTATCTACGGTTTCTGGAGCCCTTACCTTTGCTGGAAATGCGTCAGGGACAGGAAACAGCGGTGTCTACATCAGTGATCTTGGATCCACTGTAACAACCAATACAGGGACAATGAATGGAACCGGAACTTCTCTAGGAACAGGAAATAACAACCAAGGGATCCTTATTGAAAATAGTGCCATCATTTCAAGAACAGGAGCTGGAACTGGAACATTTAGAGGAACTGGAAGTCCTAACGGAACCGATAGTAACCAAGGGATCTATATCACAGGAAGTGGGACCCAAGCTCTTGCCTCAGGAGGAACCATGAATTTTATCGGCACTGGAAAAGGAACAGGGATTTTAAACGAAGGAATTCGTGTTGATCTAGGAGCGGTTATTGCCGCTTCTAATGCTGCTTCTATTACACTCGACGGAGCCGCCCAGCCCGCTACCGCTGGAAACTACGGCGTTCGTCTGACTGATACAGGTACTGCCTTCCTCTCCTCAGGAAGTGGGACCTTGACCATCATAGGACGAGACCCAAGCCCAAAAGGAGAAGGCGTCTGGATTGATAATGGCGCAAGAGTCACTGGAACCATAAACACAACTATTATAGGTCAAACTTTTAGTGATTTTATTCTTGGACCCAATGGAATCATCACCTCACCAGGAACCTTAAATATGTCTATTTCAGGAAATCTTATCTTGCAAGGAGGGGGCCTCTTAGAGCCAGCACGGATCGATCTTCCCAGTGGAACCGCAACCATCTCTACTCTAAATGACGTCCAATTACTCAGTGGAACAACCTCAACATCCTCTGCACAAATAGGTTCTAGTGGCACTTTAGCCTCAGGATCTGTTGATTTTTCAGTCGGAGGGAAACTTCTTATCAATACCCAAGTCTCCAATAGCTATGCTCTGATTGGACATGGAGACCCCACAGCCGCTCTTTCAACCCTCTCAGGAAATATTACCGGATCTGTTGGAGCAAACATTATCCTAAATGGAGCCAATGCAGGAGGAGGATCCTTAGGATTTGCACAAATAGGACATGTCGACCAAGGAGGTCTTGCATCCACAATTAGTGGAGATATTCTCTTGACTGCAAATAATTGGTTTGTCAATGGAGGATCGGCAGGGACAACCTCTTATGCCCGCGTTGGCCATGGAGGACGATCTCTTTTAACAACTGTGGGATCAGGAAGCATGCAGCTTATTGCCAATATCGATTGGACTGCTACCTCTGTTGCAGGGGGTGGCAGAGCACAGGTCGTTAACCTTGGAACGGGTCCTCTTATCTTAGTTGTGGATAATGCCTTTCCTACTCCTTTTGACAAAGGTCCTGGATCGATCACCTTTAATGGTCTCTTATCAGCAAACGGCGAATTAAGAATTTATACAGTAAGTCCTAGTCAAAACACCTTTTTTTCCCCGATCAATGGGGTCAACTTTGTCAGTGGAGCCCCTTTTGGAGTTGATACTCTCACAGAGCAATGGGAGACCTATTTCCCTTTAGGAACTTATGAAGGAGGCCCTTTTGAAATTTACTATAAAGCTGGTTTCGTCCCAATATACTTCCAAACCGTTTATCAAGGATTTGTTGCCACATCTCAGCTGAGTGGTATTTTAAGGCTAGTCGAGCTTTATGATTTGCTTAATAGTCGGACACTTAGCTATCACGGGTCGATCTGTCGTAGATTTTGTTGTGGAGATGAGGATCGACTAGAAGAATATTGCGCGCCAGAATTTGATCCTTACCAAAGTTTTATCTTTGAAAGTACTCTCTTTTGGATTCCGAGCTTGCGGCCTCCTTTAGGAAAAAATAATAACTAAGGATATTTTGTGAAACGCTATCTACTCTTCATTCTTTTTTGCTCCAAAGTATTTTGTAAGATAGACTCTTCCGAGCTTGCCATTACCTCAGAATCTCTCCCTAGACTTCCCGATACATATTCCACTCCGTCATCCCAAGTTGTGATAAATCGGGGAAAAGGAATCATTCTTATAGGGAATATAGACGCCTTAGTCTCTGACCAAGAGTTAGAAAAATTTGAAGGATATCATGTCATAGATCTTAACATTCCCGGAAAAAAGCAAGTTTTACAAAAACGCCTTGAAAGCCTTTATCTTGATCAAGAAGTGACCTGGGACACTTTAAATCAAATGAAAGACACAATCATCAAGTATTACCAAGATCACAACCGTCCTATAGTTGCTCTGGAAATTCCAGAGCAAAACGTTTCGAATGGAGTCATTCAATTTCTAGTCCTTGAAGGGATCGTTGGAGAAGTCAAGATTGAAGGAAACAGATACTTCTCTTCAAAGTCTCTTAGAAAAAAAATCCAGATTCAATCAGGAAGTACGATTGATCAACAAAAACTCTTAAGAGATATTTATTTTCTCAATGGAAACCCCTTTCGACAAGCAAACGTCATTTATGCTCCTGGCATAGAACAAGGGACAACGGATATCATCATCCATATAGATGATCGAAGACCCTATAGATTCTACGGCGGTCTTGAAAATACCGGTGTTGACACAACAGGGAGAAACCACTGGTTCACGGGATTCAATTGGGGGAATGTCTCTGGATTAGGAGATATTTTATCCTATCAGTTTACTTCTTCTTATAATCCTCACTCTTTCTATGCTCACACCATGCAATATTTATGCCCCCTCCCTTGGTATCATATTGTGAACGTCTATGGAGGCTATTCCTCTGTTCATGCGCATCTCCCTCCTCCAGCAAAACACAATAGCGGCTTTAGTGGACAAGCGAGTCTACGCTACAGTATTCCCCTACCAATAGGGATATTCCTTAACCATAACTGTATATTAGGATTTGACTGGAAAAGGACAAATAACAACGTTGAATTCACTGACGAAACGCCCACATTTGGAAATAATATCAATTTAGCTCAATGGATTGTTGGATATCGAGGGAATTACGAAAAAGATTGGTATCGTCTTGATTTTGAAGGGGAATTTTACTGGTCGCCAGGAAGATGGATAGGAGACCAAACCAATGCCGATTATGAGAGTATACGTCCCGATGCAAAAAATCATTGGATTTATTTCAGAGGCATTTTAAATGCCCTTATCAAACTTCCCCATAATTTCTCCCTTTTTCTAAAAGGAGTTGGTCAATGGTCTAATCAAAACCTCATTCCAAGCGAACAATATGGCTTAGGAGGCTATGACACCGTTCGAGGCTATGAACAACGAGAATTAAATTTTGATACAGCGCTCAACAGCACCATTGAAGTGCGCTCCCCTGCGCTGAGAGTTGCAACACGTAATTATACATTAAGAAAAAAACGAGATGCCCTTCAATTTCTTCTTTTCTTTGACTATGGCTGGGGATCCAATAAAAACGCCGTTCCTGGAAACTCAAAAACAGGATTTCTAGCAGGAATAGGCCCTGGGTTGCGGTATACCTTTGACCCTTACGTCACAGCTCGATTAGACATAGGAAGAAAGCTTCATACCAGCCCTCGTTTTGGAGGAGGGGATATTATGTGTCACTTTGCTGTTACCTGTAGTTACTGATATTTCTAATCCTCATAGCTAAAAAATAACAAAGTTCATATAGTGACAGGATATATATGTTACATACCCTTTCGCTAACCTCTTTTATCCTTATCGATCACCTCTCCATCATCTTTGATCGAGGCTTCCATGTTTTGACAGGTGAAACGGGTGCGGGGAAAACCCTCCTCATTCAAGCGATTCACCTCCTAACAGGAAAAAAGGTTTCCGATGATCTCATTCGTAGAGGCGCAGAAAAGGCTGTCATCGAAGCAACCTTTCAGATCGATCACCTTCCCAAAGTCCATGAGCTCCTTGAAAGAAATGGCATTGACTTCGACCTTGAAGAGCTCCTTATTATCCGCCGAGAAGTCCATAAAACCTCCAAAAATCGGATCTTTATCAATGGACAAATGGCCCCCCTTTCCCTCCTTTCCGATTTAGGCCCTCACCTCCTTGAGCTCGTGGGACAAAATACTTCTCAATCGATACGTCAAGCTGACATGCAACGCGAACTTCTCGATCTCTATGAGCACCTTCAACAAGAGGTTCAAGTCTATAAAAACTCTTATGCCGAAGGACAAGTTCTTCGAGAAAAGCTTCGAACACTTTTAGAAGAAACCAAAAAAAAGAAGCTTGAGCGTCTCAAATGGGAATGGGAAGAATGGGAACAACTTGATTACCAAGAGGGAGAAGAGGAGTCCTTTTTTGAGGAGTATAAATCTCTAGCAAATGCTAAAGAATCTCTAGAAAATCTCTCCTTCCTGCAACAGGGTCTTGATCATCCCTCTCTTATTCCAACCCTCACACAATTCCAAAAACTTTCAAAAGATCCTACCCTTCTTGAACATCTAAAAAATGCCATCATCCATCTCCAAGAAGGCTCCTTTCTTGTTTCTAAGAAACTCAATACTATCGAAGGATCTCCTGAGCGTTTCCAAGAACTTGAAGAGCGTTTGACCATGCTGAATCGGCTGAAAAAAAAGTATCGTCTTGAATCCCATGAAATCCCCTCCTATTTAGAGAAACTCAAAGAAACCATGGATTGCCTAGAAAATCTTGATGAAAAAATCGAGAGTTTAGAAAGAGAAATCGTTAAAAAATCAGAAGAAACCCTCGCTCTTGCAAAGCTCCTTTCTGAGAAAAGGAAAAAGGGGGCTCAAGAGCTAAGTAAAGCCCTTGAAAAAGAGCTTCAAACCCTCAATTTCCCCAATGCAAAAGCTCCCATCCATTGCGAAGAAAAACCGATTGGTCCTGATGGAATCGATACCATTACCTTCCTCCTTGCTGCCAATAAAGGAGAAGCCCCCGCTTCCCTGAAAGATCAAAGTAGTGGTGGTGAAGTCGCCCGCTATCTCTTTGCCCTTAAAATTCTCCTTGCGACAAGGGCTGGCCTGCCTACCCTTATTTTCGATGAAATCGATGCTAATGTGGGAGGAGAGACAGCAACTCTCGTGGGACAAAAGCTTAAGACTTTAGGGGAAACCACCCAAGTCCTCGCTATTACCCATTTTCCTCAAGTCGCCCGCTTTGCTGATCATCATCTCCATGTGTCTAAGAATGAGCGTGATGAGCGGACCCTAACAGAAATTATCCCCCTTACTTCTAAGGAAAAAGATCAAGAGCTTCTCCGTATGCTCGGCGGAACTTCTATTAATATAAATTAAAAAAAAATTAATTATATTGTTATAATTTATTATTTCATTTATTATTATTCATAATTTAACAAAACATAAGGAGAAGGGAAATGGAGTCAATTAATTATTTTATAAAGGGACCTTCGGCTTGCCCAAATAAAAATTTCTATTCAAACTCAACTTGGAATCCTAACTTTACACAGCAAAATACAAACACTCAAGAAACGGTCACTATCACAAAGCAACGGATCTCTGGGAATACTGTTGATTCTACAATTTCTTTCGAGGGCCCTAGTAAAGAGACCCGTAAAGGAATGAAAGCATTTTGGGAATCAAGAGCTCTCATCATGTTCGGAATAGGTTTCGGATTTCTCTTTATTCCTTCCCCTGTTACTTATCTTATTAGCTTTTGTGCATTCTATCGTTTTTGCCAAGGAATGTCCCAATATGAGAGCTGGACAAACCCTCATCAAAAAGTTGCGCAAATGCGCTCAGAGGCGAAACTGAAAGGCTTTTCGCATATCTTACACTCTCAAGAGAAAAAATTTCCCTTTACTTCTATTTTAACAAATACAGAAAGAAACAACCTCTATAAAGCATTTTTCGCCCAATTCAACACGCAACTTACATCAAAAAAACTCCCCCTAAACAAGATTTTTACAGATAGCCCACTACAATCAGATGCCATGGAATTAGCATCGCTAACAGAGGCTCAAAAGACAGCTCTTGAGCCTTTGCAACAACAGTTCAATTCCATCCGTAATACCTATCAAAAAATTATCGGTAATCAAATGAGAAAGACGGAGCTTACTCAACTATCACAAAACCAAAAAGTTCCAAAATCTACCTTAAAAACGGAAGCTCTAACGATCCAATTCAACGCACTTCAAGATCTTCATCAAAAAGCATTCAAAGCTCTAGGCAGCAACAAAGCAAAGCAAGATTGAAAAAGTTGAAAAATTCCCCCTAATCCGTATGATCAAGATTAGGGGGAAAGATGAAACGTTCACTCATTGCTCTTATTATCTTGATGATACCAGCTTTAGGGGTTGCACTGGATTATACCTTGGCAACTGACTACTCCTTTGTCCATAAGAAGGATCGGATCTTTGTTGATGGCTATTTTGCAGCCAACTCTTCAGCAGACATTGATAAGCATGGCTTTAAGGGAGCTGACCTCCATTATGCAGAGGGAGCAGGAGCGATCTTCATCAATGCCTATCCTGCTGAAGACCACTCCCTTTCCTTTGAATTTGGGTATGGGTATATGAAGCTCGACTTTGACCGCAACCCCTCCTTTAAGCAAAAGGATTTCCATGATGCCATCTTTTCAGTCGGGTATATCACAACAGCTCTTGAAAATTGGAGGTGGGTCGTTAACCTTGGTTTTCATGCAAATCTCGACCATTTCAATATGGGAAATAATGCCTTTTATACGGGGATGATTTGGGGACGTCTTACTTATAACCGCCCCTTGGGCATTCACATTGGAGTTGTGGGACAATCAGGGGTAAAAAGTACCTATTTTTTCCCTATCCTTGGATTTGACTGGTATTTTCATCACAAATGGAAGGTCAATGCTATCTTTCCTTTAGATTTTTCCCTCCACTATTTCTTTGCTAAGAACTGGTCTTCCGCTTTGAGCTACCGGAGTTTTGGAGGATGGTACCGCTCTTTCCATCGGGTCGGGAGTCACGAAACCCATCCCGATTCGGTATTCTCTGTTCATGCAAACGGCCTTGATCTCGGAATCTACTTCGACTCCCACCATTTTTCCATTGGCCTCTTTGGAGGCTGCAACTTTGGAGGTTGGATTCTGATGCGCAATCGGCACGGCGCTAAACCGGTCTACTACCACTTTGACTACGCCGGCTACACCGGGGTCAAAGCGTCCCTTGAATTTTAGTGGTCTGTCCTTAAAATCCTTAGCCGATATTGTACCTAACCTGAGTTTTGAGTTTATTTCACTCATTCTCAGGGATTTTTCTCTTTCTTCTCGGTCTTTTTACCTCGAAAAGGGCACTTTGGCCCTTCCCTTCGGTAAAAATCTCAAGAATCTAAAAGAACTCTCCGATGAGAATAAGCAAAATAAACTCAAAACTCAGGTTACCTAGATTTTGAGTGCAATTTGCTTCACTCACCTTACGCACGCAGAGTGAGAGGAGAATGCTTTTATTTTGATTTTCAGTGGTTTATAAAAAGCACAATCCTATTCTTGAATAGGATGAGAATTTTTTAAACCACTGAGGATCAAAAGAATACATTTATCCTCTATTCTGCGTGCGTAAGGTGAGTGCTTCATCAAAATTGAGAACATTGTCCATGAGACAAGGGGAAATTTTTAGGAAGCAAAGGGTGCCAAAAGATAGGTTAATTTCGCGAATGAATTTTGTAGACTAGACACTAGAAAGAGCGTAGCGCCAGAGAGTATACTGATTCTCGAGTCGTCTTGCCTCCTCCTCAATCTCTTGAGAAGAGAGCTTTTCATCCTTTAAGAGGGTGATAAGATGGCTCTTAAAAGAGTCAGGAGAAGAATTTTTCATCTTAGAAAGGAGCTCAATTGCCTCTTGCTCAGTTTTGATATACTTAGAAAGCTTCCACTGAACAGCGCGACGGAGAGCAAAATGGTTTTGAGAATAAAACGTCTTATAGGAAAAAAGTTCGAGGTCTTGCTTGGAACAAACCTTCTCCGCTTGATTGATGAGCGCTTCAAAGTGTTTGTTTTTCGAACTGATGATCTTCGTTGTAAAGAGGGACAAAGGCTTTTGAGGAAGTCCCCTTTGAATCTTTTTAAAAACCGCACTAAGTAGAAAGAAATTCAGATGAATCACAGGGATATAGAACCCTTTTTCTCCTCCTTTCGTTTCTCCTTTTTCCTTAAAGATCAAAGCAACTTTTTCTAGTGAGTGTTTAAATCTCGATTCTTTTCCCATCACAAGTATTCATTTCTGTAAATTGGGGAAAATCTTAATTTTTTCTTAATATTGATTGCAAGAAAAAAGTTTATTTTCTCATCTTTTTCATACGCGCATATTTTGGCTCCCACATCGCTTCTTTAACCGCCTTTTCAACATCCTGAGGGGGATTTCTACAAATCCCCTCTTTAATCGCTTCCTTGGCAACAGCAATCGCTACATCACGAGAAATAGCACGAAGCTGAGTCAAACGGGGGAAAAGAGAAGCATAAGGATTATTAAGAATCGGTGCATACTTACTGAGAACCTCAGCTCCCTCTAAAAACATCCGATCTGTCACACGAGTAGCGTTCGATGTAATAACACCGAGTCCAACTCCAGGGAAGATAAAGACATTGTTGCATTGCCCAATCACATAATCTTTCCCCTCATAATGAACACGAGGATAAGGGCTCCCTGTAGCAATCAAAGCTTGCCCACGAGTCCATTTTAAAAGGTCTTCAGGATGAGCCTCCGATTTTGAAGTGGGATTAGAAAGGGGGAAGATGATCGGCCGAGGAGCATGTTTTTTCATTTCTGTGATAATCTCTTCATTGAAGGTATTCGGCTGCGTCGATGTTCCAATCAAAATTGTTGGCTTAGCATGTTTAACAGTTTCGAGAAGAGAAATATTTTGCATATCGGGGACTCCCCATTTTTGGATCACCTCAACTTTTTGTGCAAAGCGAGCTTTAAGATCATCAAGTCCTTCCGTGTGAGTGTGAGCCAGACCATTGCGTCCCATCACAAAAATCCTTTGCTTTGCCTCATCTCGGGTCATCCCCTCTTGGATCATCGCTTGCGTAATCAGCTCTGCAATTCCAATCCCCGCAGAACCTGCTCCAAAAAGGACAATCCGTTGATCCTTGATCTCTCCATCAATTCCCTTAATCGCCGCTAAAATTCCCGCAACAACAACACCTGCTGTCCCTTGGATATCATCATTGAAAGAGCACACCTTATCACGATAGCGATCAAGGATAGGTTGAGCATTCTGCTTCGAAAAATCTTCCCATTGAATCAGAACATTGGGATACCGCTTAGTGATCGCTTGAACAAAAGCCTCGATAAAATCATGATACTCTTTTCCCGTTATACGCTCATGCTGCCACCCCAAATAGAGAGGGTCATTCAAGAGATTTTTGTTATTTGTCCCCACATCAAGGGTGATCGGCAACGTATAGGCAGGATGGACCCCTCCAAAAAGAGAGTACAGTGCCAATTTTCCCACAGGAATCGCCATCCCTCCCATTCCAAGATCGCCTAACCCAAGGATCCGAGCACCATCGGTCACAACAATCACATCAACACGCTCACGCGGGATATTATTGATAATCTCTTCCATCTTATCTCGATGAGGATAAGAGAGAAATACCCCCCGATTTTGATTATAAAGATAACTAAAATTGAGCGAAGCATCCCCCACCGTCGGTGTGTAGATATAGGGAAGCATCTCTTCCGGGTGCTCACTGCAAAGGCGGTAGAATAACGTCTCATTCCGATCCTGAAGATTTGCCAAAAACTTATATTTATCGATTCCCGAAGCAATAGTAGAGAAGTTTGCATAACGCCTTTCCATCTGTTGCTCAATTGTCGATACATGAAAAGGGATCAGCCCATGAAGGCCAAGCAAAGAACGTTCTTCCTCTGTAAAACCGGTCCCCTTGTTCAGCAAAGGATCATGGAAAATATCGTCAGGATCAAGATCGACTTCAATAATTTCTTCACCGTTTTCAATAGTCCGTTTCACATAGCTCATAACTGCTCCTAGGTTGACGTTTCATCATAATCACTTGGCGATCAAGCTTCAAGGAGTTTTTCTTTCCTACGACGAAAGTAGGTAAAGACAGCGCCGATCCATAGAGCAAAAAGGAAGAAGGGGCCCCACGAGTAGGCATAAGGGAGTTTCTCTGGGGAGAAAAAACCGAGAGCAATGACGAAGAGGGAAGCAACCGCCTTTGCACTCCGGTAGGCAAAGACGTCGATAATGGCTTTAGCCTTAAATTTTTCATCGGTTTTGAGAGGGACGTAGAGCATCTCTTTAAGGATATTGAAAATCGAATAATCGAAGGCTTTAACGACGCTGAAACTGTAGGTGATCACAGAAAAGACAGGATTGAACAGGGTGAGAGCAGCATTCCCAAGGAGGATACCGGGAACAACAAAGTGACTTTTACGGAGCCCCATAAACTGGACGAGAAGAAAGGTTGCAAAGAACTGAAGGCAAAGCTTGCAAGTGTTGATTATCCCCCAGAGGCGTCCATAAAACTCGGTCCGAAGATCTTGAATCGGATAACGCATTTGGAGAAATGTGTTAAATTGAAAGTCCATGATCGTTGTTGAAAGCTGCATCAAAATCACAATCGCTAGGATAAATTTCAGCGCTCGATTGGAGCGGATCAACTTAAAGCCCCCTTTGGCTTCCTTAATCTCGAGGTGATCCCTATTTTCCATCCCCGACCGTTTAAGCATTTGGTGGTAGGCTCCAATGAAGAGGAGATAGAGAGGAATCGTTAAATAGAGGAGGTGCTCAGAGCCGAGTTTCACAGCAAAAAAACTTGGAACAAAACTCCCAAAAATTGCCCCAATCCCCGAAACTCCAAAGAGGATCCCATAGAGATACTTTGCTTTCGACATCTCTGTTTTGGTATGGATTACCGACCAAAGTTGTTGAAACATGAGGAGAACATAGATATCTTTCCAAACATAGAGGAGAAAAGCGAGTGGAGGAAACTGCTTCACATAGGCGCCTGACACGGCATTGATCCCCATTGTCATAAAAATCGTGCAGAGAAACATCCGAAAACACCCCCATTTCGAAAGGAAGCGGCTATAAAGAGTGACAACAAGGAAGTTTAAGGGAACGGTGAAAAGCCAAGCGTAAGGGTAGAGCTTCACACTGTAATGAGCGAGGAAAATCGAGTTACTTGTCGGCTTCGTGATCGCATATTCTGCGGTAATAAAAAAGCCGCAAAGCATTGCAAAAAAGAGAAAAAACCTTTCCCCTCTTGAATACTTTTGAAACTCCCCTTGGATCTGTCTAAAAAGTTTTTGGATCAACATGGAGGCAAGTATAACATATTACTGCAAAGGATCCTCATTAAAAAATTTCCCGTACTTTAAAGGCTCTCCATGGCAGTAAGGGGCATAGGTGTTGAAATAGGTGATCCGCTCTCCGATGGAAGGGTGGGAAGCTCTGATGAGCATATAAATCTTTCCAGGCCAAGGATAGGCTAGGTTATTGGACTGAAGCTTGACAAACCCTGTGGCCGCTGAATGGTTGAGCTCCGTGAGCTCGAGTCCAAACGTATCGGCATTATGCTCTAGTCTCTGCGAAAAAAGGTTGGCAGCGGGCGTCAAAATAAGGGAAAAAATTCCATAGAGAAGGACAATAAGAGGGAGGGAGGCAATATTTGTCATTTGACTAAAGGCAAACCGCTTTTCCCATTTCTTGAGACACCACCGTCCACTCAGAGAAATGAGATAAAGGATCACAAGCGAGAGGAGGGTATAAAACCCGAGCCCCCACCACATATGACCGAGAACGTAGTGTCCCATCTCATGCCCTACCACAAAGAGAAGTTCGTCCTCACTTAAGTTATTGATTGCTGTATCCCAAATGACAATCCGCTTCGTCGGCCCAATTCCTGTGACATAGGCATTGATCTGGTTTGTATCGGCAGCTTTATTGACTTCAAAGACACGACTCCCCTTAACCCCCGCGCGCGCAGCTAAAGTGAGGATTTTCTCCTCAAGCTCTTTGTTTTGCATCGGGCCAAATTTATTGAAAAGGGGGGCGACCCAAATCGGTTGGACAATCACCAAAAAGACAATCAGCGGAAAGGTCAGAATCCCAGAATACAGCCACCACCTTCTTGGACTTTTACGAATGATGGCATAGAGAATCCAGACAACGATCAATCCCATAAAAGTAGAGATCCCTGTTTCCATCAGATAGTGACCGAGCCAGCGCCCCAGTGTTTGATTTGACATCCCATACTGATGAGGGCGGATAAACCCCGTATAATAATCGAGGGGGAGGGTGAGAACTAGCGTGATGATCAAATAGAGAAGGGCAAATAAAGTGGTATGCCAAAACCACCTCTCTGAGACTCGATTGCAAAAACGGGAGAGTCTTCCTGCAAACCCTGAAAATAAAATAAGGGTAGGGATAGCGAGCGCCCAAAGGTTTTTGATCATCCAAATGATATTCCCACTCTTATAAAGAGCAATCGCTTTCTCTGTTGGCTGAGGAATAGGGACAGGAGGCATATCGCATTGATTCGCATAAATGACACTGAAAGCAAGGAGAAAAAGTCCAAAGAATATCCATTTTTTCATGTTAAAACATTCGCCTCGGTTAATTGTTTCCGCAAATCCATTTCATACTGAGGAGCCACATAGACCCAACTCCGATCCTTAGGAGGGATCGAAATCTCACTAAAATCGTCTCCAATCCCCACCGTTCCATCCACTTTGAGGACGGGGAAACCCATCTCTGTTTTCTTTTTTCCTTTTGAAGAAATTTCCCAATAAATTTGATCTTCAGGAATCCCAAAACCGCAACTTGATCCAAGAGGAGAAATGAGAGCAATCGCGCGGAAACGGGTATCTCTCACATAGAGACAGCGTGCATCAAAATGCCCCGGATGGTTTTCATCGCGAGAAGCGCGGCTTAACTCAGAAAGGACTTCGTTATCGGTCATCGCAATATACTGCTCAAGATTGCTCCCCAAATCGTAATAGATCGTTTCCATAAAGCGGGCAAGATGAAAGCCATACGATTTTACACTCGAATACTGATAAAGACGTTTGTGCATATAATGGCGGGCAAGAAGGAGAGCCTCACACGACTCTATCCCATTTTCTTCAACGCCAAGTGCTAAGTTTCCATCAGGAGTGATAATGATTTTGAGCATCTCAATGAGCTGATGATAGTCAAAAAGGCCATAAGCAAGACCTGTACACTGCGAATCCCTCAAGAGATAATCGATCCGATCTGCGCCAAAAAAATCTCCTGTGACAATCTCTGTGACCACCCGCTCCCAAGGGGTAAACTCCCCTTCAAATTTCTTTTCCCCAAGAGCCACTTTCATCACATCAAGACGGACATCGCGCCTTATTCCATCTAAGAGACACTCTTCCGAAAACTTTTCCCAAACAGGGTCTAAAAAAGCGCTCTCCATGATTTTCTGTGTCCAGATCTCATGTCCCCCCTTCCCTAAAAGGCGATCCTCTGCCACGTGACTAAAAGGTAAATGCCCTAAATCGTGGCAAAGGGCTGCAAGCCTTAAAACCCGCCGCCAATACCGATGCTCATCACTCCCAAAACGGGGCATTTTTTCTTGAAGTTTCTTAGGAAGATCTCCCGAAGTGATCTCATCATAGATCCGTGTAGCGAGTTCCATCACCCCAAGAGAATGCTCAAAACGACGATGAGTCCCTCCAGGATAAACAAAATAGGTCACCCCTAACTGATGAATATAATGGAGGCGTTGAAAAGGAGAGGTATTAATCAGAAGGCTCTCCACTTCATCAACATGAATGAAGCGGTGAACCGAATCGTAGATCTTCTTAATCTGTCCCATGTAGCTGTTTCCTATATTTCTGCCACTCCATCCATCCATAAATAGGGATACTTGTGAACATCAGAAGGGCGCCATAAAAGACAATCTCTTGTCCAGCACTCACTGTTGCCCAAAAAGTATAGAGGAAAGCAAGTCCTGAAATGGTGAGGGTTTTAACAATCGTCTTCTTATCAGCCTTATCAGGGTGTCTAACGTAGATGACAAACTCTGCAACAGAGGTGTAGAGATACGCCATAATCGCTGCGAGCGTTGCAAGGGAGATGATAAAGGTAAACCGATCCACTAAGTTCTTGTTAAAATTCATGAAGAGAAGAATCGTGATCAAAACCGAAGAAATCAAAATCCCAAAAACAGGGGAGCGGGATTTAGAAACCAAGGCAAAACGTTTAGGGAAAAGGTGATCTTTCGCCGCTGCAAGAGGAATCTGTCCTTGGAGCAAGATCCATCCATTCAAAGCTCCAGCACAAGAAATGACCGCTGCCCCTCCCATCACATACATCCCCCACGGACCAAAAATCTTTCCGGCAAGCTCAGCAAAAGGAGCTGTTGATCCCTGCAGCTGTGGCATTGGAATCACCCCCATAATCGCAACCGTACTCAAAATGTAGACAACCGCCGTTAATGCCGTTCCTATAATTGTAGCGCGAGGAATCGTCTTTTTGGGATCCTTGACATCATCTGCAGGGATCGATGCCGACTCCATCCCTAAAAAGGCCCAAAGGGTGAGCATAGCCCCTCCTGATAGGGCCGATAAATTCGATTTCCCCGAAATGTTAAAATACTGCAGGTTTTCCGTATCCACAAAAAAGATCCCAATCAAAGCGATCAATACTAAAGGGACAAATTTTAAAATCGTCAAGATCAGCTGGAAACTTCCCGCTAGATGAACTCCAACAAGATTAACAAGGGTAAAAAACCACACAACACCAGCCGTCACAAGAAAAGCCATCATGTCATTTTGAGCAAGCTGAGGGAAAAAAGTGGCCAAATAGCCCGTAAAGGCAACAGCAATCGCAGCATTCCCCACCCACATGTAGATCCAATAGTTATAAGCCACCTGGAAACCCACAAAATTTCCGAACCCTTCCTTGCAATAAATATAGGGGCCTCCCGTTTTTGGAAACAAAGTACTCAACTTAGCAAAAACCATAGCGAGAAGCATCGCTCCAATAGCTGTTGCTACCCAGCTAAAAACCGTAATACTCCCAAAATTTGCAAGGGATGCAGGGAGCAAAAAAACCCCCGATCCAATCATATTTCCCACAACAAGGGCTGTGAGCATCCATACGCCTAATTTTTTATTCATCTTACTATGATATCCTTGGGTGACTCTCTGCAATGTAGTTTGCTGTAACTTCGATAAATTCTGCTTTCCGTTGGAGTTCCTTAATGTTGCGCGCTCCCCCATAAGTGAGCCCACTCCGGAGCCCTCCTAATAATTGATCGATCATCTCAGATGCAGATCCAGAAATAGGAGCCCAAAAATCTACCCCTTCCGCAACCGTTTTCTCTTTCAGGCCCCCATAATAATCGGTTTGAAAATCTTTACTCGCCTGACCACGAAACTTAGCCTTTCCCCCCTTTTTCTCCGCGCTACTTTCTTCCGTAAGAGCAAAAAGCTTTCCAATCATCACACTACTTGCTCCCGCAGCTAAAGCAAGGACAACATCCTTGCTTGTGCGGATTCCTCCATCAGCAATCAGCGGAACCCTTAACTTTTCCGCAACTTTTCCGCACTCAAAAATCGCACTAAACTGCGGCACTCCAAACCCTGTAATCACACGGGTTGTGCACGCAGCTCCAGGACCCACTCCGACCTTAACCGCGTCGGCTCCCGCATTCACCAAATCTTGATAAGCCATCGCCGTGCAAACATTCCCTGCAATCACCTCTTTATCAAGGTAGGTTTTCTTAAGCTCCTCAATAAATTTAAGCATCTGCATCGAATGTCCATGGGCCACATCAATACATACCCCTCCTGCCCCCAAATCAAAAAGTCTATGAACCTCTTCCAGTTTTTCTCTCCCAATACCACAGCTAACAAAAGTCTTATTCCCATACTTTTTTACCCACTTTTCCTGAACCTCAAAGTTAGAGGTAAAGCGATGAAAAATGGGAAGCGACCCCTTTTCGATTAAAATGTCAGCCAACTTCTCAGAAATCGTCGTATCCATATTGGCACACAAAAGGGGGATCCCGAGCTTCCGCTTTGTTGTGAGCCACGAATCGAGCTCCGGCTCAGTCCTCGAGGGAACATTATTGAACTGAGGAATGAGGGCAACATCATCAAACGTGTACCCTTTTTCAAACTGATAACTCTTAGCCACTTGGATTTTCTCCGGTAAACCCTCACTATAGGGGAATCACTAAAAAAAAGAAAAGATATTTATACATCGGGGTGTAAGCATAAGTGGTGGTAATTAATTTTTAATCATAGAGATGTGCAGTTAAGAAAGCTATCTAGAAGATGCGCCGGGCTCCATGTCCTTCGGCATGTCCCCTGCCGCCCCTCTTGAGCTTCAATTCGCAAAGTCAAATCGCCTCTTTATCGAGACCTCG
>Ga0075163_10005902_pt1 | contig 16266 bp, 13 predicted proteins | sample JI1023141ADNA_FD_71478 | JGI IMG/M metagenome (GOLD analysis project Ga0075163, IMG submission 71478) | Wastewater effluent complex algal communities from Wisconsin, to seasonally profile nutrient transformation and Carbon sequestration -... | ecosystem: Engineered > WWTP > Effluent > Algae...
CGAACAGGAGGCCTTCTTTTTCGGCTCGTTGTCCGCGCTTCTCCTCACCAGCGGGGGCAAATCGGGGTTGATCCGTTCGCCCTCCGCGCTGATCCTCGCGGGCGCCCTCGCCGCCCTCGCCGCCGGCGTGCATCCGTTCGGCGTGGTTTATGGGGGAGTGGCCGCAGTTTCGCTCGTTCTGGCCAGACGTCCCCGAGACTTCGGTTTCTGGCTGGCTGGAGCGGTCGCGGGAGCTTTGCCCACGGTGTGGTGGATGGCGGCCAAACGTCATGACCTCGGCGCCTTCACCGCGGCCAATGCGGCAATCTACCGGGCGAGAGAGAAGGACCTCTCCAGCTGGCTCGCCCAGTTTCCGAACGTCTCCTGGCTGCGGTCGCTCGATCTGCCCGAATCCGTCATGGCCCGCCTGGCCTCGGTTCAGCACAGCTCGTTTTCGGACTACCTCGGTTTCCCCGCCGAACCCGGCGCCTTCAGCCTGCTTCTGCGCGTCCTCTTCTGGCTCGAGGTTCTGGCGATCGCGTATTTCATTCTCCGCCACGCGCGAACCCGCCGAATCGAAGACCACGGAGTGGCCGGACTCGCGGCGCTCAGTCTCGGCTTCCTGGTCTTCAATTTCCTTTACGTGCCCAACACGACCTACGGGCTCTATGGCGCCTTTCATGTCCATCTCGCCTTCGTGGCCGTGGTTTTGTGCGCGCGGGCCGAGCGACCTCGCCCGAGTCTCGTGGCGCTCGCGCTGGTGACGAGCACCTCGATCGCCTTCGGCCTGCTGTGCGCGGGTCGCCTGATCTCCGCGTCCGCCAAGCCCACTCTCGACGGCGAACTCGAAGCCATGGCCGCCATGGCGCCGGCCGCAGGGCTTCGCGAAGGGGACACCGTCATGACCTCCACCGAAAGCTGGGTGGCGGCGGGGCCGCGGAACGTGTCGCTGCTCGAACGCCTGCAGTACGGTCTCGGGAACGAGCCCCACAATGCTCTGGTCTATCGGCGGGGCAACGTGGCGTTCTATCTGGGTTCGGGCCTGCCCGTCGATCCTCGATTGCGCGCGGAGGCCGAGCGCGCCCGCATCGCGGCGTTGTCGAAGGCGCTCGAAGGCCTTCAGCTCACCGGGCTGCTCATCATCAACGAGAGCCTCGACGACGCGGTGTATTTCTTCCGGCGAGGCGAATCGGAGGGCATCGCCGTGGCCTCGATCGACGCGGCGCGGCCGATGCCCTTGCGGGTGGTTCGTCGGGGCGAGACCTCCGGACCCCGGGTGCAGTGCGACGCTCAAACCCTCCCGTTGTGCGTCTTCCATGAACGCTGACTCGAAACTCCGCCTCCACGCGCAGAGGCTGGCCCTCATCCTGCTTCTCACCGTCGCCGCGATCGTGACGCACGCCTTCTCGATCACCGTGGGTCGGGCGCCGGCTCTGGCCTTTGACGACTCTCTGGCCGGCATCTCGGCCAACGTGGCCCGTGAAGGACGCCTCGGCTTCGACGCCATCCCGGTGCACACCCTGGCCCTGGCCCCCCAGCACGAAAACTTCTTCAACTACGGGCCCTGGTACTTCCTGCTCGGGGGAGCCCTCGATTGGTTCTTCGGAACCTCTTATGAGGTCCACCGCGCCGCGCACCTGCTCGGAGTCATGGCTTGCATCGTCCTCGCGGCCTGGTTCTTCAAAGATCAGAGTCGCCACTTCGGCGCGGCCGTCTTTGGATGCGCCGCGCTCCTCTCCTTTCACTACCATCAATGGCCAATGGTCCGGCCCGACATCATCGGTGTGGTCGGGTCCTCGCTGGCTCTGGTGGCCGCCCGAAGCCTGGCCACGGGAGCACGAGGCTGGGCCGGCTTTGCCTTCGGCTTCAGCGTGGGCCTCGCCATCACCAACCATCCCATCGTGGCCTTTCTCCTCCCCTGGTCGTTCGCGGTGCTTGCGGCCGTGGCCCTCGAGGCAAAAACTCCGCGCGGGCGAGCCATCAAAGCCCTGCTCCTCCCCTGGATGGCCGGACTCGCCGTGGCGGGGGCGAGTCTTGTGATCGCCTCCGGTTTCCGCCTCGGCGCGATCCTGAATCTGTATTTCCTCTATCCCCGTTTCATTCAGAAATTCGGCCCCACCATCGGCTTCTTCGAATCGATCAACCGGCATCTCACCTCGATCGGGTTGGCCTCGGGAACCGCGCAAGCCCTGGCCTTCGGGCTGTTGCTGCTGTTCCTGATCGATGTGGCCACGTGCCTGCGGCGGTCGCGATCCGGGGCTTCCCTGACGCTCCTCCCAGGATCCGCGTGGGTCGCTTACCTCCTGAGCCTTGGTGTGTTTCGAAACAGCCACGAGGGTTACGCCATCCTCATACAGATGTTGTTCCTTTGGACGGCAACGGCATGGATATTCAGAATCGGCCATGGCGTGCCGTTGCTCGCCGGCCTCCTGATCCCCGCGACGGCGCTGTTCACCGTCACCTCCCGACCGGGACGCTGGGAGCCTTCCGCGGCCGCGAATGTGCCCTACCGCGAATACATCGACGCGGTGCGCGCGGATATTCCCGTGGACGCGCCCGTCCAGGGCGAGGCCATCTTCGGACTGGGTCGGCCCAACTGGGTGGAGATGGCTCACGCGGCCGTGGCCACCAGAACCTTCAAACCCGACCTCCGTCTCTCCCTGACTCCGGACTATCTGGTGATATCCGAGCGGGAGTGGACGATGGAATGCCTGCGGGTCCAGGCCGAAGGTCCGACCCGGCTCTTCGTCCCCGATGACGGACCGGCTCGCGTGCGCGGCGGGTTCTTCAACCAGATTCCCTGGCTCTTCCGCGACGGCGCTTTCCTGCTGCTTCGTGTGGTGTGGGCGCCGCCTTATGGTCCAACCCTCGTCTACGGTCGCGGAGAGCCGGAGAAGGCGCCCGGTCCGCGGCCACAAATCGCGGTCTGGTCGGAAGCGGACCTGTGGCAGCGAAGCGCGAGTGACATCGGCACTGCGTTCCTTTCCGCCCCTGAGGATCTACGAGTGCGTCTCGTCGGGACCACCGACCCGCGAAACGATCTCGATGCGGTGGCCAGGAGTTCGTGGGTGGGTTCTCTCAACGAGGGGGTCTATCTGATCGAGGTCGTCCAGGCGACGCCCGCCCGGCAGGCCGGGTGCGTGGTTGCCACTTCGGCGACGATGATCAAGGATCTCGGCCAGATTGTCTCCGCCACCCCGCGCCTGCCCCGCGGTCTCGTCACCCATCAGGTCGTGCGGCATCGAGGTGGCCCTTTGAGCATCGGACTGCTCAGCCCCGACCCTGCGGAGCAGGAGCGGGTGGAAACCGTGACGGCCTTCAAGGTTTCGTCCCGAAGAATCCCCGCGCTGGAGAAGGACGTGAAGGAAACGTACCCAGCCGCCCTGCTGCGCTGCCTCGATCGAAAGGGGAAGGACTGCCTCGCCGAAAGTCCCAAACCATGAGGAGGGTCTATGCTCGGACCATGGCACGGATGGCCAGCAACAAAGAAGGCAGGACCTCCGCCGTAGCGGGTCGGGTGGCGGCGCTCGTTCTGGCCGTCGCACTCGCGAGTCCGGGTGTCAGCCAGGGCGCCGCAGCCAGGCCGTGCTCGGGTCTGACCCTTCCCAAAGGCACGCTCCAGTCCGCCTTGAGCGCCCTGAGTGAGAAGCATGGCTTCAGCGCCACCGTGGCCAATGCCAAAGTCGGCGAGATCGCGGTCGCGGCGCAAACCCTCGAAGGGTCCACCTGCGTCGCCGCCCTCTCGACATTTCTCGAAAACCTGCGTCTGAGCTTCGCCTTGTCCCAGGACTCGCGTGGGGGCATAAAACATCTGGTCATCATCGACTTCAAGTCGCAGCCTTCGGCGGGCCCCATCCTGCCCATCGCCCCCGCTGCGGACATCGCCGAGGAGCCGATCACCCAACCTTCACCCGAGGAGGTTCCGGCGTCGCGTAAGGCCCAGGAGCCCACAGACCCCGACGAAGTGATCGACATGGGCGACGGCATGAAGATCTACAAGGTGCCCCCGAAGTACGTGCCGATGTCGCCGGGCCTGGTTCCCCCGAATGCGGTGGTCACCGGACCCGAAGTGCTGGGCGAGGGGGTCTTCGGCACCGGCGCGGTTCCGGTGAATGCCGCGATCAACCCGGCAACCAACGCGCCCGCCATGACCAAGCCGCTCGGCCCGCCCGCCTTCGCAGCGCCCAGAACTCCCCCAAACGCGCTTCCACCGAAGGCGAGTCCGACACCTCAGCCCTGAGCCGGATCGGCGCTCGCACCCGAGCGCCAAGGCTCACTCAAGCGTCCACGTCGCCGTCGAGAGAGTGAACCGGCTGGGGGCGCCGGGCTCCTTGTCGTTGCAGTTCACCACCGCGACGATGAAGCCGCCGGTCTCATCAACGGTGAAGCGCATCTCGGTTCTGGGCACGCGGGCCGGACGCAGCCAGCGGGCGGACGTGCCATTGAGCGCGCCCATGCACAGGTTCCCGCCGGAGAGACGGGCGAGGTCGGTCTGGACCAGCACCGGTGCGCCCACGGGAGCATCGACCCTTGGGCTCGTGAGCTGGAATCCGCCCAAGGAGCGATCGCCGGTGAAAGTGATCTTGCCCATGGGGTCCCGCTCGCTCGTTTGTCGCGACCAGACCGACCAGGAAGACAGGGACGGAAGTGCGCGGCTCGAACGAATCCGAGGATCCGCCTCCCAGTCTTTGAGGGACTGATGCAAAGGCAGCGATTTCCAGTCCGGGGGCAGGACGACCCCGAGCAGCAATGGAAACCGGGGGAGATCCGCCAGGCGGTGGATGCCGGTCACGCAGCCCGGTGGGGCGTCGGCAAACTCCAGGCCCTGATAGTGCCGAAACACGGGCTGAAGAATCCGGGTCGGCCCGGGCAGCCAGGAACGATGCGTCACGGTCAGTTGGCGAGAGAAGTCGTGCGCGGGATCGGCTGGGTCATACCTCACCGTCACCCCGGGTCGGGGGCCGCAGTGGACCGGATCGAAATCCACGGCCACATACTGGGGCCAAAGCAGGCCCTTTCGGTCGGGCAGATCTCCGGTCGGTGACTCGACCGGAATCCATGGTCCATCCTGATAGGCAGTGAAGAGCCGGACCACCTGTCGGTGCTGATACCAGCGGGCCGTGCCCAGAAGGCCCACGGCAAGGACCAGCCCCACCAGGCCGAAGGTGGCCGATTGCCCGACCGCACGGATGACAAGTTTGCGGGTGGGAAGCCCGCCACGAAGCGACCAGACCTTGTGGATCGACTGGTGCAGGACGAAACCCGCGGCCCACCAGGTGATGAACTCGAGGTGGAAGTAGTGCCGGTCGTGGAACTGGATTGCCGGGTAACCGCCGAAGTAACCGACGAAGAAGAGAAGGAAGAGAGCGAGTCGGAAGCTCCGGGCTCCGACTAGGAGAAGGGCAACGGCGGCGATCCGGAAACCCCAGTCCGGCCGGTTCCGGAGCACTGATTCGCGGAGGTCGTAAACGGGGATCATCCAGTCGCCGAGGGGCGGCATCCAGGCGGTGAAGGGTAGTTCCAGGATCTGCCGCACCGACGCGTAGGCTCGCGTGATCAGGTCGGCGGGAAACGTGGCGAGGATGACGCGCATGTAACGACCGCTCTGCAGATCGTAGTTGCTGGTGCAGAACCCCACCGTGCCGGAGGCGGGGTCGATACGCGCGCCGTAGCCCTCGATGGTGCGTTGTATGTACTCGTCGAGGTAGGCCGCCCCGAATTCGTAAGGCGCCGGGATCACGCCCAGCAAGCCATCGAAGTGCGGCTGCAGTCCGAGCAGGGTGACGTGCCACTGACAACCGCCCTTCGCATAAACCCTCGAGGTGACGGGCCAGCTCACCACCACGAAGGCGGCGAGGAAGACAAGGGCGGAGGCGACCTTGAGGCGCAGGTTTCGGGTGATCCCGCCCGGAGCGAACGCGAACAGGACGAGAGGGAACACCGGCAGGCAGATCAGGAAGTCAGTGCGAAAACCATAACCCACGCCCAGAACGGCCCCGTAAGCGAGCCCTGACACCAGGGTCCCCCGACTTGGAGGCCGGGTCACGAGCAGGCCCAGGATCAGGATGAGGGCGAGGGTGAAGGGCGCCTTGGCGTAGTCGCGCAGGTGGGGCAGGTTATTCAGATGGGTGAATGATGTGGCGAGGCCGAAAACGGCCACCATGGCGAGCCCCCGCCCCATGCCGAGCCGGAAGATCGAGTAGGCCAGCGCGATCACCGCGCCAAAGAGGAAACCGAACAGAGGACCCATCCCGCTCCACGAAATCCCGAGGAGCTTCCACGCGAAGCCCACCATGGTCTCGAGATAGATCCAGGCCCCTTGATAGACGTCTTCACTCAAGGGACCCACGCCCTCGAGTTGGGCGCAGTCGAAGGTGTCGCTCCGCTCCAAGAGGAAGTCGGCGAGGGCCTTGGGGCGCGACAGCGCGACCACGAAGCCCTTGCCGCAGGCGATCATCACCGCGGGCTCGAAGTAGCTCTGGTAGAAGGAGGGTTTTCCCCCGTGGGAAACCCAGTCGTTCCAGAAGCGGGTGGCCCACACCGAGGAAAGCGCGAGCAACACCACGGCGATGAGCCCATCGACGAGCAGGCGCCTCGAGAACAGCGGCGTCCTCCCTGGAGCCGACGGGACTTCCGGGGAGGGGGTGGTCACGACACTCGGGAGCGGCGGGCTACCACCAGCAAAGACCCGCCGAAGGGAAGAGTGAAGCCGAACCTCAGCAGGATCTCATCCACTCTCATGATCCAGTCAAAAGCGGTGTTCAGCGGCCCGGGCAGGCTCACGCGGTCGGAGAACTCGGCCGCAGTGTCCTGGGGGGCGGGTGCTTTGGCGCCCCCTACCCGATCGAGCAATCGCTTCGCCATCATCAAGGGAAAGAGGGTGGTCACGAACGATGTCGTGTACACGATCTCGAAACCGTTGGCGCGGAGCAGGCGGTGGAGATCCTGGCGGCTGTAACGACGCTTGTGATGCACCAGTTCGTCGAGAATGCTCCACATCCATTGATACTGGGGCACCGTGACCACGAACACCCCGTCGGGCCGCAGCGATTCACGAACCTGCTTCACCACCAGGGTGTCGTCGTCGATGTGTTCGATCACGTCGAAAGCGCCCACCACGTCGAAGGTGTCCCGGAAGGGAATGCGGGTGGCGTCGAGCTGGATGAAGTCGACATCCGGCATCTTGCCCCGGGCGTAACGCAGGCCCTGGATGTAGACCTCGGAGCCGGTGAGACGCAGGTTGGGGATCTTCCGCAGCGCGCCCAGCACGCCGCCGATGCCGCACCCGATCTCGAGAACGTCGAGCGGACGCGTTCGGTCGGTGAAGCGCTCGAACACCTGAGTCAGGACGCGGTTCCGGGTACGGCACCAGAAACTGCGCTCCTCCACTTCGGCCGTGACATCGAAGCCTTCGCTCGGATAGTCGCCGTGGTCCTCGGCCAGCTCAGGGGCGTAACAGCGGAACCCGTCGATCTCTTTGTAGGGCGCGGTGGACATGGGGGTGGTGAGGGTCATTCTGTGGGGGGCTTGGGGACGGGGTCGCCGTAAACCGCCCCGACCACGTAGTTGGGTTTCCTCTTCACTTCATCGTAGATGCGCCAGATGTACTCGCCGATGATGCCGAGCATGAGCATGATCACGCCGCCGATGATGAGGATCAGGATCATGATCGGGGCCCACCCGGTGAAGGGCGTGTCGTGGCGGAATCGGGTGTAGGCGATGTTGAGGGCGTAGAGGAATCCGGTCAGCGCGGTGAAGGCCCCGGCGAGGCTGATGAAGCGGATGGGCAGATACGAGGAATCAAGAATGGCATCGATGGAGTTCTTGAGCCGCTTGGCGAAGGTGTACTGGGAGCGACCGATGGTGCGCTTGGCCCGGGTGTAGGGAATGAAGGTCGTCTTGTAGCCCATCCACAGCAGATCGCCCTGGAAGAACCGGTTGCGCACCTCGATGCCATTGAACGAGTCCACCACCCGACGTCCCATCAGCACATAGTCGAAGCCGCCTCGCGGCATCTCCGGGAAGGACATCCGGACAATGCGGTAAAAAAGCCTCGAGGTGATGCGCGAGGTCCAATTGTCCTCCCGCTCGGCCCGATGGCCGATCACCAGCTCCGAGCCTTCCTCAAACGCTTTCACCATGCGGGGAATCAGCTCCACGGGATCCTGCAGGTCGGCGGAAAGATGCACGATCAGGTCGCCCGAGGCGTATTTGAGGCCGGCCAGGATGGCGGCCATCTGGCCGAAGTTGCGGGTGAACGACACGATCCGCACCCGCGGATCGTCCTCGCGCAGGCGTCGCAGTTCAGCCAGGGAGTTGTCGTCCGAGCCGTCGTCCACAAACACGAACTCGTAGTCGTATCCCGCCAGATCCTGGGCCATGGCTCCCTTGATCTTGGCGTAGGTGAGGCTCACCGCGCGCTCGTTGCGGTAAACCGGAATCGCGAATGAGATGGTCTGCACCTTGCTCATGCCTCGGCCTGTATCTCGAAGATCATGTCGCAAATCGTATCGACCTGGTCGAGAGCGAGGGTGCCGTAAAGCGGAAGGCACAAGACCTCCTGCACCGCGCGGCCGGCCACGGGCAGCAGACCGGGGGCCGACGAAGGCAGATCCTTGTAGCAGGTGTAGTCGGTGCACAGGGGGAAGAAGTACTTGCGCGAAAGCACGTTCTTCGCCTTGAGCTTGTCGAACACCACGTTGCGCGAACACCCGAAGGCCTTCTCATTGATGCGCACCACGAAATACTGGCAGCTGCTCTCGACCCCGAGAGGCTCGGGCATCAGGGTGAGACCCTCGGCGGAGGCGAGACGCTCCCGATAGCGGGCGATGATGGCCTGCCGGCGCCGCACTTCGCCCGCCACCTGTTCCAGAACGGCGAGGCCGAGTGCCGCCTGCAGCTCGTTCATCTTGCCGTTGATGCCCACCACGTCGACTTCTTCCTGGTTCACGATGCCGAAGTTCTTGAGCCGTTCGAACGCGTTCTGGCTCTCGTGGCTGCGGCCGGTCAGGGCCCCACCTTCGGCGGTGTGGAACAGCTTGGTGGCGTGGAAGCTGAACATGGTGGCGTCGCCGAAGTTGCCGATGCCCACACCGTTGATCTTCGTGCCGAAGGCATGGGCGGCGTCGTAGATGATCTTGAGGCCGTGCTTGTCGGCGATGGCCTGCAGGGCCACGACGTCGCAGGGGATGCCGTACACGTGTACCGCCATGATGGCGGTGGTCCGCGAGGTGATCGCGGCCTCGACCCGCGCGGGGTCGATGGTCATATTGACGGGATCGATGTCGCAGAACACCGGCGTGGCCTTGCCCCAACTGATGGCGTGGGGGGTGGCCGGGAAGGTGAAGGGCGTGGTGATCACTTCCCCGCTGATGCCGAGGGCGCGCACCGCGGCGAGCAAGGCGATGGTGCCGTTGTTGAACAACGAGACCTCGGGGACGCCCAGGTAGTCGCGGATGGCCGCGGCCAGTTTCTCGTGCTGAACGCCGGCATTGGTCAGCCACTGGGCGGCCCACACCTCGGCCAGTCGGCTCTGCAGGTCCTCGAGAGGAGGCAGCAAGGGCCGAGTGACGTGGATCGGCTGATCGAAGGGCTTGATCACGACGGACTCACTCCCACGGTCTCGAGTTCGTACTCGTCAAGCATCCGGCACACCGACTCCCGCGAGTTGAACATCAGCACGTCCAGAATGGAGAGACCGGATACGAAGGGCCGATCAAACTGGGGATAGGGCGCGAGACGGGGCTGGATGAACTTCAGCGCCATGCCGCGGCGCGCGAAGTGTTCCGCGGAATAGAGATCCCGGCCGCCCGGAGGATTCACATAGGCGGTGGCGCCCTGGGCCTCACACAGCGCGATCACCCGGTCCTCCGACTTGAGGCGGTGGTCGGCCGGCACCATCGAGGACACCACGATGGGCGTCTTGATGTCGAGAAAGGCGGCGGTGGTCTTCAGGCTGTGGTGGAGGTACTCGAAGAGATTGCGCGGGGGCGCCGCCACCACGTTCTCGAGCCAGGGCAGGACCTCGGCGAAGAAGGGGGCCTTGCGATAAGCCGCGGTCACGGGATTGAGGATGGTCTTCGGATCAAAATCATCGGCGAGTGAGCGGTCGGCCACGTCGAGGAAATCCGAGGCCTTCTTCAGAGGCAGGGTGAAGGTCACGGCCTCGCCGTCGCGCAGGAAACGATTGCGGTTGATCCAGCCCTTCTTCGTGTACTGGATGTTGTCGTAGACCACAAAGCGATCAACGGCCGCCATCAACTGCCAGTAGCCGAGATAGGGAAGGAAGTACGGCTGCATGACGCCCAGGATCAAGGCGCGGTAACCGGTTCACCCGAAGCCGGGCCCTTCCGGGCCACCACGAAGATGCTCGAACACAGATCGGGATACAGAGAACCGAGCTTGAAGCAGCCTTCGAGATAGGCGGGCGAGATGATGTCGGTTGAAAGCAGGCGGTCCCACTGGAAGTTCGCCAGGGCCTTGAAGAAGATCCCCCCGCGATGCATCACGTCGAGCCCGGCTTTACGGGCGTCACGCTCGAGCGTGTCGAGGGAGTAGGTGATGCGATGGCCGTGCTCCTTCTCGGCCGGAGTCACCGCGGCGTTGTGGGTGATGAGCCCCATGTGCACGGCAATCTGGCGGGAGGCCGCGTTGGCGTTTGGGCAGGCGAGGAACAGGCGTCCCGAGGGCGACAGCCATTCCCGGTTGATCCGCTCGAGCACCCCGATGGGGTCGTCGAGGTGTTCGAGGACATGGGTGATGACGATGTTGTCGAACGTGCGCCCCAGCGAGACCGTCTCGAAGGTGCCGTGCACGAACGTGGCCTTGCCGCCCAGTCGCTCGCGCGCCGTGGCCAGAGATTCTCCCGATGCCTCCACGCAGGTGACATCCGTGAAACGGTCGGCCAGGCGTCGGCTGAAGTCGCCCCGGAAGCACCCCAGTTCGAGCACGCTGCCCGGGTTGAAGAAAGGCTCGAAGGAGCGGAGCATGAACGGATGCATCACGTCGAGGTCGAAGCCGTAGGCGTACTTGTGGCCCAGCGCGTCCTGCGCCTCGCGATCGTAGTCCCTGCCGGTCTGCTTCATCCCCGCTCCATCACCGCGACGCCAAAACCCTGGCGGCCAAAGGCGTTACCGTTGTAGAGCAGGTAGGCCTGTCCGTCGCACCAGAACGTGTGAGGATAACAGAGCATCTCCGAGTCCCACCCCGTCGCCGAGACCTCCAAACCGCCTTCCCGATCGTCCCGAACCCAAAGGCGACGGTCGGTGGAAGACGCATGACCGAGGCGATATCCCCGGTCGGGGTTGCTGCGAAAGTCAGTGGCTTGGCGGTAGCAGAAGTACATGTGCCAGACCCCGTCGACCTCGATGACGGTGGGGAGAGCCTGACACTCGTGAGGCCCGAGCACGTCGGGGATGATGGTGGCTCCGTCCCGGATCCACTCGATTCCGTCACGGGAGGTCGCGGCCGCGATCTTGTAGACCCGGGCGGGCCCGGGATCCTCGGGACTCTCGATCCACGATGTGCCGTAGATGTACCACATGCGCCACAGGCCGTCCCGGACCACCACGAAGGGATCGCCCACCAGGAATGGCTCGCGCGGCGTGGGTGCCATCACCGGCCCCGGACCGACCCGTTCGAAAGTGAGACCATCGTCGCGGCTGACGGCGAGGCCGATAGCCGTCTCCACCGGCACCGACACTCGCCGACTCCAACCCGAAGTGAAGGCGTGGATCGCACCGTCGTGCCTCAGGACATGGAAGGGAAAGATCCCGTGCTCGTCAAAGCACCCGAGGCCGCCGAGTGCGATGACCGGGTCGGTGGAAACCCGAAGCACCTGCCGCAGGTCGCGGTCGACGTCGACAAAGGCGATCTGACTCAGATACTGGCCGCCCGCGTCTCGGCTGCGGGTGGAGAAGTAGATCCGCACGAAGTCGTCGAACACGATGGCCTGCGGCGACTGGGCGAAGTCCGTGCAGCCGTTCGGCAGGGCGTGTTTCTGCGGTTCGAAGAGCAGACCGCGCTTCGTCCACTTCAAGAGAGCGTGCCCTCGAGTTCAGCCAGGCCGAAACCGGCCCGGCCCACCTGATTACCGAGATAGAGCATCAATGTCCGGCCGTCGAGTTCGAAGACGTGGGGGTAGCTGATCATCTCCGCGTCCCAGCCCGTCTCCGACACGTCAATGCCCGCTCGAGCGTCGTCGCGCGTCCAGTTCAGGAGGTCGGAAGATGTCGCGTAGCCGATCCGGTATCCCTTCTCTTTCCCGCGATAGCCGATGCTGTGCCGGTAGCAGAAAAACATGTGATAACGGCCGTTGGCGAAGATCACGTCGGGGCTCGCCTGACACTCGTCGGCCTCGATCCGCACCGGAATCAGCTCGCGGCCATGTCGCTCGAAATTCACGCCGTCTCTCGAGGTGGCCATGCGAATCCGGTAGACCGGCTCCGCCCGCGTTTCCGTGGGGATCCACTTGACCCCCGCGATGTACCAGAGCGACCACAAGTCGCCGAAGCGGCGGATCTTGGGCCCGCTGATCACGAAGGGTTCGTGCAGCGACGCTCCAAGCACCGGACCCTGACCGGTCTTGGTGAAGGACGCACCCTCGTCGCCGCTCACCGCGCGGCCGATGGCCACATCAAAGGGAACCGACACGCAGCGCGTCCAGCCCCCGTAGTACGCGTGGACCTCACCGTCGTGCCGGATCACGGACATGGGATAGGTCCCGAATTCATCGAAGGCGCCCTTGCCCCCGAGTTCGAGAAGGGGTTGCTCGGAAAGACCCACCACTTCGAAAAGATTGCTCCGGTTCAAGTCGACGTAGGCGGCGCGGCTCACGTACTGGCCGGCCGCATCCGCCGGCGGACGGCAGGAGAAGTACACGCGGACGAACTTGTCGAAGATCAGCGTCGCCGGAGCCTGGGCGAACTCGACCATCCAGTCGGGCCGGGTGATGGTCGCGGGGTTGAAAAGATGGCCGAGCTTGCGCCAGGTGAACGTCAAAGCGCCACCTCCAGAAGGTCCTTGCCCGAACGCTCGCCCACCGGGCGGAATCCGAGAGAACGGTAGAGCGCCTGGGCCGCCTCATTTTCGCGGGCCACTTCCAGCCGGCAGGTGGTGAACCCGCGGCTCCTGGCCATGGACAACACGCAGGAAAGAAGCGCTGCGCCGAGCCCCAGGCCACGGTCGAGAGGATTCACGAGCACCAGGGTGACGAAGGCCTGTCGCGTGGACTCGTCGTTGCAGTAGTACGCCACCAGGCCGCGGCACCGTCCGTGAACCGAGTCGGACAGGATCTCCGCCTTCTCCCCCAGCTTGACCAGATACTCCTCGAGGTCGACGCCTTCGACAAAGCGATTCGATTGGCGAGCCTGCTCTTCGAGAATCAGTGACTTGATGGCATCAGGGAGCATCGGCGAGCCAGAATGATCAGTCAGTATATTGCCGCCAATCGGCCCTACCTTCGGGCCTGGATGTAGAGAAACCAGCCAAGCCGGGAGGCCAGGGGCTGAAGCCAGGACTCGCGGGCCACACGGGAGAATCCGGGGGCCACCATCCACGGCTCGAGCAACCCGACAAAGGTGGTGACCGAGGAGAAGCGGTGGACGAAGTCGCGGGCCTCACGTCGGGAAAACACCAGGCCCTTGGGATTTCCCTCGCCATCAACTTCATTGACCTGCCGGGCCAGGGACTTTCCGGTGATCAGGCGCATCAGGGGGAAGCGCAGCCGGTACATGGCGGAGTTGCGGTGATAGAGCATCAGGGTCAGCCGCCCGCCCGGCTTCAGGACGCGATGGATCTCGTCGATCGCCCGTCCCGGATCAGGAACGTGGTGCAGCACCCCCATTGAGGTGACGGCGTCGAAAGAGGCCTCGGGGAAGGGGAGATTCTCCGCGTCACCCCGAGTGACGAAGGCCCGCACTCCCTCGACCTCGAACCGACGACGGCACAACGAGACGCCGCGTTCGGTCAACTCGATCCCGAAGGCACGGGCCCCCGCGCGGGCGTAACGGGACATGACGAAGCCGTTCCCTGCCCCGACGTCGAGCACGCGCTTCCCCCCCGAGGCCTGAAACCCGTAGACCCGCTCGCGAAGTTCCGCCGGTTCCATGGCTTCACGAAGACGATCGAAGCCCTGAAAGTACTCGGCCGTGCCAAGGGGCGCGTCAATGCTCGCGGCCGCCACCGGGTGGTGCTCCCAGAAGCGATCTACTTCCTGGCGGCGGATCGGGGCTTGAGACATGGGGGGCGCGGTCGTCGCTTCTAAGGGGGGAGACCGTGGCCCATAAGGGGGCATCGGCGGAAGCTGGAAGTATATTGGGGCCACCCATTGACCGATCTTCTGACCGTGTGCCCACCATCATTCATCTGAGAACGGACCTGTGGCCCGGCGTGATCGCGGGAGGGTCGCTTGCCCATGCCGCGGGGGTGATCGGGGGATTCACGAGCAGCGGCTACAAGGTGCGGTCCCTGGGTCCGGAACCGCTGCCCGGCCTCGACCGCGCCGATTGGGAAGGCCCCGCCTTCGAGCCGGGGACGGCCCCGCGATGGCAGCGCCCCTTCGCCCCGATCCTCTACACCCGCAAGGTCATGGAGCACCTGCGCACCGGGCAGGCAGCTACCCCCGAGATTGTCTACGCGCGTTATTCCCTGATGAGCCGGGCTCCCATCGAGGTGGCTCGACATCTCGGCCGACCCTGCGTGCTGGAAGTGAACGGTCTCTCCGAGTGGTTCTCCGCCGAGTTCCGTGGCCTGAGGCGTCTCGTGGTGTGGCCACTCATCCGCGGCATCGAGCGTTCGCTGGTTCGTGGTGCGCGACTGTGTGTCGCCATCTCCGCGCCGGTGGCCGCGCAGCTCGAGGCTCTGGGAGTTCCCAGGTCGCGGATCCTGGTGCAGGCGAACGCGGTCGACCCGGACCGCTTTCCCGAAAGACTGAGCGGCGACCAGGTTCGATCAGACCACGGCCTCGGCGGCGCGCCGGTGGTCGGGTTCGTCGGGACTTTTGGCGACTGGCATGGCGCGGAGAACCTGGTCCGGGCCCTGCCCCTGGTCCTCAAGATGCACCCTGACGCGCGGTTCCTCTTCGTGGGAGATGGCCCGCGCAAAGCGCCGGCCGAGGCGCTCTGTCGTGACCTCGGGGTGGCTCACGCCGCGCATTTCACCGGCATAGTGCCGCAGCAGGAAGCGCCTCCTTATCTCGCCGCCTGCGATGTTCTGGTGGCGCCCCATTCGTGGAACGGCGACGGGCCGTTCATCGGGTCGCCCACCAAGATCTTCGAATACATGGCCGCGGGCAAGGGCATCGTAGCCAGCCGCCTCGGTCAGATCGCCGAGATCATCCAGGACGGCGAGACCGGCCTGCTGACGCCGCCCGACGACGCCCCGGCCCTCGCCGAGGCGATCACCCGCCTGCTCGACGCCCCGCAGCGGGCGCGCGAAATGGGCGCGCGGGCGCGGGCCGCGGTTCTGGCCCGCCACACCTGGCGGCGCAACGTCGAAGAGATCCTCGACTGGCTCAAGACACGGAGGGAAAGCTAGAACATGTGCGGCATCGCGGGCGCTTATGCCTGGGGTCGCAGCGCCCCCGTGGAGGCTTCCTCCCTGCGCGCGATGTCGGACGCCATCGTGCACCGCGGCCCCGACGATGAGGGCTTGTTCATCGATCCGTCGGGCGCGGCCGGGTTCTCATTCCGACGCCTTTCGATCGTTGATCTCTCGCCCGCCGGCCATCAGCCGATGTCGTCGGAAGGAGATCGTTTCACCCTGATCCTGAACGGCGAGATCTACAACCACCTTGAACTCCGCGCCGGACTCGAGGAACGCGGTCATCAGTTCAAAGGCCGCAGCGACGCCGAAGCGGCGCTTCACCTGATCGAGGAAAGAGGCGCTGAAGCGATCGCCGCGCTGCACGGGAAATTCGCGCTCGCCGCCTGGCAGAGGGAACGCGAAACTCTCCTCATCGCTCGCGACCGCCTCGGGCTCAAACCGGTCTACTTCTGGAACCAAAACGGTCTGTTCCTCTTCGCTTCGGAGATCAAGGCGCTGCTCGCCCATCCCGCGGTAGCGCGCGCGGTGGACTGGGAGAGTGTCGGCTCGTTCCTGACCTTCATGGCGACACCGTCGCCCCGCACCTGTTTCGAAGGCATTCACAAGCTGCCGCCCGGTCATTTTCTGGAGATCGGCCCGCAGGGGCCCGGCGTGCCGAAGGCCTACTGGGATCCCGCGGGCGCCCCACCGTCTCGGGTCATGGACTTCGAAGAGGCCTCAAGCGAAACCCGCCGCCTCGTCTCT
>Ga0075163_10005903_pt1 | contig 16265 bp, 9 predicted proteins | sample JI1023141ADNA_FD_71478 | JGI IMG/M metagenome (GOLD analysis project Ga0075163, IMG submission 71478) | Wastewater effluent complex algal communities from Wisconsin, to seasonally profile nutrient transformation and Carbon sequestration -... | ecosystem: Engineered > WWTP > Effluent > Algae...
GCACCTGCTCCCTTGTCAACCCTAGCGCCATGTTGCGATAGACCTCGGCCTCGCCAACGAGCAGCACACGATCTCCCCGCTGGAGATCGTCGCACACCATCACGTTGCCGCCCTCGAACAACCACGGTGATCGCTTTGACACGATCGCGGGGTTCGACGCCTGACACACAGCAAAGTCATCGCCGGGCATGAAGATCGGCGCATCCTCACGCCGAGCGGCGTAACGCGGCGTGACCTGCGCCGGCACGCGAGCACCAGCCTCATTCAGCACCGACCCGGCCTTGGCGTTGTCCCCGGCCCACTGAGAGAGCGTCGTCTCCTGCGGAAGAACGACGATCCGACGGCTTCCGGCATTCGCCGCCGCGAGTTCGTGCGCCTTCGTCTTGTGGCCTTGCCACACGGAGATCGCGACATCGCATGACCCGAACTCCCGCAGCACGTTCTCGCACAAGTCCAGTGCCCCACCATCGCCGGGACCTTGGAAGAACTGGTCGCGGGCGAGATGCAATCGCACCAGCCTTGTATAGTCAGCACCACTCTCGCTGGTGGGGCGAAATCCCGGGAGCGCTGCCACGGGCACAAACCTCGCACGCCGCAGGACTTTCTCCACTTTCTCAATGCGTGTGCCAGCCACAAACTCCTTCGCGATGTGTTCGACGATGGCGTGAGGCGTCGGCTCGACGCCGTCCAGCACGAAGAACCGCAAGAGGTCCGTTGGAATCCCGAACCCCGCGAGGCGAACCAACTGCTCGTCCTCGCACTGGACAAACGTCTTCGGCCCCAAATGCAGAACCACGCGAGCGATCGTCGGCAACAACCCATCCTTCGCCAGGCGCTGCCTCACAATGCGCCGAGGCTCCACGTCCCAATGCTGAGCCGCCCCATCCGGCAACGCGCCGTTAAGACGGGTTGCCGCGATCTCGATCCCGTCGAGTTCAGGCGAGCGAAACGACGCGAGCGCGGGTGCGCGTTCGCTCAGTTGTGCCCAAGGCCCCCTCGAAATGGGAGCGGAACCAGGCTCAGGAACTGCAGCATCGCCTGCCACCGCTCGATGCCGCTCGTTGTACGACTCGCGAATCGCCCGATCCGCCACTCGACCGACAAAGTCCGAAGGCAGGTTCAGGTCCGCGACGGTACCGAAACCCACCTGCTGCGACAGGATGTTCCCGCGCACCTCCGCCTCCACGGCAAAGCCCGGATCAATCGACTGCGTTGAACGTCTTTCGGCCATCGGTCGATGCTACGCCCGCTGCCGAGCCGTTCGCTTCGTCCTACAGTCCACCGGTCAAGCCCTGATCGCGACGAATGCACCCCGGCTTTCGCGGGTGCGAAGGAGTCGGCGAGGATGCTCGCCGCGCGTGACCATGTTCGACAGGCTGACCGATTCGTTCCAGGGCCTCTACCGCAAACTCTCCGGGCAGGCCAATATCTCCGAAAAGAACGTGGCCGACGCGATGGGCGATGTCCGTCGCGCGCTGCTCGACGCCGACGTCCACATGGACGTTGTCAACAGTTTCTGCGACCGCGTCCTGCACGAAGCGCAGGGGCGAGAGGTCCTCAAGTCCCTCAAGCCCGCCGAGCAGATGATCGGCATCGTCCACGAGGAACTCGTCAAACTCCTCGGCGGCTCGATCGAAGCCGACGGCAGCGCAGAACTCATGGGGGCCCAGATCCCCGCCGACGCCCGCAAGTTCCTGGGAGGCAACGAAGCCCCGCCCATCATGAAGATCAGCCCGGGCCCCACCATCATCATGATGTGTGGCTTGCAAGGCTCGGGTAAGACGACGACCACCGGCAAACTCGCGGGGTACCTCAAGAAGCGCGGCCGCAGCGTCATGCTCGCCGCCGCAGACTTGCAGCGCCCCGCCGCCGTCGAGCAGTTGCACACGCTCAGCGAGCAGGTCCAGAAGGAAATGCCCGGCGGCTCGCAGGTCCACTTCTACTCCGAGCCCGACAAGATCGCGGCGTATGGCAAAGCCGTCGGCGTCGCGGTCGGAGTCTGCCAGCGCGCCCTCGAAGCCGCCCGCGCGAAAGGCGTCGACGTCCTGATCCTCGACACCGCGGGCCGTTTGCACATCAATGACGCGCTCATGGGCGAGTTGACGGCCGTCCGCAACTCGATGCACCCCCACCACATCTTCCTCGTCGTTGACGCGATGACGGGCCAGGATGCCGTCAACTCCGCGCGCGAGTTTCACAAGAAACTTGAAGTAGACGGCATCATCCTGACCAAGTACGACAGCGACACGCGAGGCGGTGCCGCGATCTCGGTGAAGCAGGTGACGGGCGCGCCCATCAAGTTCATCGGCGTGGGCGAAAAACTCGACGCGATCGAGGAGTTCCACGCCAAGCGCATGGCCGGGCGCATCCTCGGCATGGGCGACGTTGTCAGCCTCGTGGAAAAAGCCCAGGAACAGGTCAGCGAGGAAGACGCGAAGGGACTCAGCGAGAAAATGTCCAAGGGTCAGATGACCCTCGACGACTTCGTCAAGCAGATGAAGATGCTCCGTCGCATGGGCCCCCTGAAGGGCATCCTCGGCATGCTCCCCGGCGTGGGCAGCATGCTCAAGGACCTCAACATCGACGAGAAACAACTCGACCGCGTCGAGGCGATGGTCGGCTCCATGACGAAGAAGGAACGCCTCAAGCCCGACGCGATCGATCTTTCTCGCCGCCGACGCATCGCCAAAGGTAGCGGCACCACGCCCGAAGAAGTCGGCGCACTCGTCAAGCAGTTCATGGGCATGAACGAACTCTCTCGCCGCATGTCGAGCATGAACGCCAAGGACCGCGTCGCCGCAGTCAAGGGAATGTCCAGTCCCGATGGCGGCCTCATGCCGGGGTTGTCCGGCATGCCCGGCATCATGCGACGAGGAAGCACCGCCGCCCCGAGCATCAAAGCGAAGTTTAAGAAGCGGAAGTAAGCCCCGCGTCCGGCCATCACACCACCATGAACATCAGCGGCTTCACATTTCTCAAGAACGGCGTGCGCCTCGGGTATCCATTCCTCGAGAGCATTCGCTCCATCCTCCCGCTCGTTGATGAGTTCGTCGTCGCGCTCGGCGAGTGCGACGACGACACGCCACAGAAACTCCGCGAACTGGGCGAGGGCGAAGCCAAGGGCAAACTCCGCGTCATCGACATGACGTGGAACACCAAGGCGCCGAGCGGGTATGTCTACGCCGCACAGTCGGTGGCTGCGCACACCAACTGCCGGGGCGACTGGGCGTTCTACATGCAAGGCGACGAGGTCATCCACGAGGACGACCACGCCGCGATCCGCGAGTCGCTGGCAAAGGCCCACGCCGACCCGCGCGTCGAGGGGCTGTACTTCGACTACCTGCATTTCTTCGGGTCAGGGCGCACCCTCGCGTGCAGCCCGGCTTGGTACCGTCGCGAAGTCCGCATCGTGCGCAATACGAACCTGAAGATTGTGATGCCAAGCGACGCGCAGTACTTCACGACCATCGAAGGTCGCAAGAAACTCAGGTACCTCCGCTGCATCCCCGCCAACGCCCGCATGTTCCACTATGGCTGGGCTCGCTCCACTGGCGCAAACGAGGCGAAGCAGAAGGCCGCGAGCGCGTACTACCACAAAGAGGAAGAAGTGAAGCCCTACTCCGCGATCGATCCGGCGATCGTGAGGACTTTCACCGGCACACACCCCGCCGTGGTCCAAGCGTGGGTCGATCAGAACGCTCCGGCCTCATTCACGCCCGATCCGCGCTACCGCCTGACACGTCGCGACAAACGCCAGCGCATGAAGATGACCCTCGAACGCTTGTTCGGCATTGACACGAGCAAGGATCACTTCACGCGCGTGCGATAGTCATGTGCAGGCCTCGCTTGTACACGATCATCGCAGAACTTCCAACTACTTCCCGCTCTTCTGACTCTTGTCAGGCGTCTTGGGCACCACCACCGCCGGCACCGGCTCCTTCGCCAACTTCTCGAGCAGGTGATCGACCGCGGCCTTCAACTGCGCGTCCTCGCCCAAGAACGTCGCGTGGGGAAGGTTGTCAACGATGATGTCGGGATCGACGCCATGCCCTTCGACGAGCCACGTTCCCTCGGGCCCGAAGACGCCAAACTCACCCGCGCTCGCGAGTCCGTTATCGACAAGCACGTTGCTCGACGAGAGCCAAATCTCGCCGCCCCACGTGCGCGTGCCGATGACCTTGCCCAGTCCCAGCCGCTTGAATCCTTCGGAGAAGGCCTCTCCGTCCGAACCCGTGCGTTCATTGCAGAGCGCGACCATGTGCCCGCGAAAGGCGTACTGCATGTTCCACGACGGAGCCTGCCCCGCGTGCTGGTTCCAGTACATCCACGCCTTGCGCATCAGGCGGGACAGCACCCAACTGTCGATGTTGCCGCCGCCGTTGTCGCGGACGTCCATGATGAGGCCCTCGCGATTGAAGACGGGGTAATAGTCTCTCGCGAAGTCGCCGATGTCCGCTGTGCCCATCGCGCGAAGGTGAATATAACCAATGCGTCCGTTCGACCACTGCTCCACCAACTGGCGTCGCTTTACCTCCCACGAGCGATACCGCAGTTCTGTCTCTTCGCCTCCGTTCAGCGGCTTCACAACCACATCACGAGCGACAGGCTTTGCACCCGCTCCGCCCTGCGTCGGCTGCACGCGCAGTAGCACCTGCCGCCCGGCCTTCTGCCGCAGGAGCATCGCGATGTCCGCAACGGACAGCGTGGACACGCCGTTCACTTGCTCGATCACGTCCCCTTCGCTCATATCCACGTGCGCGTCTCGCAATGGCGATCGAACGCCCGGCTCGTCCGAATCCGCCTCGTAGATCGTCACAACGCGATACCCGCCCGCGACCTCGTCACGAACGAGGTCCGCACCGAGCGTCGCAACCGCGATCGCATCTTCACCGCGGCGAAGATCACCACCCCGCACAAAGTGGTGCAGCGCCGACAGTTCACCCGTCATCTCCGCGAAGACGTCAGCGAGTTCATCTCGCGTCCGCACGCGATCAACATACGGCTTGTACTTCTCGAGCACGCCGCGCCAGTCCACGCCGTGCATGTTCCTGTCGTAGAAGTAATCGCGCAGCAGACGCCAGGCCTCGAAGTACATCTGCCGCCATTCCTCGCGAGGCTCGACCGAGAGGGACCATGCCGAAAGATCAACCGCCGACTTCTCAAAGTCTGCCTTGGCCGATTCTGCATCCACGATGTGGAACGCTTCACCCTTGCGGATCAGGAGTTTCTTGCGATCGAGCGACAGTTGCGCGGAGCGGATCGCCTCTGCAACCGTCTTGACCTCAGGCTTCTCGTTCCCGATCGCGAGTGACTTGAGCGTCGCACCGCCCCCTCCACTGTCGCGGCGTTCTTCGAGGTCATCCGCGCCATACGAAAGCCACAGCAGAGCCTTGCCCGTCAACATCAAGTTGTTGTAGTTCCCCGCGCCGACGGGCACCTCATACAGGCGCTCCGACAATCCAGCCGCTACAACTTCAACCTTGACCGCATCCTTCTTCTTCGCCTTCGCGTCGCTGTCCGCCGACTTCTCCGCGGGCTTCACGTCCGCCTTGACATCCGACTTCTCAGCGGGTTTCTCCGCGGGCTTGTCAGGCTGCGCCGCGGGTCTGGCAGCGTCGCTCGCGCCCTTCTTCTCGCCGTCCTCGACTTTCGCTGGGTCCGGCTCTTTGTCCTTTTCTTTCTCCTTCGCGGCCTTCTCCGCCTCATACACCTCATCGGTCTCGAGGAAAGGCCAGCGCTCGCCGGGCTTGAGCATCAGCGCGTAGATCTTGGTCGCCTTGTCAAAGTACGGCTCGGGCTGCCTTGGTCCCCATGGACTGCGCACCGTGCTGTTGAACGAACGATCCGACAGGAAATACAGCCACTTCCCATCGCTCGACCACTGGGGCGAGTAACTGTCGTACCGATCCGTCGTCGCGTCGATCGTGGTCCCACCCGCGACGTCGTGCAGACGCACCTTCTTGTACATGTTCCCCGCGGGCGAGACGTACGCGAGCCACTTGGAGTCGGGCGACCACGAAAGGTCATCGATCTGGTCGATCTTGTTCTCTTCGACGAGGCGATTCTGCTTGGTCGCGACGTCATGCAGCCACAGTCGCTGATCCTTGTCCGTATGCGCAATCAGTGCCCCGTCGGGCGAAGGCGACGTCTGCCAGCGCAAGACCGTCGAGTCCTTCGTCAAAACGCTGACCGCACCCACGCCATTCGTCGGCAGCATCGCCAACTCGACCTCGCCGCTCTCGTCCGACAGCGCGAGCACCGTCTTGCCGTCGGGCATGAACCTCGCATCGCGATAACGAATCCCCTCGCGCGTGTCCGCATCGACGAGCCGCCCTTGCTTCGCCGGCACCACAAACACCCGCCCGCGCGCCGTGATCGCCACACGATCCCCATTCGCCGAGATGTTTGCCGAGGTGATGTACGTCGCGGGCCGCTTCACCCAGCGCTCGCGCGTCTGCTCCATGTCTGAGTCGAGCGTGATCGACAGTGCCTTGTCTTCGCCACTGTTCACATCCAGCAAGCGCAGGTCGGCCCCGAGTTGATACACAATCCGCCCGCCCTGCATCCCCATCGTTCCAATATCAAACTCAACGTGCTTCGTGTGCTGCTTGAGTTCCTTCCCCTCCGGCGTCATGCTCCACACGTTCATCCGTCCATCGCGGTCCGTCAGGAAATACACGCGCCCGTTCCAGAAGATCGGCCGCTTGCTCGTCCCCGCGAAATCCGTAGTCACCCCCACCGCTTCTGCGCCCTTCTCGCCCTCCTTAGGACACGTGAAACGCCACAACTGTTGCGCGGTGCCGCCCTTGTACCGATCCGTGTGGCTGCCCTGGAAGAACAGCCTCGTGAACACAATCTCCGGCGTGCCACCCGCCTCACCTGACCCATTCCCAGAGACAATCGTCGCCTCGCTCGCCTGATCCAAAGGCACGATCGTTCGCTTGTTCTTCATGAGATCATGGAACGCCAGACGCGTTCGCGGAATGCTTGCGCCCGCGCCCGTTGAATGAATGAGCGTGTGGTCATCCGCCCACGCCACGAACGCGCTGCGCCCCACGCCGTCGTACGTCACGCGCGTCGGCAACCCGCCCTCCATCGGCATCACGTACAACTCGCGCGGGCCTTCGTACGTCGCGATGAACGCGAGCCTCGTGCCATCGGGAGAGATCGCGGGGTTCGCCTCATCGCCCGCGTGCGTCGTCAGACGCGTCGCACGTCCCCCGCCGATACCGACGCGCCACAAGTCCCCTTCGGACTGGAACACGATCGTGTCCCCGTGGATCGTCGGCATCCGGTAATAGCCCAAAGACTCCGCGACCACTCCGGCGTTCACCGGCGCCGCAGACGGTGCAGCCGCCGTTTTTCCGAGAGCCGCGGCCTCACCTTGGCGTGCCTGCGCACATCCGCTCGCCACCATGATCGCGACCATCAACATCGCTGCAACCGGAGAACTACCGCCACGCGACGCACGCCACTGATTCTTCGCCATGACCACTCCCTGAAACGCACGCCGTCACCCCGGCGTGTAATCACCACAGTACCAGATCGCGCCCTACCGCTCCAACGGGAGGAAATCCCGTTCCTTCCCCTCGGCCCACCTCCGCACCCGGGGCCAGAAGACCTCCCTCAGCAGAATCTTGATGCACGCGGCGGCTGGAATCGCCACCAGCAACCCATAAATCCCAGCCAGCGATCCGCCCGCGATCGATGCGAACAGGATCGTCGGAGTGTCCATGTTCGTCGACTTTCCCTGGATCTTGGGCGTGAGTATGTAGTCATCCATGAACTGCCCAATCGTCAGAAGCACCAGAGGCGCCCCGATGATCCACCACCACTCACCCTGAAATCCATCCGCGGGCTGCAACGCCATCAGCAGCATCGCCGCCGGCGCACCAACGCCTTGTGCGTAGGGCACCAGCACCAGTGCGCCCATCAGAGGCCCCATCAGCAGCCACGCGGGCACGCCGATGATCGAGAATCCGATCGTGTAGTACACCATCAGGATCGCGCAGATCGTGATGCGCCCGCGCACAAACCCCGCGATGACCCCATCCATCATCCGCACCAGCGAGATCACCCGTCCCTGCTTGCGTTCCGGAATCAGCGATTGCCAGAACTTCAGCACCCGCCCCCACCCAGTGCACACAAAGAAGAAAAAGAACGCCGTCAGAAACGCGCCGAACACGAATCCGCCGACACGCCCTGCCGTCCCGGCCGCGAAACCCGCGATCACTCCCGCCACGCCTGTGCTGCTCTCAAGCACCCGCGCACTCATCGATCCGGCATTCTCTTCCGCCCATTGAAGCCCGGCCCGAACAAGGCTGTACAACTCCGAAGGCTTCTCGTCCGTCGCACGCCTTCCCGCTCTCTTCTTTGCCGCGGGAGATTCGCTCGGCGCGAGCGCCGGCTCGGGCTTGTCAGCCTCGGGCGGCGCGCCCGCGGCTTCATCCTCCTGCTTCTTGAGTTTCTGGTATCGCGATTCCTCCGCAACCACGTAATCTCGAATCTTGACCCAAAGAGGGCCCTTTGACTCCAGCATCGCGCGGCGTTGCGCGTTCTCCGGCTCGTTCACAGCCGATTGCACGAGCAACCGAACGTTCTGCCCCACGGTTGCACCATACTGCACGCCTTGCACCACCGCGATCGACAAGCCCAGGATCAAAGGCAGCACCACGCCCACCGCCACCACCGCGATGATGCTCCCCGCCACCGACTGCCGACTCAACTGCCCACTCCGCACCGCACGCTTCACGAGCGGCTCCAGCAGGTACGCAAGAAACACCGCAAGAAGCAACGGCACTGTCACAACGCTCAACTCATACCCGAGCCACAGCACGCCGAAAATCAACAGCAATGCGGCAACGTCCCGCACAAACTGGATCTGCCACAAACGCAATCGTGCCCACTCGGCTCGCACAACCACGTTCGCCGGATTGGCCTGTGTCGCGTTGGGTCCATCCCCGCGCGGGGCTTCGGTTGCCTTGCCTTCCTGCTCGTTCATGCGCACAGGCTAGCAGGCTTCCGCGACGCCCGCAGGGGCGCGCCGAAAACCAACCCGACAGGTACCAAATAGGCTCATCGGGCCGAGGTCAGGCCGGCGCCAAATGCCTCATCGAAGTCGAACACCCCGCAGAAGTCCTCCATCGAGTCTTCTGCCGTCTTGCGCATGATGCCGACATCGATCATCGCGAACACGATCCGTCCAAAGTCGTCGGTCCGCTGGATGCCCCAGCGGCCGAGCACCGTCCGGGCGAGAAGCCCGTACCGCTTGATCGCGTAGTCCTTCAGCCCCAGGCAGAGTTGCTGGCCGTTCACGTGGCGAGAATCATCGCCCTGTGCTGGAGGCGTGGATGCCGCAGCCTCGCCATGGATCATGCGAACCGTGTGCGCCAACCCCTCGCGAACGAAGTTGCACGCCTCGGGGGAGAATCCGCCCGAGAGTTCACACACCTTCTTCAACTCTCGCCACGCCAACTCGCTCACGGCACATACTCCCGCGCGGCCACCACCGCCGCGCCACAAACCCCCGCACCGTCGCTCATAGTAGTGCGAGTTGTCCCAATCGACGACACAATCTCTTCGTCCCGCGTGTTCACGGACCTTGAAGATCACCGTTTGGAGTGCTTCCCCTCTGAACGCCACCCGAACAAGGTCATGCCGCCGCCGCCGAACGACCTCCCGGTCGCCGAGCCAGCCACCGCCTCACAAGCACGCCCCATCCCGCGCCAACCGCAATCAGGATCCCACCGACCTTCATCAGCCACACACCCGGCGCATTGGCAACCTCCAACTTCACGTACGCGATCTGTGCCATCGAGAGACGCCCCGCATCCACCAGCGACTGCGTTCGCTTCCACCCGGCGATGTCCCAATCTCTCACGCGAAGCGTGAACTGCCCCGGATCCAATCCCGCCTTCAACCATCCTAACAACTTCGACACCACTCCGTTCGCCGAGTCCCACGCAAAGGGCATCGTGATCACGCGTTCGCCGCTCGCTACCCCGTCAAAGCCAGCGATCGCCGACCCCTGTCGTGGAAGCACCTTCACCTTCACGTCCACATCCCTCGGCTCGCCACGATCATCAAATCCGAGCATCTTGAAACCAGCAAACCGAATCTCAACTTCGGGTAGCACCCACCTCTGCCTTCCATACGCCACCCACAGTCGCGAACCATCGGGCAGATCCACGCCCCGCTCCCGTCCCCCGGGCGTCTTTCCCGGCTCTCGATCCTCGAAATACACCTCGAAGGGCAGCCACACGACGCGATTCCAGTTTGGATGCGCCCCGTGCGACACCTCAACGCAGAGCATGGATCGCTCGCGCGCCGATTCGCCGGGCCCCACCGCACCGACAATCGGCGCTGGTCTTGTGATCGCCCGCGAATCGTCCCATCGCTCCCCGATCCTTAACTGAAGTTGGGGCCCAAGGTCCAGCCGCCCGTTCGCCACGTCGTCAACAACCCGCACATCGCCCGCAGGCTGGCGCACGATCGCGCGCACCCTACCCGTTTCGCTCGACTCATCCAGATACACCTGCATCGCCGAGCAGTCGATCAGCGACACGCGCACGTTGCGATCCAGTTCAACGCTCACCGGCATCCCCTGCGGCGTGGCCTCCGTGGCCGACCAATCGTGCGTGATGTCCGGATAGCGGTGGTACACGCGGCGCTCCACCGCCGAGCCGTCTGGCTTCACGATCCGCAGCACCGCCTCGCTGCTCTCACAACCCAGATACCCCTGCGCCACGATCGGCATCTTCACACGCTTGTTCAGTTCCTTCACTTCCACGCGATACCCCGACTGCCCTGCAACAAACACGTCTCCCGCAATCGCGCCGAAAGCGTGCCGATATCGCGGCTCGCCCGGAGCACCCGGTGCTTCAATCACCAATCCCCACTCCGCACCCAGAGGCAATCGTTCCGACAGGTCACGCCAACGCGTTTCGTCCATCCCGCCCTGCGAATCACTCTTCGCGCCCAGCGTGTACTCGACATTCACAACGTCTGGCGCCAGCGGCCCATGCCGCTCCTTCGCCAGCGACGGACGAAGCACCGCCACCGCGCCGGGCTTGTCCGAAATCTCGCCGCCTTCTTTGAGTTCCGTGGGCCCGTGCAGCGTCACGAATCGCAACGGCTGCGATGGCTCTGAGCCGCCAGCCGGTCGTTCCACGCGAATCCAGTCCGCCCGCTCCTCGGCCCGTGCCGCATATCCCACGACGCGCACCTTGATCTTCGAATCAACGCGCTGCGTCCTTCCAGCCCGAAACTCGGGTGCCCGCGCGTCAATGTCCAGCGCTGGACGCGACGGAAGAACGACATCCAATCCGCCAAGCGTCGCCGCAGTCGCAACCCCGGCGCCCGTCGCGCCAAGGTTGTAGTTGCCACTCGCGGGAAGCCCATCGAGCGATCGCGACTCCCAGCCTTGCCCCTGATGCAAATACACCGCCACGCGCTCGGCGTCAAAGAAACTCGCGACAGGCGGACCGACCTCCGAAAACGCACCACCCATCGCATGCGACGGAGCCGAAGACTCAAGCATCAAGTCGCCGTGCCTTGCATGACGCCCAAAGTGCAGACAGCCCAGCGAGGCCAGCACCACGCCCGTGACAACGCCGAGCATGCCGACATTGCGCCACGTGAACTCAACGCGGCGCCGCGTCGCGACCAGTGCCGCCACAATCACACACCACAGCCCAGCCTGAAAAGCGCGACCGCCAAGCAACTCACGCACCGACAACTCAATGCCGCCAACCCTTGCGCCAACGACGCCAAGAGCCCCCAGAAGCACAAGAACCATCGCCACGAGAAACAGCCATGAACTCAGGAGATGCAGGACCCATCTCGCCGGAAGCAGCACGCCCCGCAAGTGCTTCTCATCCCACGCCCTGGTGTCCTGCCACTTCTGACTCATCACACCAATCTCCTGCGTCGCACCATGCCACCACTTCATCTGCGGCGTGTTGTGCTTCCACTGCGAACTTCTCTCGATCTGCGGGGTTCGGGCTTCCAGCCCCAAACATCCTCTCCCCCTCAGACCGCCAGTTCATTCCTCACCACCACCATCGGCTCCGGTGCCGACGAGCCACGAAGCGCCGCTTCGAGCATCGACACGCCCTCCCGCTCATCCACCTTCACCGCCACCAATCCCCTCGGCGTGTTCCCCACGCCAAGACGCACCCACGCGTCACTCAACCCAAGCACCCGCGCGCCGTGCGTCGTTGCCATCGCGAGCAGCGATCTTGCCTCCCCGCAATCGCGCCTGAACAGCAATCGCATCTCATCCAACGTGCTCAGCCGCTCCGACTCCGCACCCGTCGGTAGGCCCATGATCGAGTCCGTCCCCAGCGCCACCGGCACGCCAGCCTTCATCAAGTCCCGATACCGATGCGGCCCAAACACCTCCGCCGCCCGGAAATACTCCGACGCCCTTGGGCAATACACCGCCGTCGCGTTTGCCTGAGCAAGCCCTTCAATCTCCCGATCGTCCAAGTCATTCAGGTGAACACACAGCACCGACGCTTTTCGCAGCACCGGCATCAGATGATCCACAGGCCGCCGTCCCTTCCCGACGTGGCGCAGCACCAGATCATCCCACACGCCCATCCGCTCCAGGAACTGGCGCTGCCGACCTGTAGCGTGCGCTACAAACTCTCGCTCGTCGGCGGTCTCGGCAAGGTGGGTACAAAGGGGGAGGTGCCGCCCTCCCAACTCCACCGCCCTCAAATACGCGTCCATCGACACGCTGTACGGAGCATGCGGCTGGAGCCCAAGCCGGACCGCCCGCCCCTCGTTGGTCCCGCCATGGAGGCTCCAGACCTGCAGCGCCCCCTCCAGCCGCTCCAACCCAACGGCCTCCCCCTTCCCAATCCCGAAGAACTCCAGGAACGACACCCCCGCCAGCCCAGACCCAGACAGCGTCTGGTAGGGGGTCAGGGCGGGAAATCCAGCCGGTGCCCCGGCAATGTCCCCCACCGCGACCACCCCACCCCGGATCGACAGGCCGATCCCCAACTCCACGGCCTCCGCCAGCGCATCCCCGTCAGGACGCCTGCCGGACCTGACTTTCTCAATGAACGTCATGAACCCGCCATCAGGGTCGTGCGGGACCGGACCGATGTGCGTGAGGTCCAGGTGTGTGTGAGCGTTCACCAACCCGGGGATGAGCACCGATCGGGGCCGAAGGATCGTGTCCAGGTCGTCCGACGACGCTGCCGGGTGGCGATCGACGTCCGCTGGCGAACCGACCGCCAGCACCTTGATGCCCGCCGCACGCCGCAACCCAGCCCCCCCGTCGTGCTGTGGCTTGGTCAGTTCGACAAGAATCGAGCCGGGCGAAAACGCCACGCCAACGGCGTCATACACACCCGCCGCATTCACCCGCAAAAACCGCGCGGGCGCGTCGGCAGGATTCGCCAAGTGCAGCGAAGATGTGTGCCGATTCGGCGTTCGGTCATTCATGAGAAACTCCGGGAACCGCCGATGTTTATGGGCTTCACGATCGACACCAAACGACAAGCCACACACAACGAATCAGAAGCGCAAAGTGTGCGTGTCTGGCTGGACGAACCGGCTAGACTGTGAAGAATAGACCGTCGCGTTTGGAGGGCCGGAGGAAACGGCCGCGCGACTCGGGGATGTGTCGCCAGCGCACCGGCAACAGCGAGCGCATCCTTGGATTGACATCATCGGATCATGTCCGTGTCGGATCATGATTGAGAAATGGAGTTCCGCATGACCACGCTCGCTTGCTTTCGCCGTCCGTTCCTGACCCTGTGCCTTTTGGCCGTCGCTCCGTTCGCGGGTTGCGCGAGCCAGGCCGAGATTGATCGCCTCAACGAGGCCAATCGCGCGCTCACCGACCAGAACACGCGCCTGCAGTCGGACCTCGAAGGCGCCCGCTCTGAAATCAGCCGCTTGGGTGGCAGTTCGATCGGCAAGGAAGGCGCCGTCGCCGAGTTGCAGCGTCAACTCCGCGAAGCCCTCGCCCAGCGCGACAAGGTCACCGCAGAACTCGCGGCCTTTGGTTCGCGCTTGAACAACCTCCAGTTCGGCGAAGTGGACCCCGAAATGGATCGCGCCCTCACGACCCTCGCCAGCCAGTACCCCGAACTCTTCACCTACGACCGCGCCAGCGGCATGATTCGCGTCAACAGCGACCTTACCTTCGACTCAGGTCAGGCAAACGTGAAGGCCAGCGCCAAGCCCGCGCTCCAGGCGCTGGCCCGCGTCCTCACCTCCGGCCCCGCCCAGGCGTACGACGTCGTCATCGAAGGGCACACCGACTCGCAGCGCATCAGCAGCAACACCGCCCAGCGCCACCCGACCAACCGCCACCTCTCCGCTCACCGCGCCATTGCCGTGCTCGATGAGATGCGTGGCCTCGGCGTCACGCCCCAGAAGATGATGGCGGCGGGCTGGGGCGAGTTCCGCCCGGCCGTCCCCAACAACCCCAATGGCAACACACCCGCGAACCGTCGCGTCGAACTCTTCCTCGTCAAGTCCCGCGGCACGTTCGCGCCGCCCGAGACCGACGCTCCCGCCCCGGTGACCAACAACGAGATCATCAAGTAAGTCGATCTCGACCTTCAGTCCATTCGATCGCACGACCCCGTCGGGAAACCGACGGGGTTTTTCTTTGGGTCATGGGCACATGCCCGACAGGAAGCACCACGATTCGAAGCCTCATCGTGCACGTGGGGTTCAGTAGGTCTCTCAAGCGCACACGCTGTCTACCCTCTCCCGATGCAGACTTCCGTCCCTCCATCGCGAGGCGTCTCTGTGCCGATCGTCTCGATGGTCTTCGAGTCGTTGTCCTATTTCGGGCGCACCGTCATCGAGGCTGTCACAGGCTTTGGCGTGTTCGTGCGTTTCTTCGGGAGCGTGGTTCGCGGACTGGGGTCTGTCAAGACGTGGACGCGGGGTGATCGCCTGACGCGCCAACTCTTCTTTGTCGGCACCATGTCACTCCCGGTCGTCGCGATCACCGGCGCATTCATCGGAATGATCCTCGCCTTCGAGGGGTATCTCCAGTTCGCCTCGATCGGGCAGGAAGCGCGACTGGGCGGCGTCATCAACATCTCGATCGTCAAACAGATTGGTCCCATTCTCGCCGCGATCATGATCGCGGGGCGAGTCGGGTGTGCGCTCGCAGCGGAACTTGGCACGATGCGCGTCACCGAGCAACTCGACGCGATGCGCGCGATGGCGTCAGACCCGATCCGCGTGCTCGTCGTGCCGCGGGTCGTCGCGTGCGTCGCGATGATCCCGATCCTGACCGTCGTGTCCAATCTCTGCGGCGTCTTTGGCGGCTGGCTCATCACCACGCGCTTCTACTCCGCCGACCCCGGGGCGTACTGGCGCTTCAGCGAACTCTTCATCTCCTGGTTCGACATCTTGAACGGCATGATCAAGGCCTTCGCCTTCGGAGCCGCGATCGGTGTGATCGCCTGTTTCAAGGGGTTCCACTGCAAGGCCGGAGCCGAGGGCGTCGGACGCGCAACCACCGAGGCATTCGTGTCGAGTTTCCTGGCGATCATCTACCTATCGCTTATTCTCGCCAAGGTGTTGAACGACATCGACATCATCCTCCAGGGTGGCGTCAAGAGCGTGTTTACGTGAGATCCGTCAGAGGCTCGGGCGCAAACCCGGGCGTCGGTGACGTTGTACCTTCGGGGCTTCGGCTTCACCCGAAGCCCGCACTTCACCCGAGCGAACTTTCCGACGCCCGGGCTTGCGCCCGGGCCTCTGTTCTGACGTTGACCCCCCTAATCTTGCCCCATGCTCACGCTCGACTACTCCAACTGCCTCGAAGATCGCGTTGGTTCGCACGGCCTTGACGCCGCCACCATCGCCAAAGGTTCCGACGCCGACCTCGCCGTCGCCAGCCTCACCGCACGCCTCGCCAAATCCCGCGGCACGGGCTGGGAGCGGTGGCGCGAACTTCCCTTCGAGCCCGTCCGCAGCAAGCACGTGGGCGACATCAAACGCATCGTCGAATCCTGCGGCGGCGGCAAGCCCGGCGGCCCAAACGGGAACAAGTTCGAAAGCATGATCGTGCTCGGCATCGGCGGCAGCGCCCTGGGCAACTCCGCATTGCAAGCCGCCCTCAACAGCCCGATGCACAACAGCCTCGACGGCTCCAAGCGTCCGGGCCCCCGCCTCTTCGTGATCGACAACGTCGACCCCGTGTACTTCGGCAGCGTGCTCGACTTCTGCGAGTCCCAGCCCGGCGGACTTGCCAAGACACTCATCAACGTCGTGAGCAA
>Ga0075163_10005905_pt1 | contig 16264 bp, 17 predicted proteins | sample JI1023141ADNA_FD_71478 | JGI IMG/M metagenome (GOLD analysis project Ga0075163, IMG submission 71478) | Wastewater effluent complex algal communities from Wisconsin, to seasonally profile nutrient transformation and Carbon sequestration -... | ecosystem: Engineered > WWTP > Effluent > Algae...
ACGAGGCTGACGATTCGCTGATCAAGCCGCTCGTGAAGGCCTCGTCCGAGAAGTACGCGAACGAGAAGAAGATTGCCCGTCGTGCACCGGCGGACTGCCAGAGCTGACCCACCCCCGAAAGCGGCTGACGCCGCTGCCCCTCTAGGGGGCTGCACCAGAGGACCGGCAGAGCCGGATCCTCGGTGCGAGCTCGATCAACGCCGAGGTCTCGCATGAGCAATGTTCTTCTCAACGTCAACGGCATCGAGGTCATCTACAACCACGTGATCCTGGTGCTCAAGGGCGTGTCCCTGCAGGTGCCCGAAGGCAAGGTCGTGGCCCTGCTCGGCGGCAACGGCGCCGGCAAGACGACCACGCTGCGCGCCGTCAGCAACCTGCTGGCCGGTGAGCGTGGGGATGTCACCAAAGGCAGCATCGAACTGCGCGGCGAGCGCATCGAGAAGCTGAGCCCTGCGCAGATGGTGGATCGCGGCGTGATCCAGGTGATGGAGGGGCGCCACTGCTTCGCCCACCTGACGATCGAGGAGAATCTGCTCACCGGCGCCTACACGCGCAAGGATGGCAAGGCGGAGATCGAACAGACGCTCGAGAAGGTCTACAACTACTTCCCTCGCCTGAAGACTCGCCGCACCTCCCAGGCTGCCTACACCTCGGGGGGCGAACAGCAGATGTGCGCGATCGGCCGCGCGCTGATGGCCAACCCGAAGATGGTGCTGCTCGACGAGCCGTCGATGGGCCTGGCGCCGCAGATCGTCGAAGAGGTCTTCGAGATCGTGAAGGACCTCAACCAGCGTGAGAAGGTGACCTTCCTGCTGGCCGAGCAGAACACCAACATCGCGCTGCGCTACAGCGACTACGGCTACATCCTCGAGAACGGTCGCATCGTGATGGACGGCGAGGCCAAGGCCTTGCGCGAAAACGAGGACGTCAAGGAGTTCTACCTCGGCATGGGCGGCGGCGATCGCAAGAGCTTCCGCGACGTCAAGAGCTACAAGCGCCGCAAGCGCTGGTTGTCGTGAGCGAGGGCGGCGACTCCTTCGGCTTTGCTCCGCCGCCGTTCGACGTGGAGGCCGCCCTGGTGCAACTGCGCCGCTCGCTGCGCGATCTTCGGCTCACCGAGCGTGGCAGCGGCTTTGAAATGCGCGGCAAGCGCGTGCTCGAGGTCGCGCTCGACGAAGGGGTGCTGTCGGTCCGCGTCGCTCGTCGGCTGATGAACACTCCCGAATGGGATGGGCAGGTCCTCCGTTCTGCCGCAGACCAGCGCAAGCTGATCGAGGAGGTCAAGCGTCGCCTCGAGCGCTGGCTGCGCGAAGACTGAGAGGGCAGGCACGCTGGCCCGTCGACCCCCACTGACTGGAACCCGGAGTCCCACCATGACCACCGAACACTACGACGCGCTGGAGACCCGCGACCCCGCGGATCGCGAGCGCGCCTTGCTGGCCGGCTTGCCCGGCATCGTCCGGACGGCACGCACCAGCGCCGCGATGGGCGAGCGGTTGGCGGACGTCGACGCCGAGAGCGTGACCACACGCGCTGCGTTGGCGCGCCTGCCGGTCACCCGCAAGAGCGAATTGCTGGAGAGGCAGAAGGCCGGGCGGAGCGATACGCAGGCCTGGGACCCCTTCGGCGGCTTCTCGACGATCGGCTGGCGGGCCTTGCGCAGCAAGACCACAGCGCGACGGGTCTACCAGTCACCCGGACCGATCTACGAACCCGAAGGCGGTGCGCCCGACTACTGGCGGGCCGGGCGCGCCTTGTTCGCGGCAGGATTCAGGGTCGGCGACCTGGTGCACAACAGCTTCAGCTATCACCTCACGCCAGGCGCCTGGATCATGGACAGCGGTGCCCAGGCGGTGGGCTGCACGGTGTTTCCGGGCGGCGTCGGCAACACCGAGATGCAGCTGCAGGCGGCCTCGGAACTGCGTGCCGACGCCTACGCCGGTACGCCGAGTTTCCTGCGCATCCTGCTGGAAAAGGCAGCGGAGTCCAGCGTCGCGCTGCCGCATCTGCGCAAGGCCATGGTCAGCGGCGAGGCCTGTCCCCCCAGCCTGCGCGACTGGTTCGGCGCGCAGGGCGTCGCCGCCTACCAGTGCTATGCCACCGCCGACGTCGGTCTGATCGCCTACGAGACTTCGTCGCGTCAAGGCCTGGTGGTCGACGAGGGCGTGATCGTCGAGATCGTCCGCCCCGGCACGGGTGATCCTGTGCCCGAAGGTGAAGTCGGCGAACTGGTCGTCACCGTGCTGCACGCCGACTACCCGCTGGTGCGCTTCGGCACAGGCGACCTGTCGGCCGTGCTCGCCGGCCCTTGCCCTTCCGGCCGCACGAACATGCGGATCAAGGGCTGGATGGGCCGCGCCGACCAGACCGCCAAGGTGCGTGGCATGTTCGTCCACCCCAGCCAGATCGCCGAGGTCGTGCGCCGGCACCCGGAGATCGGTAGGGCTCGGCTGGTGATCGCTGGCGAGATGGCCAACGACAGCATGAAGCTGCTGGTCGAGGCCAGTGGCCCGGCCGAGGGGCTGGCCGATGCCGTCGCGCGATCGGTTCGCGACATCACCAAGCTTCGCGGCGAGGTCGACGTCGTGGCGCCGGGTAGCCTGCCCAACGACGGCAAGGTCATCGAGGACGCGCGCAGCTACAAGTGAGACCGGGCGGGAAAGGCCCGTCATCCGGCAGCACACCGCCCGCGTTGATCTTGACGCACGGCAACCGACTCGCGCGATCGCCATGCGAAGGTGCCCGTCTTGCCATCAGGGCTACGTGTTTTCCGCTGCGCGTGCGGAGGGTCTGCCCTCTACCATGCCGCCATTCCAAGTTTCAGCCACGGAGACAACCTCATGAAGAAGCTTCTGGCGGGCTCGATTGCCCTGTCCTTCTCGCTCGTCGCCCACGCGGCCTACCCCGAAAAGCCGGTCACGATCGTGGTGCCGTTTGCCGCCGGTGGTCCGACAGACAAGGTCGCGCGAGATCTGGCCGAGGTCCTGCGCAAGGGCCTGAACAACCAGACCGTCATCATCGAGAACGTCGGGGGTGCGGGCGGCACGCTCGGCGCGGCAAAGGTGGCAAAGGCGCCTGCCGACGGCTATACGCTGCTGCTGCATCACATCGGCATGGCGACCTCGCCGGCCCTTTACCGCAACATGCCCTACAAGACGCTCGATGACTTCGAGTACGTCGGCATGGTCAACGAAGTGCCGATGACGCTGATCGGCAAGCCCGGTCTGCCGGCCAGCAACTTTGCCGAACTGCGCAAGTGGATCGATGCCAACAAGGGCAAGATCAATCTGGCCAACGCCGGCCTGGGTGCGGCATCGCACCTGTGCGGATTGCTGTTCCAGCAGAGCGTCGGGGTCGACATGACCACCGTGCCCTACAAGGGAACGGCACCGGCGATGACCGACCTGCTCGGCGGCCAGGTCGACCTGATGTGCGACCAGACCACGAACACCACGGGCCAGATCGAAGCCGGCAAGGTCAAGGCCTTCGCCGTGACCACGACCAAGCGCCTGACAACACCCGCGCTGGCCAAGTTGCCGACGCTCGATGAGGCCGGTCTGAAGGGGTTCAACGTATCGATCTGGCACGGCATCTACGCGCCCAAGGGCACGCCGAAGGCCGTCGTCGACGTCGTGAACAGCGCCCTCAAGGGTGCACTGAAAGACCCGGAGTTCATCAAGCGCCAGGAGGCCCTGGGTGCCGTGGTGGTCACCGACGCCCGCGTCAATGGCGCCGAACACAAGAAGTTCGTCGAGTCCGAAATCGCCAAGTGGGGTCCGGCCATCAAGGCCGCTGGGCAGTACGCCGACTGAACGGCGTCATGACGCGCCAAGGCGCGTGCTGGCCAGAAGCGCGCCTCGCGGCGCGCTTGCGCTGCTTCATTCGATTCGCAGCGGGATCGTCACCGGTCCGTCGTTGATCAGGTGGACCCTCATGTCGGCACCGAATTCACCGGCGGCAACCTTCGGGTGACGCTCTCGCGCCATGCGGAGCACCGCCTCGTAAAGCGCACGCCCGAGGTCAGGTGAAGCCGCGCCGGTGAAACTCGGCCGGTTGCCACCGCTGACGTCGGCCGCCAGCGTGAACTGCGAAACGATCAGCAGCCCGCCGTCGACATCCTTCACGCTTCGGTTCATCTTGCCGGCGTCGTCGGCGAAGATGCGCAGCTTCAGCAGCTTCTCGACGAATCGCAACGCCACCGTCTCGCTGTCTGCGGGCTCCGCACACATCAGCACCAGCAGCCCGGGGCCGATCTGCCCGACCACGCGGGCCTGCACCTCGACACGTGCGTTGGACACCCGTTGCACCAGCGCGATCACAGCAGGTCCTTCGAGTCGTTGAAGTGCGCCTCGACATCGTTGGGCAGCAGTTGAATGCTGGCGCGCAGGCCGGGCACAGCGCTCATCAGGGCCTGCTCCACCGAGCTGCGCACGGCCGCGGCGCGGCCCAGGGTCCAGGCTGCCGGCATGTGCATGTGCAGGTCCACGAACCGGCGTTGCCCCGCGCGGCGGGTCACCACATGGTCGAAGCGAATGGTTTGATGGCGAAAGGTGTCGAGCGTACGTTCTATGTCGGCCAGCACTGCAGGTTCCAACGCCTGATCCATCAGACCCTCGGCTGACTGCCAGACCAGGCGTCCACCTTCTCGCAGGATGTTCACTGCCACGGCGATCGCGATCACCGGGTCGAGCCACAACCAGCCCGTGCCCATCACGGCGAACAAGCCGACGATCACGCCCGCCGAAGTCCACACGTCGGTGAAGAGGTGCCGGGCGTCGGCCTCGAGTGCCATCGATCGATGGGTCCGCGCCTTGCGCAGCATGGCCCACGCCAGCACGCCATTCAAGGCTGAACTGACCACCGACAACCCGATGCCCCAGCCCACGGCTTCGAGTTCCCGCGGCACCAGCAACCGGTCGACCGCGGTCCAGATGATCGCCAGCGCGGCGACGAAGATGAGCACGCCTTCGAAGCCGCTCGAGAAATACTCGGCCTTGTGGTGACCATAGGGGTGGTCATCGTCGGGCGGGCGGGCGGCAATCGTGACCATCGCCAAGGCGAACACCGCGCCCGCCAGATTCACCAGGGACTCCATCGCGTCCGACAGCAGGCTGACCGAACCGCTGATCCACCAGGCACCTGTCTTCAGCGCAATGGTCGTGACCGCCACCGCGACGGAGAGCTTCAGATACGAACTGACCTGCATCATCGGTACCTGATTGCAGGGCCAGGATGGCTGGAATCGCGACCCGGCAGAGTGCTGCGCATCAAACCACGAGCGTCACGCGGGCAAACTTGCGCTTGCCCACCTGGACGACGAAGGTTCCCGGCGGGAGCTTGAGGGCCTTGTCTGACACATTGCTGCCGTCGACTCGCACGCCGCCCTGCTCGATCATCCGCATCGCTTCGCTGGTGGAAGGCACCAGGCCCGCCTGCTTGAGCAGCGCGCCGATCGCCAGCGGCGCGCCGGCGAGTTGAAGTTCAGGGATCTCATCGGGCACGCCACCGGCGGCACGGCGCTGGAAGTCCTGTTCGGCAGCATCGACGGCGGCCGCCGCATGGAAGCGCCCCGTGATCTCGCGGGCCAGCATGACCTTCGCGTCCTTCGGGTTGCGGCCGGCATCGATTTCGCCGCGCAATGCCGCCACGTCGGTCGCCGGCCGGAACGACAGCAACGAGTAGTATTTCCACATCAGGTCGTCGCTGATCGACAGCACCTTCGCGAACATCGAAGTCGCCGGCTCGGTGATGCCGATGTAGTTGCCCTTGCTCTTGGACATCTTCTCGACGCCGTCGAGCCCTTCCAGCAGAGGCATCGTCAGGATGCACTGGGGCTCCTGCCCGTACTCGGCCTGCAGAGCGCGTCCGACCAGCAGATTGAACTTCTGGTCGGTGCCCCCGAGTTCGAGGTCGGACTTCAGGGCCACCGAGTCGTAGCCCTGCATCAGCGGGTACAGCAGTTCGTGCACGCTGATCGGCGTGCCCGCCTTGAAGCGCTTCGTGAAGTCGTCGCGTTCGAGCATGCGCGCCAGCGTGTAGCGTGCGGCCAGCTGAATCATGCCGCGCGCGCCCAGCGCGTCGCTCCATTCGCTGTTGTAACGGATCTCGGTCCGGGCCGGGTCGAGCACCAGGCTCGCCTGTGCGTAGTAGGTCTTCGCGTTGGCCTCGATCTGCTCACGCGTCAACGGCGGCCGGGTGACGTTTCTTCCGGATGGGTCACCGATCATCGACGTGAAGTCGCCGATCAGGAAGATGACCTGGTGCCCGAGGTCCTGCAGCTGGCGGAGCTTGTTGAGCACCACTGTGTGGCCGATGTGGATGTCCGGCGCCGTGGGGTCGAGCCCGAGCTTGACACGCAAGGGCTGACCGGTCGCCTCGGAACGGGCCAGCTTGCGCAACCAGTCGGCCTCCGGCAGCAACTCGTCACAGCGCTGCAGGGAGATGGCCATCGCTTCGCGCACCTGGTCGGTGACAGGAAACTGTGACTCTTGGCGGCCCGCCACGGGCGGGGAACTGGCGGATGAGGACACGCTACGTCACCTGGGGTTGTCAGCTATTCGACGAGGTCGGGCTTGGCTATACTGCTTTCCCGCGTCGTGTGGGCACCGCTCGTGCAGCGGCCGCGGATTCTAGTGGACGAGGCAGCCTGAACAGGTCGCCTGCGGTCCTCCCGAAACGGCCTTGATTCGCGTCTGGCGAATGAGGCGCATTGTCGGAACTCACTGTTGATCGACACCCTCGAGAATTGGCGCGCCAAGGCACTGGCAGCGGGGACCCGGCATCGTCGACTGCTGGTGTCGGTTGCGGCACTGTTGATGGCTGGATCGGCCTTCACGGCCTTTGGCATCGCACCCCTGCTGCCCGACGCTGCGACCTTGCCTCGTCAACTGGTGTCCGAGTCGGTGGCGACGCCAGGCCTTGAGCAACAGCTGGAGTCGCTGGCCTCGGTCGACCTGAACCTGCGCCGCGGGACCGTCACGCGCGCGGCCGACACTCCGGAAGCACTGCTCGCCCGGCTGGGCGTCAGCGATGCCGCCGCGGCATCCTTCATCCGCCGCGATCCTTTGGCCAGGCGTCTGCTGCAGGGACGCGGCAAGCTGATCCAGGCCAGCACAGCGGATGGCAGCTCGCTGCAGCAACTGGTCGCCCGCTTCTCGCCGGACGACAACACCAGGCTGAACTCGCATTTTTCTCGCCTGACGATCGAGCGATCGGCGGGGCAGTGGCAGGCCCGTCTGGAGACCGCTGCACTGGAGGCGACCACCCGGCTGGGCAGCGGCACCATCCGCAGTTCCCTGTTTGCAGCCACCGACGATGCGGGCCTGCCGGACGCGGTTGCGAGCCAGATGGCGGAGATCTTCTCCACCGACATCGATTTCCATCGCGAGCTTCGCAAGGGCGATACTTTCAGCGTCGTCTACGAGGCCTTGACGGCCGATGGCGAGCCGGTGCCCTGGAACGACGGTGCCGGCCGCGTGATTGCCGCCGAGTTCGTCAACAACGGCAGGGTGCACCATGCGGTGTGGTTCGCGTCGGGCCCTGGCCAGAACGGCTATTTCGGCCTCGACGGCCGCAGCAAGCGGCGTGCGTTCCTGGCCAGCCCGATGGAATTCTCCAGGGTGACCTCAGGCTTCGCGATGCGCTTCCACCCGATCAAGCAGACCTGGCGAGCGCACCTGGGCGTCGACTATGGCGCCCCCAAGGGAACGCCCGTGCGAAGCGTCGGCGATGGCCACGTCGAATTCTCCGGCTGGCAGAACGGCTATGGCAACGTCGTGCTGGTCCAGCACGGCAACGAACACTCCACGCTCTATGCCCACCTGAGCCGCATCGATGTGAAGAAGGGTCAGCGGGTCGAGCAGGGGCAGCATGTCGGCGCCGTCGGCTCGACCGGCTGGAGCACCGGCCCGCACCTTCACTTCGAATTCCGCATCAAAGGTGCACACCAGGACCCGCTGCGCATCGCCAAGGCCTCCGAGAGCGCGCCGCTCGATGCCGCGGCCCGCGAACGGTTTGCGGCGGTGACCCGCACGGTGCAAACCAAGCTCGACGTGGCCGAATCGCTGGTCGGCGTGCGTCTGCAGCCCGAATAGCCCGACGCATGGCCTTGTGCATCGGGCTGATGTCGGGCACATCGCTCGATGGCGTCGATGGCGTTCTGTGTGATTTCGGCGTGAAGCCATGGCGTGTGCTGGCCGCCGAGCACTTGGCCATGCCGCATGCGTTGCACGACGACTTGCTCGCGCTGAACTCACCAGGCCATGACGAACTGCACCGCGGTGCGCTGGCTGCCAATGCACTGATCCGCCTCTATTCGGAGGCTGTTGGCCTGCTGCTGGCCAAGGGCGGCGTGGCCGCCGAACAGGTCGCCGCGCTTGGCGCCCATGGTCAGACCGTCCGTCATCGCCCAGGCGAGTTCGACGGGATCGGCTACACGCTGCAATTGATGAACGGCGCCTTGCTGGCCGAACTGAGCGGCATCGACGTGATCTGCGACCTGCGAATGGCGGATGTTTGCGCCGGTGGCCAAGGCGCGCCCCTGGTGCCCGCCTTTCATGCAGCTGCCTTCGGTCGGGCCGGGCAGGACATCGCCGTGGTCAACGTAGGCGGCATCGCCAACGTCACCTTGCTGGCTGCGGATGGCAGCGTGGCGGGCTTCGACACCGGCCCCGGCAACATGTTGATGGACGGGTGGATTCAACGCCACCGCGGGCTGGCGTTCGACATGTCGGGCTCGTGGGCGGCCACGGGCCGTTTGCAACCCGATTTGCTGAACCTTCTGCTGGCCGAACCCTACTTTCGACGCAGACCCCCGAAAAGCACTGGCCGCGATCTCTTCAGCGCCTCCTGGCTCGACGACCATCTCTCGCGGCATGAAACCCAGATCGAGCCAGCCGATGTGATGGCGACATTGGCCGAGTTGACCGCGGCGTCCATCGCCAAAGCCGTTCTCACCGAAGCGCCGGGTATCGTGGAGTTGATGGTCTGCGGCGGAGGGAGCAGAAACGACCTGCTGATGGCTCGCCTGTCGGCCCTGCTGCCACATGCCCGAGTGACGACGACGGCAGTGGCAGGCATCGAACCGGAGTGGGTCGAGGCATTCGCCTTTGCCTGGCTGGCGCATTGCCACCTGGCCGGCCTGCCGGCCAGCCTGCCGGCGGTAACCGGCGCGCGCGGTCCGCGAGTTCTGGGAGCCCGCTACCCAGCGCTGCGCACCTGAGCGCGCAGAACCGCTACGAGTTCAGACCGAGAACGAAGAACCGCAGCCACAGGTCGTCGTGGCATTCGGATTCTTGATCACGAACTGGGCGCCCTGCAGATCTTCCTTGTAGTCGATCTCCGCGCCACCCAGGTATTGCAGGCTCATCGCATCAATCAGGAGCGTGACGCCGTTCTTGGTCATCTGCGTGTCGTCGTCGTTGATGACTTCGTCGAAGGTGAATCCGTACTGGAATCCCGAGCAGCCGCCGCCCTGGACGAAGACCCGCAACTTCAGGTCGGGATTGCCTTCTTCGTCGACCAGCTGCTTGACCTTGTCGGCCGCACTGTCGGTGAAGATCAGCGGTGCCGGCATTTCATCGGTAGCAGGCTGGATCGGTTCTGCGAGTGCGTTCATCACAACTCCTGGCGGGATGGGGACAGTCAGACCTCGTTCGAGGCAGCAAGCTTGAGCGCGGGTTTGTCAGCGGCCTTCAGCGGTTTGAGTTGCCCGTCGACCGAAGCGCCCTGGTGCATTTCGAGGATTTCGTAGCGGACATCACCCACCACGCGGGCCTTGGGCTGCAATTCGAGAAGTTCGTCGGAATGCACCGGTCCACGCACTTCGCCGTTGATGATCACATGGCCGGCCCTGACCTTGCCATGGACGCGGGCATTTTCACTGATCACGAGAATGCTGTTGGCGCTGTCAGCCTTGACGTCGCCGTGCACTTCACCATCGATGCGCAAGCCTTCATTGAAGTCGACGTTGCCGTGCAGTACGGTGCCTTCGCCGATCAGGCTGCGAATGGGCGGTTGCTTCTTTCGGTTGAACCACATGGGATGTCCTCGGATTCGCCTGCCGCTTTCAAAAGCGCACGGTCTGCGTGGCGCGCACTGCACCTTGGCTGTCCAGAATCCTCGCCTGAACGGTTTTTAACACGGCGTCGGCAGGATGGTCGATCAGACCTTCCACACGGAGATACTGCTTGAACTGGATCAATTTGGGGCCGCCTGACATCGCCTGGGTCCAGGGCCTGCCTTCCAGCACTCCCCCCAACACCAGCTCGTACCGACCGGAGAAGTCACCCGCGGCCTTGCCGCTTTGCATCAGCAGCATCTGATAGCGCAACTGCCCCGGAGCCTTCGGCTCGGCCTGCAAGCCACGGAGTTGCAGTCCTTCACCAGCCACTGGCAACAAGCGCTCGAAGAATCCGAGGTCAGCCTGCAAGGCCTGTTTCTCGGCCTCGAGCTGGCGCACCTGATGGGCCAGTCGCTCCTGAGCGACACGCTCGGCCTTCACCAGGATGCCGGCTGTGTCGGCAATGGCCCGCGCCTGCTGGGTGTCCTGTCGCAGAGCGGTGACCTCGTTGCGCAGGCGCGTCAGCTCTTCCTTGGCGTCCCGGTCCAAGCCGGCAATGTCCTTGCCGAATTCGAAGGCCCACAACGCGAGCGCAGCCGAAAACCCGAGCACCAAAGCGAAAACCGCCCACCGCAGCGGCCATGGCAGGTGGCTGCGCACGATCATGCGCGGCGCGCTCACCGAGAGCCGGCGGCGGAGCAACTTCCAGCGCATCGGAGGAATCCGGCCACCGGAGGGTGACGGCACCCACCGGCAAGCACGTGACGGGCGACCGGCCTTCCAGGCCGGTCGACTCGCACGCGTGCTTAGCGCTTGCTGAACTGCTTCCGACGACGCGCGCCGTGCAGACCGACCTTCTTGCGTTCGACTTCTCGCGCGTCACGCGTCACGAAGCCGGCACGGCTGAGGTCGGGCTTGAGGGCCACGTCATAGTCGATCAGGGCGCGGGTGATGCCATGGCGAACCGCACCAGCCTGGCCGGATTCGCCACCGCCGCGCACGTTCACCTTGATATCGAAGGCGGCCTCGTTGGCCGTCAGCAGCAGCGGCTGCTTGACGATCATGATCGAGGTCTGGCGGCCGAAGTAGTCGTCGACGGACTTTCCGTTGACGACGATCTGCCCACTGCCCTTCTTCATGAAGACCCGAGCAACCGACGACTTGCGGCGGCCGGTCCCGTAGTTCCAATGTCCGATCATCAGCTTGTCCTCAGATTTCGAGCGGCTTGGGCTGCTGAGCGCTGTGCGGGTGCGTGGCACCGGCATAGACCTTCAGCTTCTTGATCATCGCGTAACCGAGCGGGCCCTTGGGCAGCATGCCCTTGACAGCCTTCTCGATGGCACGGCCGGGATGGCGGGCCTGCATGTCCTTGAACGGCGTCGCGTAGATGCCGCCGGGATAGCCGGAGTGCCGGTAGTAGATCTTGTCGGTGGCCTTGGAGCCGGTGACGCGGATCTTTTCGGCGTTGACGATGACGATGAAGTCACCGGTGTCGACGTGAGGCGTGTAAATGGCCTTGTGCTTGCCGCGCAAACGGAGTGCCACTTCGCTGGCAACACGTCCGAGCACCTTGTCGGTGGCGTCAATCACATACCACTCGTGCTTCACTTCGGCCGGCTTGGCGCTGAAGGTCTTCATGAGGGTCTTTCAAAAAGTCGGCCGGCACGCTGGCACGGACGACCATCACGGCTGCTCTGAACCGCCGCCTCCTTCGGCGCCGCTTGTAGGGGCGGCCTCTCAGGGCTGGCAACGGGGGACGGATCACACTCGATCCGCCCAGTACATGCCAGCAACTGGCACGCTCTTCCCCCGCCGTTTTCGGGAAAGCCCGCGATCATACACGCATCAGGTCGCCATGAATTGCCGAGTCGTGCCGGTCCAATTGCAGATATTGAGGGTAAACCCTAATCATCGCGGGTACCATGCATCCGAATCAACGGGCAAGGAGCTCGCATGACGTTCCAGAACGACCGTACCGGCCCATCGGCGGCAACCTTCCGATGGTGCCCGATCCGATCGCTCGCGCCACGGCACCGGGCGCGGATCCTGACGCACCTTCAGGCCCTGGACGAAGCCGACCGCCACCTTCGCTTCGGCTATGCCGCCAGTGACAGCCACATCGGCCGCTATGTGGACCAACTCGACTTCGATCGCGACGAGGTCTACGGTGTCTTCAATCGCCGCCTGGAACTGGTGGCCATGGCCCACCTGGCCTACCTGGGGCAGGACACTCGCCACCCGACCAGCGCCGAGTTCGGGGTCTCGGTGTTGCCGAAGCTGCGCGGTCGGGGCATCGGCGCGCGGCTTTTCGAGCGTGCTGCGTTGCACGCGCGCAATCAGGGCATCGACACCATCATCATCCACGCCCTGAGCGAGAACCGACCCATGCTGCACATCGTCCGCGAGGCCGGCGCGCTGATCGAGACGCAAGGTCCGGAGTCGACGGCCCGCCTCAAGCTCCCTCCGGAAGACGTCGGCTCTCAATTGCAGGAGATCCTCGAAATCCAGGCTGCTGCGTTCGACTACGGCATCAAGGTGCAGGCCCGGCAGGTGGGGCACCTGCTCGACGCCTTGCGGCCCCCTGCCGGCTCAGGCCCACAGGACCGGCGCCCGGACTGAACCCGCGCGCAGGCGCCACCCGCATGGCGGCCATGTCTGGTGAAGTCCGGGCCACCGGCGGTCCTGACTGAAGCGCGGCCAGCGTGACAGCGTCCCGGCCGCGTCTCGAATCACGGGGTGACCCCGCCAGCGCGCCGCAGTAACATCCGCGCTCCTCGTCTCGTGTGACCTCGCGGCGCCAGCCCCGTGGTGCCGTGAACGTCATGCACGAACTGCTCCCATGGGTGTTGGCGTCTGTGTCGGTGACCTTGCTGGTCGCCGCCGGCGTGATGTGGTGGATCCGGACCCGGCCCCAAGCACCACCGCCACTTCCCAAGGAGTGGGCGCTCACAGCAAGGCCTATCTTCACGACCGAGGAGCGGCGCGTGTACCGCCAGCTCCGCGAAGCCGTGCCGCACCACATCGTGGTCTCGAAGCTCCCGCTGGTGCGCTTCTGCCAGCCGAACGACCCTCAGGACACGCGCTACTGGTATCAGCTGCTCGGCTCGATCCATGTGACCTTCGCGATCTGCAGCGCCACCGGCCGCGTGCTGGCGGCTGTCGACCTCGACGCCGAGCGCACCAACTCGCGCCGAGTGCTGCAGATCAAGCAGGCAGTGCTGGGGGCCTGCCGGGTCAGGTATCTGCGCTGCCCCGCTGACCACTTGCCGTCGATCCCGGAACTGCAGCTCCTGGTGCCACAAAGTTCGGGCGCGACACGGGGCCCGCAGCCGGCACCCACCTCGGCGTCGAGCGTCGAAGCCGCCGCTGCAGCTGCAGCGGCCACCAAGCGCCGCGAAAAGCTGGCCCTGTGGCAGGACTCGAGCTTCTTCCACGACTCGTTCTTCAGCACCGACAGTCGCACCGACACCGGCCCGCCCAGCGATTTCGGGGGCTTGAGATCGGGAAGTCGCGACGCGCCATTGGGCGCCTTGCCGGAAGACACCACGCCGGGTGCGCTGGACTCCACCCTGACGCCGCCGCCCCCCCCGCTGCGACATTGACCGGCCGCCATCCTTGACCAGTTCCTGTGGACGGGCCACGCTCCCGTGAGCGCACCCACCGCCCCGGTCGGCTACTCGGACCTCACACCCGCCCAGGTGCTGGACGCGCTCGACGCCGTCGGCCTCAGGGGCGACGGTCGCATCCTGCAGCTCAATTCCTACGAGAACCGTGTCTTCCAGCTATTCCTGGAAGATGGCAGCGCGGTGGTCACCAAGTTCTACCGGCCCGGCCGCTGGAGCGACGAACAGATCCTGGAAGAGCATGCCTTCGCGCTCGAGCTGGATGCCGCCGAGGTGCCAGTGATTCCGCCGCTGGTGCTCGACGCGGCACCGATTGATGCGCCTGCCGACGTGCGCCTGCGAGGGAAGCCACCGACGCTGGCCTGCATCGGCATCGGTCCGAAACCGCACCGCTTTTCGGTGTCCCGCCGCTGCGCGGGCCGCGAACCCGAACTCGACGACCCGGCCACCTTGCGCCAGATCGGCCGCTTCATCGGCCGGCTGCACAGCGTCGGGCGGCGCCAGCCTTTCGCCTTTCGACACGTGATGGACCCGCGGCAAGATGGCCGCTACGCGCTGCAGCGCCTGCTCGACGGCGAGTTCGTCGCCGAAGAGCAGCGGGCCGCCTGGGCCAGCACCGTCGACCGCGCCCTGAAGGCTGTCGAACAGGCCTTTGCCGACCATGGCACGCCGAGGATGCTGCGCCTGCACGGTGACTGCCACCTCGGCAACGTGCTCTGGCGCGATGGTGGGCCGCACGTGGTTGATCTCGACGACGCTTGCATGGGGCCTGCCGTGCAGGACCTGTGGATGCTGGTGTCGGGCGACGCGGACACGATGGCGGGTCAGCTGGCCCAGTTGCTCGAGGGCTACACGCAGTTCATCGATTTCGACCGCCGCGAGCTGCGGCTGATCGAGCCGCTGCGCACACTTCGCATGGTCCGGCACAGTGCCTGGCTGGCCGACCGCTGGACCGACCCGGCCTTCCCGCAGGCCTTTCCGTTCTTCGGCACGGCCGCCTACTGGTCACAGCAGACCACACAGATGCGCGAACAGATCGAGGCCATGGAAGGCGGCTGAGCCCTGCAGCGGCCCGAACGGCTCAGCCTGTCGACACGTCGGCGTCGTCGACCTTGCCCAGCGTCAGCCCGAACACTGCCCCCGGCCCGTCCGTGGCCGCCCAGGCCCGCAATGCGCCCGAATGCCGCCGTGCCACGCGCTGCACGAACAGCAACCCGAAGCCGACACCGCCGGCATCCACGGCGACCAGCCCCCGATCACCGTGCGAGATCTGTTGCAGCTGAGCCGGTGAAAGGCCTGGGCCGTGGTCGCGCACCTGGAGATGCAGCGCGTCATCGGCCACCTCGATCGACACCGCCACGGCCCCACCGCGCGGGCTGTGCTTGATGGCATTCGAGACCAGGTTGGAGAGGGCGCGCAGCACCAGCGCAGCGTCCATTCGCCACACCTGCCCGGGGTTGGCCCGGCCTTCCAGCAGCACCTCGGCCGCCACCGCCTGGGCTCGGAAGCTGGTAAGCACCTCGCCGAGCAGGGCCGGTGATTCGACCACGCTGAGGTTCAACGGCCGGCTCTCGGCTTGAGCAGTCCTCACGAAATCCTCGGAGAGTTGCAGCGTGCGCGCCGCCAGGCGCCGCACCTCGCCCAGCAGTTCATCGCGGGGTGTGTCCAGTCGTTGCTGCAGGTGCAGGTCGGCCAGCATCACGATCGCGCTGGCCGGCGAACGCAGGTCGTGCGAGACGAAGGCCAGCAGCTCTTCGCGGCGACGCTGCGCCTGCATGATCGGCGTCACGTCGGCAAGGGTGACGATCCAGCGCGGCCGACCCGCCAGGTCGACCCCGGCGACGCGGATCACGAAGTCTCCCAGCCGCGCCACGCGAGCATCGACCGTCCATCCGTCGCGCTGGGCCAACGGGTCGGCAAAACTCTGGGTCCACGCGACGGCTTGCGGGGTGACGAACTCTTCCAGCAGGCCCGGCAGGTCCAGGCCTCGCATCTCTGCAGGGTCGTCCAGTTCGAACAACCGGGCGGCCAATCCGTTCGCCAGCAACACGCGGCCCTGCGTGTCGACGACCAGCATCGCGGTGGGCATGCCGGCCAACGCATCGGCCAGAAAGCGCCGTGCGTCGCGCACCGTGGTCGCCGCTGTGCCCAACGTCGCGACGCGCGATGCCAGACGGTCGCGGGGGCGGGCGGGTGCTGGCAGGGCTGCCTCGGAGAAGCCGGTGGCGCCTGCGTCGAGCCGTCGGATCTCGCGATCGAGGTCGTCGACCGCGCCCTCCAGCCGGCGCCAGCTCCACAACGGATAGGCCAGCGCTGCCATCAGCACGTAGGGCGCCGGGCTCCACCAGACGCCGGCCGCCAGCAAGCCCAGGCTGGCCAGCACCGACAGCGGCACCGAGGTCAGCGCCAGCGCCAGCGCCAGCCGGGTTCCGGCCCAACCGAAGCCGGCCACCAGCAGCGACAGCAGACCAGCCGCCAACGCCCCGGCCACTGGCGGCGACAGCGCGCGGATCGAGTCACCGCTGCGCAGCGTGTACAGCGTATTGGCCAGCACCTCGATGCCGGGCATCGCCACCTGCGC